>WNGI01003140.1_pt1 | contig 14474 bp, 10 predicted proteins | sample 5400621 | NCBI WGS metagenome assembly WNGI01 (sample SAMN13153374, study PRJNA577476) | soil metagenome | isolation source: 20 cm soil or saprolite under Garry oak tree replicate 1 | place: USA:California | collected 2016-06-15 | reverse complement strand
CCTGATCTTCGGATCGTTCGCTTCAGACGGCTACCAGCTGGCGTGCAGGATGCTGGTCGCGCTCGCGAAGGCCGTTGTGTTCGCGACCGCCGACAGCATGATCCCGACGAGCACGGATGTGGCGCGCTTGATCGTGTCGTGAAGCACGTGAAGACCGTTCGCTGAAGAGCACGGGGTCACCCGCCCCGGTGGGCCGCTCGTCGTATGCGGGCATCCCGTCCCCGTTCTGCCGCCGGAGCCCGAAGGAGCTCTCGCATCGCCTCGAAGAACAGCTCCTCCGAGCGGCGCCAGGTCGGGAGGGTTCCCGCCCGCCGTCTCGCCCCGGCGGCGAGTCGTGCTCGAAGGCCCGCGTCACCGGTGACGGCGTGCAGGGCCGACGCGAGCCCACGAAGGTCCCCGGGCTCGGGCATGAGGGCCTCCCGCCCGTGCTCGGCCAGGCGCGGCAGGTTCGCGGTCCGCCAGCCCACGACGGGCAGCCCCGCCGCGATGGCCTCCGCCCAGGCCGTCCCATAGGCGTCGACGAGCGAGCAGAGGGCGAAGACGTCGGCCGATCGATACATCCGGGCAACCTCCTCGAAGGGCAGGGCCCCACGAACCACGACGCGTCGCGACAGGTCGGGCGCGACGACCCGCCGGCGCACGCGCTCGGCATAGCGACGATCCACGTCGGTGGCACCCACCAACCAGAGCGTCGCGGCGCTCTCCGGCAGCGACGCGAAGGCGTTGAGCAGCTCCACGATGCCCTTGTTCGGCGTCCAGTTCGCGACGCACAAGACCGCCACATCCCGGCCCCGTCGGAGGTCGGGCGAGGGTCCCCCGCCGAACGGCACATCGCATCCCGGCGGGACGAACCGGATGCGCTCGCCCGGCACCCCGGACCGCAGAAGGGCGGCGACGAGGCTCTGGCCTGCGACGATGAAGCCGCTCGCGTGACGATACGCGGAGCGGTCGAGCGCTCCCTGCACGATGGAGCGGAACCGTCCGTGACCGACACCGCCCGGTGCCTGATGCAAAACGGCGATGACCGGCAGGGGCGACCGACGGATCCACGGGGCCACGAACGGCGCCGCGAGGCTGTCGAGCACGATGGCGTCCGATCCGGCCGACGCGACGCGGATCGTCCGCGCGGCCGGGCCCATCGGGAGAGGCCATGGGATGTCCGGGATCGAACGGAACCGGATCTCCGAGCCGTATGTGGAGGCCGCCCGTGCCATCTTGCGGTGGTAGCGATAGCCGCCGGTCTGCCCGTTCGGGTCACCGAGCGTCACGAGGGACAGACGGAGGACCGCCTGCCCCATCGCCTCAGGTGGGCGCGTGCTCGCGGCAGACTCAGAGGCGCGCACGGATCCCTCCGAATGCGTCCTCGGACTCCCAGGCCCGCACGGAAAGGAACTCCGCACCGTCGTCCTTGAGCCGTGACGCGAGCTGGGCGTGGATCCACGCGGCAAGGACCTCTACGGTCACGACAGGCGCCTCGCAGACATCGCCTAGATCGCGATCGCGCACGCGGTCCACCGCATCCGCGAGACAGCCCGTGACGACGTCGAGATCACACACCATCCCCCGCTCATCGAGGCTCTGCCGTTCGGCCACCACCTCCACGCGGTAGTCGTGCGCGTGGCGCTCGTTCTCGGGCGGTGGTTGCTCGGGCATGCTGTGGAAGGCGCGGAATCGTGCCGTGGCACCGACCTCGAACATCAGTACCTCAGTCCGACGTGCATCAGCCCCGCGTCGCCTCGATCGAGCGCCGCGTACGCTTCGCCCGCCTGCTCGAACGGCAGATCGTGGGTCGCCAGGAGCTTGAGGGGCAGCTCACTCAACAACCTCGTCGCGACCGCGCGGCGCCGCTCCACGTCCCACCGGTCCGCGAGACGCGCCGGGATCGTGGACACCTGGGTGCTTCGGATCTGGAGCCGGCGGCGGTGGAACTCCCTCCCGAGCGGCAAGGAAACGTCCTTCGTCCCGTACCAGCTGCACACGAGCACCTCACCTTCGTGACGCAGGAGCGCGAGCGCATGCGCGAGGGCGGACGGACGCCCGGACGCATCCACGACGAGCGGGACGCCGCCTCCCGACGTCAACCGCTCGACGGCCGCGTCGATCTCAGTGAGGTCGACCGCGGGAACCCCGAACAGGACCGCCGCCTCGCGACGGTCCTGGCGCGGATCGACGCCGACGACCTCCGCCCCGGCCCGGTCCAGCAGCGCAGCGGTGAGGATCCCGACCGGCCCGAGGCCCATAACCACGACCGACTCTCCCAGTCGGGGACCGGCGTCGAGGGAGACCTGCAGAGCGGTCTCGACGAGCGGGAAGAGGGTCGCGAGGCGGCCCTCGACCTTATCGACGATGATGACGTCGCTGCCGCGAACGGCGAACAGGTCCTGGTGCGGATGGAAGGCGAAGGCCGTCGCGCCCGCGGGCACGCCGTCGACCCGGGAGGTCAGGACCTCTCCGACGCAGCTGTACCCGTACGCGAACGGGTATGCGAAGCTGCCGCCGAGCGAGCTCAGCGTCTCGTCCCGGGCCGACCCAGCGTCCAGCTCTCCTCGATACGCGAGCAATTCGGTCCCGCCGCTGATCCCGGACCAGTGCGTGCGGACCAGGACCTCCCCGTCCGCCGGCGGACGCACCTCGACGACGGCGTGCCCCACGCGGCGCGGAGCGACGAACCGCAGGACACGCCCCTTCATCATCGGCACCTACCCTAGTGGTGCGCCTGTTATCCGGGCGGGGTTGAAAGGACGACGTGGCGGGAAAGGCGGCGGATACATGTCCTCGATGACGGTGGTCCCCACGGAGGTCGCGGAGCTGACGCTTCCCACTCCCTTCGGCGAGTGGCAGACCCGGGCGTTCGATTGGGACGGCTCGGTCCACCTGTGTCTGTGTCGGGGAGCCATCGGTGATGGCGAGGACATCTTGGTGCGTCTCCATTCGGAATGCCTGACCGGCGACGCGCTCGGGTCGCTCCGGTGCGATTGCGGCGTCCAGCTTCGCCAGGCACAACGGGCGATCGCCGCCGAAGGTCGCGGCGTGCTCGTGTATTCCACCGGCCACGAGGGTCGAGGGATCGGTCTCGCCAACAAGCTGCGAGCGTACGTGCTGCAGGATGGCGGACTCGACACGTTGCAGGCGAATCAGCACCTTGGGTTCCCCACGGATCGACGCACGTTCGCCGATGCGGCCGCGTGCCTGCGCGCACTCGGCGTCCGCTCGGTGCGCCTGCTGTCCAACAACCCCGAGAAGGCGCGTGCTCTTGCCGATGCTGGGATCCACGTGATCCGTGTGGTGGGACTCCCGACCGCTGCGCACACGCGCAACGTCCGGTACTTGACGACGAAGCAAGACCTCCTGGGCCATCGCGTGCCGATGGGCTCGCCGCTGATCGACGAGGTGCGCCCGCCGGCCGACATCGCAGCGCTCCTGGGGACCGAGCGTCCCACGCAGACGAAGCCGTACGTCGTCGTCAAGTACGCCCAGACGCTCGACGGGAGGATCGCCACGTCGAGCGGAGACTCGCGCTGGATCAGCGGCGAGGAGGAACGCCGTGTCTCGCATGCGCTTCGCGCGTCGTGTGACGCGGTCGTGGTCGGTGTCGGAACGATCCTGCGGGACGACCCTCAGCTCACGGTCCGGATGGTGCCGGGAGCCTCGCCGATCCGCGTCGTGCTCGATTCGACGCTGCGGATCCCCGATGACTCCATCGTGCTCGGCGACGACGCCGCCACGACGATCGTCACGACGGATCGGTCGTCGCCCGAGCGACGCGACGATCTCCGGCGACGCGGGATCTCGGTCATCGTCGTGCCCGCCGGGCCACGCGGGGTCGAGCTGGACATCGCCCTCGCCGCTCTTCGGGACCAGGGCATCCGGTCGGCGCTCGTGGAGGGGGGTGCGAGCGTGATCACGTCGTTCCTCGATCGCACCCTCGCCGACCGCTTGATCGTCGGCATCGCTCCGCGGGTGCTCGGGAGCGGCACGGACGCCGTCCGGGATCTCGGCGTGAGGGAGGTGGCCCACTCGCTCCGGCTCGAACGCCGAGCGGTTCACCTGGCCGGCGAGGATGTGCTCATCGCCGGCGATGTTACGCGTCCCCCAGGATGAGTTCCGCCGCGCTGGATCACGAAGGGAACGGCTCGGCTGACAGCTTCCGCCAGACGGCGGGGAGCGCCCGGAGGACGAGGTCGAGCTCGCTGCCCATGGCGTCCACCTGCTCCGACACGCCCTCGAGGGCGCCTCGCGTCGCGGCGTCCTCGAGCTCGCGGCTTCGCCCGGCGAGGGCGTGGGCGCCGAACGTCGCGGCGTTGGACTTCAACGTATGGGCGGCTCGCCGGACCTCCTCCGCGTCACCGGCGTCGAGACCGGCACGGGCGGCGGCGACGAGGCGAGGGGCATCAGCGACGAACTGCTCGATCAGCTCGGAGACGAATCCTTCGTCACCGCCCGTCCCGTCGGCCAGTCGTGCCAGGACCGCTTCATCGATGAGACCGTCGGGCGACTGATCCGCCACCCGGGCGCTGCTCTCCGACCCGCGTCGTGGCGTCCGCTTGATCGCGGCGACCAGCTCATCGACCCGGATCGGCTTGGCCACGTAGTCGTTCATCCCGGCGGCGAGGCATCGCTCGCGGTCGCCGCTCATCGCCTCCGCCGTCATCGCGATGATCCACGGACGCTCGCCGGCCGGCCAGCGCTGCAGGATCTGACGCGTCGCCTCGAGCCCGTCCATCTCCGGCATCTGCACGTCGGATAGCAAGAGGTCGTACGTCTGGCGCTCGAGGGCCTCGAGGGCCTCGAGACCGTTTCCAGCGATGTCCGCTCGATACCCGAGCTTCTCCAACAAGCGGATCGCGAGCTTCTGGTTCACGACGTTGTCCTCGGCGAGGAGGATCCGAAGCGGGTGCCTCGATGCCAGCTCCTCATCGAGCGCGCTCGCGGCCCCTTCGGCGGCGTCCTCCAGCGTGGTTCCGAGGACCGTCGCCACCGCGGCATGCAGCGGGGAAGCCTTGATGGGCTTCGTCACGACGGCCCCGACGTGGGACGTGGCCCATCGCGGATCGGCGGCCACGTCGTGCTGGCTCACCGAGGATGCCAAGACGATCGGCAGCCCAGGCAGGCGCTGGTGGATGTTCGCAGCAAGGTCGAGCCCGTCCATCCCGGGCATCAGCATGTCGAGCACGGCAACGTCGATCCGCCCGCTCCGCAGCGCTGCCAGCGCCTGTTCGGCGTCAGGGACGACGACCGACTGCATCCCCCACGCGCCGAGGATCGCGGTCATCAGGCGGCGGTTCGTCTCGTTGTCGTCGACGACGAGGGCACGGCGATCGGTGAACGAGCCGTCGCGGCGAAGCGCGGTCGGCGTCATCCCCGTCTCTCCCGCCTCGATCGTGACGTGGAACGTGCTGCCCTGACCAGGCACTCCGGCGCTCTCGACCCAGATCGTGCCGCCCATGAGCTCCGCGAGGCGCCGGCTGATGGCGAGCCCCAGCCCGGTGCCGCCGTATCGACGGCTGGTCGAGACGTCCACCTGGCTGAAGGACTCGAAGAGCCGGTCCGCGCGATCGGGAGGGATCCCGATCCCGGTGTCGCGCACCGTCAGGTGATACCCGATGGTGCCGGGCTCCGTGGAGCTCCCGGCGGCCGCGGCGACGACGATCTCACCGAGATCGGTGAACTTCACGGCGTTGTTGAGCAGGTTGAGCAGGATCTGCCGGAGCCGGCTGACATCCCCCACGGCCGTCTCGGGCGTGCCGGGCTCGATGTCGTACGCGACCTCGAGTCCCTTCTTGGCGGCGACCGGACCGATCAGGTCGACCACCGACTCCATACAGGCGCGGAGATCGAACGGCGCCCGCTCGAGCTCCATCCGTCCGGCCTCGATCTTGGAGAAGTCGAGGATGTCGTTGATGATCGCGAGCAGGGCCTCGCCACTGTTCGCGACCGTGGCCGCGTAGTCGCGCTGCTCCGCGTCGAGCGACGTCTCGAGCAGCAGGCCGCTCATCCCGATGATCGCGTTCATCGGCGTCCTGATCTCGTGGCTGGTCGCAGCGAGGAACGCGCTCTTCGCTTCGTTCGCTTCTTCGGCGACCTGGCGCGCGGCCTGGGCCTCCCGGAACAGTCGTGCGTTCTCGATCGCGATCGCTGCCTGGTGGGACAGGCCGACGAGGAAGTTCAGGTCGGCGTCCGTGAACCGGTCACTGGGACCCGAACGCCAGACGGCCATCATCCCGATCACGCGACCGCGGGCGAGCAGCGGAGCCGCCATCAGGCGTTCCTCAGGGTTGTCCTCCTCGCCGGGGATCTCCACGGCGCGGTCGTCGCCGGCGGTGTCGTTCACCACTTCGGCCACCGCCCGGTTCGCCAGGTCGCCGATGATGCCTTCGCCGAGCTGGATCGTGTCGGCCATGATGAGCTCCGCGAGACCCCCGAGCGCGACGATCGGCACGAACGTCCCGGGTTCCTGTTCGAGGAAGACGGCGCTCGTATCGGCCTCGAGCAGCTCGCGCGCCCGCTCGGTGATGCGGTTCAGGACGGCGTCGAGGTCGAGCATCCCACCCACTTCGCGTCCGAGGTCGGCGAGCGCGGCCATCTCGCTCGCCCTGCGCCGGGTCTCGCGGTACAGCCTCGCGTTCTGGATCGCCGCACCCACGTTGGCGGCGATCGTCGAGACGAGCCTCGTGTCGCTCTCTCCGAAGCGCCCCGCCTGCTGCGTGTTCTGCACGCTGATGACGCCGATCGCTCGTCCCGCGACGAGGATCGGGACGCCCAGATACGACTTGGCAGGCGTACCAACGATCTCGACCCCGACCTCTTCGAACGCCTCGGCGCGGTTGAGCAGCAGGGGTTCGCACTCCCGCAGGATCCGGGACGTCAACCCCTCGCCGAACGGCATCGCCCGTTGTGAATCACGTTCGCCGTTCTCGATGTAATACGCGAACTCGATCAGATCGGTCGACTCGTCATGGAGCGCGACGTAGACGATATCGGCAGCGAACACGTCTCGGAGCTGGTCGCCGAGCCGCTCGATCAGCGCATCCAGATCCAGCTGGTCAGCGAACGCCTGACCCACATCGTTGACGATCGAGAGTTCGGCCGCGCGCTGCCGCGTCTCCTCGAAGAGGCGGGCATTCTCGAGCCCGACGCTCAAGCTGCCCGCGATCGTAGTCAACAGGCTCACGTCCGAGTCGCTGAACGCGTGCTCGCGATCGAGGTTGTGGAGCGAGATGACGCCCGTGCCCCGACTGCCGATCAGGAGGGGTACGAAGAGGGAAGAGAGGGATGGTTCTCCCGCGATCGCGAGCGGATTGCCGGCTTCGACGCATCTCCGTTCCATCTCCTCGTTGACGACAACCGGCTCACGTGTCTCCAACGCGATCCGACGGAAGCCCATGATCTCGACCGGGTGGTCGATCAATCGAACGCCACGCTCGAGCGAATACGGGAACCAGATCGTGCCCGCGTCACGATCGACCACCCCGATGTCGACGGTCTGCGCGTCGAAGATCTGCCCGATGCGCTCGCCCACGAGGTCGTACATACCCTGCATCTCGAGGCTCTCGGCGAGACCATGCTGCACGTCGTTGATGAGCGCCAACTCGGCGTTCCGCTGGCGGGTCTCCTCGAACAACCGGGCGTTCTCGAGCGCGACGCTGAGGCTGCCCGCGAGCGTCATCAACAACCTGACGTCGGCATCGCTGAACGCGTGCTCGCGGTCGAGGTTCTGAAGCGAGATCAGACCGATCGCGCGGTCGCCGACGAGGAGGGGAACGAAGACCGCCGACTTCGGCACCTCGCCCGAGAGCACGGGTGGCTGGCCCACCTCGACGCTCCTCGTCACCAGATCCTCGTTGATGACCACGGGATCGCGGGTCTCGATCGCGATGCGACGGTGCCCGATCAGCTCGATCGGTTCCTCCTCGAGACGAACGCCCCGTTCGATCACGTACGGGAAATGCACGAGGCCCGACGAGGCATCAAAGATCCCGATGTCCACCACCTGGGAGTCGAAGATCTCCTGGATCCGATCCCCGACGAGGTCGTACATCGACTGGGCGTCGAGGTTCTCCACCAGACCCCGCTGGACGTCATTGATGAGCGCCAGCTCCGCGTTGCGTTGCCGAGTCTCTTCGAACAAGCGGGCGTTCTCGAGTGCGACGCTCAGGCTCCCCGCGAGGGTCGTGAGCAGGCGGACGTCCGCCTCGCTGAATGCATGCTCCCGGTCGAGGTTCTGGAGGGAGATCCTTCCTATCGCCTCGGCGCTGATGACGAGCGGAACGTAAACGGCGGACTTCGTCATCTCGCCCTGGAGCACGTACCCGCCGAGCTCTTCGAGTCGCTCGGCCATCCGCTCGTTGATCACGACCGGCTCGCGCGTCTCGAGGACGTGCTCCGTCACGCCCATGACTCCCCACGGCTCGTCCGGAAGGCGCTCGCCGCGCTGGATCAGGTAAGCCGAGTGCATCAATCCGTCCTCGCGGTCGACGAGCCCGATGTCCACCACCTGCGCGTCGAAGATGTCACGGATGCGATCACCGACGAGGTCGTACATGCTCTGCATCTCGAGGTTCTCGGCCAGGCCGCGTTGCACGTCGTTGATGAGCGCGAGCTCGGCGTTGCGCTGCCGGGTCTCCTCGAACAAGCGCGCGTTCTCCAGCGCGACGCTCAGGCTGCTCGCGATCGTTGTCAGCAGCCGCACGTCACCATCCGTGAAGGCGTTCTCACGATCCAGGTTCTGCAGCGAGATCCTGCCGGTCGCCTCCCCACTGACGATCAGGGGAACGAACAGGGCCGATCTCGCGGGCTCGCCCGAGCCCAGGAGAACGATGCCGAACTCCTCCGATCGCTCCGCGATCTGTTCGTTGAGAAGCAGCGGCTCGCGCGTCCGCATCACGTGCGCGCTCAGCCCCGCAGGTTCGTGCGCTTCCTCGGGATACCGAACGCCGCGCTCGATGGAGTACGGGTAGCGGATGAGGCCCGACTCACGATCGAGGACCCCGATGTCGACGACCTGCGCATCGAAGATCTCTTGCAGGCGATCGCCCACGAGTTCGTACATCGCGTGCATCTCGAGGTTCTCGGCCAGGCCGCGTTGCACGTCGTTGACGAGCGCCAACTCAGCGTTCCGCTGTCGCGTCTCCTCGAAGAGGCGGGCGTTCTCGAGGGCCACGCTCAGGCTGCCGGCGAGCGTGGTCAGCAGACGCACATCCGCATCGCTGAACGCGTGCTCCCGGTCGAGGTTCTGGAGCGAGATCACGCCTTTGGCCTGGTCACCCACGACGAGGGGCACGAAGACGGACGACTTGGGTGGTTCGCCGGCGAGCACGAACGGTTGCCCGGCCTCGGTCGAGATCCTCTCGATGTCCTCGTTGACGACGACCGGCTTGCGTGACGCGAGGGCGACGCGACGCAGGCCGATCACCTGGATCGGCTCGTCGGGGAAGCGAACCCCTCGCTCGATCGTGTAGGGGAAATGGATCAGTCCGGACGATGCCTCGACGATCCCGATGTCCACGACCTGGGCATCGAAGATCTCTTGGATCCGGTCGCCGACCAGGTCGTACATCGCCTGCATGTCGAGCCGCTCCGCGAGCCCTCGCTGGACGTCGTTGACGAGCGCAAGCTCAGCGCTCCGCTGGCGCGTCTCCTCGATCGCCCGGGCCCTGCTGAGCGCAGAACCGACGTGGCTCGCGACGAAGGTCAAGAGGTCCTTGTCCTGCTCGGTGTGGGGAGGGTCTCCCTGGTAGCTCTGGACAACCATCGCGCCGACCGTGCGGCCTTCCGAGCGCAGCGGCACGCCGAGCCAATCGACGCCTCGCACGCCGACGTAGCCGAACTCGCCGAGCGTCACGAGTTCATCGATCTCGGCCTGCGTGAGGAGCAAGGGAGTGCCCTTCCGCAGGAGATACGAGGTGATGCCGCGAGACTCGCCGGTTCCCGCCGGCTCCCAGACGTTCGGGCCGGCGAAGGTGTCACCCGCGGTGTCCACGCCGAACGGCCAGTTCATCATCCGTCGGTCCTCGTCGTAGAGGACGACGTAGAAATTCTCGGCGAACATCAGCTCGCCGACGATCCGATGGATCTCGGCGTAGAAGTCCTGCATATCTTGCGCAGCGCTCGCCGTCTCGGCGATCCGATAGAGGAGGGCCTGGACCTTCTCCGACCGCTGATGCTCGGCCTCGCGGGACTCGAGTTCGCCGACCCGCTCTCGGAGTGCCTCCACGTCGTCGGGAAAGGCTCCGTCCGTCACGTCGAGGACTCCCTCGGTGTGTCAGCGGTCCACAGCTTGATCCGCGACTGCTTCCCTCGGATGTCGAACTCGTCGACGAACGCGAGACCGTCCGTTGAGCCGGTCATGTTCGTCCGTGTCTGATCGGCGACGAGGATCGAGTTGCCCGTCTGCTTGGTGAGGTCCTGGATCCTGGCCGCGGTGTTGGTCGTGTCGCCGATCACCGCGTAGTCGATCCGGCGATCGGAGCCGAACGTTCCCGACATCACACGCCCCGAGTTGAGCCCGATCCCCATCCCGAACCCCTCCTCGACCCCCGCGGCTCGGAGCCATCCGTTGAAGTCGTCGAGACGCTCGTAGGCCATGTCTCTGCCGGCCGCGATCGCGCGATCGGCGTGGTCGACCGTCTCGATCGGAGCTCCGAAGGCGGCCATCAGCCCGTCGCCGAGATAGTCGACGACGGTCCCGCCGTTGTCGAGGACCGCGTCGCCCATCGTCGCTTGGTAGCGGTTCAGGACCGAGACGATCTGCTCGGTCGGCGCGGTATCCGCGAACGTGGTGAACCCTCGGAGGTCCACGAACATCACCGTCGCGTAGAGCCGCACCGGCGCGATCGAGGCTCGCCCGTCGCTCCGCGTCAACATCTCGGCAGCGATGGGCTCGGGGAGGAACCGAGTGAAGACGTCCCGCACGCGGTCCTGTTCGAGGTCGGTCAGTCGTTTCCGGTTCAGCCCCGCACCGATCCGGGCGCGGAGGATCGCTGGGTCGAACGGCTTGGGGAGGAAATCGTCGGCGCCGGCTTCGAGGCACCGCACGACGCTTTCGTTGTCCTCGATCCCCGAGATCATGATCACCGGGATGTGACGCATCGCAGGGTCGGTCTTGATCCGCTCCAGCACCTCGATCCCGTCCAGACCGGGCATCTGGATATCGAGGAGGACGAGGTCTGGTTGGCCGGTTCCGATCGCGGTCAAGTCGGCGAAACCGTTGTCGACGTCCATGGTCCGATGTCCATCACTGTCGAGGTTCTTCGCAAGCAGACGGCGGTTCAGCGGATCGTCATCAACGATGAGGATGTGTCCTGGACGAGCGTGCATCGGGTCTCCTGGCTGGGCGCAGCTGGTTGGGCCCGCCGATCGTGGCGAGGGTGCGCCCAGCGGAGAAGGAGTGTCTCACGCGGTTCACCACCCGGGCAACAGCGCACCGCGCTCGGGACGCCGACTCGCCACCGGCGAACTCGAACATGGATGTTCTGGCCACGTTCGACCCCTACCTAGGCGCCCTCCTGCCGCTGGACCTCGCGGAGATTCTTGCGCGCGAGAGGGTCTCCCTCCCTCGCGCGATCCTTGAGCCAGATCTCGATGACGATCACCTTGATCGTCGCGGCGACCGGCAACGCGAGCAAGGCGCCAGCGAACCCGGCCAGCGTCGCACCGATCAACGTACTGACGATCACGGCCGCGATCGAGAGGTGAACGGCGTTCCTCATGACCCGCGGCACCAAGCCGTAATTCTCGAACTGCTGGTACGCGACGAAGAACACGGCGGTCAAGAGCCCGGTCATCGGTGAGACGAAGAACGCGATGACGATCGCCGGGATCGCTCCCGCGTAGGATCCGACCACCGGGATGAGATCGGCGAAACCGGCCCAGATCCCTAGGGGGATCGCGAACGGGACCCGGAGCACGACCAGGCCGATCGTCACGGCGAGCGCGCAGATGCCCGACGTGATCGCGTTCCCGGCGACATAGCCCCCGATCCGCACGAGTGCGAGTTCGATCACCGGCTCGGCGCGTTCGCGGATCTCGGGCCGCAAGAGCACCGTCGCGCGCTCGCGCAGCCGCGGCAGCGCCACCATGAAGTAACCCGTCAGGACGAAGACCGTCGCCACGCCGAGGATGGCCGTCCCCACCCTGCCCGCGATCCCGAGGACCGTCCCGAAGGAGCTGCCGAGACGTTCGGGCAACCCTTGCAGGAAGGCCTGGGCCTTCGCGATCCCCTGCGTCCGCTGCAGGAAGTTGCCCGCCCACCCGCCTTCTGACTGGATGCGCGAGAGGTACGCGGGGAGATCGTTCGAAAGGTTCCCGAGCTGTCGGATCGCGGCGGGCACGACCAGGACCATGAACAGGATCACGATCGCACCGAAGGCGGCTGCGAGGACCGATACGACGCGGCCGCGGGAGATGCCCACCTTCGCGGACAGCCACACGATCAACGGGTCCATCCCGACGGCGAGGACCAGCGAAACCGCTACCAACAGGAGGATCTCCGCGACGGCCTTGATGCCCATCATGATCCAGAACGTCGCCACCACGATCGCGACGACCTTCACCCAGTAGGCGAGCGGAGGCCAGTGACCTTCCCACGACTGAGCCGCCCCCGACCGAGAGCCGGAGGCCGGGCGCTTCGTGTTCGTTGAAAGGCTCAACGAAGCCTCCGATGGTCGGTGGTCGTTGCAAGCGTTGTCCTTACCCTTCCGTGCCATCGGCGAACCATGCGCCGCCAGGGTTATCGCGTCTCCCACTGGGTATCGCTCCTGCAACCGTTCCAACCCATCCGGATGAGAGGGAGCCCGGACGATGGACGCACTGAAGTTGTTGAAGGAGGACCACGCCAAGGTCAAGAGGATGCTGTCCGAGCTGGACGAAACCACCGAGCGAGCGGTCAAGACCCGCGAGGCAGTGTTCTCCCAGCTGAAGCACGACCTCGAGATCCACGAGGCGATCGAGGAAGAGTTCCTCTATCCGGCGCTCAAGGAGCATCCCAAGACCCGAGACATCGCGTTGGAGGGCTATGAGGAGCATCACGTCGTCGACGAGGTGTTGGGGGAGATGCTCCACCTTCCGGTGAGCGACGAGACCTGGACCGCCAAGTTCACGGTCATGAAGGAGAACCTGGAGCATCACATCGAAGAGGAAGAGCAGGACATGTTCGAGAAGGCTCGTCGCGCGCTCGGCGACGACGAACTCGCCGAACTGGGCGACCGGATGACCGCACGCAAGGAAGCTCTGGAAGCGACGACCTGACTCGGTCGTTCGCCTCGAACGCTGCCGGGTACCGGAAGGCGCACGAGAGGGGGTGTACAACGTGGATCGTCGCGAGGGGTCTCCCGAGGAAGCACCCGACCTCTGGGCAGAGGCACTGTGGGGAGCCGGCCTTCTCGGGTCGGTGCTGCTGATCGTTGCGTTGGTCAGTCTGATCTTCCGTTGAAGCCTCAGCGCGCCTCGGCGTCCGAGCGATCGCCGGCCAGCGCGTGGTCTTCCCGAGCTTGCTCTTCGACGGAGGCGAGATCGGCTGGGGTGGGTGGCGACGGAACGAGGCTTCGAGGCCAGAGTCTCCGTCGGAGGACGACGTTCGTTTCTGCGCCCATCAGGATCGTCTGCGCCGTCAGGTACACCCACGACAAGAGCCCGATGACGAGAGCGAAGAACCCGTAGACGTCGCTGGCGCCCTGGATCTGACGGGTGACGATCCACGAGCCCGCGGTCTGCAGAACGGCCCACAGGAGGCCCGCCATGATCGCGCCCGGGAGGACCTCCCTCCACGAGGGGCGGTCGCTCGGCAGGAGACGGAACGCGGTGGCAACGACGGCGATGTCGATCGCGATCGCCAGGACCAGTCCCCCCGCACGGAGGGCCATCCCGCGGGACGTCGCGATCGACAGGAGCGTGCCGGTGCCGATCACGCCGATCACGAACACGAGGAGCCACGCGAGGCCGAACAAGCGTCCGCGCCACAGCGGGGCGCGATGGTGACGAGGGACATCCCTGATGTCATCCATCGCGGTCCGCAGCGCATCCGAGACGGCGGCTCCGGCCCAGAGACACCCCGCGATGCCGAGGCCCAAGGTGAGCAGGCTGCCGTTCAGGGCATGCACGTTCCCCTCGATGTTCGCACCGACCACCGGGAACTGCGCGAGCGCCGAATGGATCAGCGCTACCTGGCGATCGGGATGATCCTTGATGAAGAAGCCCGTCACCGTCGCGAGGACCACCAGCAGCGGGAACAGCGAGAAGAACGTGTAGTAGGAGATCAGCGCTGCGAGCGACGAACCACGATCGTCCCCGAACTTGCGCACGACCGCGATGGGGAACGCCATCCATGGCCGTCGCTCCTGGCTCACGTCGACTCGACGAGCCACCTTCCGGAGCCTCGTCGAGATGGATCGGTCTCCCGACATGGCCATCAAGCGCCAGGGTCAGGGGCCCTTCGGTCCCTGACCCTGCCGAGTGAGATGATCGAGACGGCCTCCCGC
>WNGI01009986.1_pt1 | contig 14475 bp, 11 predicted proteins | sample 5400621 | NCBI WGS metagenome assembly WNGI01 (sample SAMN13153374, study PRJNA577476) | soil metagenome | isolation source: 20 cm soil or saprolite under Garry oak tree replicate 1 | place: USA:California | collected 2016-06-15 | reverse complement strand
GCGGTCGCGACAAGGAGGTAGACGTGGGGGTTCACCTCACCAAGCGCGACGCTTCTCGTTTCAAGGCCTGGCACGCCGGCCTGCTCGCACTTCTCTTGGCCATGGCGCTCGGCGGGATCCGCTCGGGCGCTTCGTGGGGCGCTTCCGCCTACGACCCGAGCGCGGATCCCTACTCGATGCAGGCCGTCACGGCGGGTGACGGTGCGCAGGCGTGGTGGAACGCCGGCTACACCGGTAAGGGAGTCGACGTCGCGGTCATCGACACCGGCGTCACACCGGTCGCGGGCCTGAACGCGTCGGGCAAGGTGATCAATGGCCCGGATCTCTCCCTCGAGTCGCAGAACCCGAGCCTGCAGTACCTCGACACGAACGGGCACGGGACGTTCATGGCGGGGCTCATCGCCGGTAACGACGGCCAGACAGGTGGCTATCGCGGCGTCGCCCCCGATGCGCGCATCGTCTCGCTCAAGGTCGGTGTCGCCGACGGCGGCGTCGATGTGAGCCAGGTGATCGCCGCCATCGACTGGGTTGTGCAGCACCGCAACGACAACGGGATGAACATTCGCGTCCTCAACCTCTCGTACGGCACGAACTCGACCCAGCCGTACCAGGTCGACCCGCTCGCGTACGCGGTCGAGCAGGCGTGGAAGGCCGGCATCGTCGTGGTGGCAGCTGCCGGGAACTCCGGCTACGAGAAGGGCGCGAGCGCTCAGGGGCTCGCCGATCCCGCCTACGACCCGCAGATCCTCGCGGTCGGCGCTGCCGACAGCAGCGGGACCTCCCAGGCGTGGGACGACAGCGTCTCGGCCTTCTCGGCAACCGCAGCGAGCTGCAGCACTGCCTGTCGCGGTCCCGATCTGATCGCGCCGGGCAACCACATGCAGGGCCTGCGCGTCCCCGGTTCCTACATCGATCAGAACAATCCAGGTGGCGCTCTCAGCGACCGCTACTTCCGCGGCAGCGGCACCTCGGAGGCGACCGCGTTCGTCTCGGGTGCGGTCGCCGACCTGCTCCAGCGGTATCCGCAGCTGACGCCGGACCAGGTGAAGGCGATGCTGAGCTGCGACAAGCTGTCTTCCTTCAACTGGAAGCAGGAGGGGTGTGGGGAGCTCGACATGAACAAGCTCCTCAACGCGTCGGTGCCGTCGGTTGCTGTTTCGCAGCAGTACAACGCTTCCGCGATGGGCACAGGCCTGCTCGAGCCGTCGCGTGGCACCGACCACGTCTCGACCAACGGTGTCGTGCTCCAAGGCGAGCAGGACATCTTCGGCAAGCCGTTCGCATCGGCTGCGATGGCGGCGCTCGAGGCAGCCGGTTCGAGCTGGTCGGGTGGGATGTGGAACGGCTCGATCTGGGCGGGTAGCTCCTGGAGTGGCTCGAGCTGGAGTGGTTCGAGCTGGTCGGGAAGCTCGTGGAGCGGGTCCTCGTGGTCGGGAAGCTCGTGGAGCGGCAGCTCGTGGAGCGGCTCGTCCTGGTCCGGGAGTTCGTGGAGTGGCTCGAGCTGGAGTGGCTCGAGCTGGAGCGGCAGCAGCTGGTCGGGTGGGTCATGGCTCGGAGCGAGCTGGGGCTGACGCCTAGCGGGAGAGGCCGGTGATCGCCCGGCCTCTTGCCCCGCGCCCAGCGTCGAGTGAGCCGCCGCGCCCGCTCGGCGTCGCCGTGCGTGAGGCTCTTCGCGCGCCGCGCAGGGTCTGGATCTTCAACGGCGTCCTCGCGCTCACCTGCGCGCTCGTGTGGGCGTTCGCGATCGGGAACTTCGACAGCCCGTCGTTCGTGCCCGGCCCGCACCTGACCTGGTGGGCTCTTGCACTCGCGTTCTACTTCGCCGAGGTCTTCGTTGTTCACCTCCAGTTCCGCAAGCAGGCGCACACGCTTTCGCTGACGGAGATCGGGCTCACACTCGGCCTGCTGCTCGGCGCCCCTACGGCCCTTCTGATCGGGCAGGTTGTAGGCACTCTCGTTGCCCTGATCGTCACCCGCTGGAAGAGCCAGCGCCAGCTCGTCAAGTTCGCGTTCAATCTCGCGGAGCTCCCGCTCTGCAGCGGAGTCGCGCTCGTCATCTTCCGCTCGCTCGCCGAGCCCGGGGACTCGGCACCGCACGTCTGGGTGCTCGTGCTCTTCGCCTGCGCTGTCGCGCACGTGCTCGGCATCCTGCTCGTCTCCGCGGTGATCGCCATCGCGGAGGAGCGGTTCCACGCACCCCAGCTCCTGCGGACCCTCCTCACCTCGACCATCGGAGCGCTCGCGACGGCATCGCTCGGCCTCGCAGTCGTCGAGCTTCTCGAGGCTCGCCCGCTCGCGGTCGTCCTGCTCGTCGTCCCGGTTCTCTCCTGCGTTGCCGCCTTCCGCGGGTACATGGAACAGCGCGAGCAACGGGAGCATGTCGAGTTCCTCTACGAGTCGATGCGCGCGACCCAGGGCGCGCCGGAGTTCGGGCTCGCCGTCGGACAGCTCCTCGTCGCAGCCCGCCGGCTGCTCCGCGCCGAGTACGCCGAGATCCTCCTGCTTCCGGCCTCCGACGGCGACGGCCCACTTCGGAGCGTGAGTGGTGCGGAGGGCGAGCTGCTCATGCATCCGGAGGAGCGCTTCACTCCGGCGGATGCCACGGCCTTCAGAGCGGTCGCTTCGACGAGCTCGGCGATGCTGCTCACGCAGCGCCGCGCGGCCAAGGCATTCGATGCATTCCTCCGGTCACGCGGGCTCGAGGACGCGATCCTGGCCCCGCTACGCGGGGAAAATCGGACCTTCGGATTGCTCGTGGTCGGGGAACGCCTCGGCGACGTCAGCACGTTCGTCGACACCGACGTCGAGCTGCTCGAGACCTTCGCCGGCCATGCGAGCATCCTGCTCGAGAACGGCCGGCTCGAGCATTCGCTCGCCGAGGTGACGCAGCTCAAGGAGCAGCTGCGCCACCAGGCGTATCACGACGCGCTCACGGGCCTCCCCAACCGCCTCAACCTGCTCGAAGCAGTGGAGCAGGAGCTCGCGCGTGGCGCGGGTTCGGCGGCAGTCCTCTATCTCGACCTCGACCGTTTCAAGGCGGTCAACGACACGTGGGGACACAGCGCGGGGGACGAGCTCCTCGCCGAATTCGCGCACCGCCTCGGGGCTGCTATCCGCGTCCAGGATCTCGCCGCCCGGATTGGCGGCGACGAGTTCGCCGTCCTCGTCCGCGAAGCGGACGCAGACGCTGCGGTCTCCACGGCACGGCGCATGCTCGAGAAGATCGACGGGACGTACGCGCTTGGGTGTGGCGACGTCGCCTGCCACGTCAGCGTCGGCATCGCTGTAGGAGCCGCGGGCGTGACCACCGGCGAGGACCTCATCCGCAACGCGGACATCGCCATGTACAGCGTCAAGCGGTCGGAGCGTGCCTACACGCTGTACGAGGCGGACCTACACGAGAAGCTTCGCGCCCAGAGGCAGCTCGGGCTCGACCTCGAGGCCGCGCTCGAGCGCCGCGAGATCATCGTCCACTACCAGCCGGTGGTGCGGCTCGCAGATGGGGAGATCGAGGGCTTCGAGGTGCTCGCGCGGTGGCCGCACCCCACCCGCGGCTTCCTCAGCGCCGCCGACTTCCTGCCGGCCGCAGAGGAGACGGGACTGACGGTCGAGCTCGGCCGCCTCGTTCTCCAGCAGGCTCTCGAAGCGGCGCGCCGCTGGCCGGAGAGGCTGAGCATCTGGGTCAACCTCGCACCGGCGGAGCTCGCGAACGAGCGGCTCGTGGATACCCTCGCCGAGGCGCTTAGAGGCCACGGCGTCGACCCGAAGCGGATCGTGATCGAGCTGACCGAGTCCGGCGTCATCCAGGGCAGCGACGGCGCGCTCGTCACGATGCAGCGGCTGCGCGATCTCGGAGTCGGGCTGACGATCGACGACTTCGGCACCGGCTACTCGTCGCTGAGTCGTCTCGCCGAGTTCCCGATCGAGTCGCTGAAGATCCCCAAGCCGTTCGTCGACAAGCTCGTGGGGGAGGATGCGGACGAAGCATTCGTCGACGCGATCCTGCGGCTCGGCGACTCGCTCGGCCTCGCGGCTGTAGCCGAGGGGATCGAGCACCTCGCCCAGGCGGAGCGCCTGCGGCAGATGGGCTGCCGCTTCGGGCAGGGCTATCTCTTCGGTCGGCCGGCGCCGGCCGAGGAGGTGGAGCGGCTTCTGTATCAAGAGTCGCAAGCCGGTCCGCGCCTCTCGCTCGTCCCGGCTTCGCGCACGGCCTAGCCAGGCGGTTTGCGCCAATTCCCACAGATCCCCCGAAAGGGGGAGGCCGCGCAGGATCAAGGCGCGAGATGATCGGGAGGACTCCCGCTCGGGGCTGACGGCAACAACTCTGCGGCGGAGTATTGAAGCGGCGGGCTTGCCCGCCGCTTCGGCCTTTCTGGGCCGGCAACGGAACTGCGCCAACGGGAGAGCGCGGTCTCCCGTTGGCTCCGTGCTGAGAGCACATTGGGCCGCGGAGGTTCGAGCGCACGGTCCGTCGCGAGCGGACATGCCTGGCGGCGTGTCCGCTCGCTACTCCGCGGCGGCGTAACGCATCGTTACGCCGCCGCCTTGGCGCCGGTCAAGGTTCGAAGCGTTTCGACCAGAACTCAGGCAAGGGCCGGAGGCTAAGCCTCCGCGGTAGCGGGGCTTAGCCGGAGGCCGGACTGCCGCTCGCGCCGGCCTCTGCCGCGCGCGAGCGCACGACGGAGCCATTCGCACCCCGAAGCGAAAACTGCACGGCAACGGCCGCGGTCGCACCAAGAAGCACAAGCCCGAAGACAGCGATCCTGCGCAACTGCTCCTCCTTGTCTAGAGTGACTGGAGTGGCTACGTCGCCTACGCGCCTCCGGATTGCTGGCTTCGCCGCCCTCGCGGCCGCGGTCGCCGGTCTCGCGGCCGGCTGCGGCGGCTCCGGGTCGAAGTCGGGCGTCGCAGGCGCACGTCACGTGCTCAAGTCCGCGACGGTCAAGACCCGGAAGATCAACAAGCTCGGCGTCGTCCTCGTCAACAGCCGCGGTCTTACGCTCTACATGTTCAAGCCCGACCACCAGAGGAGGGTGACCTGCAAGGGCAGGTGCGCCGTGGCCTGGCCGCCGCTGAAGCTGAAGCGGGGACAGAGGCCCACGGCTGGCGGCGCGGCGAAGCAGAGGCTGCTCGGCTCGGACAGGAACCCGAGCGGCGGGCGCGTCGTCACCTACAACCGCTGGCCGCTCTACAGGTACATCGGCGATTCGAAGCCCGGCCAGGCGACGGGGCAGGCGACCAACCTCAACGGCGGTCTCTGGTACGTCCTCTCGCCGTCGGGCAAGATCATCACGAAGAAGCCCTAGCTTCTGACGATCGCGGTCGCCGTGGAGCGGGCGCTCCCCGTGCCGGAGCCCGTGCGTGCGGTGACGAGGATGCGCAACCGGAGGCCCAGCTCGCTCCGCCCGAGTGCCAGCGTCCGCTTCGTCGCGCCCGGCAGAGGCCGGCAGTCGTTCCCATGCCGGTTGCAGCCCAGCCACTGGAACCTGTAGCCCGACGGCTTCTCGTACCAGACCCCCGTCGTCGTCGTCAGCCGGTGGCCGAGGCGCGCGATTCCGGTGATCCGGGGCTTCCTCTTCGCGCTCGGGACGATCCGGAACCTGGTCTTGGTCTGAACCTGCTTGAGGGCGGAGGTGACGGCGACGGGCCCGCTCTTCGCCTTCGGGGGAACGGTGGCCACGAGCTTGCTGTCGCTGACGATCTTGAACCGGCCCTTGACGCCGCCGAAGCTCACGCTCTTCGCCGCGGCGAGACCCTTGCCGTGGAGCGTCACGTGAGCGCCGACCGCCGCTCTGGTGGGGGCCACCCTGAACAGGCTGAGCGCCTCGACGAAGTGGTAGACGTGGACGTCCCACTGGGAGAAGCGGTCGCTGAAGGATCCGCCCGAAGCTTGGACCGTGCGATTCTCGGTGTAGACGTCGGCCCGATGCGCCCAGCGCGGGAGGCCCTTGAACGTCACGGTCCTCGTGCCGGCGCCGGTGCGGGCCGCGATCAGCCACAGGTCGTCGACGGAGGTCCCCTGCCGCACCATCGTCTCGGTGCCCGTGCCGGCCGTGGTGACTTGGGGGGCCTTCGCGGCATTCACGAGCGCTGGGGCGATCGGGCTGGAGGCCGAGAGCTGCTGTACGACGGGCTCGAGGACGCTCTGCCAGAAGCTCCAGTTCCAGCCGTACGTGGCGTCGCCGGCGCTGAAGCAGCCCGAGTTGTTGCCGCCGAAGAAGGTGAGCGCCTTGGCCCCGTTCAGGATCGCGTCGTAGGCCATGTACCGCTCTTGCTGGTAGGTGGGGACGACGTAGTTGCCGGCGACCTTGTCGACGCTGCCGCTGGCGCAGATCTGGATGGTCGTCCAGACCGGTGATTGGGGCGAGATGGAGGTGAGCGTTGCCGTCCACCTGCCGACGGCATGCAGGTCCGGGTCCGGATGGGCGAGGGAGACCGGGTAGATGTCGACGCCGTGGACGTCGGTGACGCCGGAGTACGGGGCGAGGTCGGCGACCGTCCCGCGGGGAGCCTCGATGGTCACCCAGAGCCGGCTCGGGTCGAGCGGGGCCTCGCCGGCGCACCAGGAGGGGCTGCCGCGAGAGGTGACGCGGCAGTAGGCGAACTCGAGGGCGGTCGGAGCGATGCCGCCCCACCACGGCTCGTCACGGCCCTTCCAGAAGGCGATCGCGCTGCTGCTCGGGTCGTTCGTGAGCGCGCCGACCACCTGCGCGAGCCCCTCGTCGTCCGACGAGCCGGGTGTCGCAAGCGAGTAGCCGCCGAGGTTCGGCCACGTGTAGACGTGCAGGGCCGCCGCCGCGCGGTTCCAGTCGATGCCCGACTGGATGGCGTCGGGTGACCAGGGCTCGCCCGTTCCGGTCCGGTACACGTTCACACCGGCTGCGGCCGTATCGGCGAGGCCGTTCGCGCCCCAGGGGGTCGACGCGCCCAGCGGCGGTCCGGGCGAGAGCACGAGCGGGAAGGTCGGCTCCCCGTTGAACAGAATCGTCCGCGAGCGGTTGAACGACGTCTCCGCGGCCCGTGCTGCGCCCGCGAGAGACGCCGCCAAGGCGCTCGTCGCCAGTACAGCCACGAGTCTTATTCCGATCCGTCTTCCCACCGACGACAGTTTCTCTCCGCCCAAAATCTCTCCTGGAGCGTATCCGGGCATCGGCGAAGTCGCTCGGGACCCTTACTAGATGCTTACCGCGAGCTGTACCACGACGAACACGGCGTAGAGGGCGATGAGGAACACGCCGGCGCCTCGGCCGGCACCGTCTCGCTTCCCGAACAAGACGAGCGCGGCCACCGTCATTCCGAAGAGCCACGCAAGGCCGAAGACGTCGAGGCCGGAGAAGAGGGTGAGGCTCCCGAGCGCCGCCGGGATCGCGACGCCGGCCACGACGTTGATCGAGTTCGAGTTCAGGGTCTCGCTCATCAGGGCCGAGCCGCGGTGCTGCAGGCCGAAGCGCACCCCCGTCCACGCGTTCGGGAGCGCGGTGAGGATCGCAAGGCCGATGACGCCGACTAGCGCCTGCGGCAGTGACCACCGGTCGGCGAGCTCTGTCGCCGACCGCACCGCGCCGACGCTGCCGGCGACGATCAGGCAGAGGGCGGCGAGCAGGACGCCCACGAGCTGCGCTGCCTCGCGCCTGGAGTCGAGTGGCTGCACACGGCGGTGGGGTTCCCCGAAGCTCCGCTCGACGAAGCCCGACTCCTCGCGGCTTAGCCGCAGCCGCCGGACGATCCGCGGCCCCGCGACGAGGAGCACGACGTACGGCACCGCCACGACGGCGACGAGCACCATTCCGGTCGTGCTGCCGAGCACGCCGGCGGCGATCGCGATGGCCATGCCGATCATCCAGAGACCGACGAAGCTCTCGAGCTCGAGCGTCTCGTGACGCGCGCGGATCCGCGCGGTGACGACGGCGCTCAGCCCCAGCATCGCCGCGAGGTTGAAGGCGCTCGCCCCGACGACGACCCCCACTGCGATCTCGTGCCGGCTCGCGACGAGCGCGGTAACTGCGGACGCGAGCTCGGGCGCATCGGCCGCGAGTGCCGTGAGGAGGCCGAGTATGGCCTCGGGCAGGCCGAGCCGCATGCCGATGTGGTCGAGCCTCCGCGCGAACACCGCGGAGGCGGCGAGCATCACGCCGATCGAGACGAGGAAGACGGGGATGGCGGCTGCGGGCGTCATGGGGTGACGCCGACCAGCCTTCCCGGCACACCGAGGAGAACGCTAACGCAGGAGCTGCCTAAGGAGCTGGATCGGACGGCGGCTCGTCGGCCTCGAGGGCGTCCTCTCGCTCCTTGGCGTCCTCGAGACGCGCGAGCCCGGATAGTCCGCCCTCGCCATACTCGGCGCGCAGCGTCGCCGGATCCTCGGCGCCACCGGCGGCCGGGGCCGGCGAGAACAGGCGCCTGAACCAGTCAGTGAGGCCCATGGCCGGGGACCATAAGCGATGATCGGAGCGTGATCGTCTCGCTGCACGTCGCGACGGGCGCGGCACTGGGAGCCGTCGTCCGCTCGCGGCCGCTCGCGCTGCTGTTGGGCCCGCCGTTGCACGTCGCCGGTCGCGCTTGCGCTGCTCGCCGCGCGGCGTGGCCCGCTCGATCCCGCCGTGCTCGGCGGCGCAGCCGCGTCGATGCCAGACCTGGAGCACATCGTGCCGTGGCTCCGCGTGCGCGGCGAGAAGGTCTTCCACCGCGGCGGTGGCCGCCACGGCGTCGGGATCTCGGTCGAAGGGCAGCTCCTGCTCGCGGGGACGGTCGTCGGCTTGCTGCTCGCACGACGCCGGTAGCCTCGCCCCGGATGAAGGTCGGCATCGTCGTCCCGTATTCGTGGTCGTTCGGCGGCGGCGTCGTCGACCACGCCGACGCGCAGCGCCGCGCGCTCGAGGCGGCCGGGATCGAGACCCGCCTGCTGATCGGCCACGATCCGCCCGGCTCCTTCAGCCGCATCCTCCACCCGCGGCAGGGCCGGCCGGGCCCACCGCCGCCCGGCGTGATCCCGCTCGGCCGCTCGGTGGTCGTCCCCGGCAACGGCGCGCTCTCGAACCTGGTGCTGAGCCCGCACGCAGTGCCGCAGATGCGCCGTGCGCTCGCCCGCGAGCGCTTCGACCTCATCCACGTGCACGAGCCGCTCGCGCCGATGCTCAGCCCGGCCGCGCTCGCCCTCTGGGACGGGCCTGCCATCGCGACGTTCCACGCAGCCGGAGCCTCGTCCTGGCGCCGGTTCGCCGAGCCGCTCTGGGGTTTCCTGCTCGGCCGGATCGACCTGCGCGTCGCCGTCTCGGAGCAGGCTCGCATCGCCGCCGCCGTCTACGCGCCGGGTCACTACGAGGTGATCCCGAACGGTGTCGAGATCCCTGAGGGGATCGACCCGGGCGACCGGGCCGACAGCATCGTCTTCGCGGGCCGGCACGACCCGCGCAAGGGATTGCCGGTGCTGCTCCGGGCGTGGCCGCGCCTGCGCGGCAGCGGGATCCGCCTGCGGGTGCTCGGAGCCGATCCGCTCGCCGTGCGGCTGCTGCTCGCCCGGCTTCGCCTGTCCGAGGAAGGAATCGACATGCTCGGCTTCGTCGAGGACGAGACGCTCACGGAGGAGCTCGCGGCGGCGAAGCTGCTCGTCGCGCCGTCGCTCGGCAACGAGAGCTTCGGCATGACGATCACGCGCGCCTTCGCGTGCGCCACGCCGGTCGTCGCCTCCGACATCCCGGGCTACCGCGAGGTCGTCACCGAGGAGACCGGGGCCCTCGTCCCGCCCGACGACGCGGCCGCGCTCGCCGAGACGATCGAGACGGTGCTCGCGGACGAGCCCGCGCGGATCGAGCGAGGTCGCGCTGCGCGCGAGCGTGCGATGAGCGAGTACGCGTGGCCGCTGTGCGCCCGGCGGCTCGCCGAGTGCTACGAGCGCGTGCTAGAGCGATAGCCGGGAGGCGGCGCCCGCTAGGCGGAGCATCTTCGGCCCGACGAGCCGCACGAGCCGATTCGGCGTCTCGACGATCGGCTCGCCGTCCTCGCCGCTCAGCTCCGCGATCGCGGCGTCGACGCGGCGCTTCACCTCGAGCACGCCCTCGCGGAGCCCGAGCTCGTCGAGCCGCACCGCGAGCCGCTTCATGTTCATGACGTAGTAGTAGAGCGAATCGACGTCGGGCCCGTACGACTCGGCGAGGTGCGCGTCGATCAGCCCGCGCGACGCCTTGGCGCGCCGCACCATTCGGTCGGCGAGATCCATGTAGTAGGTGCTGATCGCGAGCAGCCGCTCCGCGGCGCCCTCGAACTCCTGGAGGAAGCGGTGCGTCGCCAGGACGGCAATGCGGACGTGGCGGCCCTCGTCGCGGCGGACGTTCGTCTGCCCCTCCTTCATCCCCGGCAGGTCGTAGAGCTCGTAGAGCGCGTTGCCCTTGGCTCGGCGGATCACGACGTCGCTGTTCGCGACGACATCCTCGCTCAGCACGCCGTAGATGAAGATCGCGGTGTAGACGTCCTCGATGGGGCGGTTCGGCCGCAACAGGCGCTGCATCTCCACCTCGAACTGGTCGAAGAGGATCTCGGCGACGAAGTTGTTGTACTTCCGCGCCACCCGGTCGGCGTCGGCGGCGTCGATGCCGAGCACCTCGGTCGCGACCCGGAGGAGGCTGCCGCGGTGCATGCGCTCGTCGTGTTCCTGGGTCATGAGTGCGGCCCGCATCGACTCGTACTCCGGCTCGCGCGGCAGCGCTGCGACGATCCGGTCCATCCAGTCGTCGACGATGGACTCCGCACGGTAGATCGTCCCGAAGACCCGCTTCACCGCCTCCTGCTGCCGGTGCGACAGCTGCCGGAAGCTCTCGGCGTCCGCGGAGAGGTCGACGCTGTAGGCGTCCCAGGTGTGGACGTGCGCGGCGGCGAGAATGTCCGAGAAGGTCCGCCAGCCGCCGGTGATCTTCCGGTCGGCGGCCTCGTCGTCGGCGATCAGCGCCTCGACCTCCTGCAGGAGCCGCCCGATCTTGTCGCTGGCCCGGCGCGCGGCTGCGTCGGTGGGGAGGTTCATGGTGACGTCCACGTCAAAACTCTACGCCGCCGGGCGACGAGTCAGCGGAAGAGGCCGGGCGCCGACCGCGGTGGCCGGCGCCCGAGCGATTTGCTCACGGTTACGAAAGGACGCAGCCGCCCCTGTTGCTGTTGAAGGCGTTGCTCCACAGCGACTGGACGGGGTAGTTCGTACCGTTCAGGTTGACGTTCGCCGACGCGCCCTGGCCGGACTGGATCCAGGCGCACTTGTCGCCGTTCTCCTCGCCGTTGCGGTCGAGCCAGCCTCCGTTCGGGTATTGGTCGGTGATCGTCTCGGCCATCTCGTGGCCCTCGACGATCGTGATGCCTGCCTTGGTTCCGAGGCCGTTGAAGTTCGCCCCGCACGCGGAGCCGGCGTCCGTGATGTACGGCAGATTCGTGTACGCGATGTTGCCGTAAGACGACGACGTCGAGCTGTGCCACGCGCAGTACTGCGTCCCGAAGCCGGAAGCGTTGTTGTTCGTGGCGGTCGCGACCACGTACTGCGTCGTGTTGTTCGAGCCGGCCGCCGTGTTCCCGAAGTGCTGGGCGGCCCTGATGGCCTCGCTCGCGAGCTGCGACTGACTCGGCGAGGACGGTGCCGCCGAAGCGTTGTCGTACCAGACCGACGTGCTCGGGAAGGAGACGCCGCCGCCGGCCGCGGCCCCGGCTCCGTTACAGAAGACCGTTCCGCTCGCCACGCCCTGGCAGTACTGCTTGACGCTGGCCAGCCAGGAGCTCCCGCCGGCCTTGCCAAAGAAGCCTGCGAGGAGCGACTCTTCGCCCGACGGGTCGTTGTTGTTCCATTGCGAGCCCCAGAGCACGAGGTACACCTTCGGCGCGGTCTCGACGCCGATCCCTCCCACGCCGCCACGGTAGGAGAGGTTGTTCGTTCGAGTCGGCCTAGCCGGCTTCTGGGACTTGAAGCCGAGCGGACGCATGACTGACGTTCTCGCATGTACATGGTTGCTTGCTGCTGGAGCGGCCGAGGCCGCCCAGGAAGTCGTCAGAGCCCCGACTGTGACGAGGACCCCCACGAGGGCGCCGCAGAGATAGCGCCTTTTCATCACATCTCCTTGTAGGACGACAAGAGGCTCCGAAGCTAGTTGCTTAGGCGGTCGGACACAAGCCACCGAAGCGGCTGGTTGCACTCGCCGAACGTCTGATGAGCGGTGGAGGATCCGCCGTGCAGGCGGATCCTCCACGCGTGTTGCTCAGGAGTGCTTCCAGGCCACGGAGAAGGCGCCGTTGCTGATGGAGCTCGGCTGGGCCTTCACCGTCGAGCCCGACTGCATCGTGATCGGGTCGAGGTGCGGGGTGCTGCTGGTGAGCAAGGAGCCGTTCGCCTTCGCGCCGCTGAAGCTCACGGTGCCGAAGTTCGCGAGCGGGAGGACGCCGCCGCTACTCGACGGAGCCTCGGCGATCACCTCCGCCGACGCGAGCTTCGCCGACTTCAGCCTCGCGTTCGTCGTGTTCGTCCACCCCTGGGTGCTGTCCGTGATCGTCAGGGTGAACCTGCCGGATCCGTCGGTCGTGACCGATGCGGACAGGTGGTCGCCCGGGCGCACCGTGCCCCTGAGGTTGACCGGGAACTTCGGATACATCTCGTACCAGGCGTAGTACTGCGGCGTCGAGCCCGAGCAGTCGGCATCGGTGCCGGTCTGCTCGACGGTGTTCGACGTGTCGCCGTCGAGCCCGACCCAGAAGCTCGAGTAGGCCGTTCCCGAGCACTTCGCCGTGGGCTCCGTCCACGACGCCGAAACGCTGGTGAAGCGGCTGCCCGTGACCGCGTAGCCGGACCAGTTCGTGCTGGTCGAATTGGTGATCCTGTGCATCCGGCCGTGCCGCATGCTCTGGGTCGCTCCGCCGGCAGTCGCCGAGATCGCAGCTGCGATGACGAGTACCCCCATGAAAGCGCCGCAGAGATAGCGCCTTCTCATCACGCCTCCTTGTAGGACGACAACAACAGGATCGGAAAGCTAAGTGCTTCGGCGTCCGAGCACAAGTGGAAATCCCTCATAACGGGTTAGGCGCCGCGTGCGAACATGGATCCGTGGCCCGTGTCGTCTGGAGCGTCCGCGAAGGCAAGGCCGGTGAGATCGACGCACCGGAGCTCGCCGCCGGCTACCGCTCCACCCATCCCGTGCGTGAGCCGAAGATCGGCGAGATCCTCGAGCTGCCCGACGGCTCGGGGCGGTGGCGCGTCGTCGACTGGATGCTGACCGACCACGTCGACTCGCGGGAGAACGTCCTCATCGTCGAACGCGCCATCTGAGACTGAGACCCGGTACCGGCGCGTACTCTCGGTAGGTGGCGGAGAACGGGACGCTGACCGGCACGGCGCTGCGCACCGTGTTCATCGCGCTGATGCTCGGCATGTTCCTCGCGGCGCTCGACCAGACGATCGTCTCGGTTGCGCTGCCGCACATCGTCGGCGACCTCGGGGCGCTCAATCACCTCTCCTGGGTGGTCACCTCGTACCTGCTCGCCTCGACGGTCTCGACGCCGATCTACGGCAAGCTCGGCGACATGTACGGGCGCAAGCCCGTCTTCCTCGTGGCGATCCTGATCTTCCTCGCCGGCTCGATGCTCGCCGGTCTGTCTCAGTCGATGGCCGAGCTGATCGGCTTCCGCGCGTTGCAGGGGATCGGCGCCGGCGGGCTCATGGTCGGCGCGCAGGCGATCATCGCGGACATCGTCCCGCCCCGCGAGCGCGGCCGCTACATGGGCCTGATCGGCTCGGTCTTCGCGATCGCGTCGGTGGCCGGTCCGCTGATCGGCGGCTTCCTCGTCACTCATCTCTCGTGGCGCTGGGTCTTCTACGTGAACGTGCCCATCGGCATCGTCGCGGTGGTGATCGTGACCACCCGCCTCCATCTGCACACGCCGCACAGGTCGCACCGCATCGACTACCTCGGCGCCGCGCTGCTCACCGGTGGCGTCGGCGCGCTGATCCTGCTCGCCACCTGGGGCGGCACCCAGTACAAGTGGGGCTCGAACGAGATCGTCGGGCTCGGTATCGTCGGAGTTGTCCTCCTCGCGGCCTTCGTCTGGCAGGAGCGCCGGGCGGCCGAGCCGCTTCTGCCGCTCCAGCTCTTCCGCTCGCCCGTCTTCAGCGTCGCCAACGCGATGGGCTTCACGATCGGGATGGCGATGTTCGGCGCGATCATCTTCATCCCGCTCTTCCTGCAGATCGTCTATGGCCTGAGCGCCCAGAGCTCGGGCCTCCGGACGATCCCGCTCATGGCCGGGCTACTGGTCACCGCGGTCCGCTCCGGCCGGGCCATCAGCCGCATCGGCCGCTACCGTCCGTTCCCGATCGCCGGCACGGCAGTGCTCGTCGTCGGCATGTTCCTGCTCTCGCTGCTCGGCGTCGACACCCCGCCCTGGGTCGCCTCGGCGTACATGGTCGTCGTCGGCGTCGGGCTCGGTCTCGTGATGCAGGTGCTCGTGCTCGCCGTC
>WNGI01003139.1_pt1 | contig 14475 bp, 10 predicted proteins | sample 5400621 | NCBI WGS metagenome assembly WNGI01 (sample SAMN13153374, study PRJNA577476) | soil metagenome | isolation source: 20 cm soil or saprolite under Garry oak tree replicate 1 | place: USA:California | collected 2016-06-15 | reverse complement strand
ACCAGCACTTGGCTGTCGATATCGAGCTCGGTGTCGCCCCCAACGGCGGCCTCCGCTTGCGCTCAGGCGCACAACGTTTCTACGAGGGATCAATCGCATTCCCCTTCCCTCAGCTGTTTTCGGGAATCGCTGACGTGTGTGAGTGGTATGACGATGTGGAGCGAGAGTTCAAGATCGAGGTCAACGTAACCAATAAAGTTTGGGGGCGACTTTTCGGCTACAAGGGACGCTTTCAGGTGGATTGGCAGACAGTTCGCCCAGCGGAGATTCCCGCCGACATTCTTCCGCACCGCACTGAGAAGAGGGAATAAAGTTCACTTGGAGGTGTGCGCTCGGTGTTTGGCGCAGAGAGGCGCAGCCTCTTTTGGCGGGCACTCGCTTTTTGGCTGCTCTCTTTTAGTTTCAACAAGTTAACGGCGAGCGCCCGCGCGGCGCTGTAGAGCGCCCGAAATCTCGTAAGCCGCTGATTTCTTCATGGTTCCTATACAGCAACTGAAGGTTGCTCTGCAGCACCCAACTTGGGGTGGCCTGTCCGTCCAACTCCCGGTGCCGAAGGCACCGCTCTTCTGTTGGTCGGCCAAGTATCGACTAGGCGGCGCTCGGCGCGGTCGCATCCGGCTAGGATGACGAGGCTGAAGGGCATCACAGCCCACCACGCTCCAACATTCAGAATGTCCAAAGCCGTGCGGGTTTCGGGAAGCTGGCAAGCCCGGCAAATCAACGCTTGGACCGATTTTCACTCCTTGTCGGACAAACCAAACGGGACGCAATTCTGGCGTGCGCGGAACCCGTAATTCTATTACCCGGGCGATCAATGAGGGTTACACACTTCAGAGAATGGCCAACTATGGGTATGCATCCGGGAATCGATCGGTTCGGTCTACACACGGCACTAACCGGCGTGGTTGGCTGAATCTCCGATTCTTGACGGTAAGCTCGACTTGCTTCCCTACCGAAAGCCAGCACGAACAGAGGCATGAGGAAACTCTTCTGCCTCCCGGTGTGTCTAAAATTGCAGGCCAATCTGCGACCCCGGAAGACGAAAGGAAACAACAGTGATACTCCGAGCCCCGATTTTTCTTTTGTTTTGGATGGCTTTCGGGGGGCGCATTGTGCTGGCTTGCAGCTGCGCGGGACCAGGACCGGTGCCCTGCGGAGAGCTTAGTCCGTCCAGCGCTGTGTTTGTGGGTACGGTACAGACTATTGAGAATCCGCCGCCTGATTTTGACCAGGTTCCAGAATCCAGTGTGGACATGCGTACCGTCGATCAGAGCGGGTATGCCCACTATCACTTTCGAGTCGATGAAGAGATTTCTGGCACGCAGACGACCGATATAGATGTTTTCTCTGGGCGGGGAGGCGGCGACTGCAGTTACCACTTTCAAAAAGGCGAGCAGTACCTGATCTTTCCGTATAGGAGCGACGATGGGAGACTGATGGCGACGATCTGTAGCGAAACGCGGCCAGTGGAGCTTGCACAACAAAAGCTGGCGGTGTTGCGGGCGATGCGTGATCATCAACCAGTGGCATCGCTGTACGGGTCGATGCAGAGCGTGCAGCAGCCGTATGGTTCGGTGAGCGATAATTACTACGGAAAACCCGTCGCTGATACACGGATGATTCTGCGGTCTGATAAGAATACGCTGGAGGCAAAGACCGACGCCAACGGCTATTATGCGTTTTTTGGGGTTCCGGCTGGCAAGTATCGCGTGGAAGCCAACCTGCCGCAGCACTTTGAGATTGCTCAGACGATTCTCAGTGAACCAGTGCCACCCATCGATCTGCCGCAAAATGCTTGCTACGAAGACAACGTGGAGGTGTTGCCGACTGGCCGAATTCGCGGGAAGGTAATCGGGCCAGATGGCAATGCCTTGCCGTATGCATCCGTGGAACTGTACCGGCCGAGCCGATACTGGGGCGACGGCCGTTCGCTCGGATGGTCGGAATCGCAAGACTTGAAGAAACCTGAATTCGTGTTTGAGCATGTCGCGGCGGGCGATTACATTCTGGTTTACAACGACCAGGAGCGAATCGACCCCATGACACCGTATCCAAGAATGTTCTATCCAGGTGTGCGTGAGCTGAAGCAGGTGCAAATTATTCATGTGGAAGAGGGGCAGGAGATCAGCGGTTTGGAATTCAGCGTATCGGGTGGACGAGCGACCCGGGCGATCACCGTGCGTCTGGTCGCGCCCAACGGAGAGCTTCCGGACATCAACTATGTGGAGGCACATGGAAATGACGGGTCAGACTTGAGTGAACAGAGGCTCTCGCCGGGAGTGTTTCGCATCCTGGTGTTTCCGGGGATCAGGTACGAGATGCAGGGCTCGGGTTACTGTTCCGCGACCGAAAAAGAGTTGGAGACTCCGGTTGGCGTGGTTGATGGAAACGAGACCGGCCCTAGCGAGATGGCACTGACTTTTCCTGGGCCTGGATGTCCGAAAAAACCTGATTCCGACGAAGACAACGAATGATCATGGACGCCTGGCGGCAGGTTTCGACAATTCTTCCTGTCGTACAAATCTTTGAGCTTGGCTTCGGTCCGGCAGCCCTAACTCCCGATAAGTTCGGATAGTCTTTACCTATCCAGGGTCCACGACGAACGCTCTTAGTCTGTATACGCCCGCGGCTCTCAGAACAAACAAATGACGATTCCGTCCGCCATGGATTCGAGCAAGGCGGCCCCAAGAAACAGGTTGAGTTCAGAATCTATCCGGTGAGCAAAGGTCGATCTGGGCTGCAGACCTCGAGAGGCCAGCAGAAGTGTGCTTCAGTACGAGACTTCAGCCGCAGCAGATGCTCCCTTCAGCTCGGAGGAGTGCAGTGGACTTCACCCCGGCGCTTCACCTATCGCTTTGATTCGGTTCACCTTGGCGGTGACGCGAACTTGTAAAAAGCAGCAGAGATACCCCACGAAGAGAAAGCCAGGAAGGACGCGGCCAAATTCGGATGAGGCGGGAGCGACCCCACGGCAACCGTGACGCACGGTGCGTCAAAGGGTGGGGTCGCTCCCGCCGAGCCCGAGGTTTGGGCTGCGTCTTTCCTTGTTGCGGTTTTTGGCATCATCTCTTTTCTTTTCCTCAGATTCGCTGCACTGCAGGGGTGAAGCAAATCGTGAAGTCCTAGGTGAAGTGGCCAGGTGAAGTTCTCTTCACCCGGCTCTCCTCAATTCCTTCCGTTTGGCTTTGCTCGTTTGTTCGGACAGCGAATTACCGGAGGAGAGTTCTCGCCTGAGCTGTTGCCTCCAGGGGACAGCCTGACCTCCACGACGCCTGGTGGGTCACCTGATGAATGCGGGTCAGGTGTGCCAGCAACGGCCATTTTAAGAACAATAGCTTTACTTCCCCCAAATTGCGGCGTATGGTCCCTCAAGCAAACAGGCAGAGCGACTAGGTACAGAGCGGTTGGCCCTCCTATCAGGTCCTTTCTCTCCCGCCTGACAGCCTCGTAGTTGTTTGCTTTGCTCCAATTTGCTAGGCCTTCCGGTACGGCACCTTATTGAGAGAGGACACAAGAAATGCGACTACTGAAAAGACTTTGTGTATTGGTACTTGGCTTAGCGATGCTTCTCTTGGTGTCATCAATCGCGCGAGCCGATGACGTCACTGACTGGAATCAGCACATGCTGCGCGCAGGGACGGTTGGCGGCACCTCACCGCTAGTGATGTCCCGCGTCGCTGCGATCGTCCAGGCCTCTGTGTTCGACGCCGTCAACGGCATCGACCGAAAGTACGCACCGGTCCACGTGCCGCCGGGCGGTGCTGCCGGTGCGTCGCGCCGCGCCGCGGCCGTGGAAGCGGCATATACGGCGTTGCTGGCACTGTATCCAGCCCAAAAGAGCACGTTTGACGCGCGGCTCGCCGTGTCGCTGACGGCCATCGCGAGCGATCCGCATGAAACCAGTGCGGGCATAGCCAGCGGAATCGCCTGGGGCCAGACTGCCGCGAACGGCATTCTGTCCTGGCGCGCCACCGACGGCTTCACACCGGCGCCGGCTCCGTTCCTAGGTGGCACGACGGTTGGAGAATGGCGCCCCACACCGCCCGGCTTTTTGCCGGGCGCCGGTCCTCAGTTCGCGTACATAACGCCCTGGGTGATTGGCGCACCGTCACAATTTCGTCCAGGCGGTCCCCCAGCCCTGACGAGCGCCCGCTATGCGGCCGACTTCAACGAAACCAAGACGATGGGTAGCATCTCGAGCCCCATTCGCACGGCGCATGAGACGATCTATTCCTGGTTCTGGGCTGCGAGCACGGCAACCTACCTATGGAACCACGTCGCTGACTCGCTCATCGACGACGACGATTCTGACCGCTGGGACGAGCGCCGTAATTCGTTGTTGGAGAATGCGCGGGTTCTGGCGCTGCTCGATCTTGCTATGGCGGACGCCGCCATCGCGTGCTGGGAAGCGAAATACCACTACGTCTTCTGGCGCCCAGTTACAGCGATTCCACTGGCCGACACTGACGGAAACCCCGCCACGTCACCAGATCCCAGCTGGGCACCCCTATTCGCGACGCCAGCGCACCCCGAATACCCATCGGGTCACTCCACGGTCAGCGGCGCGGCGGCGGTGGTGCTTGCTAGCTTCTTTGGCGAAAAGAGGCATTTCACAATGGACAACGATCTCCTGATCGGCGTGACCCGTTCTTTCGGGAGCTTTTCGCAGGCGCTGGACGAAGTCAAGAATGCTCGAATCTTTGCTGGCATTCACTTCCGATCTGCGTGCGACGATGGTCAGACGACGGGAATTCAAGTGGCGAACTGGGTACTCGACAATGCGCTGCTCCCCGTTCATTGAGGAGCTCGCACAAGGGTCGAAGCGCTATTCCGCGCGCGGCGCGTGTCAACGACTTTGAGACAGGTACTCACGGAATTTAGTGAGCGTTTCAGTTTTCCACAAGGAAATTTCGCGCCAGGATCGCCTAGCAACGACGATCGCCAACTCGGTCGACCCACGGCATCCCCGCTTTTTCTGTTTCATCTGCCACTTTCCACAGGCAGCGGTTCCGGACTGGGGAACCGGCTTGTTGATCGAGACTTCGCAAGGATGAGAGTTCTGTGCCTGCGGCACGGGGATGACGGATGTTTCTTTATCTATTTTCCCGGTCGAAGTTCAAAAGAAACGGATTCAGATGATCGATGACAAGCAGCGTCCAATTGATGGCGGCGGCGTCCATCCGGCGTCTCAAACCGGCCATTTCTAGGGGTATTTTCAGCGACTCAGCCGCATAAAGGCAACCGAATCATCGATGAGACTTATGGAGCGGGCGATGGGAATCGAACCCGCGTCCGAAGCTTGGGAAGCTTGTTATAGATCAGCAAAAATGGATGAATTGGCGGCAATTTGGCGTTTCTCGAAATTCTTGAATGGATTCCAATTGGAGCAGCGGAGTGGGAACCGACACCGGTTGCAGACCGCAGAGAGTCAACGCCGAGAACCGGTCTAATCCCGTGGGAACAATGCGATTTCAACCTCGGTCCCGGGAGAGACATTTGGAATCTTCTGAGAGCAGGTAATTTCAATAGTGTCATCTCCGTGGCCGCCCTGACCCGTAACGAGGTGGAATGGTCGGATTCTGTACGACCAAATCTGATTTATGCGGCACACTTCGAACAGCAGATCCTGTTCTGGTTCGTTTATTTCTGTGCCTCGAATCCTAAAGTGCTCCCTGACTAGAATTGGTCTGCCGACGTTTACATTCAAAGTACCTGGGTAGAGACGCTCTCCCGTGGCTCTTTGGAAGACTTCAGGGTATTGCGTCATGCGCCTGGAGAAATCCTTCATGCCTTCCGCATCAGGACAAACTGATCCTTTCAGAATTATCATGGTGTCCTCGCAAAACAGAGTTGCGAAATAATAGAGACTACCGCCCCACATGGCCTTTCCTAAACTCAGCGACCCTGAAATTGATGCGGTCATACAACAGGTTATCAAATACATTGATAGCCAGCGTCAGACCTATCGAGGCAACGCTTCCCCGCTCGACGATAACCAGAAAGCGGTTGTGGCTCCCTTTTTCCCGCAGTCCGTCTTGGATTCAACGCGAGTTGTAGCCCTATCTGGTCAGCGAGTAAGCAATCCACCCTTTTACGGTGAACTCATAAGAATAGGATTCGAATCGAGTCAGCTACCAGATTTCTCAGAGATGACTGCAATCACATATGTGGACACTGTCGTTTCGCACGAGCCATTCACGGATAGGCTCCTTTTTCACGAACTCGTCCACGTGCTTCAGTACCAGAAGTTAGGGCTGGGAGATCGCGGCCAAGTACGTTAAAGGATTCCTGACAGGGAGCTCCTACGAAGCCATTCCGTTGGAAAGAAATGCCTATGAATTGGATGCACGATTTGCCAGAGCGCCAGGAAATGTATTTTCCGTGCAAGATGAAGTTCAGGAGTGGATAGATTGGGAATTGTTCTAAGAAGCGGGCCAAATGCAACTGCAAACCTAGTCTATGAAAGGAACGGGGCCGAGTCCGACTCTTGTAGCTGATTATCAGCCAAGGAGCGGCAATCAATCAGGTCCGAACTTCGCTCCTCGCTGACGTTGCCAACAAGACCGGCGCGGGGTTACGTCACGCACAAGACCCCCTCTGGTCTTATATCGCTCGCCAGAGGGCGAAGAATTGGGATACCACACGGGGGGCTCTCGCTCCCACGCGTTGCCTGACGTGACGGGAAATTCCTACGTTAGGCTGTTAGTGACCGATGATGAGGATTTTTCTTGGACTGCCTTGCGCCTTTTTTTGATTGCTTGGGCTTGCTGACCAAGACCAACGGCATTCCATCACAATAGGGAACGACATGCACCGCGACCCCACCCCGATGGCACGGGCAGGTACAGTTCCTTCTAAGTTTCATTTCACAGCCTCCTCGGCGGCTTGTTAGGCTGCATGCCACCGAGCGTACTGAACTCCTAGCTTGTTGCAGAAGCGTTGAAGACTCGCATCGGTTATGGATTCGTCAATGAGTAGGGGCAAGTCAAAGGCGTCGTACCACTGCATAAGGCCACGGCTATCTTGGTAAGCGTGAAAATGGTCGCAGACCTCTGACTCCGCGTGTCTGCCTGCTAGAGCTGCCAGTTCATGGATGAATTGCTCTGTCGCGAGCACATGAAACACGCTGGGCTTCGGCCAGATTGTGCCCGGCGGTATCTGTAGGGTTGCCGCAACGACGCCGGACGCGAGCAATGTCCGAACGTCCGAGGAGATGCTCGTGCCCTCGAAGCATAGATGTACCGGCAACGGGAGGACTTCGGTCAATGCCGAGAAGAACTTTTCGGCATTCCTGATGCCCGCGACCTCCCAACCACTCACAAAAAGCGATATGCTTGACATGGCTTCCATGTTAGCAATTTTGTCCGGCATTTTAGCCAACTCAACAGTCCGAATAATTTCACCGCATTGGGCACAGAGTCTCGGGGACTGTGGAGTCGCATACTCGGGAACTGTCCAGAAAAGCGGCGTTCCAAGAAATATCTGTTGAACGGCTGAAATCGGCTCGTCCGGTTGTCACACACGCCGTAGAAAGAAAACACAGAACCGGATCATCGGCCTAATCTGCCCCTTTTTGGCCCCGCGTGCTTTTATTATTAAGTGTCCATCCATCAGAAAGATAGATGGTAGGGGCGGTGGCGATCGAAATTGCATCCCTATAATAACTTCTAGATCCTTCAGTGGAAACGGCGTAGTGGCGGCTCGTCATGGGCAATTGAAACTTCTAGTTCGTAGAGTCAACAGGCCCTAAGTTAGAATCGTGGTCTGCATTCTGAGACCTAGCCGGTGCCAAACCTGGGCACTTTTGTGCGTAAGTCGGTGTCTAGGTGACAAAATGAAGACGCCCTGTCTTGGCATATGTTGCGTGGGGGTCCTACTTCTGGCCGGGTGCCAAGGTCCGAAGCCTCCCCTTAGAATGGTGCCAAAGTCCGATCAAGTCGAGCCGCTGTGGTCGATGAATGTCGCTTGCACAAATGGGCTTGGTTTAGATGGTCAGAAAGTCATACTTCTTCCTCGTCAGGCAGGCAACGACGAACGGTGGATCCTCGATGTCGCTTCGGGACACATTCTGGAATTCTCAGAAGGCCCTACCAGGGGCGGAGGCGCGCCGCAAGATTCTCATTCAGATTTAACTGGCGGCAAGTCAAGAACGCTCAATCGTCCAGAGGTCACTTCCATCACGCCCTCCGGCTTCGAGCCGCTTGTTCTTACAGATCGTTTCCTTTTCGCAAAACGAAGTCGACTGAGGTTTTCTTACCCACACTTCTTCCACGACGGGGAGGCAATTGTAATTGACCGGGACACCGGCAAGATTATTTGGACACAGGTAGGTATCAACGCCTCAATCATCACCTCCAGTGCCCATGTCTTCATCTGCGATCAGCAAAAGACAGCTGCCTTCAGCCTTTCAGGGGGACGTCCAAGAGAGGTGACTGACTTCTATAGCGCCGTGAGAGCAGGAGACCTCGTCAAGGCACAGGAACTCTACCCCTTCCAGCGAAAGACCCAATTGTTTGATTTGGGTGGGAGCGGTCCATTGACCGTCGCAGCCAAAGAAAAACGCCCGAAGATGGTAGAACTTCTTTTGAGCTTGGGTGAATCTCCCAACAGCACAGACGCAGATGACTTCGTACCTCTATTGATCGCTCTCCACTGGAACAATCCCGACATTGCGCGGCTCCTCCTCAATGCTGGGGCTGACCCAAACTACAAGAGTCATCTTTGGGCGTTGCCACTAAACGAGGCCATGGCAGAAGGCAAACGACCGATCATTGAGGACCTCTGGCGGAAAGGAGCAAGAGTCAACAGCAAAGGAGGATGGACCGGAGACACAGCCTTGCACGAAGCCGTCATGTACCGCAACTACGAAGCCATCGAGACACTGTTAGCAGCCGGGGCTGATGTCCATATGCTAGACGGAGATGGTTTGACGCCATCACAGAAAGCACCCGGAGATGAATGTGTCATCTACCTCTTTAGCGGGGGAAAGATCGCAGATAAACCTGGAACTTGTCAGCCTCCCAAAGGAGAATCGACAAAAGTCCAGTTTTGAACTGATTACTGCGGGCCATCACTCTCATAAATTCTCGGTAACTGAATAAATCGGCAAGAGAGTTGGTTCTGCTCCCATTTGTCCCCACAGTCTCTACTCCCGGCGGCAAGCTTGGGAACATGATTCAACTGAAATGAGGGTCCTTACGCTGCGAAATAAGGAACGCTTTTCTCTTGGATCTCAGGAGCTGGAATAGAAGGGTCATCGGGCAGTAGGGATCGAACCCTGCCCTGAGGAATGAAACGCAATGCCGCGGAAAGCAGGTCGTCGGAAGCACATCTCGGCCGAGGTTGTAGTCTTGAAGACGGTTCGATTTAAGTTTTGGATCGCGGGCAATTCAGGCATTTTGGGATCCGGTTGTCACTCGTGCCGCCGAGAACTGCTCACAAAAACCGGATGCAATCCCTTAATGCCGCCTTTTGCCGCCTCGTTTTTTTGCAACTACCGTCAAGTCAGTTAGATATGGCGGAAGCGTGTGGGAGTCGAACCCACCATTCGACCCGCGAAGAGCCGAATCGCCAGCTTTGAAGGCCGGGAGAGTCACCGGACTCTTTTCGCCTCCGCGAGCAGTATAGTGGAGCGCTTCCCCGTCTCTCAAGGCAAGATCAGGCGTGATGGGACGCCATTGCGGCAGCTTGTTGGGTGCGGATTAACGCAGCAACGAGATCGTAAAGCGCGGGACTGGTGCAGACTTCATAGTAGGCATGCGTGGAAGGGGCACCGATTTTTCCATCGGGGAGCAATTGCCGTGCCATGCCTTTTCGCAATACGAGGAGTTCCACGGATTCCCCAAGAGGCACTTCCCCATAATAAAGGGTCACATTTTCCTTGCCCCATGGTTTGTCGAGCTTCGTTTCGATGGTGTCGAGCGAAATCTCCTCGGAAAGCTTTTGAAAGCCCTCTTCGTTAAGCTCGATGCCGTTCATGTTGTAGCGCACCAGGAATTCGTCCAATTCTTCCGCCGACGCTCCTTCCATGGTATTCAGAAATTGAAAAACCGAAAAATGGGTTTTCTGTCCGGCCAGCATGCGCTTCGCCAGCTTGGCGCAGCCGGAAAGACGGTCGGAGAGATTCAGCGCCTTTGAAATCATGATGCGCGAATCTCCGTCGGTCCAGTAGGTAGGAGCAGAGCCCTGAAATGCAACCCCCAGGCCAAGTTCCAGCGCGGGAAGATTGCTGGCCGACGCGCGTTCGTTGTAAGAGTTGCAAACGGCAAGAATCTGGCGCGAAAGGATGCAAGCCTTCGCCACCGGCCGGGCATAGGCTACCGTCGATTCCGTTTCGAAAATAACCAGAATGATCGCATCACCTTCGATAAATACCTTCTTCGCCGAATAGCGATCCAGAAGCTTCTTGACGGGCTCGTGCAAATTCAGACTGAAATGTGAAGCGGGGTTTAGTCCGCGCGAGAGCAAATCCTGCGTCATGCGCGTGGAGCCGCGCACGTCGGACTTGATGATGACGTGCGAGACGACGTGGTCCTGCTCCGGCCGGGCTTCCTCCGGGAGCACGCACTCGTACAGCCGGTTGTTCAAACGCGACAATTCGCGCGCCTTTTCGGTGGTTACCAGGTTGATGCGCTCCATGCAGGTGGTGAGATGTTCGGCGTCACGCAGATCCCTTCTCAGACGAAGGAAGTCGTTGGCGAATCGTAGCACCAAAGCCTGCATCTCTTCGCGAGAATAGCGGTGTATCTTCTTGGAGAGTTCCTCGACGGCCTTGAGCGACAATTTCTTCGCGGGCACCTGCTTAATGACCTGCTCGACTTGCTTCAGCTCTTCCTTCGAAACAAGGGCCTTGCGGAGTTGCTGCAGGTGCACGGGCGGGCAGTAATCAGCGGCGATGGGCTGGATTTCATAGCTTGCTAGTACGTGATAGAGAATTTCGAGTTGTTCGAGACGGTCGAGAAGTCGCGCGAGCAGGCGCGAACGAGCAGGCGCCTCCGTCTCCGAGGCGGAGCTAGCGTCGAATAGCCGCTTCGCGTTTTCCGGCTCGTTCAGATATTCACCGAGCTTCCCGGAATGATCCTTGACGAAGAAATCGAGCTTTTGTCTGGCCGCGTCGACCTGTGGTCCCAACTCCTCCAGCTTGCATTCCTGATGCTTGAGCCGGAGTTCGAGGTCATTCAGCGATGCTTTCAGATCAGCAGGATCACCCGAATTTAGAAGCTTCGTGAAGAAACCATCACCCCGGTCAAGACGCTTGCGGGTGTTTTCGCGCTGTTCCTCGAGGTTTGCAATGTCCGCACGAATCGCCTGCACTGCTTCCAGCAGCGCGGTATGAGTCTGGATGGCTTCCGTGTGCGCTGGGTCATGACTGGGCGTAATGCCGGCCTCGCGGAGGAAATCCTGGAAAAGCGCGTCCATAGCCTCAAAGCGGTCGGGGTCACGGGCATAATTGCCCAGGAGGATGTAATGCTCCAAGAAGAAAACGTCGTCTTTCCCGCCGTCGAGAAAAATCAGCCGGTTCTTACAAAGCTCGTAATAAGAAGCGAATTCTTCGCCGAACAGGGCGCGGCGGGCTTTTGCAATGACGTTGTCTTCCACGTCGGCAACAATCTGCGCCACTTGCTGTCCCACGCGGCGGACTACGGCCCTTCGCGCGGACTGCAGTTCCGACAAGCGTGCTTTGATGACGTGGGCCTGCTGGCTGCGCTCGAAATGCTCGCCCCTCTTGCGTATCCATTCTTTCCCTTCAAGGATGAGGTTGGCAAATTGATTGCCCATTTCAAAGGTCAGGAGTTTTAGCAAGCCCAAGCGGAAAAGCACGTCTATCTCTATATTTTTGTGATACTTGGCCTGCGTCATAGAACTTTGCAGCAGCTCGGAGAGCAGTTTGCGGAAACCCGCCCCGTCAGGTCCTCGTGAGGTGCGAAGCTCGATCCCCGGAAGATAGGTGCTGGCGGTGCTCTGGCGAATAAGGTCGAAAAGATAGTCGCGAGCCGCCTGAACAAACTTCGGGCTCAAGAATACATCGTGGTGAATGTTGTCCACCCCGATCGCCAGCGATGCCATCGGGATCGTGACGTTGTAACTCTTGAGTTCATTTAGGGCCTCTTCGGTGGCACTCGTCGTTAGAAGTTCGTTGGGCATCTACTTAGCCAAAAAGGGCTATTTTTACGTTAGCAGCCGCACGGGAGCCGGGCAAGAAATCCAGAGGGGTCCGTAACCAGAGAGTAAGGGAGCGCTGGGGGCCCGTACACTCGAGGGCTTACAGGACGGTAATGCGGCGGGCGTCGCCTCCCAGGTGTTCAAGACGTATTCGGATCTGCGGCCAGGAAGACTCTAATGGGAAGCGCTCTGACCACTCCAGAATAGCCACGGAGGGAGCTATGAACATATCTTCCATTCCCAGAGTCTCAAAATCGTGGAAACTCTCAATCCGGTATAAATCGGCGTGGTAGACCTTAGCCGGTTTTCCATAGACGTGAACGAGGGTGAAGGTTGGGCTGGTGACGTCGTCTTCGTCGGCGGCGCCGAGTCCGGAAACGATGCCTTTGGTTAAAGTGGTCTTTCCCGTTCCCAGGTCACCGGCGAGAAGCACTAGCACGGGGGCATTGAGGCGCTTCGAGAATTCCCTGCCCCAGCTCGTGGTTTCCTCGGCCGAATGGGTGATGATTTCCTCAAGCACGCTCGCGTAGCTCCTCAAGGAGTTTCCGCCGGGCGCGGGGCACAGCGTCTGCAATTTCGCGTGCGAGGAGGCCGGACAGATCCGTCCCGCGAGATGCCAACTCCGCAGCCAGACCGTGAAGGTAGACGCCAAGGCTCAGAACTCGCGCTCCGTCGTCCGCGCCAAACTGCGCAATTAGCGCTGCGAGAATCCCAGTAAGTACGTCTCCCGTGCCGCCCTTCGCCAAACCGGCATTGCCAGCCGTACTTACGAAAGTTTGCCCGTCCGGCGAAGCTACGATCGAGTGGTAGCCCTTGAGGACAAAGTGCGCGTTCCAGCGACGTGCCGCATCAAGAGCCATTGCCAGGCGGTCTGCCTGAATGGTCTGGGTTGCGATTCCGAGGAGCCGACCCATTTCACCAGGATGAGGGGTAAGAGCGAGAAAATTCGATTGGCGACCGCGAAATAGGTCGCCGCTGCCGGCAAAGGCATTCAAACCATCCGCATCCAGAATCGTAGGCAGGAGAGTCTCGCGAACAACGGTGCGAATGAATTTCTGCGTTTCGACGTGCGTGCCAAGACCCGGACCGATGCCGAGAACGGTCTTTCCTTTCAGGATTTCTTTGAAGTCATTTCCCTCGAGGCTGCTGAAGGCAATCGTGCCTTCGTCAGTCGACTCCAGACTTTCAGACATGTATTCCGGCTGGCCTGCCGCAACATGGGGCAACACGATGTCGGGTGTAGCTATGGTGACCAGACCCGCGCCAGTCCGCAACGCGCCCCGGCCCGAGAGAATGGCGGCGCCGCTCTTCCCGAGAGAACCTGCGACGAGGAGAACATGCCCGAAAGTGCCTTTGTGGGATTTGACGGAGCGAACCAGCGGCAACTGATCAAATTCATCCGGCCCAGCCCAACGGAGCGTTCCCTGCCCGATTTCTTCGACGAGCGCGGCAGGCGAGCCGATGGCGCAAACCTCCAAAGCACCGACTGCATCTGCCTCCTGAGAAAGCAGCTGGCTTACCTTGGGCGCAGTAAAGGTAACAGTCCGGTGTGCGCGGAGAACAGGACCTTCAGCACGCTGCCCGTCAGAAGGCAGCCCGGAAGGAGTATCCACTGCAAGGATCAATGCTGGACGTGCCGCAGTCGCATGAGCCGACAGACGATTGATGTCTTCGATTGCCTGCGCAATTAGTCCAGTGGCCGCACCGCGCAGGCCCGTGCCCAACAGCGCGTCAATGATGACTTCCGAATGGGCTACCGGAGGCCAGGCACTCTCCCAAGCAGCTTCATCTTCGATGGCCAGGATTCTGGATCCCGTTTCGAGGTAGCGAGCGAGATTTGCGCCCGCATCGCCGCGCATCTCCCGCGGATCGGAGAAGAGGCACACGCGCGGATCAATCCCCGCCGCTTTCAGATGTCTCGCGGCGACTAAGCCGTCGCCGCCATTATTTCCCTTTCCGCAGAGAATGGTGACGCGCCGTGGCAATCCGGAGGGAAACTCACGCAAAACCGCATCCGCGACGTTCTTACCTGCAGCCTCCATCAACTGCAGGCTGGGAATTCCGTAACGCTCGGTGGTAAGGCGGTCGACCTCGCGTATTTCGGCGGCAGTGAGAGCTTTCATGGGAGGTTCACGGCACGATCAAAGCATCCAGCCGCCGCTGACATTGACGACCTGTCCCGTGACATACTCGGCTTCTTCGGAGGCGAAAAAGGCCACCGTCGTGGCAACATCTTCGACCGTCGGCGGGCGCCCGATCGGAAAACGTGCGTCGTGAATCTTGCGGGCCTCTTCCAGCGTCAGCTCATTTTCA
>WNGI01010420.1_pt1 | contig 14477 bp, 14 predicted proteins | sample 5400621 | NCBI WGS metagenome assembly WNGI01 (sample SAMN13153374, study PRJNA577476) | soil metagenome | isolation source: 20 cm soil or saprolite under Garry oak tree replicate 1 | place: USA:California | collected 2016-06-15 | reverse complement strand
CACCAACGGCCGGCTGGTCGCGAAGGCGTTGCGCGGTCCCGCCCACGCCACATCCGAGAACACGGCGAGCCGCGCCGCGGGCATGCGGTTCGCCAGCTCCGCCCGGCCGCGCCAGAACGACGGACCCACAGCCGCCGCGCCGCCGTAGCCGCGCAGCGTGGCGGGTCCACCCATATACCAGAGACTCTGCACCGGCAACGGGCCGTCGCTCGTGCCCGCTGCCGCCTCGACCGCGCCGAACAGCTTGGCACCCAGTGGCGTGCCGGCGCGGGCCGCCGCGGCCATGCGCGCGAACGCGAACCGGCCGACGGCCGCATCGAGCGACACGTCGAGCCCCACGCGCGCGCCTTTGCCGCCCACGGTCCGGGCGCCTTTCAGCCCCAGCGCGATCCCCACTTCGTCGGTCTCCTGCACCGCGATCCCCGGCCGGAACACGTGGCTCGAATGCACGAGATGCGGGAACGACAGGTCGGTGCGCGTGGGTGCCGCGAACTGATGCTCGGCGAACAGGCGCAAAGCAAACAGCTGCGTGTTGGAGCCGGCGGGCCGCACCACGAGGTCCACGCCTTGCGAGCGGAAGTAATCGCCGTCGTCGCGGCCCAGGAACAGGGCGTTGGCGGAGTTGCCGAAGCCCAGTGAGCGCGCCGCGGGATCGACACCGTTGAGCCGCCGGTAGAACGCCAGCCGGAAGCGGTTGTCCGAGCTCGTGCGGGCCAAGCCCAGCTCGAGATCGGGCTGGCCATCCGCCAGCGCGACCCGCGCCGTGCCGTCGAGCGTCACGCGGCTCAGCGACCATTCGGCGCGGCCGCCCAATGACAGCCCCTCCACCCGGTTGAACCGGATCAAGCCTGCGCGGCCGAGGCCCCAGTTGACGGAGGGTTTGTGCGGCTGCCACGGCGCCTGCGGCAACAGCCGCAGCCGCTCCCCCAGCTCCGTGAGCTCGCTGCGGGTCATCAGACCTTGGCCGTTATCGAGAATCGACGGCGGCAGCGCCGGGCTCGTGAGCAAGGCAGCGGTGTCCGTGGGCACGATGACCGCCACCGCATGGCAGTTGTTGCCCTCGCAGTGGCAGTTGGCGCGTCCCGTACACGACGCCTCGGCCGAATCGTCGGCTGCGACCGCGACGCGCGTCGTGGGAGCGCCGCTGTCGCCCTCTACTTTGTAATCGCTGTAGGTCCGCTCGAACTTGAGCGGCGCCTCGATGAACGAGCCCATCGTGGCCACGCCGTCCATCGCGAGCAGCCGCGGCAGCCACCAGCGGCCGTCCCACAGCGCGTACTCGATCGTGATGTAGCGGACCTCGGCGCGAATGGGCTGCCAGAACCCGGGGATGTCGTTCTGCTCGGGGTCTTCGTTGGTGGAGTCGACGTCGCGATCCAGATCGAAGGCGCGCGCCGGCCGGAAGATGGCGCGCACCACCGAGAACGAGTCCCCTTCGAACCAGAACGAGCCGGCGAGCAGTCGGAACTCGTCGCGTCGGGGGATCACGCGCAGCTCGTACAGGCGCACCGTCTTGCCGGTGGGCAATGTGATGGCGGTGGTGTCGCCCGACTGGAAGCGATAGTCGCGCTCGCCGGTGGCGGCGAGCGGGTGCCGCACATAGCTCGATTCGGAGAGCCCCGAGCCGATGCGGTCGTTCTCGGGATCGAACGCCAGGTCGGGCGCGTCGCTTTTCAGGTCTTCCGGGACGTGCACTTTGGAAAGCGCGATGGGGATGGCCTCGCGGGCGCCATCCATCGTCACGGTATCGGGGGCGTCGCGATGCCAGCTGATATGCGCCGCCAGCTCGCGGCGATAGAACAGCCGGTCGAAGCGCAGCGCCCGCAGGCCCAGCGAGATCCGTTCCTTGGCGACAACCTGATAGCCCGCGATCTGCCGCGCCGACGTCCGGCGGCGCAGGCGCGCCTGGCGTACCAGCTCGCGGGCACCGGGATCGAGGTACGCGCCTGACGTGTCTTGCGGGGGGACGGCCTGAAGCGCGACGGCGGCGACGAGGGCGAGCAGCATCCGGCTTAGTACGGCAGCGGCCGCGCCCGGGTTGCAGGCGCCGCCCTCACCGGCCGGTGCGATCGATCAGGTGGACGCTGCGCTGTTGCGTCGGGACCAGGATGAGATCGAGGATGCTCACGTGCTCCGGCAGGTTCACGATGTACCCCACGGTATCTGCTACGTCCTCGGGCGCCAGCGGCCGGAACCCCTCGTACACCCCTTTCGCCTTGGCCTGGTCGCCGTGGAATCGCACCGTCGCGAACTCGGTCTCAACGTGGCCGGGGTCCACACTCGCGACGCGGATCTTGGTGCCCGCCACGTCGAGGTTCATCCCCTCGGTCAGGGCCCGCACGCCAAACTTGGTTGCGTTGTAGACATTGCCCATCTGATACACCTGGTGGCCCGCCGTGCTGCCGATGTTCACCACGTGTCCCGTGCCGCGCGCCACCATCGCGGGCAGAAACGCGCGGCTGACGTAGAGCAGGCCCTTCAGGTTGGTATCGATCATCCGGTCCCAGTCGTCGGGGTCGCCGTCCTGCAGCTTGGCGAGCCCCGCCGCGAGACCGGCATTGTTCAAGAGGATGTCCGGCACCGCCCCGGCTTTGATCAACGCCTCGGCCGCCCGATTCACCGCCGCGCGGTCGCGCACGTCCACCACATCAGTCAGGACGCGCACGCCCATCTTGGTCAGCTCGGCGGACACCTGCTCCAGCCGATCGCCGCGCCGCGCCCACAACACGAGATTCGCCCCGTCCGCCGCGAAGCGGCGCGCGCAGGCCAGCCCAATCCCCGCGCTCGCGCCGGTGATCAGCGCGAGCTTCCCGTTGATACGGCTCATCGTCCTCTGCTCGGCGGTAGAGTGCGAGGGGAATTTAGCAGCGCCCGGCGCAGCCGCCACACGCCGAGCGCCAGCACCAGGCCGGCGCAGATCTCGATGCCGACTTTCTCGCCGTCGAACCAGTCGATCGCGTGATTCTTCAGGCTTGGATCCGCCAACAATCCGTGCACCAGGAACGACCCGGCCACCGCGTAGGCCGTGTAGTGCAGCCGCTTCCAGGTCCGGCGCGTCATGCGGTGCCGCGCGTACGACGTGGTGACGACGAAGATCAGGGCGTACAGCGCCGCCGCGCCGATCGTGTTCACCACCGGCTGCTGCGGTGAACCCACGGGCAGCACCAGATCGAGCACGCGGAATTTTGGATCGGCGATAAAGAGCAGGACCACGGGATGCGCCACCGCCACCGCGAGCGCCACGTACGCGGTCCAGTTGTGCACCCGGAAATAATTGAAGCGGTGATGCGGCCAGTGCGTCCACGGATTGTAGCGGAACGCCAGCAACAGGCCCAACAGGAGATTGAACGTCAGCAGGAAGCAGGCGACCAGGCCAAGGTCGTTGGAGAGGTCGATCGCGGTCATTGCAGAATATTACGGCCGTCCCTGCTCTTCCGTTCAGCCGGGCGTGATGACCTTGGGGACGCCCCCGTGCGGCTTTTCCATGCGGTTGGTGATCACGCGGCTCAGAAACTCCTGCGCGCTGGTGATCTGGTCGATCTGCACCGTCAGGCCTTCCACGACCTGCTCCAGGCGGTCGGTGCGGTCGTCGTGGTTGTGGTTCAGGATCCGCTCCTCGAGCCGCCGCACCCGGCGCCGGCTGCTCAACAAGCCCGCGGCCAGGGCGATGTTGGCCGTGGCGGAGATGCCGAAGAAGAAAAGCAGGAACGCGAAGTCGTCGTTCATGGCCGGGCTCTACGGGAGGCGGCCGGGCGGCGTTTCGTCTGGCGCCCCGCTCCGCGCCCGGCTACCATCCGCGCCATGTCCTCCCCCGGCGCGCGCGTGCGCACCCTCTGGCAGCGGCTCCGCCCCCTGCCCGGCGGCCGGCACCTGTTCTCCTGGCTGCTCCGCTGGCTGGTGCCGTACTCGGGAACCGTGCGACCGCTCGTGCTCGAGCTCGAGCCGGGATTCGCCCGCGCGCGCATCGCCGACCGCCGCGGCGTGCGCAACCACCTGCACTCCGTCCACGCCATCGCGCTCGCCAACGTGGCGGAGCTGGTGAGCGGGCTCGCCATGACCGTGGGCTTGCCGGACGGCGCGCGCGGCATCGTCACCGCGTTGTCCATCCGCTATCTCAAGAAAGCCCGCGGCCCGCTCGTGGCCGAGGCGCGGTTCACCGTTCCCGCCGTGTCCGTGGAAGTGGAGCACGACTTCGAGTCCGTGGTCACGGACGCCGCGGGCGACGTCGTGGCACGCGCCACCGTCACCTGGCGGCTCGGCCCCGCGCCCCGCGCGTGACGCTCGACACGCCGCTCGCGCGCGACGCCGGGACTGCGGTGCCGCTGATCTGCGGCGCCATGTATCCCTGCTCCAATCCCGAGCTCGTCGCGGCGGTGTCGGCGGCGGGCGGGATCGGCGTCGTGCAGCCGCTGTCGCTCACCTACGTCCACGGGCACGACTTCCGGGAGGGCCTGCGGTTGATCCGCCGCCTCACCGACAAGCCCATCGGCATGAACGTCCTGATCGAGCAGTCGTCGCAGCGCTACCTGGAGCGGATGCGGCAGTGGCTCGACATCGCACTCGAAGAGGGCGTGCGCTTCTTCGTGACCTCACTCGGTAAGCCGCGCTGGGTGGTGGACCGCGTCACGCCGCTGGGCGGCGTGGTCTACCACGACGTGACCGAGCGGAAGTGGGCGCTCAAGGGCCTGGAGTCCGGCGTGCACGGCTTGATCGCCGTCAACAACCGGGCGGGCGGTCACGCCGGCCCCAGGAGCGCGGCGCAGTTGATCACCGAGCTGGGCGACCTGGGCCTGCCGCTGGTCTGCGCCGGCGGCGTCGGCGCGCCGGCCGACTTCGTCGCCGCACTGCGCCTGGGCTACGCCGGGGTCCAGATGGGCACGCGTTTCATCGCCACAACCGAGTGCCGCGCCCATGCCGACTACAAAGACGCGATCGTCGCCGCAGGCGAAGACGACATCGTCCTCACCGAGCGCGTCACGGGCGTCCCCTTGGCCGTGATCCGCACGCCGTACGTCGATCGCGTCGGCACGCGCGCGGGAGCGATCGCGCGCTGGCTGCTGCGCCATCCGCGCACCAAGCACCTGATGCGCACGGTCTACGCGCTGCGGTCCATTTGGAGTCTCAAGCGCGGGTCGCTCGAGGGCACGTCGTCCAAGGACTACTGGCAGGCCGGCAAGAGCGTCGCGGGAATCGACCGCATCGAGCCCGCGGCGGACGTCGTCGCGCACTTCGCCGCCGCCGCCCGCGCCGCGACCTGACTACGTTCCCCCACCCATGCTGAAGACGTACTGGAACGCGACCCGCGCGCCGCGCTACAGCGTGATCATCGCGCTGCCGCTGTTCGTTGCGTACGAGGTGATGGCGGCCGCGATCGCTGGTCCGATGGGCGTGCGCAACGCCGCGGAGGTGATTCTCGACTCGCCCTTTCTCGCGCTGTTCGGGTGGCACGGGCCGCTGGTGTTGTGGGCATTGCTCATCGCGTTCGGTTTGTGGCTCGCGGCGCGCGATCTGCGCGCCCACGGCCCTGTCCGCAGCGCGTTCTTTGCGTTCATGCTGCTCGAAGCAGCCGCGCTCGCGCTGGTGTCGGGCGTGCTGGCGAGCGCGCTGACCGCGCGCCTCGTGCACCCGGGCCTCGTGGCCGGCGCGCCGCAGCTCGATACGCTGAGTGTCCCGGCGCGCCTGATGCTGTCGCTCGGCGCCGGTCTGTACGAGGAGCTGCTCTTCCGGGTGATCCTGGTGGGCTGCCTCGCCTGGCTGGGCCGGCGCGTGCTGGGGTGGCAGCCGGGCGTCGCGGGGGCGGTGGCCGTGTTGGTCGGCGCCACCGTGTTCTCGCTCTTCCACTATGTGGGCCCGTTCGGCGATCGCTTCGGCACCTACTCGTTTCTCTTCCGGGCCCTGATGGGTCCTCCGGAGGAGCCGTTTCATGCGGGTATCGACCGTAGCCATCGTCCTCGCGGGCGGCGCCGTGCTTGCCGCCGCGTGTTTCCGAGTGAAGTCCGCCGCGGCCCGGCGCAAGGATGTGCTGGCCTGTAGCGCGATCCATCCCCAGGCGCCCGAGATGGCGCTGTGCCTCGAGACCGACCACAGCTGGCCCACGAGCGACGCGGAGCGCGCGGCGCGGTCGCGCCAGCACGAGATCGACAGCATCGCCAACGTGCGTCTCGATTCGATCAATCGCGCCGACATCGGCCTGCACCGCAAGCAGGTCAACCAGTGCAAGACCGACGACGACGTGGCCGCCTGCCTCGAGAGTCTCGGCTGGACCACCGAGATGGCCGCCACAGCCGCGGACTCGAGCTGGCACGCCGGCGACGTCGCGCACCGCAGCGACCTGCGCCGCTGCATGGCGCAGACCAAGACCAGCGTCAGCTCTTGCTTGATGCTGTACTACCGCTGGCCGCCGTCGCGGGCCCTGCACACGAACGACTCGATCCAACGGGCTCGCATCCGCTCGGGCCGCTAGCAGACCTCTTCGTCCTGCGCCGACGGCCCGTCGGCGTTGCGCTCTTCGCGCGCGCTGCGCTCCAGCGCGCGCCGCACCGCCCGCTGTTCCGCGGTGCATTGCTCCACCGACTCGATGCGCTCGCTGCGCAGGCGGATCCGCGCGCCGCTCAGGTCCACGAACCGGACCCAGTGCGGCGCCGGCCGCCGATCGAGACAGCCCTCGACAAAGCGCGCCATCTCGAGGCTCACCACCCAGTGCGCGTTGTGCGAGCACACCACGAAATAATCGGTCGCTTGCATGGTCGCTCCTTGTGGTGGATGCCGGAAAACGAAATCGCCCCCTCGCGCGCGGCACGAGTGGGGCGATAACGATCGCTCCGCGGTCCGGAGCGTTAGCGGCTCATGCCGCCCTCCGGGCCCCCGTACCGAGCGTCCTCACGTGTGACTGACGACCCTGCATGCTGTACATACACTCCAAACGCACAGAAGGACCCGAAAAAGAAAAAGCCGCACCACCGAAGATCTTTACCGCGCTGACTGCGCACGGGCCTCACGTCGTTCAGACATACGCTGCGCCGACGGACGGCGAACCCCGAGATGCGACTTCCTGCAACAACCCTAACCCGGCCGGCCGAAAAGTCAATGGCTACCGCATGTTTCCCGTGTGTCCCAGCGAATAGCGTCCGGGCTGCGGCCACACCGTGAGCCCGTGCGGTCCACGCCCCACTTTGATACGGTGCGTCAACGCGCCCGTCGCCGTGTCGAACACGTATACCTCGCCGTCGTAGCGTCCCGACAGCCACAGCTCTTTGCCGTCGGCGGTGACGTTGCCCATGTCGGGACTGCCGCCGCCGGGCACCGGCCACGTCGCGACGATGCGCCACGTGTGGGGGTCGAGCACAGTGACGCTCCCGGGGCCACGCGGCCCGCCCCACGTGTGATTCGAGCCGCGGTTGGAAACGTACAACACCTTGCCGTCGCGGCTCGGGTAGATGCCGTGCGTGCCGGTGCCGGTGGGAATGAACGCCACGCGCCGGAACGCGATCGGGTCCACGACGTACACGCCGTTGGCCATCATGTCGGCCACGTAGAACAGCCGGCCGTCCGGCGCCGAGCGCACGTCCTGGGGCGCGCCCTTCTTGCCGAGCCCGCCGGGGTCGAGCTGCAGATAGCCCGCGATCTTGTGCGTGACCACGTCGAGCTTCAACAGTTTGCCCGAGAACTCGCACGTCGCGAGCGCCCAGCGCCCGTCCCGCGTGAACTCCATGTGATCCACGCCGGGGCAATCGACGTGGACCGTATCGTGCAGCGCCAGCGTCTGCGGATCGCGGAAGTCGAGCCGCTGCAGCCGCTCGGCCACCACCAGCGCGTAGCGCCCGTCGGGCGTGAAGTACAGGTTGTACGGATCGGCGACGGTGACGTTCTTCCCGGGCTGCGCGGTGCGCGGATCGATCGGCGTGAGCGAGTTGCCGCGGTCGTTCGCCACCCACAAGCGGCGCTGGTCGTATGACGGCACCACGTGCTGCGGCAACAGTCCCGTAGCGAAGCGGCGCACGACCTTGTACGTGCGCGGGTCGATCACCGCCACGCTCCCCGCCCCACCCAGCGGCACGTAGACGGCGGGCTGGCCCGCCGCCTCGACCGAGTCCACCATGCCCGCCGCCGCCGCCGCATACACGTCCGTCGAGTCGACCGGCGGCATGCCCGCCAGGGGCGCGGCGGCCGATTCCGCCGCCGCCCGCGCGATCGAGTCGGCCCGCGCCCGGGCCGCGGCCGCCTGGCGTTCGGCCGCGCTGGGGCCGCAGGCCGGCACCAGGACTGTCAAGGCGAGGAGCGTAAAGGGCAGTCTCATAGGGCGTTCAATCTAGGGCTGACCCCGGCGGCGCGCCCGGCGTCACGCGGGGCAATGCCGCTCGCGACCGCGTCTGTTTAGATTGTCCGCCCCACCCGGACTCACCTGGTTCGGCCGGGGCAGGACCTTCACGAACGGAATAGCGGTATGTCGATTGTCGCAACGAATCTCCGGCGGGGCATGACCATCATGTTCGAGGGCGAGCCGTGCCGCGTCATCGAATTCCATCACCACACGCCCGGCAACCTACGGGCGATGGTGCACGCCAAGCTGCGCAAGCTGAAGACCGGCGTCACCATCGAGCATCGCTTCCGGGCGAGCGACCAGATGGAAGAAGCGGTGATGGAAACGCACACCCTGCAATATCTCTACCATGCGGGCGACACGTACCACTTCATGAACACGGAGTCGTTCGATCAACTCGAGATGGACGGCGAAGCCCTGGGCGACGCCGCCCAGTGGATGACCGACGGCATGCAGATCGTCGCCGAGTTCTACAACGGCAGGGCCGTGGCGGTCGACATGCCCAACGCGCTGACGTTCGAGGTGGTGGAGACGTCCCCGGTGATGCGCAGCGCCACGAAGACCGCCTCCACCAAACCCGCCAAGCTCTCCAACGGCGTGACCGTCAACGTGCCGGAGTTCATCCAAACCGGCGAGAAGGTCCGCGTGAACCCCACGACCGGCGAGTACCTGGACCGCGCCAAGTAGCCGGCCGGTGGGTGGTCCGCTACGGACGCCCGCCGGTGAGCTGTCGCAGCCGGAAGCGCGCGGGCCCGAACGTCGAGTCGCGGCTCAGCGCGACGCGGTAATTGGCGATCGCGTTCGCCGTGTCGCCCTTCCCCAGGTACGTGTCGCCCAGCGCCGCCGCAACGCCGGCCGACTGCGGGTAGAATTCCCCGTTGAGGTTGAGCAGGCCGATCGCGTTGTCGGGCCGCCCGGCCCGCGCTTCGCCTCGCGCCACGTCCGTCAGCACGCCCTCCCGGAAATCGTACGATCCACTGCCGTAGTAGCGCTGGCGCAGGTCGCGGTAGCGGCGCACAGCGGCGTCGAGCCCGCTGTCGGCGAGCGTGAGCGTCATCTCGTCGTCGATCAGCCGCGGCCGGGCCACGCCGCGGTGGCACGTCGCGCAGCGCACTTCCAGCAGCGGTTTGGGGCGGTCGGGGACCTCTTGCAGGTGCTCGCCGTTGATGTGCATCACCATGTGCATCATCACGCGGGCCACGCGCTTGGTGCGCTTGTCGTCCTTGGCGAACGCGATCGAGTCGAGCGGCGCGTCGTCGCGCGGCCCCACGTGGCAATAGGAGCAGCGCACGCCCAGGCCCTGGGCGAACCCGCGCATCGTGTTGATCAGCGTGCGCTGGTCGATGTTCTTGGGCAGGACCTTGAGGTTGGTGAACGAGTCGGGGGGAAACTTGCCCTGGGCTTGGGCGATGACCGGCAAGAACACGGCAGCGGCCAACAATAGAAGACGACGAACGCTTTGCATCCGGGTATTGTACGCGCTGCCGCGCCCGGGCGCTGCCCGCGGTTCGTCCGGGAAGCATGAAGCCCCGCCGCCATGCGCTGGCGGCGGGGCTTCGTGCTCCGGGAGGCTCGCCGGTTCAGGACCGCGTGACGGTAAACGTGCCGCAGGCCGTGAAGGTGATCGTCACGTTCGACGTGGCGCCGTTTTTCGTCACGGTCGCCATGAACGTGCCGGCATCGAACTTCGGGCGCACGGTGCAGGCGGCGTTGTAGTGAAGGACGGGGTTTGTGGACACGGTCAAGGCGAAGGAATTCGTGTCGCGCGTGAACGTGGCCGTGCCCGCGACGTCGAGCGTGCCGCTCGGCAGCGCGGCGTCCGGCTGGATCGCGCCCGGCACGTCGGCGGTGAACGTCGCGTTCCAATTGCGATCGGACGTGGCAGTGCGGCCGTCGCCGAAGGTGAACACGGTGTGGAACGCAGTCTCGCTCTGCGAAATGTGATTCGCGTCGCGCACCGACTCGCGCGTGCCGTTCACCAGACTGGAACGCGTGCGCCCCTCTTCGACCTCTACGCGCCGGAAATCGGTGAAGACCAGCTTGAGCGCCCGATCGGTCGTCGCGGGCGTCGGATCGATCACGTCGAGCGAGCCGCTGATCGTGTCCGCTTCGTTGCCCTCGACGGTCGCGCAATTGGGGAACGTGATGCGGACGGAATCGGGCACGCGGTCACTGTCGGAGTTGACGACAGGAATGGGACTGAAGGACGGGATGCAGTTCAGCCCGTCGTCGGCCATCGGGCCGGCGGGGGCCGCGAGCGCGGGCGCGAGACTCGCGCCCGAAAGCGTGATGCCGTCGAGCTCGCTCTGCACGTTGGCGACCATCACCTGGCCCAGCGACTCGGCCTGCGCGCGACTCAACGCCGGCGTGCCGCGGGGCGACATGTTGTCGGTGTTACACGCGGCCACCAGCGCGGCGGTTGCCACAGCGCCGGCGGCAAGCCAGCGCATCCTGAGGGAACTGAGCATAACGGCGGTCTCCTGAGCGAGCGGGTTCGCAGGTTTGATACACCAGGTTACGTGCGACGACCCACGCTTGGCAATGTTAGGAATCGTCCAACCGGCGGACGTGTGACCCACCGTGTTGTGCGCTGCGTCACTACTCGCCGGAAGCGACCAAATCGCCGGGCCGCGCCCACGCCACGCGCCGTGCGGGCCAGAGTGCGCCGGCGAGCGTCGCCGCGGCGAGCAGCGCGCCGAATCGCAACGCCGCGCCCGTGTCCCAGTCGGGCAACCCGGCGACCACGGACGCCAACCCACCCCACACCATCCCGCCCAGCCACAGGCCGATCGCGATCCCCAGGCCGCCCACCGCGAGCGCGCGCACCAGGACGAACCCGAGGATCTCTCGCCGGGTCGCCCCGACGGCGCGGCGCACGCCCAGCTCGTACCGCAAGGCGAGCACCCACAGCCGCATCACCACGAACGTGCCCAGCGTCGCGAGGACGAGCACCACCCATCCCTCGGCGCCGAACATCCGGCCGAACCACGCGAGCGGCGCCGCCTCGGCGGCGATGACACTGGCCTCGCTCGCTTCCGAGCGCGTGACGACGTCGCCGTGAGAGAGGGCCGCGCGCGCCGCCGCGGCGCCGTTGCCGCGGACCAGCAGCTCGAGGTTGGGTGCGGGATGTTGCAGCACGCTGAGGTACACCGCCTCGCGCGGCTGGAGCTTGGCGCCCAACGCCGTGGCGGGTTGATCGGCGACGACCCCAACCACCGTGTACCACTCGAGAGCGCCGCGGATGACCTGAATCTTCCGACCCACTACCTGCCCGCCCTCGAAATTGTTGGTCGCGAGCGCGTGACTCACGACGGCGACGCGTGGCGCATGCCAATCGTCGGTGGTGGTGATCCCCCGCCCCATCAGCACCGGCAGGTGCAGCGTGCGGAAGGTGTCGGCACTGATCAGGTAGTGCGTGGCGAACACCGTGTGCGGCAGGCCGAAATAGCCGCCCCACTGCGCCATCACCACATCGTTCATCCCCAGCCCGACGAGCGCGCCGGGACTCGTCAGACTCGTGCTACGGAGATCGGGCCGTCGCGCGAGGCTGCTCAGCAGGGTCGCGTACGCCGCCGAGCGCTCGGCCGGCCGGGACACGGGACTGGCGATCGAGAATAGCTCACCGCCGGCCGCGTTGTTGCTCGCCGATGCTGTGAGCTCGCGAGCGCGGCGCAGCAGCAAACTGCCCGCCGTGAGTACTGTGAGACTCAGCCCCAACTGCAGCACAGGAATCGCGAGCTCGAGGCGGCGGTCGGTGAGCTCGCGGACGGTGCGGTGCCGCACGGCCAGATACGGCAGCATCGCGCCGAGCAGAATCGGCAAGAGCGCGAGCGCCACGGCTGCGACGTTCCACCAGCCCCCGGGCGGGTGCAGCCCGCCGGGCCATTGCACCAGCGCGAAGCGCGCGCAGATCGTGCCCGCGGCGCCGCCGATCACGAGAGCCGCGCCGGCAGTCGCGGCCCCCTCGAGCACACCCGTCGCGAGCAGCACGCGCCGCGACGCGCCCACCGCACGCCGCACGGCGATCTCACGCGCGCGCGCCGCGGCTTGGGCGCTCGCCACGGAGAGCACGGTCATCGCGGCCACGACCAGCACGCCGATCGCGACGCCCGCGAGCAGATTGAACAGCATGTGCACGCCCCACTGGCGCATGGCGATGGGCGTCAGGGCGTAGGGTCCCCAATTCATCCCGAGCGAGTCGCCTTCAAACATTCGAACAGGCACGCCGAGCCGCGTGGCAAAATGACCAGCGTGCGGCGCCACGAGCGACGTGACCGGCAACGCGGCCGCGAGTCCCACGGCAGCCGCGGTGACGAGCAGGAAGATGGTGCCCCGATAAGTCCGGAGAGTCCACACGGCCGGACCAAGCGCTTGACGCAGGCTCATATCAACGCCCAAGGTGCATTAGATTCGCGGCATGGGCCACCCACAACGGTTGCGGGTCGTGATCCTCGCCGCTCTGGCCGCGGCGGTTGCCGTTGCATGTGGCGACGGCGCCGGACCCGTGCGCGCCCCGCGGCCGTTCCTGATGGGATTCTCGGCGTTCCCGCCGCGCCTCGACTCGGGCGTCGTCGTGGCCGCCATCAATAATTGGATCCCCCACGCCGATGCCGCGATCATGCACGTGTCGCCGCCGTGGACCGCACTCCTCAACGGCGTCTCGGCCGCCGCGGCCGTGGATGACGTCGAAGTGCCGCTCGCGAATTACTACCGGGCGAAGGGCCTGGCCCTGGTCTTCACGGTGGACGCGACCGACGGCTTGAACCGCGCCGCCGAGGCGCCCGAGCTCGTGACGCTGGGCCGCAGCGTCACTGATACGGCGGTCCAGCGCGTGTACCGCCAGTGGGTGACGGCGGTCGCCACCCATCTGCATCCCGATTACCTGGGGCTGGTCGCCGAGACCAACCTGATTCGCGCGGCGGCGCCGGATTCGGTCTATCAGGCCGTGCGGATCATGGCGAACGCGGCGGCCGACGATGTCCAGGTCGCGGCGGTACCGACCACACTGTACGTCAGCGTCCAGGTGGAGGTCGCCTGGGGCCGGCTCGCCGGACCCACCGGATACCAAGGCATCGCGCAGGACCTGACGGATTTCCCGTTCGTCCAGGCGATCGGCTTGTCGAGCTATCCGTACCTCGCGGGGTTCGCGGTCCCGGAGAGCCTGCCGCTCGATTACTACGCCCGCATTGGGCAGGATGCGGTGCGGCCCGTCCTAGTAGTAGAAGGGGGCTGGCCCTCGATCAGCGTGGGGACGGTGGCGTCGTCGCCCGCCTTGCAGCGCCGCTACATCGTGCGGCAGGCACAGCTGCTCGACAGCGCGCGGGCGCGCGGCGTGTTTCAGCTGACCTTCTACGACCTCGACACCACCGGCGGCAACTTCCCGCCCAGCTCGATCCTCGGTCTCTTCACGCACCTCGGCCTGGCCGACAGCGCCATGCATCCCAAGACCGCGCTCAGCGCGTGGGACGCCGTGCGCGCGCGGCCGTACTTCTTCCAGTAGCCCGACGCCGTTTCCGGTCCGCGTGGCAGGACCGCCACGCACCCTCCCGCGGGCGTTCGCCCGTCGCATCATTGCGCCCTCGCGGCAAACTATAGACCGGAGTCGGCACCGCCACGGCGCAAACGACCATTCGGTCGCATGCGCCGCCGCCCACAATTTGGCTTGAGTCTTGCACCCGCCCAGGCCGTTGCCATTTCATCACACCTCACGGCGCCGCGTGTCGCAGTCGCACCGCAGCCCGCCGTTGGGGACCAATCATGGAGACCGTTCATGCAGAAGCCCTTCTCCTTCGTTCGGATGCCGGCGCTCATCGCCGCCGGTCTCCTCGTGGCAAGCTGTCACGACGCCCCCGATCCCAGCGCCCCGCGTTTCGCGATTGCGACGGGCGCCCATCCCGGACTGGACCAGTTCAACGGCACGCTGAGTGAGAGCGGGAAGCAGCTCGCCAAGGGGTTCAACCCGACCAACCCACACCTGGGCAGCACGCTCGTCGTGACGTTCATGTGGGTCGGCTCGACCAACACGATCACCAACGTGTTCGACCGTCTGACCGACGCCGCCCGGACCCCGGTCGGCAACACGTACCATCTCGTCGAGTACGTCACCGACGGCGGCATCTCCATGGCCACGTACGTCGCGACCAACATCCAAGGGTTC
>WNGI01003137.1_pt1 | contig 14481 bp, 13 predicted proteins | sample 5400621 | NCBI WGS metagenome assembly WNGI01 (sample SAMN13153374, study PRJNA577476) | soil metagenome | isolation source: 20 cm soil or saprolite under Garry oak tree replicate 1 | place: USA:California | collected 2016-06-15 | reverse complement strand
CGAGCCAGCGCCTCCGGACCGCCTACTCCCTGGATGGCCAGTGGCTCCCCCATGTCCTGCGCCAGGCCCACGAGCAGCTCCTGGCCATCCGCAAGCGCCAGCCCGGTGCCGGGGGCCTGGTGATCGCCACCGACCAGGACCATGCCCGGGGCATCGCCGACATCCTGCAGGTCCACCTGGGGGTGAGAGCGGTCGTGGCGACGTCCGACGATCCCGAGGCCTCCAACCGGATCTCCCGGTTCGCCGCCGGTAGCGAGCCGTGGATCGTGGCGGTGCGGATGGTGTCGGAGGGCGTCGACATCCCACGACTCAGGGTCGGCGTCTTCGCCACCACCACGACCACGGAGCTGTTCTTCCGCCAGGCGGTCGGGCGCCTCGTGCGCTGGACACCGGGGACGACCGGGCAGAAGTCGTTCCTGTTCATCCCCGACGAGGCGAGGCTGCGGGCGCGCGCCTTCGCCATCGCGGAACAGCGGCGCCACTGCCTGCGCCGGAGGGACCCGAGGGAGATTCCCCTCGAGGGAGCGGTTGAGCTGGACGAGCTGGAGTCGGAGCAGGTCTCGCTGTTCGCCCCCATCTCGGCCGTTCCCCTGGACGGCGGCGCCGTCCCGGACTGGGAGCTCGACGAGCAGGGCGCCCCCGAGCCCGCTCAGGACGCGGAGCTCACCATCCCACTGCCACCCCTGCCATCGGGCGGCCGCCCAGGGGCCGGCCGGCTGCCGGAGGGCCGGACCTTGCGGGAGCACAAGGCGTGGCTGCGGGAGGCGAATACCAACAAGGTCCGGGCCATCGCACGCCAGACGGGCCTGACGCACGCCGCAGTCAACAACGAGCTGAACCGCATCACCGGGTTGCGCAAGGTCAGCGAGGCGACGGTCGAGGACCTGGAGCGTCGACTGGCGAGGGCCGAGAAGTGGCTGGAGCAGGAGTCGTCCCGCCATATCGCGGGCTGAAGGCGAACGAGTCCGGGGCCTGATTTCGCAGAGGTCCAGAACCTCTCAGGACGGCCCCAACCGCAGCACCGCCCCCGTCGCTCGAGTCGCGTCGACCTCGACGATCTCGCCGTCCGAGAGCACCCTCGTGGCGAATTCCGTCCCCAGCACGCAGGGGATGCCGCGCTCCCGGCAGACGATCGCCGCGTGGCTGAGCAAGCCTCCCTCGTCGGCGACGACGGCAATGGCCTTGTCGATGGCCGGGGGGCCACCGCCTCGCGTGGGGAAGACGGTGCTGCCGCCCATCATGTCGGTGGTGCTCGCCGCGGTCACGAGGACGTCCCCGATCTCCAGGCGGTGGAGCTCTGCTGCATCCCGGATGACCTTGACCGGACCGACGGCCCGGCCACGACACCCGGTCATTCCGCTGAGCTGCGGCCCCCATGCCCTCCGCTCTGCGGAGGGGGCCGGGTCGACCGAAACCACGAGGCCCCTGTCCGATCGCTCCACGACGAAGCCATCGTGGAACCGGCGGTCGGTGTCCTCCGTCGGCACCCGCGCCCCGGTCGACAATCCGGCCACGATCTCGTCGAGCGAGCTGAAGAGCACCTGTTGCGTCGTGCAGCTCAGGGCTGCCGCGATGACGCCGAGGAACGGTCGGGCGACCCATTCGGCCTGCAGGGGCAGGTCGATGCCAAAGGCTCGGTCGGCCACCACGGCGCGGTACGCGTCCAGCAGCTCTGCGAGCGACCCCGTCGGCGAGAACCCCAGGAGGTCCCCGATCTCGGGAATGGCCTTCGGGCGGGCCAGGTGCTCGATCTGTTCCACCGGCCAGCGCATGACGATCACCTGGAGACGGTCGACGAGATCCTTCGGGGTCAGGGGCTCCGCACGGTAGCCGCTGGCGCGCAGCCACCCGTAGGCATCGACGTGGTGCGCGATCAACCCGGAGATCTCCGGGACTTCCTCCTCGATGCGGTGCAGGCCGATGCTTGCCGAGGTCGTCCGGAGGATGCCGGCGGCGGCATCCCTGTTGAGGATCTCGGCGGCGATCCGGTAGCAGTTCCGGACCTCGCCGCGGGCCTCGGACTCGTACCAAGCCCCGCCGAGTTGCGCGACCAGCCGGCCGGCAACCTCGAGATCGTGGGAGCCTCTCGTGTGTTCGACGATGCTCGCCACCAAGGCGGACTCGAGCACCGGCCGGGCAAGCGGCGTCAACAGCGTGAAGGGCGCGATCGCCTTCATCGACTCTGCGTAGTCGACGAATCCGTCGAGAGGCTCGGCCGGTCCTGGCCGATCCCCCACCGTCGCCAACGAGCCCAGTTTCTCGGTCAGCTCGTTGGCCGCCATCGTGCCACGCCGGGTATAGCCGGTCCAGAAGGTCGGACCGGATCTCCCCTGTTCCCTGATGATCTCAGTGATCCGTTCCGCATCCTCGATGGAGACTGTCTGGGCATCCGATGCAAAGCGGTAGACGTCGACCCCGAAGTCCAGGCCGGTCGCGGCTTCGACGTAGCGACGATCCGACCCGAGCGCAAGCAGCGTTGCCCCGAGCACGGATTGCGGACCCGAAGCGATCCTGCGGTACCCACCGTCCACGTCACTCTCCATTCAAGCTCCATTCAAGCTCAGGGCCGTGATCGGGCGGGCCTGCAGGATCCACAGGTGCTCGTCGTCGTATGCCCACTCGATGTCCTGCGGCCCTCCGAGCATCCGCTCGATGCGGAGGCCGATCTGGAGCAGCTCACGCGCCTCGATGCCCGTGAGGACGGGCGAGGTGCTGCGATGATCCTCGACCTCGAGCAACGCAGTCCCCTCCGACTCCGGCGACACCGAGGTCATCCGGCGCTTCGTGGCAATGTGTGCCTCGACGACGTCGCCGCTCGAGCGGGAGACCGTGACCGTGTCCGGCGTTGCCAGACCGCCGGCAACCGAGTCGCCCGTGCCGAAGTTGGCCTCGATGCAGGCCGTGCCGCCCTTCGGCTCCAGCGGGTGCACGGTGAAGAGGACGCCGGACTTCCTCGAGAAGACCTGCGCCTGGACGATCACCGCGAACCGAGGCTCGGGCCCCACGTCGATCCCCCGCTGTGCCCGGTAACCGAGGGATTTCGGCGTGAGGTACGAGGCCCAGCATTCCTTGAGAGCATCGAGCAGAGCCGCGTGGCCCTGCACGCCCAGGATTGAGGCGAACTGGCCGGCGAAGGAGGCCGCCGCCGCATCCTCCTCGGCCCCCGACGATCGGACCGCCACCGTCGGATGGCCACTGGTCAGGCAGAGCCGGTCGTAGGCATCGAGGACGGGCTTGCTGACCGTAGGCGGCACCGGCCCCGCCCGCAGTTGGTCTGCGAGCCTCAGGAACCGCCCGCTCTCCCCGGACGCATCGGTCGACCCGGGCCACGCAATCCCATTCGCCCCGAGGTGCAGCGACAGCGCCGTGGAGGGAACGACAAAGAATTCGGGCACGGGGATGCCCCCGTGGGCCAGCCGTGCGAGCGTTGCCGCCTTCGCCCCGACCAACACCAGGGCAGCCGTGCAGGACTGCTGACGGTCGAGCACGCCGAGACTCACGGCGCCATCGTACTGCCGCCCGGCTCTTCCTCAGGCAGACGCTCAGATGCGAGGGTGCGTCTGGCTTTCTCGGGTATCAGATCCCCGCAGCCGCATCCCGCAACCGCCAGTGGTGACGCTGGCACTTCTTTCGTGCGGCTTCGCAGACCTCCGTCGTTGCCCCGGCCATGTTGTTGGTAGCCGGAATCAGCTTCATGCCCAACCGCTTCAGCAGGCGACCCAACGTGTCCGGGTTGACGCTCTGCACCTCGAAGGACGGGGCGATGGTGTGCCGGGTCAGGTACCACACGGCCAGGTACGCCCCTCCCCGCACCTTGCTCAGGTTGCTGATTGCAAAGAGAGAACAGGTCGACGGCGTGTCGGCGACACCCTGGATCTCCAACTGCCCGAGGCTCATGCCTCGCCGGTCGAAGAACTCCGGGTTCTCACCCTCCAGGGCGCAGAGGTCTCCCAGCGCTCCCGGAACCGCCAGACGGACTCCGTCGTGGCGGACCGCAACGGTGCGAGGAGGTTGCCCTTCGAAGAACACCTGGTCGGCCTGCGCTGCCTGGGGCAGGCCCTCGCCCGCGGTTGCCGGCCGCCTGGTCCCGAACCGGCCCGGGACCCGGAAAGCGTTCCGGATCCCGCTGGTCCCGCCTCTCCGGTGGAACTCATCGCTGTGCGTGGCCATGTGGCCGCCGATCTCTCGCCGTATGCAGCCGATGACTGTTCCTTACCCACAGACTGCACGGAACCTATCCGAGGGTCGGCAAAGAGGTGCCTGGGGGACTCCCCGCGTCAAACTTCATACTCGACACACCAGTTCAGCTCATCGCTCAACAGGCGTGCAAGCTCATAGCCTTCAGCATCAAAAGCTTCATCGGTGATCACCGACCCGGCGTTATGCAGCGCCTCATTTACCCAGGCTTCCAATCGAAGCCGCAGCAGCGGGGAAACCCGTATTTCCTCCCACTCGACTCTCCGGTTCGGAAGCCAGAGCGGCGATCCGCCGTAGTCTGGATGGAGCCGTGCCCCCGTCACGTTCGGTCCTCCTCCAGTTGCCCCTCATGGCCAGTCCCCTCCCCAGGTGCGTAGACCGACCAAACCCAAAGGGCAGGAGTACATGGGGTGCAACTTGGCCTGCAGCATAGACGTTCCTCTCGCTGTCCTCCAGACAATCAGAAGCCTTGAAGGCTCTGAAACGTCGTCTTGACGCCCGGTGGAAACCCGTCTCGGTACTAGCGGGCGTCGACCGTCCCCTGCTCGGGCCCGGAGGGACCGCCCTCAGTTCCTTTTCCTTCAAGGGCGGCTACGTGCGCTTGGAGTTCCGTAATGGTCTTGCTCTGACGCTGCGCCTCGTACGAGAGCTCCCGCAAACGTTCCAGGATCTCGCTGATCAGGTGCTGGGTCCTCGCGTTGGAGTCCACGATGCCGACTACTCGGTTAGCACTCGGCGGACAACGCTGAGGGCATCCTGCACAGGGGCCTCCACCGGTAGACGGCCTGGCGACTGCGGTAAGCCACGGAGTCTATGCTGACCAGGCGACGTGCCAGCCCAATTCTTCGCTGAGCAAGCGAGCAAGTTCGTGGCCTTCGGCAACAAACTCTGCCTCTGAACCTCCGCTGGTCCCGTGCTCGTAATCATCCACCCAGTCGATCAAACGCCCGCGAAGCTTGGGGGACACCTTGATTTCGTCCCAATCAAGTCGTCGAAGGGGCAACCACAGGGGGGACCTGCTGTAGTCCGGATAGAGACGCGCCTTGTTCCCGCTCCCACTCATTGACACCCCTCGTGGAGTCAGACCCCCCTGCCTCGCGGGCGAGGGCTGGATACTGCTCAGAGACCCTCGAAGAATTCTACCTTTTGCGAAGCCGCCCGGATGCCCACGCGAAGGCGGTCCAGCAGGACCGGCGTCGACACCCCCTCGCTCCGACGTAACGCCGGGAGGCCGAGCGCGCCGCAGGCTCTGCCGCCAGATCGGTCCGAGTTGGCCACTGCGCCGACGAACCCGAAAAGGGGTCGCCGGTGTCACTCCTCGTAGGCAACCTCCCAACCCAACTCTTCGCTCAAGAGACGGGCAAGTTCGTGGCCCTCGGCCACGAACTCGTCCTCCGACATCCCGGTAGTCCCGTTCTCATAGTCGTCGGCCCAACGGACAAGGCGCGACTTGAGTTGCGCTGTGACCTTGACGTCGTCCCAGTCCAGCCGACGCCCGGGCAACCAGATTGGGGAACCATCCCCGTAGTCCGGGAACAGACGTGCTCGAATTCTCGCAACGGTCATGAGCAACTACGTCCTTTGGACACTGCCTACCAGAGGGGAGGCTCCGTCCCCTTTCCGGCAACAAGGATCCGGGCATCGACCACGATCACAGTGGTCGCTCGCCATCTAAATGCTGGAATAACGTAGTGCCGTCCACAGAACTCCAAAATGCCCGGGGCTGACTCTTCACACATCTGGTCGTATCTACGAATGTCTACGCTAGGGTATAGGTAGGCTGATGACTAGTCAAGTGTAGTGTTATGCGTAGACTATTAAAACGGCGGCAAATTGGATACAAACGGGAGCCCAGCGTTCCCTGCACAAGAGGCACGCCCTCGCGAGAATGGGTCCGGACAGTTGCGGCCTCGGACAGGGGCAGGGGGGTCGAGGTCCGGTGGAAGGGGTGAGTGGGGTTGGCCAAGCCGGACCGTGACAACCTGGGGCGGCTCGAAAGCCGGGTTTTCAAGGCCGCCGAGGCAGCTCTTGCCGACCACAAGTACGTGACAGCCATCGACGTGTTCCAAGGGATGGGATGGCTGATCCCTCAGCACGTCGATCTCTGGCGCCAGGGTCGGGTCAGATGCCTGGAGAATGAGGTCCAGGCCAGCCTGGGCAAGGTGTCGACAGCAATGGGGATCTTCGGCCGATGGGCGAGGCAGCGTGGCTTACGACCGAGCGAAACCGACTACCTCGCCCGGACCCGCGACCGGCGGGTGCTCCAGTTCAGCGTGAGTGGCGACCCTGACATCGAGCGCGCCTACCGCACCCACTGGGTCTCCCCGGAACTCTCGGAGGCAAAGCGCCGCCGGTTAGCGGATCGCCAGGCCAAGGCCCCGGACCTCGTGGTCGTCTCGGCGCTCAGGGAGTGGACCTGCGCATCGTGCTCCGGCACGGGTGAGTTTCTATTCATGGAAGATGCCGGTCCCTTGTGCCTGGGCTGCGCAGACCTGGACGGTCTCGTCTACCTCCCCTCGGGAGACGCCACCCTCACCCGTCGGGCGAAGAAGGGAAGTGGGCTGTCCGCGGTCGTCGTTCGCTTCAGCCGCGCCCGGGGTCGCTACGAGCGTCAGGGCGTGCTGGTGGAGGAGGAAGCGCTCCAACTCGCCGAGCAGGCGTGCCTCGAGGACGAGGAGGCCAGGCGCCGCCGGCGAGGGCGGGCGGAGGCCACGCGTGCCGAGGCCGACGTTGCGTTCCAGAAGGCATTTGCCGAGGCGATCCGCCGGGAGTTTCCGGGCTGCCCAGCCGAGCGGGCGCAGGCAATTGCCTCCCACGCAGGCACACGGGGTAGCGGACGAGTCGGACGAACCGCTGCCGGCCGAGCCCTGGACGCCGACGCCATCGCCCTGGCCGTTGCCGCCTCGGTCCGCCACATCGACACCTCCTACGACGAGCTGCTGATGTCGGGCGTGCCACGCACCGAGGCACGGGAGCGGGTGAGGGCTGAAGTGCGGGAAATCCTCGACCTGTGGCGGTCCCAAGCCTCAGGCGAGGCGCCGTCGTCTGGAACTGACGGTGAGGGTAGGTCCGGCGACGAGGGATTGCCTCGGCGGTCGAGCAGAGCAACTGCAGGCGCCTCTCTCAAGGAAGTGCCGCAGGGGTAGAGGGACACTCCCCCGCTGTGGTACCGAACGATCTCGTATGGACACGGGTCTGGGCATAAGCTCCGCTGGTGCTGAACATACGAGGAGTAGGGCATGGGTAACCCGGTCACGTGGTTCGATCTTGGGGCGGCCGACGAGGGACCCCTCAGGGACTTCTACGCAGAATTGTTCGGATGGAAGCTCCAGCGGACGGCCGAGACCTACACCTTGCTCTCGACTGGCGGGGGCATCAACGGAGGGGTTGGGCGCAGCCAGAGCGGCGATCCATGGCTGGCCTTCTACGTGGAGGTGGCGGATCCGCAGGCAATGCTCGACAGGGCCGTGTCCCTGGGCGGCACCATCGTCCTCCCCGTCACCGAGGTCCCCGACGTGGTCACATTCGCCATGTTCAACGACCCCGACGGGCTGCTCATCGGGCTCATCAAGGGTCGCCAGGGCGTCGAGGGTGCCGCATCATCGGCCGGCGACGGCGCGGCGGTGGACTGGTTCGAGATCCTCGGCTCAGACGCGAAGCGCTCGCAGGCATTTTACGGCGAGCTCTTCGGATGGAGCTTCAACGATGCCATGACGAACTACGCGCCGGTCGACACCGGCACCGGCATCTCCGGTGCGGTCGGGGCGTCAAGCGACAGCAGGACCTGGGCCACCGTTTACGCGAGCGTCGACGATGTCGGGCGTTGTCTGGCAAGGGCCGAGGAGATGGGCGGCACCCGCGAGTACGGCCCGATCGACGTCGGCGACCACATGCAGACGGGAGCCATTCGTGACCCCGCCGGAAACGTGTTCGGCGTCTATCATCACGCACCGCACTGAGGACCCGATATCGCCACCCGATCCAGAGAGCGAGACACAGCTGTCGTCCGGGACTGCATCACGGCTGCCATCCGGCAGGACACCCTGTTCCCCGTCATACCACTGGCCGTTTGGCAATGAAGACGAGGCAAGGAGCCCTCCCGTGCCACAGCCCGGGCACGATGCTCACTCCCGCTCGGGAGGCGCCGGCGCATCGGGTCCCCGGGGTCGAGCAAGCGCATCGGAGACTCGCCCGAGATGGTGCAGCTTCTCGGGATTGCTGATGGCACGCACGGCCTGGACCGAATCAACGATGTCGAGCGAGACGACGAAGACGAGGCCGCCCTCGGGGTCGAGGAAGAGTGCTCCTGGTTGGCCGTTGATCTCCGCCGGCCGCCAGGTCAGACCCAGGGAGAGCACCCTGTTGCGGAGACCGACCAGCAGTCGGACCACGTGCTCGCGGCCGTGGATCGGATGCGGGAATGCCAGTGCTCGGCCTCCCCCATCACCGTAGGCGACGGCGTCGGCGGCCAGCAAGCCGATGAGTCCCTCGGTGTCACCTTGTTCTGCCGCGGCGAAGAACCGCCGGGCGAGCTCTCGAGGCGCTCGGTTCCTGACGCCGCCCATGGACCACTCGGCCGAGATCCGTTGCTACCTCCGGGATCCCGACGGCCACCTCATCGAGGTCGGCCAGACGACTGCTCGCGCGGCGGCCGGGTAGGAGGCCGCACCGACTCGTCAGCCGCAATCATCTTCTTCACGGGGCAGCCGATGATCGTCCGCGGAAGCGGGCTGTCGTCGGGCGAGGTCAGTCTGGAGTCGCGCGCAGACGGCGAACGGCGACTGACCTTGTGTTCACACGGCGGAGGCGCCAGGCTCAGTTGATCTCCAGGGCGGTCCTCACCGCCGACTCCAAAGCGCCCTCGATCCAGGCGTGCTTGACGGACGTGTGCTCGCCCGCAAAGTGGACGACACCCTCCGGCTCGGTGATCGTGGACTGGAACTGCGTGAGCTGCCCCGGCGCGAGCACCGCCGCCTCGCCGAACGCGTACGGGTCCCGCATCCAGCTCTGCGTCTGCCCACGTCCGGTGTAAAAGACCTCGATCCGCTCGCCGTGGACCTCCTGCAGCCCACGCAACGCGAATGCGTACCGGTCGTCGTCCTCCATCGAGTCCCAGCGCGACGCATCGTCGGCCCAGGTGTAGCTGGCCAGCACGACGCCGCCCGGGCTGCCATCGATGGGATGCGAGGGGTAGTACATGAAACGGTTCGGGTTGTCGCTCACCGACCCGCCGCCGACCACGCTGGTGGCGGGCTGCGCGGGTGGCCGCGTTGTCGAGTAGAGAGCATGGAACGCCTTCTGCCCAGCCGGGATCGCCGTCTCGTCGACCGCTGGGTCTGCGCCCATCGAGCCAACGCGCCCGGCCCGTCCAGCGGCTGCTGCCTGGTACCGCTGGTACAGGCCGGCGGAGATCCCGTTCAGCTCACGCTTCCAGTCGTCCTCGCTGAACTCCCACCAGCGCTTGGAGAACTCCAGGAGCACCTTGGTCGCCGAGTCATAGTGCAGCTCGATGACCGCGCGCCGCTTGGGCAAAGAGAACAGCGGGGCGACTTCGACGTGGCGCAGGCTGGAAAACGGGATCGTGATGATCGCCACGTCCCCCGTGAACGTCTCCGTTGCCACACCCAGGCCCTTGTGCTTGGCATCGGATTCGCTGACCGTCTGGATCCACACCGCCGGCCCGTTCGGACCGACGTGCGCCGCCTGCGAGCCGTTGCCACTCGGATCCCAGTACTCGATTCGGGTCATGCGCCGGTCCATGCGGATCTCGTCTTTCAGCATCGGCAGCAGGGCGTACGGAAGCCGCCAGCTCCCACCGTCGATCTCCCAGTAGGTCACTTGGGTGTTGATCGTCGCGAGCTCCTGGAAGCTGTGGATGAACGAGAGCGGCATGCGTGAGGTGAGGTTCTCGAGCGTGCCGATCGCCTCGATGGTCCGGTCGCTCAGGCCTGCTTGCTGACTCAGGAATCCCCACATGGAGTAGTGATCGAGATCGTAGATGAGGCGTGCCCATCCCTCGACCCAGGCCTCCACCGGCTGCTTATTGACTCGCCCGCCTGGAGTGACAACTGAGAAGTAGTCGCGGGCCGGGTCCAGCGCGGCGTTCAGGAGGTCGCCCGTGACGTGGCCCGCCTCGCCGCCGGGCAGCTGAAAACCGCTGCTGATCAGCGTCGGATCGGCAGCGTACTCGCTGCGGCGGGCTTGCTGGTCGTTCGTGCGGATCCACGTGTGACTCGCGTGGTCCGGCGCCCGGAACCCCGTCCTATCCGGGCCGCGGCGCCACAGGGTGCCGTCGAAGGACTGGTAGGTGACGGCAGGCGCCGGAGCATCCTCCTTGCCTGTGCCCGCCGCGACGTCCACGTTGTAGAAGAGGCGGCGGCTCAGGCCCAGCTTGTCGATCAACGCCAGCGTGAGCGGGTGGAGGTCGGGGATCCGCATGGCGCCGGCCTCGGCGTACTGGGCCTTGTCGGCGAACGGCGCTCCGTTGCGCCCGGGAGCGGAGTGGAAGGTCTTGATCCGCCCTCCGATCCGATTGCCGTTGGCCTCGATGATGGTGACGTGGTGGCCCGCCTGCTTCAGCAGCAGCCCGGCGGTCAGCCCTGCAATGCCCGCACCCACGATGAGCACGTCGCGGGGCCTCCTGGTCTTGGGCAGGCCGTCGTCGATCAGAATCTTCAGGTACTGCAGCCTCAGGTCCTCCCCTCCGGGACCAACAAGGAGCATGGCTCGGGCCGCGCTGAGGCATGCCTCCCATCGGGCGCTGTCCTGGACGGGCGCCTGACTGACCGTGCGGACGGCCGGGACGGCTGGCAGTGAGGCCAGGCCCGTGGTGCCGGCCGGAGCGGCACTGGCCGGGGTGGTGCCGGCGGTCAGTCGCCGGCCTACTGCGGGCACAGCTGCGAACAGACCGAGGGCCTTCAGGAAGCTGCGGCGGCCGACACTGCCGCGACGTTGATGCTCGGATCCGAAACCCATGACTCCCCCTCCGGCGGCTTATGAATATTGAGAGCTTCCCCGGTTTCTACCGATTCTCAGGTTCGCCGTCAAGGGACCGATCGGCTGTTTCTGGACGCCTTTGCGGTGCGAATGAAGAGCTCGAGGCCGCCATGGATCTCTGACAACGCGATCCCGTGGTAATCGCGGGCCCAGAATCCGGTCGTCCGAGAAGTCCGCCACCGTATTGACGTGTATTGATGAGCGGCACGATCGCCAGCTCTGGTCGTCCAAGCGCTGCTCGTTCGATCGCGCATACTCGGCACCGGACTGGGGGACGCCGCAGCGGGGCCGTTATCGATTGGTTCGCCTACCATTCGCGGACCAGGCAGCGTCAGCGTCGCTTGCAACGTATCCGCATAAATGAAGCGTTCGGACGAGATGAGAGCTGTCCGCACCTCACTCGCGGCTTGAGCGGCGGAGACCACGTGAGAAGTCGCTCACCCAGTCCGGCTGGCGCAGGTTCGTCTAGGCTACGCGGGCCGCCCAGGGTGGCAAGTCTTCCAGTGGATCAAAATCAAAGGGGGTCAGTGATGCCAAACCCAGGACAGCCAACCGTCGGTCCCGGTGCTACCGGCCCGGTCGTTCGCCGAGTCCAGCGCGCCTTGCGTCGCACTCCGAACCTCGGGCTCGTGGTGGACGGGATCTTCGGTCCGAAGACAGAGGCAGCCGTGGTCGGCTTCCAACAGGGTGCCGGTCTCGTGCCTGACGGGATCGTCGGACCGCTGACCTGGAATGCCCTGCCCGATGGTGGGCCGATGCCGACGCTGGAAGTCGGGTCCAGCGGCCCCGTGGTCAGCAGTCTCCAGACGGTCCTGACCAATGGAGCACCCGGCCAATGGACGGCGCCGGGCCCCATCGACGGTGCATTCGGGCCGCAGACGCGGACCTCGGTGGAGAGCTTCCAGGTGTGGGGAGGCGTCGCCGCCGACGGCATCGTCGGCGACCAGACCTGGTCCGTCTCGCTACATGCGGCCAGCGCCACCCTCGAGACCCAGGTCGGCTTGGAGTTCGTGATCGGCTGAGGTTCTGGATCTGACTCACCCGTCTCCGCCTCGAGCGTTGGAAACTGCCCGCTCAATGGAGAACTGATTGCCATGCCACAGGAGGTGCTGAATCCGATCCTGCGTGATCGCCCCGATCCTCGGCCCCAGGAGCCGCCCCGGTGACCTCTGCCGCGATCGGACCAAAACGCGCCTTGAGGAGGGCGAGGCCCTCCGTGGAGTCCTCCGTGACCGGCGCCGGGATTGTGCGGGCTGTGGCCTCGACGGGGCCCAAGTAATAACGAGCCGAACCATGCCGCCCAAGCGTCAATGCTCGAAGAGTTCGGGGGCGTGAAGACCCCACGTTGGGTATGTGGTCAATCACCACTTTTCTCGCATGAAGATGCGCTACCGAATCCGGCTCCAGCAAACGGCTCCAGGGACATGCGGCAGTGGGGCCGACGTCGACGGCTTGCGGCCTTCCGACAGCCGGGGATAATCTACCGGCTGCTAGAGACTCCAAGCGCAAGGAAGACACCCGGCGTGGATGTTGATTCGGGACGGCTCTTTGCCTGGAAGGCCGCCCATGGGGGCCGATTCTGGCCGAGCCTGCCTGGTCGCGGGGCTTCGTGGCCGGGACACACGCCAATCTCGAAGCTGGTCGCCGATCGTCGTGTTGGCGGGCGTCAGCCTCGTTCTCGATCGGTTCCGGACCTCAGACCCGCCGCCATCGTCGGCCGGATCTGAGCGTCCCATGAATAACGACATGAGGAGGTGAGTTCTGTGGACCAGCCGGAAGCTGCGACAGACGAACGAGAGGAGGCCGCCGCTGCGGAGGAACCGCCGCTGATCGCCGATCCGGTGCCCTCGGCCGTGCTGAAGACCCCGTCCGAGGGCCTGGAGTCGATCCCGCAGTACCCCAAGCGGGTGATCATCGTCGGCGGCGGCATTGCGGGGCTGGTGGCGGGCTTCGAGCTGCTGCGCCAGGGCCACGACCCGTTGATCCTCGAGGCGCAGCACCGGGTGGGGGGCCGGATCTACACGCTGCGGGACTTCGCCCCCGGCCTCTACGCCGAGGCGGGGGCGATGCGCATCCCCGCCGTGCACGACCTGACCCTTGCGTACTGCCGGCTCTTCGGCCTGCAGCTTCGCCCCTTCGTCATGGGCAACCCCCGCTGCCTCGTCTACCTCGACGGCCAGCGCCTCACCATGGGCGAGGCCGACGCCGAGCCCCAGCGCCTGCCCTTCTCCCTCGCCCCCCACGAGCTCGGGCGCACCTACTCGCAGCTGTGGGACGAGGCGACGAGGGAGGTGCGCGAGCTCTACCAGCGCATCGGGGAGGAGGCGCTGGCCCAGGTGATCGCCGACTACGACCGCTACTCGATCCGGGAGTTCCTCACGATGCGGGGCTTCTCGGAGGGGGCGATCGAGCTCTACGGGGTGATGAGCTTCCGGGAGGCGAACCTGGGGGCCGCGGTCATCGAGCAGCTGCGGGAGATCATCGGCCGGGCCTTCGACGACATGTCCGAGGTCGTCGGGGGGATGGACCGCCTGACCGACGCCTTCTACCGCCCGCTCCGGGACCACATCCGCTTCGGGGCGAGGGTGGTGGCCTTCGAGCAGGGGGAGGACTCGGTCACGGTGCACTACACGACGCCCGCCGGCAGGTTCTCCGAGGTGGGGGACTACGCGGTGTGCACCCTGCCGTTCTCGGTGCTCGGCGACGTCGACGCCACCCCGGAGTGGTCGCACGGCAAGCGCAAGGCGATCCGGGAGCTCAACTACAACGCCTCGACCAAGATCCTGTTCCAGACCAGGACCCGGTTCTGGGAGCGCTCCGACGGCATCGTCGGGGGGACGACGGCCACCGACCTGCCGATCCGGCGCATGGTCTACCCCTCCCACTCCGACCCTGACGAGGCCCGGGGGACGCTGCTCGCCAGCTACACCTGGGGCCAGGACGCCCTGCGCTGGGAGGCGATGGACCCCGAGGTCCGCATCGAGGAGGCGCTCGACCAGGTCGCCAAGATCCACCCCGAGGTGCGGGGCGAGTTCGAGGTCGGCACGAGCCACGCCTGGTACGAGGACCACTACGCCCGGGGGGCCTTCGCCCTCTTCGAGCCGGGCCAGGAGTCCCTGCTGCAGGCCGACATCCAGTGCCCGGAGGGCCGGGTCTACTTCGCCGGGGAGCACTGCTCGCTGTGGCACGCCTGGATCCAGGGGGCGCTCGAGTCCGGCATCCGGGCCGCACGCCAGATCCACGAGGCACCCGTCCCCGTGGCCGCCCGCTGAGCCGGGCCGGGGCGGC
>WNGI01030060.1_pt1 | contig 14482 bp, 16 predicted proteins | sample 5400621 | NCBI WGS metagenome assembly WNGI01 (sample SAMN13153374, study PRJNA577476) | soil metagenome | isolation source: 20 cm soil or saprolite under Garry oak tree replicate 1 | place: USA:California | collected 2016-06-15 | reverse complement strand
GCCCTCGGGGGCGCCGCTTGCGTGCCGGTGGACAAGAACAGGAACCGTTCCGCGGTCGACACCACCACGGCCCCGACGGCGCTGCCGGCGCCCGGCGCGACGCACGTGTTGAGCGTCGATGGATTCCGCTCGCCCGAGTCGGCGCTGCACGACTCGTTGCAGGATATTTATTTCGTCTCGAGCATCAACGGCGGGCCCCTGGCCAAGGACAACAACGGCTTCATCAGCCGCGTCCGGCCGGACGGCGTCGTCGAGAACCTCAAGTTCATCGAAGGCGCGCACAACGGCGTCACGCTCAACGCGCCCAAGGGCCTCGCTCTCGCGGGCGATACGCTGTGGGTGGCCGATATCGACGTGCTGCGGGCATTCGACGCGAAGACCGGCGTGCCGCTCGACAGCATCAGCCTGGCGCCGCTCGGTGCCGTGTTCCTGAACGACATCGCCGTGGCGCCCACGGGCGCGGTGTACGTCACGGATACGGGCGTCCGCTTCGACGACGTCGGCAACATGCTGCACCCGGGCCCCGACCGCATTTTTCGCATCGGTCCCGACCGCCAGGTGACCGTCGCCGCCCGCGGCGACAGCCTGGCGCGCCCCAACGGCATCGCGCTCGACGCGGTCGGCAAGCGGTTCATCGTGGCGCCGCTGGGCGGGAAGGCCGTGCTCGCCTGGAAGCCCGGCGACAAGGCGCCGACGGCGATCGCCAGCGGCGCCGGCAGTTACGACGGCGTAGTGATCGCGCGCGGCCGTATCCTCGTGTCGAGCTGGAAGGACTCCACGGTCTCCGCCTACGAGACCGGGCAGGAAGTGCGGCTCATTTCGGGCGTCGGCACCGCCGACATCGGGTACGACGCCAAGCGCAACCGCCTGTTGTTGCCGTTCGTCGACGGCACGCGGATCGAAATCTGGCAACTCCCCTGAGGAGGACGCGCAGCATGAATCGTATCGTCATCATCGGCTTGGGTGTGGCGCTGGCCGCCGCCTGCAAGCCTGCCGCCAAGGCGGCGGCCGGTGCCACCAAGGTCGCCACCGTGGATTCGTTGCAGACACCGGAGTCGGTGCTGTGGGATGCCGCGACCGACATGTACTTCGTCTCGAACATCAACGGCAATCCGTCGGTCAAGGACAACAACGGCTTCATCAGCCGCGTGAAGCCCGACGGCGCGATCGACAGCTTGCACTTCATTCAGGGCGGCCGCGGCGGCGTCACGCTCAACGCCCCCAAAGGCCTCGCGGTGCGGGGCGACACGCTGTGGGTGACCGATATCGACGCCGTGCGGGCGTTCAGCGCCACGACCGGTGCGCCGATCGCCTCTGTGACCGTGTCCGGCGCGGTGTTCCTCAACGATCCGGCGTTCGGACCGGACGGATCGCTGTACATCACGGATACGGGGATCGGCTTCGACGCCAAGTTCAACATGTCGCATCCCGGCCCGGACCGGATCTTCAAGGTCGCGCCGGATCGCAAGGTCAGCGTGGCCGCGCAGGGCGACACCCTCAAGGGCCCCAACGGCATCACCTGGGATGCCAAGAACGCTCGCTTTATCGTGGTAGCGAACAACGGTCCGTATGTATTCGGCTGGAAACCGGGCGATGCGGCGCCGGCCGTCATCGCCACGGGGCCGGGCGGGTTCGACGGCGTGGAGCTGGCGGACGGCATGCTGTACGTGTCGAGCTGGACGGATTCGACGGTCTCGATGTACGAGACTGGTCACGAAGTGAAGGTCATCACCGGCGTCGGGAGCCCGGCCGACATCGGCTACGACGCCAAGCGGCATCGCATCCTGATCCCGGTCTTCCTGGGCAACCGGGTGTAGATCTGGCAGCTGTAGACGTGCAGGGGCGGTCCGCTCGGACCGCCCCTCGTTTCACCCCACCAACACCGCCTCGAACTCGACCGGCACTTCGGCCTGCTGCGGCTGCTTGTAGGTGAAGCGCTGGCCCGCGTAGTTGCGCAGCACCACCTCGTCGTCGTTGATCGACTCGACGTATTCCGGGAGCAGCGGGATCTTGCCGCCGCCTCCAGGGGCGTCGATCACGAAATGCGGCACCGCCAGGCCGGACGTCCAGCCGCGCAGCGCCTTGATGATCTCCAGACCCTTCTCGACGGTGGTCCGGAAGTGCTCCGCGCCCGCCACCTGGTCGCACATGTAGATGTAGTACGGTCGCACCCAGGCGGCGAGCAGCTTCTGCATCAGACTCTTCATCACCGCGGTATCGTCGTTCACGCCCTTCAAGAGGACGGTCTGGCAGCCCAGCGGGATGCCGGCGTCGGCCAGCATGCCCAGCGCCTTCACCGCGGCGGGCGTGAGCTCGTCGGGGTGGTTGAAGTGCGTGTTGATGTAGAGCGGGTGGTACTTCTTGAGGATCGCGCACAGCTCGGGCGTGATGCGCTCGGGGAGGTGACACGGAATGCGGCTGCCGATGCGGATCACCTCGATGTGCTTGATGGCGCGCAGCCGCTTGCACAGGTCTTCGATGCGGCGGTCCGAGAGCAGCAGCGGGTCGCCGCCCGACATGATCACATCGCGGATCTCGGTGTGCTGCTCGAGGTATTGGAACGCCGACTCGAGCTGCGACATCGGGATTTTCTCAGGATCCCCCACCTTGCGGCGCCGCGTGCAGAAGCGGCAGTACGTCGCGCACACGGGCGAGACCAGGAACAGCGCGCGGTCGGGATAGCGGTGCGTGATGTTCGGCACGGGGGAGTGCTCGTCTTCGGCGAGCGAGTCCACCATGCCGTCGCGCACCTCGAGCTCCTGGACCGTAGGCACGTATTGGCGCCAGATCGGGTCGTCGGGGGCCTGGATCAGGTCCACCATCGCCGGCGAGATGCGGAACTCGAAGTTCTCAGCCGCCTGCTTGAGCTTCTCGATTTCGAGCACGTGCTCCGGCCCGAACCGCGCGGCGAGCTGCTCCAGCGACGTGAGACTGCGCTTACGGAGTAGTTCCTGCCAGGTCTCCATCCGCCAGTTCCTTGAGATAGATCACCAGGTCGTCACCGGGCGCATAGTAACCCGGGAGGGTGGCGGCCCTGGTGTAGCCGCGTCGTTCGTAAAAGCGGCGCGTCGGCTCGTACGCCGCGCGCGAGGACGTTTCGACAACGATGAGCCGACAGCCATCAGCCATCAGCTCCGCCTCCACCGCCCCCAACAACTGCGTGCCGACACCTTTTCCCTGCCGCTCCGGGTCCACCGCGATCCAGTACAGATCGTGCGTACCGCGCGTCCCCGGCGTCGGTCCCCAGCACGCCCACCCCACGAGCGTCGCGGCGTCGTACGCGCCGAGGAAACGGTAGTCCTCGTCCCCCGCCAGCGACTCGTCCAGCAGCTCGACCGCGGTCGCGACCTCATCCTCGTGGAAGAGGCCGGTCGCCCGGGTCAGCGCCTCAAGTCGCGCGCGTTGGGCGCGCCCGACGGGGCGCAGCGAGCAGCTCACGGGCGGCCTTGGCGCCCTGGGCTTCGCGGAGCGCCACTTCCGCGATGCGGCGCACCAGCTCCGCGTAGTCCCACCCCGCCGCCCGCGCCATGCGCGAGAGGCCGGCGTCGTCGTTCAGATCGGGGTTGGGATTCACATCCAGGATCCACGGCCGCCCCTGCGCGTCCACTCGCAGGTCCACACGGCCGTAGCCCTTGCCCTGCATCGTCCGCCACGCCGCCTCGGCCGTCCGCACCAGCCGCTCCGCGAGCTTTTGCGGGATCTGCGCCGGGCAAATCGGCACGCTGCCGCGATCGTCCGCCGACCCGGTGTTCCACTTCGCGGCGTAGGTGAGGATCGGCAGCCGATCCTCCGGCCAATGCGAGAAGTCGATCTCCGAGATCGGCAACACCCGCTCGCCCACGAAGCCGACGTTGAATTCGCGGCCGGCGATGTATTCCTGTACCAGCACGCCTTGCGATCGGTGACCACCGAGCCGTGATCGAGACCGGCGCTCGCATCCTCGGCGGCGGGCTTGACGATGGCGGGGAGCGGGAAGTCGTCGGGCACGCGGCCCTGAACCACGAGCCAGCGCGGCACCGGGAGCCCCGCCTGCGCGAGGATCGCGTTGCACACCGCCTTGCGCCGCGCGGCGGCGATGGTCCACACGCCGCATCCGGTCACCGGGATGCCAGCGAACTCGAGCGCCGCCACGACGTGCTCTTCCCAGGCCGAGACGCCGTGTACGCCCTCGCACAGGTTATAAACGAGGTCCGCGCGGCGGCCGGCGGCGAACCAGCGCAGGTCGTGGCGCACGGGGTACTTCTTGACCTCGTGCCCCAGCGCGCCGAAGATGCGGCCCACCTCGTCCACCGCCGTCATCACGCCGGCAATGTCCTCAGCCGTCCAATCCTCCGCGCCCGGGTCGTACAGGATGACGATTTTCACCCGGTGGCCTCCAGCTCCAGGCCGAGCGAGCGGCCGGTGAGGCGGCGCCACGCGAGGCGCACGACCTCCTGGATCAGCTCATCGTACCCGAAGCCCGCGACACGCGCGGCCTTGGGGAAACAGGAGTTCATCCGCGGGTCGGGGATGATGCCCGGCAGCGGATTGAGCTCGACGATGTTGGGCACGCCGAAACGGTCGAGCCGCACGTCGACGCGGCACCAGTCACGGCAGCCGATCGCGTGATAGGCGTCGAGGGCGGTCTGCTCGATCAGCTGGCCGAGCGACGGCTCGACCCGCGCGGGGCACTGGAAGATCTCGATGGGATGCTCGGCCGTGTCCCAGATCCACTTCGCTTCGTAGCCGTAGACGGGCACTGTCCCCGCCGGCAGCGTGGAGAAATCGAACCCCACGACCGGCAGGCAACGCGCCTCGCCGCGATTGCCGAGGATCGCGACGGTGAACTCGTCGCCGGGCAGGTAGGTCTCGACCAGGACGGGCTGGGCGTAGCTCTCTAAAAGGAAGAGGACGCGCTCCTGTAGCCGCTCGGCTGAGTCACATAAGTTGTTGACGAATATGCCTTTACCTGATCCTTCGAAGGCCGGTTTCACGAACAGCGGGAACGGCAGCGCCACGCGTTCGAGATCCGCCGGCCGTTCGACCAGGACGAACGGCGCCGTGGGCACGCCGCGCTGCCGCAGAATTTCCTTGGTGCGTCCCTTGTGCAGCGCGATCGCGAGCGTGAGCGGGTCGCTGCCGGTGTAGGGGACGTTCAGAAACTCGCAGATGGCGGGGACGTGGGCTTCGCGATTGGGACCGTGCAGCCCTTCCGCCATGTTGAAGACGAGGTCGGGACGGGCGAGGGCGAGTTTTTGGGGAAAGAGCGAGTCGGCTTCGAGTCGGACGACGCGTCCGAAGAGACCGAGGGCTTGCTCCACCGCGGTGATGGTGGAAGGCTCGTCCCATTCGGCGTACGCGTCGCTGCTACTGGGTGGCTCGTCGGACGCGACGGCACGGGGAGCGGGTTTTTCGTTGTACGCGAGACCGATGCGCATGTGGTCTCGGGTAACCTCCTACAAAAAAGGCCGCTCCATCGGGCGGTCCGAGCAGCAGCAACGTGTTGTCGACTAAGAGAATATGAGAATCGGTGGGAATGCGCAATAGGTAAATGCGTTTTCGTTTTTCAAACCTTGTGGTAAATCACGCGCGCCGTTTCCTGTTTGTCTTCCGCGACGTAGATCTCGAAATCCGAAAACAACGCGTGCGCTTCCTGCTGCAGCACCCGCAGTACGTCGATCGCGAGGCGACGGATCTCCAGCTCTGCGCCCTCCGACGTGCGCAGCTCGAGCATCGTCCGCCACGCGCGCGCGTTGCCCGACACGACGATCTTCACCTCGGTGGCGTTCGGCAGCACGCTGCGCGCCGCTTCGCGCGCCATCTTGCGACGGTGCACCTTGTCGGCCACCCATTCGTACTTCTTCATCAGGTCGTCGACCGCGTGCACGTACGCCGCCTGCGCGTCGGTCATCTGCGTCTGCCACTGCGACTCGAGCGCGGGGTCGCCCACCATCGCCGGCGGCATCACGAACGCCGCATGCGACTCATCCACGTAGCGCTGCGACAGCTGCGAGTAGCCGAAGCCCGCGCGGTGCCGCACCAGCTCGTGCGAGCAAGAGCGCGAGATGCCCTCGATCAGCAGGACGTAGACGGCGTGCTCCAGCACCGAGCCGTGGCCCTGCTTCTTGATGTTTTCGAGATACTCGGCTGTGGTGCGGTTGACCGGATTGTGCTGGCTCATGTAGCAGATGCGCCCGGCATACTCGGCGAGCTTCTCGCCGTCGGTGGCGTCGCCGCGCCACGTGACCGCGAGATGGGCCGGCTCCAGGAACTGGGGCCGGGCGATGAGGCTGACGCGGGGCGCGCGGAAGATTTCCATTACCGGGCGAGCTCGGGTTTCGGGACGGCCCAGCCGCCGGAACGCTCCACGTCCCGCAGCCGGAGGGCGATGTCGTCGGGAATCGGGGCGGCGGCAGCGCCCACCTTCAAGTCGGTGAGCGGCTGCCAGTCGGCCGCGGGAAGTATAACACCGGGATTGAGAATCGCCTGTGGGTCGTAGCGGCGCTTCAGCGCCCCGAACAGCGCGACCAGCTCCGGCCCGAAGAACCGCGGCAACAGGCCGGCGCGCAGCCGGCCGTCGCCGTGCTCGCCCGACGGCGTGCCCCGCAGTTGCAACAGCAGGGCGGTGACGTCGTCGTACAGGCCGCGCAGCCCGTCGGTCCAGCCGGGGCGCGTGGTGTCGGGCAGGGCGTTGACGTGCACGTGGCCGTCGCCCGCGTGCCCGAAAATCGCCACGGGGATGTCGTGGCGGGCGGCGGCCGCGCGCAGCGCCGCGACGTACTCCGCGAGCCGTTCCAGCGGCACGCAGCCGTCTTCCACCACTTGGAGGGAACGCTGCGTCTCGGGCAGGCGGGCGAGCGCGGGCGAGGCGAGCCGCCGCACCGCCCACAGGCGCTCCCGTCCGGCGCGGTCCACGGCCGTCTCCACGTGCGCCGTGAGGTGGCGCAGGCCGCGCACGGCGTCGCCCACTGCCCCCCGCGCCGCCGCGGCCGCCTCCCGTTCGAACTCGACCAGCAGCAGGCAGGCGAGCCCGGGGGTCACCACCCCGCCACCATCCTCTACAAAGGAAAGGAGCGTGCGGTCGAGCAGCTCCACGGCGGACGGGTTGAGTGTCACCAGGTAGGGGACGGCTTCCCCCAGCGCGGCGAGATCGCGGAACCCCAGCGCCACGCCCGCCTGGTCGGGCGGGATCGGGTCGAGGCGCCACTCGACCGCGGTCACGCAGGCGAGCGTGCCCTCGGACCCGATCAGGAGGTCGAGCTCATCGCCCGAGCGCGCGTACTCGTCGAGTGCGTAGCCGCTCGAGTTCTTGCGGGTCTTGGGGAAGTGTTCGGCGATCAGGCGGAGCGAGTGCTCGTCGAGAGCGAACGCGCCCCCCTTCCCGTTCCCCCCTTCCCGCCTGATCCACCGTATCTCCCCATCCACTCCCACGACCTCGATGCCTTCCACCCAGCGCCGGACACTGCCGTAGCGCAGCGAGCGCGGTCCGGCGGCGTTGGTCATGACCATCCCGCCGCTCGTGGCGAAGGCGCCGGAGGACGGATCGGGCGGAAGCCGCAGGCCGTACGGGCGGGCGGCGTCCGTCACCTGTGCCCAAGTGGTCGCGGCGCCGGCGCGCGCCACGCGGCGCGCCGCATCGATCTCGACGCCGCCGAATCCGGCGGAGCAGTCCACGATCACGCCGCGCCCCAGGTTGCCGCCCGGCATGCCGCTCCCGGACCCGCGCGGGACCAGAGGCGTGCCCGTAGCGGTCGCCCACCGCAGCACGCCCGCCAACTCCGCCGTGTCGTGCGGCAGCACCACGGCTTGCGGCACGACGCGGTAGACGCCGGCGCCTTCGGCGTACGCGGCGCGTGTGCGGAGGTCGGTGAGGAGGTGTGGCGTCGGGGGCACGAACGGAAAATTTACACCGTCTTGACACCTCCGGCGCGCTCCGCGAAGCTTCCCCCAGCCCCATGGCGACTTCCGCATCTCCGCAGCGCCCGCAGCTCATCCACATCGAGACCGACCGCCGCCTCGGCCACGAATGGGACGAGTGGGACGGCAAGCCCCTGCCCAACCAGGGCGACTATTCCGCGTCGCCCGCGTTGTTTTTCGCGACGGCCATCCTGACGGTGGTCGCGGGCGTGGCCGCCCTTGCCGCCGCGCTCTATCTGTTCTGGCCGCGGCTCGCTGGCCTATGGACGCCGCTGCCGCAGGTGCTCGCGGCGGCAGCGGGCGGCGCGGCGGCGGTGGTCGTCCTGTGGTATCTGCTGCTGGTGGGATCCTTCTACAGTCGCGTGAACCTCCTGCCCGAGCGGCTGCTCGAGCGCGGTCCGTTTCTGCGCCTGATGAACTGGACGTCGCTGTTGTCGCGGGTCGTGGGGCGGCGCGACTGGGTGGAGCACGCCGCGATCGACGTGTACAACACGTTGGCGATCCGTCGGGGCCGCAAAGTGGGCAAAGGCGAGCTGCTGGTGCTGATCCCGCGCTGCCTCTCGAAGGCGGCGCTGGATGGTGTGCTGGGGATTGCCGGGCGCTACGACGTGCCGGTGTTCGTCGCCACGCGCGGCCAGTTGGCGCGGCGGGTGATTCGCGAGCGGCGCCCGCGGGCGGTGGTGGCGGTGGCGTGCGAGCGCGACATGATGACGGGCTTGCGTGACGTCGCGGGAAAGTTGCCGGTGCTCGGTCTCACGATGCGCCTGCCGCAGGGACCCTGCCGCGACGCCGAGCTCGACCTCGCGATGATGGACACCTGGGTGAAGGGCCTGGTCGGCGCCTGACCCGTCAGTTCCCGCGCTCGATCCCGAGCGCGGCTTCCTCGATCTTCGCCAGGATTTTCTTCGTGTACGTCGCCCCGGGGTGATCCGACGGGACGAGGTGCTCGCGCCGCCGGCTGCCGGCGACGCCGACGTTTACTCCGACTCGATCCGGCCGGCGTCTTCGTCGGCGAGCCGCAACCCCACGCCCTGATCCGACAGCACGTTCAGCGTGGCGCGCAGTGTGACGTGCACCGACGCGCTGACGATCTTGCGCACGGTCGCGTTGGCGGTCGCGGGCGTGGCGGCCGTGTTGGGGCTCGCGCAGGCTGTGGCGACGGCGAGCAGAACCAGGCGTCTCATGTGCCTCCGTATTTCTGCTTGAGGGCGTCGAGCAGCCGCTGGGCGATGCGGTGGCCGTCGTGCGACGCTGGCACCGCCGCCTCGAGGTCACGCTCGGTGCGGGACGGGTCGTAGCGCAGCCGGTAGACGGGGTCCACCGTCAGGCGCGTGCGCCCCGGCACGTCGGGGTCGGCCCAGCAACGCAACTTGACCGTGGCGGACAAGTCGGGCACGTCGCCGCTGCCCCTGCGTGTCGCCTTGGTGTGGGTGTCGTACCACGCGGTCTCGACGTAGCCGTCTCGGGGGCTGGTTTGGACCACGCCGAGCCCCTCACCCGCGAGCCATTCGGCGGCCGCCGCGGCGATGCGCGCGGGCGGGGCGTTGAGCGTCGCCACCAGCGCCTCGGGGAGCGGTTGGAAGGGCGGTCGCGTGGTGACGGGGGAGCAGGCGGCGGACACTGCAAGTACGAACGCGGCACGCGGAATGCGGAACAGTGCGATCGGCCCGCCGTTCCGCGTTCCGCGTTCCGAGTTCCGCGTTGCCAGCATCAGTGTTTGTGGGGCGGGGTGCCAGGGGCGTGGACGTGCCCCGTGTCGGCGTGGCTGGTGTCGGCCGGCGCGGCGTCGTCATCGTCGTCGTCCGCGTCGCCATCGTGATGGTGGTGGCCCGCCGCGCGGTCCTGGATCTCCGTCTGCATCGTGGCGGCGGGGATCCCGGCGGCGTGTTCGAACATCATGTCGCCGCCCACGTCACCCGTCCACATGAGAAGCGCGAAGCCCGCGACGCTGAGCACGCGCAGGAACGCCTCTTCGGTGGGCGTGAGCGCGAAGCGGCGCACCAGCTTGATGCCGAGGATCACCGTGAACACCGTCATCGTCACGAGCGCCAGCGTCCGGTGCAGTGTCATCAGCTCGTGAATCGCCTCACCGTGCTCGATCACGTCCGAAGCCAGCAACCCCGCGATTACGGCCATCCAGCCACCGATGACGCCCGCCCACAGCGTCCACAGGGCGGCCCAGCGCAGCGATTCGCGCTTCCATCCCCAGGCCGCGAAGTCGAACAGCACCGCGACGGTCAGCAGGGCCGCGGGCAGGTCGTTCAGAATGGCGTGCAGGCGGGGCATGTCGAAGCCGAAGATGTGCATGCAGTCCTCTCACAATCCCAGGTTGGAGACGGTCGGCGGATTGGTCGCGTAGTCGTAGAAGCCCTTGCCGGTCTTCTTGCCGTGCATGCCGGCCAGCACCATGCGCTTGAGCAGCGGCGGCGGCGCATACTTCTGTTCCTTGTACTCCGCGAACATGATCTCGGCGATCTTGTAGGTCGTGTCGAGCCCCACGAAGTCGAGCAGCGTGAGCGGGCCCATCGGATAGCCGCACCCGAGCTGCATCGCTTTGTCGATGTCGGGCGTGCTCGCCACGCCGTGCTCCAGCGCGCGAATGGCGTCGAGCAGGTACGGCACCAGCAACAGATTGACGATGAACCCCGAGTTGTCCTTCGCGGTCAGCGCTTCCTTGCCCAGCGACTTCCCGAACGCGAAGGCGCGCTGGAACGTCTCCGGCGACGTGGTGACCGTGCGCACCACCTCCACCAGCCCCATCAGCGGGACCGGATTGAAGAAGTGCAGCCCCACGAAACGGTCGGGCCGCTTGGTCGCGCCGGTCATCGCGGCGATGGTGAGGCTCGACGTGTTCGAGGCGAAGATGGTGCGCGGGCCGCACAGCCCGTCCAGCTCCGTCCACAGCGCGTTCTTGACGGCGAGGTCTTCGGTCACGGCTTCGACGACGATATCGCACCCTTTGAGATCGGCCACGGCAGTGGTGAAGCGCAGGCGCTTGAGCGTGGCGTCCTTGTCTTCGGCCTTGAGCTTGCCTTTCTCCACGAACTTGGCGAGCGATTTGTCGATGCCGGCCTTGGCTTTCTCGAGAATGGCGGGCGTCACATCGCGTACCACGGTCTCGTAGCCCGCCGCCGCCGCCACCTGCGCGATGCCCGAGCCCATGAGGCCCGAGCCCAGCACGCCGACCGTCTTGATGTCGCTCATGAAGTTCCGTGATCCGTTGTCTGTCGTCCGTTGTCCGTCAGAAATCGAGGGTCTTCTTGATCTCGTCCGCGATGCGCGCGAGCGGGCTCGCGCGCTGGCCCGGCAACGCGTGGTCGGCGCGAATCTCGCCGCGCTCCAGGCGGTCGAGCACCTGCTCGAGGCCCACTTCCACACGCGCCGCGAGACCACGGTGCGTCCGCGCCAGCGCCAGACCGCCCAGGCCGCCGGCCGCCGCCGGTACGAGCGCCACCGCCTCGGCTGCCCCGACCGCGAGACCCAACGACAGGGCCGCGAGCGTCGCGAGGGTCCCAAGCGCCGCGAGCGCGCTCGCGCCGCCGAGGCGTTGGCGGCGCAAGTTGCGCACGTCCGCCACCAGCTGCACGTGGCAAAACCCTTTCTCGAGCGGCGTCACCTGGCCCGCGATCTCCAGGGCATTGGCGAGCGCATAGGCGCGGCCCGTCACCTTCAAGCCCCGCTGCATCGACGCGAGAAAGCCGCTCTTGGGCTCCCAGGTGACGCGATCGGGGAAGCGCCGCTTCACCTGGAGCAGCTCCTCGCCTTCCATCCACCGCGCCAGCGCGCGCTCGATGGTGGCCGGGTCGCCCGGGACCACGCGGTACGCGGACACGCGCGCCGGTCGGGCGATGGCGCCCCACAAGCCGCCGGCCGGCTCCGGCGCCGCGCGCGTCTGCTCTTCGAGTAAGGCCTGCCGGAGATACTGCGCCGGGATGCCGACGTCGTCACCGAGCTTGAGCAGGTCGGCCCGCGTCAGGCCGTCGCCGACGTCCTGCTCCCCCGCTTGCAGCTCCGCGGCCCGCTTGAGAATGCGATCGAGCGCCTCGCGGCCGATCAGCTCGCCGGCCATCTCAGACGTTCGTCTTGGTGACGCTCCGCGGTGCGGGCACCGCCTCCCCCGACGTTTTCTCGGGCAGGGCGGCCGGATAGCCCGTGCGGTTGCCCACCGCGTCCAGGATGCCTCGGAACAAGTCGATCGGCACGGGAAAAATCGTGGTGGAGCTCTTCTCGGAGGCGATTTCGGCGACCGTCTGCAGGTAGCGCAGCTGGATCGCGGCGGGCTCCCGGCCGATGATGTGCGCCGCCTGCGCCAGCTTCTCCGCCGCCTGCAGCTCGCCTTCGGCGTTGATGATCTTGGCGCGGCGTTCGCGCTCGGCTTCCGCCTGGCGCGCCATGGCGCGCTTCATCTCGGGCGGCAGGTCCACGTCCTTCACTTCCACCGCCGATACCTCGATGCCCCAGCTCTCGGTGCGCTGGTCGATGATGTTCTTCAAGACCGCGTTGATCTTCTCGCGGTTCATCAGGAGCTCGTCCATCTCGGTCTCGCCCAGCACGGACCGCAGCGTGGTCTGCGCCAGCTGGCTCGTGGCGTAGAGATAGTTCTCCACGCCGATGATCGCCTTGGCCGGGTCGACCACCCGCATGTAGAGGACGGCGTTCACCTTGATCGAGATGTTGTCGCGCGTGATGACGTCTTGCGGCGGGATGTCCATCGCGATCACCCGCAACGACACCTTCTGCATTTTGGTGAGCACGGGCGGCAGCCAGATCAGGCCGGGTCCCTTCGCGCCCCACGAGCGGCCCAGCACGAACAGCACGCCGCGCTCGTACTCTTTGAGAATGCGGAGGCCCGAGAACAGATACGCGGCGACGACCGCGAGCAGGGGCAGCAAGGTGCCTTCCATTCGGCCCTCCTAGGCGGGGAACGCTTCGACGATGACCGCCGCGCCCTGGCCGCCGCCGATGCAGGCGGAGCCCAGGCCGAAGCGCTGCTTGCCGCGCCGCAGCGCGTGCAGCAGGTGCAGCGTGATGCGCGCGCCCGATGCGGCGAGCGGGTGGCCGATCGCAATCGCGCCGCCGTGCACGTTGGTCTTGGCGCGATCCAGGCCGAGCTCGCGCTCGACGGCCAGATACTGCGGCGCGAACGCTTCGTTCACTTCCACCAGGTCCATCTGCTCGAGCTTCATGCCGGCTTTGGCCAGCGCCTTGCGCGCCGCCGGCGCCGGACCGATGCCCATGAACTTGGGCTCGACGCCCGCCACCGCCCACGACACCAACCGGCCGATCGGCTTCAAACCGCGCGTCTTGGCGAATCCTTCCCCGGCCACGACCACCGCGGCCGCGCCGTCGCAGATGCCCGACGCGTTGCCCGCGGTCACGAGCCCGTCCTTCTTGAAATAGGGCTTGAGCCCGGCGAGCCCTTCGGCGGTCGTATCGGACCGCATGTGCTCGTCGGCGCGGAAGTCCACCATCTGGCCCTTCTTCTTTATTGGGACGGCGACGACCTCGTCCTGGAACACGCAGGCGTCCCAGGCTTGCTTGGCGCGCTCGACGCCCACAGCAGGTCTTCGAGCGGCGCCGCCGGCCCCAGCCGCAGACCCCAGCGCGCGCCACGGACCACGTGCGGCGCCTGGCTCATCGATTCCGTGCCGCCGGCCAGCACGGCATCGGCTTCGCCCAGCAGAATCAACTGGGCCGCCTGGGTGATCGCTTCGAAGCCGGAGCCGCAGAGGCGGTTCACGGTGACGGCGGGGACCTCGATCGGGAGGCCGGCTTTGAGCGCGACGTGGCGGGCGCAGTAGATCGCGTCGGCCGAAGTCTGGAGTGCGTTGCCGAACACGCTGTGCCCGATGTCGGTTACCGCGACGCCGGAGCGCTCGATCGCGGCCTTGGCGGCCACGGCGCCCAGCTCGATGGCCGAGAGATCCTTGAGCGAGCCGCCGAACGCGCCGAAGCCCGTGCGGACGCCCGAAAGAAAGACGATGTCGGTATTGGACCCTTGCGTCTTCATCGAAGAAAACTCCCTACGTGTGTAACGAGACGGCGGAATATAGGGGCGGCGGCGCTTATTTGCCCTCCCGCACCCCCACTTCATCGAGATGCTTCAGGAGATCCGCGGGGTCCTGGTAGACACGATACGCGCCCGCCTGCTGCAGCTCATCTTCGCCGTAGCCGCCCGAGAGCAGGCCGACGCCGAGCGCGTGGGCGCGCCGCGCGGCGAGCAGGTCCCACACGCTGTCGCCGACCACGATCGACTCCTCGACCGGCACGCCCAGCCGCCCGGCGGCCGCGAGGAACAGGTCGGGATCGGGTTTGGCGTGCTCCACCTGATCGCGCGTCACCACCGGCACGCCGGCGGGAACGCCGAGCGAATCGAGCAGCGGTTGTGCGCTCTCGAGGCGCCCGCTCGTGGCGATCGCCCAGGGCACGCGTGCCTTGGTGAGATAGGTGAGCAGCTCGCGCGCGCCCGGCAGCGGCCGCACACCCTTCACTTGCCGCGCGAACGACTCCTTGTGGATGCGCTGCACCCGGGCGGTCTCCTCTTCCGACATGCGGCGCCCGGTTTCGCGCAACAGCGCGTTCAAGA
>WNGI01007411.1_pt1 | contig 14483 bp, 13 predicted proteins | sample 5400621 | NCBI WGS metagenome assembly WNGI01 (sample SAMN13153374, study PRJNA577476) | soil metagenome | isolation source: 20 cm soil or saprolite under Garry oak tree replicate 1 | place: USA:California | collected 2016-06-15 | reverse complement strand
GGACTGCGCAGTTTCAGGGGAAAACATTCGTGACGCTCACGATGAAGGAAGACAGAAGAAAGCTGACGGGCACATGTCTGCACACCGTGAGCATGGCCGAGAACGATCAGGGCCGACTCACACGAGTGGAGGATAGGCAAACTCTTGATAAGATTTTGGATGCCCAAATCTCCGGCACGAATGCGATCCTCAATATTGGCGACGGCGAGGATCCCCGCAGTGCTGCAAGGTTTGAGATAAGGCTGACCGGGCCGACCGCCGCCGAAATGCGCCCGATTCATCATCCAGAAAATTCGATCACGACGCGGTGGTGGAAATTAAGTCGATCTTCGGGGGGGATGTAGTTCTTTTAGGTATCGCAGGAGGTCACAAGTATGGTTATTCGGATCATAGTCGCGGCGTGTTTCCTGATGTTCTCAAGTGCATTCACGCAGGTCCAAAGCACGCAAGATGAGGTGCTCCAAGCCACGCGCAACTGGTTAAGGAACTCAAGTAAGGGTGACCGTGCGGGACTGAACGCTATCATGGACACGCGCTTCATCGTCACCACGCCCGCTGGCGACGTTCTAACGAAGGAACGACTTGTGCCAGACGATCCAACGAAAGCAGTTCAACAACTTCCTACCTTGGATGTTGACGCCCCTATTGTGCGGGTGTACGGAGACACTGCGGTCCTTATGGGACGTCTCAAGTCAACTTCGGACGACAAGCAAGTTTTGAATGGCACTTTTGTCTACAGCAAACAGGACAACAACTGGAAACTTGTGGCGCTCCACCTATCACCACAAAAGTAAGAAAGTCAAGTCTTGGAGCAAGACCACTGTTCCATTAGCCATCGCACTTTCGACAGTGGTTTGTTTCGGTGGGCAGCAGAGGAGCGTCAAACTCCGATTACCTGTGCCCACAGGGGAATATCCTGTGGGTCGCACGAGCTTGATATGGCTGGATGCCAACCGTTCGAAGCGTCCTGTCAAGCTCGACATCTGGTATCGTGCTGATCCTTCCGGGAACCTGGCCGGCAGATACTTTCCGAATCTGGATGCCCTTTGGACGGATAAAACAACGGCTGGCGCAATCAGCGATCGGTTTGGACCGGCCTTGCCGGGCATCACTCAGGGCACGTTTTTCTCGAACGCATGCGACAATGCGCGAATCGCCAAGAGCGGAAGGCCCTTTCCTCTCATCCTTTTTTCACATGGTTTGGGGAATTCTCCCTACGACTATTCGATTCAACTCGAAGACCTCGTCAGTCATGGCTACATTGTGGCCGCCGCGGAACATATCCCCGACTCCTTAGGAGTGGTCATGCCGGATGGAAGGGTGGTCGCTTTTGATCGCGAACTGTGGGAGAGGTACGCGTCCGCTTCCTCACCTGAAACAATTAGGTATTATGAACAACGCGCCATCGTCTGGGCGGAAGATCTACTTTTCGTGCTGCAGAAATTGCACGACCTGTCCATCGAGAAGAAGTCGCCCTTTTACGGCACAATCGATCTTCGCCGTATCGGCGCTTTTGGACATTCGCTTGGTGGTCGTTCCGCCACAACCGCGGTCAATCCTCGACTCACGGATCAGAGCGTGCCTGAATGAAGACGGTCGGCTGGACGAAAACCAGCTCCACCGCCCTTACTGGCCACTCCCAGGTCGTCAACTTAGTGGCGTCTTCGCAATGCTTGACTGGTTTGATCCAGGGCTAGACGAAGGAGACTTTGCCGCAATGCGCATTACGCTAATGGATTTCGCTAAGGCAAGGCTCCTACGGGCGCTGCATTTGAGACATATCGTGGTGCAAAGGGCGGCAGCTTCCATTACACCATGCTGCAAGCGGGAATGAGTCACACCGCGTTCACCGACCTGCCTTGGCTGACAACCCCCCACTCCGAAGCTAATCGGGCTCGGTATGGGGAATACCTCGATGTAGTCCTCGCATGGGGATGAGTTGGAAACGGCGGCAGGAGCTCCTAATCGAGTTTGAGCGGCATGAACATGCCAACCTTCATGATGCCAATGCGGATTAACGCCCGTGAAAATGCACGATGAACGTCGCTTCCTGGGTGTTTGGATTGCCATCGCACACAGCAGGCATGAATACCCATTGCTGAACCAGAGCCAACGCTTCGACCCCTAAATCACGGTGCTCCGCGCTTTGCACCACGGCTTCATGGACTTTTCCGTCTGTCGAGATGATTCCTCGAATGGCGACATCGGTATTTCTGCCGCCCTTCCCTGCCTTGGGCTGCGGCATGGACGTTCCGATCGCACGCCGATAGGTTTTGCAAAAATTGCGGATCTGGGCCTCGGGCGGCGCAGCGAGGACGTTTTCGCTCGTTTCAGTAAGCTCCGTCATGGTCTGCGAAATCTCTAGCTTGCGAACGCCGGCAAACGAGTAGGCAATTTTGGCAGGCACAAGCTCACCCGCAAACGAAAAGAACTCACTGTTTTCGATGAGCTCGTCACCGACCTTTTCTAAAACCAATGTTCCATTGCTATGATCGACGCAGAGCTCATTGTTTTCGACCTTCTGGCCTCGGATGGTATCGAATTCAATGCATCGAATCTTTTTCCCGCCTGCGGCTTTTTCAACGATCGCATGGATCACATCGTCGTCAGCGAATCGCAGCAAATAAATGGGGGTCAGCCGCATGACGGTATCAATTTCAGGGGGGAGCAATTCGCCGGTTCTCATGGTCGCCAGGCGCCCACGGGTCCAAATATCGAGTGAGTGATACTCACCGAAGCGGGACTCCTCGCGTCTTCCCGTCCCCTGCACAACCACACGCGTGAACGTGCCCTCTTGTGGCCCAGAGCTGGAGTCAAAGAAGCGGAAGGTGTCGATCCGCTCTAGATTTGGCAATTTGGGCGAGAGGCTGACGCCGTTGGCACGCTCCAGCAACTGAACCGCTTCGCGACGCAGTTCCGGGTCTTGGGCGGATGCTGGAATGGCGGCAAAAAGAATGAGCGGAAGAACCTTCAGGACTGATTTCATTTGTCACTCCAGAAAATGGCCGGGGATTGGATGCCCTTAGCCAGGATTTCCACTTTAACCATCAACCACGCCGGTAACATAAACCTTGTTGCCTTTGAAAACAATAGTCAGTCCTAGACCCCTAACTCGCGATAACGCTCTAATTTGAAGTCCTAGAACTTCAGATGGACGATTTCAGCGTTTATCCGGCACTAACTCACATTTCCCCGAAAACGCGAACAAAAACCTACCACACGGTATGTACCTTGAGGCTGCGCGGAATTCTAAGGGATGGTTTGTAATGACAATCTTCGAAATCAACTTTGTCCACGTAAACGAGCAGCCGTAGGTAGTCGTCTTTGGCACTTCCATTGCCACGAACACCACAAGACTCGATTTCGACTGATTGCCCAGGAGATACGGTTGACGAGCTGGGTGTTCCCATGCCTCCGCCCGCACCAGCGATCGTGGAAAGCATAAGCATGATTTCGAATTGCTGAACGGTCCGATCGCTCCGGTTCCGAATCCTGTACTTGGCGCAGTCTCGTTCAGTATGTTGCTCGTGGGAAACGGAAAGCCACATTCCGGTCAGGTCCGCGGAAACCACCTCGATTGGAGAGTCAGGCTGCTCGACGACGTACACCAGTGGCACGATGTCGTCTGGCCCTCTAACCGTGGACTGCGCTGGCTCGCCTTGAACAGCAAAACCACATGAATTACTGCTCTGTTGTGGTTGTCGAGATAGGCCGAAGCCGAAACTCACGACCAGCAGAAGGAACACCAAGAACGTTAATCTCGTTTTCATGTTGTGCCTCCCTGGCGTGTAATCATACAGTACTGTACTCGTCCCTTATACACTTTCAACTTCAAAGTCCCATCTGGTTAGTTCGCGTACTCGTACAATCAAGTGCCCGTTACTGGCCAGAAACAGCATTTTACGAAGTTTGGGGAGTTTGCGGTGGCGGATCCCCGTATCCTCGGGCACACACATTCGCGGATTCAACTTACATTTCATCAATTGGATTTGCCGACCCCCTGTTGGCGGGCTCTACCTGTATTTCTATGACAGGACGTGATTCTGTGCGGATACAGAATCGAGTTCAGTTCACGTAAGCAATTGGAACGATAGAAGAAAGTGGAAAAAAAGCCATAGTCTCGCCATCCCGACCATCTGTCCGCCCGCACCGATGTCTACCTCGTAGCTCTTTAGAACGGAAACGGACGCATTGGGCAACCACGGACTAATGTCCGTTAGGAAATCCTGCAACTCATCCCACCGTTCGGGACCCAGCCATCTGCCTTGCGTCTCCATTTTGTAGAATTGCTCAACGATTTCCTTGGGCGATTTTTGTGCTTCTGCGGGCGCATGCGCGCACGCGACAAAGGCACAGAACAGTGGCGAAGAGGAGCAACCTGTGCATTCGCGTTTCAGTCCTTACCGTCGAAATCGTAGCGGTCTACCTCCAGCGCGGGCGGTGCACTTGCCGGGGGCTCTGACGCGGCGGTTAACTCCATTTTATTGCGAACAGATTTCGGCAGGTCGGCTATTCCTTTTCGTGGTGCGCTTTAGTTGAATGACCGCTTAACTTGGATCAGTTTTCAGAGCGAATTCCGCGAGCGCAACAACTGAAAAGTCCCCTCTACCCCAGAAGGCTCCACCCTATACACCAGCTGAGATTTCACATTTCAGGCGAAATCGTCATTCTTGCGATTAAAGGGCAGTGGGGATCGAAAATTACACTACCTCACAAAAGCCCCGTAAACCGCGGCGTTGCAGCCGCTGCTCTTGAGACAATCGTTAGAAACATTACAGCCATCAACATACGCCGCGTCCCCTGTTTCTTTGCGTGACGAAGACGCTCGAACTTCATCGCGAACATAAGGTCTCGCTGGAACGGGCCGCTGAGCTGTGCCAGACGCCGCTGGCGGCTTTCATGTATTTCTCGGCGAAGCACAGTGTCCTACCGCTGCGATACAACTACGAGGATCTGAAAGAAGAACGCTGGTCCGCTGGCCGTCGCGGAGCGTGACTTCGTGCTGGACAGGGATATACATTTAATTGTATATTTGGATGTACCTTCCTGCTATAGTCGCTCTCGTGAGCGACCAAGCCGAAAGGCCGAAGTATGCGACCGTCGTTTGGGAGGGCGACTCCAGGGAGGTTCTCCAAGCCTTCCCAGAGGACGTAAGACAGAATTTTGGATTCGAGCTTTGGCAACTGCAACAAGGTGAAAGACCAAGAGATCATAGACCGTTGCCTTCGATTGGCACGGGCGTTTTTGAACTGCGAGATCAAGATGAGAGAGCCTGGTATCGGGTCATTTACCTCTCGCGGATAAATGACGTGATCTACGTTCTTCACTGCTTCGAGAAAAAGAGCCGGGAGATGCCAAGAAAAGACTTTGAGAAGGCGAAGCAGCGGCTCAAAGCACTGAAAGCGCGTTTGGCAGAGGAGAAGAGACATGAAAAGCGCAGCTAGCAAGCCAACACATGTAACGTATGGGAACGTGCTTGATGATCTTGGCTTTTCACCGGAGCATGCAACGGCGCTAAAGTTCAAGGCCGAGTTGTATCAGGCAATCCTGAAGTGCGCTAAGAAATATTCACAAAAGAAACTGCAAATAATCCTCGGAGAACCTCAACCGCGTGTGAGCGAACTGCTCAACGGGAAGATCGCCAACAAGACCGTTGACAAGCTGCTTCACTACGCTGGACGATTGGGCATCGAGGCGAAGGCCAAATTTTCGCAGACTCACAAAGAAGTCGTTGAGAAAGAGCTTGCGATAGCCGACTAAGGACCCCTCAGGAAGTCGAAACTGCCGGTGATTCGCTCGCACGTTTAGCCTTCCAGGGGGGAGTGAGAGGCTATGTAAACGTAAGCTCCGTCACTTCCTGTTTTGGATTCTAGGCCCGGGTCAAATGTTCTTTTTAAGCAAGCAAATTCTGATTGGTCCAGGGGGACCGTTGGCCGATATTCTGGCTGCTATCTGGTTCATCTTGATCATCCTGGCTCTTTTTCTGATTCCCCGGTCTACAAGAATCCGCGTTGCCGAGAGATTCGGACTCGGAATCCTACCGAGGTTCTGGAACCAAGCTAAGAACATAGCGCGAACGGTTGGCAACTACATACCCGTCGTCTGCGGAGGACTCCACTGATCTTACGCATGGACAACCTCCTGGTTGGCACGCTGTCTCTCAAAGGGTCGAGAGGTTGGAGTCTTTCATCCCAACTTCCCTGGCCAGATCGGAAGCTCCGATCGATCCGCGCTCGACCACGGCGCGCAGTATCCGTTCAGCAGGCGCATTCCGCGTCACCAGCTCCACCGCGTCTTTCGGCAACCGCCGTTGACGTACTCTCTCGTCGATCTCGGAGATGCCGTGGAGCTGGCCCAGGTAGAAGTTGGCCTGCTCGCGAAAGTCTCCTTCAGCGAGTCGAACTACCTGTCCGAAGGCCAAGCGAAGGACCTTTAACAGACTTTCCGCCGCATCGCGAAACGGTTCGAAGTTCGCGGTGAGGGCGTCGATCTCGCCCTGCAGTCGTTCGAGATCCTTGTGACGGCAAAGTACGATTTTTCCATGGCACGTGGGGACTAGCGGCTCGATTTATTTGCGGCGCCACTCGGATTTGATTGCGCAGGCCTTGTTCTAACAATAAAGACGATCTCCCTAGAAGCAGTCGAATCGCCGTCGTTCGCCGTGACCTTTGCAGTATGTTTCCCGGATTGCAGGTTGCGAACTTCAACCTCGGAGCCGATCCCCACCTTTACGCCGTCCACGGACCAAATCAAGTGTTCGGCAGTAAGGGGTGTGAATTGGTCCCGAAATGCGGCAGCCTCTAATCTGATTGGCGATGCATGTGGGAACGAGGTACCAGTCTGGGGTGCAATAATTTCAAGCAGAATCCCGGCGGCTGAAACCTTAATGTGTTCGACAGTTTCTGTAGTTTCGTTGAAACCATCATTTGCGGTGATTCTTAGCGCGCCATTGGTAGAGGCGCCAAAAAGAAATCCCGGTACGGTCCACTCACCGCGGTTAGGACCGATGAACAGAACTCGGAATGGCTTATCCGGACCGGATGAGTATGCAATTTTCACTTCCAGGCTATCTCCGTCTGCATCCTTTGCACCCCACGCGACTTTCAGCGAGCCATCTCCGGAAACGGAAGTGCCTGCTTCCGGTGAACCTACCTTCAGCACGGGCGCGGAAGGGCTGCGCTTCATTTCGCCAATGATGCGGCCATCGTGCTCGACCTCGATACTTTCCGCATCCTTAGCCGGAACATGCGCTGTCAACGTCGTGCCCGCGCTGGTATGCCCTCGGGGCGGAATCACCAATGCTGGAACACGAGCGAGGACATTTCTTCGAGCGTCCCGCACAGTAAATACATATTTGCTCTTGGGAGGATCAACCAGAATCCACCCTTCGGCTCGATCGACGCGGAAGGTGCTCAGCCCACCTTTTTGATTAACAATCGCGGAGAGCCGTAGACTTCCCCCCTCAACCTTTTTCGCATTTCCCGGCTTTCCATGTTCGCCTTGGCTGATAGTCGCAGTCGAATTTCCAAGAAAAATGCTATCCGGAATCAAACCGTTAGGAAAGGCTCCTCCAAAAGAGTTCCAATTCTCGACGCTGATCCACGCAGTATTTTCAGAGGCGCAGTAAGACATCAAATCGTAGTACTGAATTGTGTTGCCGCCTGCATCGAGCGTGCTGGGCGCGAAAATCTTATATTGACCATTCCAAAATCCGTTGGAATCGCGAAGCTTTCTACGGTCCAAGCCAAAACCGTGAATGTAACCCAGTTGGTCGGGAGGCCAGAGATTGAAGAAATCCACTGGCGGACAGCCAGGGCTGGCATGATAGTAGCCGAGTTCGTGATAGAACTCGTGTCCAGCCGCTGTGAGCAAAGAGCGCGTATCCGCGACAGCCATCGCCTCGGAAATAATTTGCGGGAACCGATAGTAAACAACGGGCTTTTCCAAACCGACATCAATCGGGCCGACCCCGATCTTGAAGCCGGGAGTACCGGATGTGTCAAAGGCGGCAACGCGACCAAAGACGGCATCTTCGCAAGTGGTGTTGACGTTGCGGCATCCGCCCGCCGTGTTGACTAAATCGCTGACATCTATCGTCCCCGCATACGGCAGAACGGTAGCGGAGGCCGGCGGGACGGGGGAAATATTCCGGACAGGGCCAAAAACCAAGACAGGTGAAGGCGCCCGGACCATTGCTCCGGTGGAGTTTGTGAACGTCAACTCGATCGGATTGATCGTAATACTGACCGGTTGCTCGAAATTAATTCCAAAGACCGAAAATGAATTGTTTCCTCCGCAGGTGGGGCACTCTTGCAGCGGCAGCTGAGGTTGCAAAACCGCCTTCAATCGCAGCCCATTCTGCAGCGTCCAGCCCGTAGGCAAAGTAAATATGTACGCGCTGGCCGAATCGGCCCGCACGGCCAAGGGAACATCTATGTTGCCGTTAAAGAGGGCAGTAGGGGTGAAGTCGGGCAAGATGGTCCCGAGGGCCTTCTCGCCAAGTTGCGGATCGGGCACAAACCCGCTCAGCTGCATCGTAGCGCAGCAATAGGTTCCGACATTGGGTGAGTTAGCGAAAACTCTGACGACGGTAGGCACGCGACTGCGGAGACGAACGCCCAAATATTGCGCCGAACCCAAAATGTTCAAAGGCAGCTCAGGTTTTTGAATTCCTTGAGAGATCTCCATGGCCACGACGCGAAAATCGGTGGGCAGGTTAACCGAGACTTCAGCGCTGCCCATCTGGCCCCAGCGATCATAGGAAAATACAGAGATTTTGTTTGCGCCCGAACGGAATTGACCCTGAGCTATCTGTAGCCCAAAACTTAACGGCTCAAATCCATAGTATACGGCAGACGCGAGGTTCTGTTGGCAGTTTGGCTCGGTGGGAACTGACCCAGCGTTCACCACGACGCAAAATCCTGCCAGAGCCCCCACTGTATAAACCGATCCCGAGATGTAGGAGGCATTGCCGGCGCTTAGCCATTCGAAATCCGTCGGTTGCCATATCGAAACTCTTGGAGGATAGGGCGGCCTTGTGTTGAACGATACGGATTGCGTGCCGCGCTGACCCCACAAGTCGAAGACTGTTGCGGAGAGTGTATTCATGCCAGGTTTCAATTGCGCGTCGTCAATGAAGATGTCGAAGGTATTGTTTGCACTCAAGCGTTGACCTTCCCGGCAGTCCACCGCAAGAGTCGGCACCGGTTGATTAAGTTCGAAGCAGAATCCACTGGGCTTGCCTGAAAGATTCACCGAACCTTGGAGCTGGACTTGATAGGGCTGAAACAGGCTTGCACCATCGGCCGGAGCGGAAATTTGAACAGTCGGGGCTGCCGGCACCTGTGTTTGCGCTGGAGGATTGTCTGGAAAGATGACGACTAGATGATCGATTTGAGGTTCGCCCGGATAAGGAATGGCTGGGTCATGAGAAAAAGTATCCTTGCCGTAAACGAGGACCACCCGGACGATGCGAGCTGCGGGATCATCCAAGCTGATTTCTTTGTCGATATTCGTCATGAAACCCGTTGCGAACGCCGCGCTGTAAAGCAACACGTCGTCCGACCGGGCAACGATCGCCGCATGATCGTCGAGCCCGACTAGATATGCGTACATCGAGCAATCCGTTCCTTCGGGGAAGCAGCCGGTAGCGACCGTGTCGGCGCCAATACGCATGGAGACACTCTGCGCACGCCGCCACAACCATCCGTTATTCGTATTCGGCAGGGGCGTCCCGAAACGAATGTCCATTCGGAAGGAACCGTTGGTGCAAGCGCTGTCGGCACAGTTTGCAGGTGGGCGGAGTGACTGATTGCCGGAAAACGTCATCACATGAGTTGGTTGGAACACTTTGGCGCCATGAAAGAAAGTGATGTCCCCAACAGTTTGAATGGACGAACCATTCTGAAATTCAGGCTCGTCAAAATCGAGAGTCACGGTCGTCGTTTGCGCCTTTAGGGAGGGCACGGCGAATGCTGAAAGCACCAACATGAAGACGATTCTAAAGACTCTGATGTTGGCTGCGCTCGTTGCATTCAGGAGAGTCGAAACTAATTTAGACGGGGCCGCGGAAATGCCAATTTCGCAGAAAGTCCTCTGAACACCATCAACCTTCCATGCGCGCACGTTCATTGCGAACCACCTTTCTCTTAACTTGAATAGTGCAGCGCGGGTTCCAATCGTATCATGTCGAAATAGGCGTTGAGGTCGTCGAAATTCGGAAGGCCGCTAGGCCGGTGTTTCGCGTGCGTGTGAAGCACGCCAAGGAAAGCCGTCAAAGAGGAGCAGCGTGGCGGAAGCGTGTGGGAGTCGAATTGTTATTTAACTTTACTAAGTCCCGCGTTTTCACGGTGCTAACCCGTTTGGTCAAAAAAACTCGTCCGTGCCCCGAGCTGGAAATCATTACTCTACGAACATTGATGATAAATCAGGCCCGGGAGGTCTTTTGCCAAAGGAGATTCCCGGCATCCTTAATATACTGTGCTGATCGTGAGCCCACCGCCAGCTGTCCCGTCGATTCTTATGCCGCTTCCCCAGTCGTTCTCGACACCGCACTACTCCCATGTTTCCCCCCCGCCTCTGGCCGCGAAGGAAACGAAATCCGACCACCATGCCATCGCGAAGCAACTTGTGATTAACGGTGACAAGCTACTTACTCCTTTTTCATCACCTTTAAGCAGACCTTTTGCCGCAATTTGTCACGATTAGTATTACATTTTTATGACAAAGAAAATCGTGGGGCCCATCAAGATATCGTACACGGGATCTATTTTGGCCTATTTCTCGAGTGGCTGATCGACCTCCAGGTCCAAACCGCTTGGGCACCGTTCAGCGGAATCACGCTTCCTCGAACCGGACTGGGGGACAGCAAAATTTCATTTGTCCGGTCGATGCTTCAAACACATTCAAGATGCCGGAGGTTTTCCGAAGGTGGGACCAGCCTTCTCAGTTGCGAGAACAAAAAGACTATACCTGTCGAGCGAATTTATTCGTACCGCAAGGCGACCAACGGATTTATTCGGGTTGCTCGACGTGCCGGCACATAACATGCGGCCAACCCGGCGGCAACTACTAGCGCCAGCACGGACGCAAACGTCCAGGGATCCTTTGCCGACACGCCCCAAATCTGGCTGGCTAAAAACCGCGTCAGTGCAAGACTCGCGAACAGCCCAACACCAATCCCACCCGCAATCAGCGCCGCACCTCGCCGCAACACCATGGCCAATATCTGGCGTGGCTGCGCGCCCACCGCCATGCGCACACCAATCTCTTGCGTCTGCAGCGACACCGTATACGCCATCACGCTGAATACTCCAATCATCACCAACAGCAGAGCAATCCCCGCCAGCGGTCCGGACAGCGTCACGCCAAATTCCGGCGTCGTATAGGTATGCTGTTCGAGAAGTTCGCCTAGGGGATCGAATATCCAAAAGACCTCAGCGCGATCCACGGCCCACACCTGATCCTGCACCGCGTGCATGATCAACTGGGGTCTCACCTTCGTCCTCACCTGCACAATGAAATCCCCTGTAATCATTGGCGGAATGAACGCCATCGGCACAGCAGGCTGCTGCGGCCCCGCGTTTTTCACGTCGCCCACAACGCCGACGATCTGAAACGTAGCATCGGACGCCCCTTGCTCTGACTTCATCCGAAACGACCGCTGCAGTCCATTTTTCCAGTGAGCAAAGTCCTTCACCTCAAGCTGCTTTCCAATTGGGTTATCGTCACCAAACATATCGCGCGCCAATCTCTGGTTAAGCACCGCCGCATACTGTCTGGTCACGGCCTCATCTCTCGAAAGCCACCGCCCAGCGATCATCCGCATTCCCAGCGTGTCCGCGCAATTCTCGTCGCACTCATCCAGCCCGGCATTCTCTACCCGCGTTCCTCCTGGCACCGTTACCTTCGGCCCATTCGAGGGACCATACGCTGGAATCGTGTTATCGACGGCAACGCTCGCGACTCCCGGCAACTCTCTGATTTTTCCCAACACCCTTTCAAATCGCGCGCGTCCCTCCGCCGTGGCCATCATGGCTCGATCCGGCTTCTGGTCGCTGCTGCGCGCCGGTGCAAATCCGACTACCAGAATATTCTTCGGATCGAAGCCCAGATCAATGTGGGTGAGCATGTAAAGACTGCGCATCATTAGCCCCGCGCCAATCAAGAGCACGATCGAGAGTGCTACTTGCCCAACCACCAAACCAGGTCTAACTTTTCCGGACCGCAATCCGCCCCAGGTTCCCATCCCGCTACCAGCGAGTAGCGGCTGCAAATCGCACTTAGTCGCGCGCAAAGCTGGAAGCAATCCGCAAAGTAGCGTCGTCAATAGCGTAATCCCCGCTGCAAAAAGCAAAACCGGCACGTTCAATCCGATCACTGCCTCGGCGCCTATTTGCGCCCAATTCTTCTGATGAACCGCCGCGTCCACTGCCTTCATCGCCAGCCCCGCCAGCACGCATCCCGCCACACATGCGCTCACCGCCAGCACCAAACTCTCTACCAAAAGCTGCCGGAGAATCTGTCCGCGAGAAGCTCCCAAGGCCGATCGCACTGCAATTTCCTTTTCACGCACCGTCGCACGCGCCAGTAGCAAATTCGCGACATTGCTGCACGCAATCAACAACAGCACCAGCACTGCCGCTAGGAGATCGTAAAGAATGCTCTTCAATTCGATCTTCGAATTAAAAACTTTAGCTTCCGCGGAAGCCCCCATCAGATAGTTGTTCGCCCCGATCACTCGCGCGGCGAACTTCTTCGGATAGTCGTCATCGTCTGGATGCATAGCCGCCAGCCGCCTCACTAGCACATCGAACTCCGCCGACGCCGCCGCCAACGTCACGCCCCGCTTCACGCGCGCCAGCACATTGAATTTCGCTCCTTTCTCCGCTTCTTCCGTGCTCGGCGTCCTGTTCACCGCCGTGAAAATCTCCTTGTACGCACCAAATCCATGAAATCGCTCCGGCATCACGCCGATCAGCGTGCGCGGCTGGCCATCGACCACAAAACTCTTCCCCACAATCCCACGATCCGCGCCGAACTCACCTCTCCACGTGCTGTAACTCATCACAAAAACCTTCGGCGCTCCGGCCCCGCCATCCTCGGAAACAATGCCGCGCCCAAGAAGCGCACGCACCCCGTAAAACTCAAACGCATCCGCTGTCACCAGGGCGTTGCTGAACTGAAACATTCGCCCGCCCTGTTGCACCATTGCCCTGCCGGTGCGGTACCCAATTAGGCCCTCAAAAATCTGATTATGCTCCTTCAAATAGTTCAGGTCCGCCCAAGAAGCGAACAAGCCTGATGTGACGTCCGGCCGTTCGGCATCCTCCACCACTGGCACGACTAGCCGTTCCGCATCCTTCGCCGCAAACGCATTGAATAGCAAGTTGTAGAAGACGCTAAAAACCACGGTGCTCGCACCAATCCCCAGCGCCAGCGCAAACACCGCCACGAACGCAAAGCGCAAGTCCTTGCGAAGGCTGCGGCTTGCATACCGAAAATCGCGGACTAGATTGTCGAGGAAGAATGGATAGCGCATAATGCAAAACTTTACTACGTTGCCGCCAAACCGCCTACCAGGTTGAATCGACAAAAATCGACAAAAGCTTGTCGGTCAACTGGTTAGTTCGCATAATCTTGCAAGTGCCCGCCACTGGCCAGAAACGAGGTTCGAGGAGACGATTGACGATTTCCTCGAACCGGACTTCGGGACAACTTCTGGGTCCGGTCTGCAGCGTGGGTCGCTATTAAACTATTGCCAACTAAGGCTTAACGGCTTAACTGTGGGGCGCTTCAAATTACAATTACGATGATGAGCGATGAAGATGTGCGATCAGCCCTTCGGGGATAGAGAAAGCAAACTCATTCGTTGCGCAAAACGACCATTGGATCGACCTGCGTCGCTCGATGAGCGGGGAGGTAAGACGCTAGCAGGGCGGAAGCAAGGAGAACGGTTGTCACGGCACCGATGGTCGCCGGATCAGTCGCGCCAACCTCGTACAGAAGAGATTTCATGAGACGGCCAACGAAGTATGTGCCGCATAGGCCGACGAACAGTCCCAGAATCGCGAGCGATACGCCTTCCTGAAGTATAAGACGAAGCACTTGGGCTCGGCCTGCACCCAGCGCAATACGCAGTCCCATTTCGTGTGTTCGCTGTGCCACCGCGAAGGACATCACGCCATAGATGCCAATCGCCGCCAGCAACAGTGCCATTCCGGCGAAAGTCGCCAGGAAAACAGTCGCAAAGCGATCGCCCCCCAAGGATTCCTCTACGAGCTCGTCCATGGTCCGGACCCGGTCAATGCCCAAATCGGGATCGACGGACTGGACGACGGCGGCAACGCTGCCGGTCATGCTGGCGGGATCGCCACTCGTGCGTACTTCGATTGCCGCATCTGGCCATGGGCTCTGCCAGAAAGGAACGTTGATTTCGGGAAAGCCTTCGCGACGAACGCCGGCATTATGGACGTCACGATAGA
>WNGI01003136.1_pt1 | contig 14485 bp, 13 predicted proteins | sample 5400621 | NCBI WGS metagenome assembly WNGI01 (sample SAMN13153374, study PRJNA577476) | soil metagenome | isolation source: 20 cm soil or saprolite under Garry oak tree replicate 1 | place: USA:California | collected 2016-06-15 | reverse complement strand
TTCGCCAGCTCGATTCCGTCGACGTAGACCTTCGGATAGCTGGCGCCGAACGAGCTGGTGCCGCGAATGCTCCCGTAGTGCGCGAGCAATGATGTCGGCGCGCTCTGCCACACCCACAGCCCGGGCACGACATCACTCAATGCCTGCCCGAGATTTCCCTCCGCGTAGTGTGAGAGCTGCACTCCATTCACGACGTTCATGGCGACGGTGAGCGGACGCGCTGAGGCTTCGATGGTGCTTCCAGTGACGACCACTCGATCCAGAGTTCGCGGAGCCAACGGATCGGTAGCGCCTGCCGCCTGCGACGGCATCAGGACGACGTGCTCGCCGCCTGCAGAAATCGGCAGTACCGGCGTGTTGCGCAGGAGGAGCGCCAGCGCTTGGCCGAGGGGAATGGTGTCGAACGCCGCGCAGATCCTGCTGTCGAGAGGAATCGTCTCTGAGGTGTAGGACAGCCTGATTCGCGCCGCGGACGAAACACGGTCGAGGGCATCGCGCAGTGAGATGTCGCGCGCGTGGAGCGAGACGACTCTATCGAGTGGTGTGGTCCAGGCGGGGAGCGACGCGAGGAAAACGTTTGACGTCGAGCACGATTGCGCGTTTACGACTGGCGCAACGACGAGCGCCGAAGCGAAGAAGGCGATCGAAAGTGCAGCCGGCGATCGCCAGAGGGATGCGCTACCGCTACGGGCGAGTTCCAGACGCAGAAGCCCGGTAGAGAATGGCGACGTTTCCCTGCCGCTCGATGCGAGCACCGAGTGAGAGCGCAATGACATTCAAAACCCTATCAACCGGCTCACCGGAAAAAGATGCAGTCAGGTGAAGATTCGCCAGCGATGAATCCGCCACCCGTAACCGTACTCCATACCAGCGGTAAAGTTCTGCTCCAACCAACACGAGCGGAGCATCGCGAAAAATAAGCCGCCCCTGTATCCAGGCGAGATCGTCTTCTGTAACGACCGATCGCTCGACCGCGACAACCCCTTGAGCATCTACGACGGCCCGATCACGGGCGTTGAGAACCGCGCCAACGGAATGCTTCTGATCCGCTGCTCCGATCGCGACAGAGCCCGAATCAACCGCTACACGCGTACCCGCGCTGTCGTCGCTTTCAACCGCGAACGCTGTGCCGACGTCCTGAATGCTGATCGACCCCGCCTTGACCGTAAATGGATGAGCGGGATCGTGAATTACGCTGAAGTACGCGATGCCGTCGAGGGACACCAGACGCCGATCGTCATTGTCGCTGCGCGCCACCACGAGTCTGCTCGTAGGACCGAGCAGTACCTTGGTGCCATCATTGAGCACGACCTGCCTGCGCTCGCCGACGGATGTCGCGAAAGTCCGGCCGCTGGCGTTGTATTCCGATCGCCGCAGGTTCTGCCAGAGAATGGTTCCACCCACTATGATGACGGCTGCCGCTGCGACTCTCAACAACGCGACATAGGTGCGAGCGGACGCGGCTTCGATCTCGCGTGGAGCAAACGGAATGACCTTCGCCTCGCCGAACCTCGCCTTCACCCTGGCCAGGGCACCTTCGACGTCGACCGGTGTCGCAACAGAGTCGCCGGCACTTACGTTCCTAATGATGGATTCCAGCAGATGCACGATCTCGACGCGATGGGGATCAGCTCCCACCCACCGTTTCGTGATCTCGGCTTCGCCGGAACCAGCTTCACCGGTGACGTAGCGCGCGATGCGCTCCCAGTCGTCCGGACTGAACTTGGCGGAGCCCCCGTCAGGATTCGACATATTCATTTAATAAGACAGACACCGCACCTGAACGCCACCCTACTTGGATACGAACGATACGAGTGAGCGGACGCTGCAGGAACGCATCCGTGCCGGAGACGAGAGCGCTTTCGATACGGTATTTCGCTCCCACTACCCACACCTGGTGCGGATGGCTGAATCGGTCGTTCGCGAACGCGCGCTCGCCGAGGAGGTCGCCCAGGAAGTGATGCTGGAGCTGTGGCGGCGGCGGGAGACCTTGCAAGTCGAGCAAACCTTCCGCGCCTATCTGCTTCGATCGACGCGTAACAGGGCTCTGAATCACGTTCGTCACCAGCGCGTTGTCGCCCGCGAGGCTGCGATCGCGGCGATAGAATCCCCGACCGCGCCATCGGCCGAGGACGAGATGCTCGGCACCGAGCTCGAGCAGGCAGTTCGCATGGCCATCGATGGCTTGCCGGAAAAGTGCCGAGAGGTTTTTCAGCTCAGTCGCGAGCAGGGTCTCAAGTACGCCGAGATCGCGGTGGCGCTCGAGATCTCGGTCAAAACGGTAGAGAAACGAATGGGTCAGGCGCTCGCCGAGCTGCGCGATCGACTGCAGCAATGGCTCCCGGGGAAGCCAGGCGGGCGCGGGCGAAGCGAACAAAAACCGGGAGAGCGGAAACCGGCGTAGGGTAGTTTCCCGCCCGCGTGTCTCGTAACCAGAACGGTTTGCGAACGCCACTCGATTCGCAACGAATTTGGGAGACACCAATGAAAAAACTCTTCGGATTATTTCTCGTTGCCGGCGCCTGCACCTTGACTGCCGCCTGCTCCGATAGCACTACCACGCCGGTTACATCAGCGCTTGCAGCCTCGGCGCTCGCCACCGCGCCCATCAGCTTCGATCAGATCAACACCAGCTTTGTCGGCAATTCGGATACGAACTCCGGCTTCGCTCCCGGAGGTGAAAACTCCGAGAACGAAGATGCCGAGCATCATCATGGCCCGGGTTGGACCAGCCTGATGGGTGGTGGTCTTCACGATTTCTTCAGGGGTCGCTTTCTGTTCGGCCCCGGATTCGGCAGAGGTCCCTTCGGGGATCTTCGCGACTCCGGCTGCGCCTTCTCGTCGACCGATAACCGAGTGACCTGCCCGGCGGTCGCACGCCGCGGGCTGACGATCAACCGGTCATTCTCCTATCTCGATGCTTCCGGAGCGGTTCAGCAGAAGTTCGATACCGCGACGACGAATACGGTGAACGCGCAGACTACAGTGAGTGGAACCAGAGTTCACCACGACGGCGCCGACACCAGCACAGTGAGCAGCAAGAGCGACATCACGGTCGCCGGACTCGCTACGGGCAGCACTCAGCGTACTGTTAATGGGACCGCCAGCGGTACCGAGTCCACGGTCGGGAAAAACAAGGACGGAGTTAACTTTACGGCTCAGCGCATCGCGGGTGACACCGCAACGGGCGTCATTATCCCGCTTCAGGACGGCCGGCCCACCTTTCCTACCGCGGGAACAATCGTGAGATCGATGCAGGCGACGGTCACTCTGGACGGTCAGACGCCGACGACTTCCTCACGTCGCGAGGTCATCACCTTCGACGGATCGAACACGGCCAAGATCACGGTGACGCAGGATGGGGTCACGAAGACGGGCACCCTTTCGCTGGTGGATGATGGCGTGGACTGCCACGACGACTAGATAGGACCAGATCAACGTAGATACGGACCCGATCAACGCACCCAGCGCGCGTCCGTATCGCCCCCAGTCATCGCCACTCGCAGGCGAGGCTGGGGGTTTTTTAGCGGGAGGCGGGAGGCGGGAGGCGGGAGGCGGGAAGAGGGAAGAGGGAAGAGGGAAGAGGGACATTACTGTGTCGCTGCGTTTCCGACACCATTCGAAGTAGAAGTAGCTGCCAGTGTGGGCGTACCAGAAAAAGTCCGGCGTCCTAATCCGCTTCCCGCCTCCCGCCTCCCGCTTCCCGCCTCCCGCCTCCCGCTAAGCCGACGCCGCCCCATCGGTTCTAGCGATCCGCTTCGCCTTTTCGCAAAGACTGCGGAGCTCGCCCTGGGACAGCTCTTCCCAACGGTGGGGGATCGGAATGAGCCGGCGCTTCTCACTCAGGGATTCGAAGGTCAGCCAGCCGCCGCCATAACCTTCAGAAAGCATGATGCGTCGCTGGGTCGTAACACGGCGATCCATGCCGGTACGGCGCTCGTGGCCTCGCCAGGGAAGGATCCTCTGGCGCCGACGATCTTCGCCTGAGACACGCCGCTCGACTTTGGTCGGCTGCGAATCCCAAACTTGCCAGTAAGATCCGTCTCGATCTACGAAAGTACGGTAAGACATGATTATCTATGACCTCACGCGGTTTCCACACGCGGTTCGCTTCACTGTCGTGCAGGAAAGATGCCAATTGCGGCACCGTTTTGGAACTGGTTAAATATATGTTTTCAAAGGAGTTAACTCCTTTGAATGTTCTACCGCCCAAAGCTCGCCAATGTTTCACTCATGACGTCGATCATTGACTTCGCCGTCCAGCGATCCCGGCCATTATATAGGAAGGAAAAGGCCAGCACCTCACCATTTATCGCCGTGACATACCCGGCCAGCGCAATTACGTCGTTCGTCGTGCCGGTCTTGGCGTGGAGGTTCCCCTCGGCGGGGGTGTTCCGCATGCGCCGCCTGAGCAGCTCCGAGTCGCCGGCAACGGGCAGCGATGAATGGAGCCAAGGTCCCCACTGCGCCTTGTGGGCGTACCCGAGAAGCTGCACCTGAGCTCGGGGGGTGACACGGTCGAGGATGGACAGGCCGCTCCCATCGGCAAAGACGAGGCGGGTCGTGTCGGCTCCGACTTTCGTGGCGAAGAAACTGTCGAGCAGGGCGCTGGCGTTTGCCACGCTGCCGATTGTGCTCCTATCGGGACCGCGGGCCGCATCCCGAAACAACAGCTCGGCGTAGTGATTGATGCTCTCTCGATTCATCGCCGCAATCATGCTGGCCAGCGGCGGCGAGAGAAGACCCGAGACTTTGACCGCACTCGCCGGAGCTTTGCCGGGTTGGATTCCGCCGTCGACCCTGATCCCGCGCGCGACCAGCGCGTCCCTGAATGCACCGGTGGCGAAGCTGGCCGGGTCCTCCACGATGTACACGTATCGACGCGTGCCGGCCCGGGAGCCGATCGAGCCGTTCGCTATGATGGTCCCATCGCCCTGTTTGCGGAAACCGAGTCGCGCCCCGCCGCCCGCAACCGTACGCACGTTGGCGACGACACGAATCGCGCTGGTAGACGGCTCCAGGGTGACGTTCGCCGGCTGGCCAGGTGAGGTCGGGGTGACGGCGACTGCGACGAGATTCTCGTTGAGCGAAAGCGCCGATACTCGCGCGGCGTAGCCCGCCTGCAGATAACGGGTCAGCCAGCCGGCGGGAACTTTCTGATCGTCGAATCCGGATGCGTCGCCAATGATGTTGCCGGTGATCCGCTTGATTCCTTTCTGCCACACCAGATCGGCGAGCTTGTTCATCGGCGCCGATGGGCCGCCGGGCAGAAATTTTCCCGACAAGGCGGGATCGCCATCGCCGCGAAGGTAGAGATTCCCGGTAAGCGTTCCATCGGGCCCGACCGCTCCATCGCGGAGCGCGTCGGTGCTGAACTGGTAATTCGGGCCGAACCTCTCGAAGGCAATCGCGCTCGTCAGCAGCTTCATCGTCGACGCCGGCAGCATCTGCTCGCCCGCGTTGTAGGCGTAGAGCGTGTCACCGCGCGTCAGCGAGACCACCATCCCGCCCCACATTCCGCTTCTTATCCGCCCCGCGAGATTGGCGAGCGTCGTCGAGAGGTCGTCAGGGCTGCGCGTGGTGCTGTAACGCACGGCCGGGACTGCCGGCGGCCTGTTGCGATTCGGTCTTCTGACGCGACGTCTCGTCGTCGTTCTTCTCGGGGTTTGACACTCAATGATGGTGGGAGCGGCGGCGCACGCAGTCAGCGCGGCGAGGATGGCGATCCGAATTTTACGAGAGAACATTTTCAGCGGTGAGCGTTTGAAACGGAACAACCAGAGGAGCGGAATGCCATCTGATGGCGAGAACGGTGCCATGCTTCATTCGCGCCCAGGCTTCGGGCGACATGCGCGGCTTCGCTTGGAATATACAAGCGGGTTGCGTATTTTCACGGAAACCGAGTCGCTCCCAACTGCACGAGAGGACACCGATGGCTGAACGGCCGCACAACTTTTTGCGCGAGGGCATCATCACCGGTTTCATCGGCGCGACGGCGATCGCGGTGTGGTTCCTGATCGTCGATACCATCGCCGGCCATCCTTTCTACACTCCGATCTTTCTGGGCAAGGGCGTCGTGAGCGTGCTTGGCAAGAACATGATGGGCGACACTGTGTTCACACAGGTACTCGGGTACACCGTGTTTCACTACGCCGCGTTCTTCATAGTTGGAATCGTGCTGACTGTGATCGTCCATCAGGCGGAGCGCACGCCGGGAATTCTTGCCGGACTTCTGGTCGCTTTCGTGATGATGACTCTCGGCTTCTACATGATTGCGGCGGCATTCTCGCAATCGGCCCTCGGCGGCATGTCCTGGGCGCAGATCTTCATCGCCAATCTGCTGGCGTCATCGCTGATGCTGTGGTACCTGTGGCGCAAGCATCCGAAGCTGGAGAATCAGCTGAAACGCGCGCTGGAGGGAACCGACGACTAGGCAGTCGACGGCTTCCAGTCCACCTGAGCGCCCGCGGTCGAATCCTCGCCGCGGGCGTTCCATTTGAAGAACACCACCGTCATGATGATCATGAAGATGAGGCCGCCAGGAATCCACATGATCAGCGCGCCGAGCAGCTGGTCCTCGATCGGGGTCAGAGGCAACACTCGCGGCGCCGCGCTGTAGGCGGGATACAACACGTGATCGGCCATCGCGATGTAAACCGCGACGATCGACATTGGGATGCTCATGAGAAAGCTGTAGAGCATCTGGCCGGGATAGGCGAGGCGCGGAAACTCAGGGAGCTGGCTGAGTAGCGGCCACCACATGAGAACAGCCGCCGCCATGAACATGAGGTGTTCCAGGATGTGCAGGCTGTGGTGCGCCATTGCCGAGTTGTAGAAAGGCGGCAGATGCCAGACGGCGAAGGTGACATTGAAGATGACGAACGCCATCGGGGCGCGGGTGAGAAAGCGCGCCAGCGGAGCGATGCCCTTTCGCGAGAGAACTGGTCGCAACATCCAACCCGGCGTCCCCGCAAGAAGGAGCGGCGGCACTGCCAACGTCAGGAGCAGGTGCTGCACCATGTGGGCGCTGAACAGGTAGTCGTCGCTCAGATCGTGGATCGGGCCGTTGAGCGAAGCGAACATCACGAACAGGCCTGACCAGAAAAAGATCTTCTGACCGATTGTGGGTTGCCGGCGAAGTCTGCTCGAGGCCCAGACGTAGAGCGCGCCCAGCGCCGCGATGCCGATTACCGTACTCGGATGAACCGACCATCGCCACCAGCTCAGATTGGCGATGGGATGCAGCAGCGCCAGGACCAACATTGCTACATGACTTTGATGTAGAGGTGTCCGAACAGGAACATCAACGCGATCAGCGTCAGCGTGGCGATGAGAAGCGGGCCGGTGAAGAGGACGCGAAAGATTCGATGATCGTACTTCAGGTGCATGTAGAACATCACGACGATCGTGAACTTGAACGCCGACAGAATCAGCAGCGTCGGCACGAAGCCCCGCGAGGCGACGAAGGACGGGATGTAATAGGCCCAGACCTCCGCGACAGTGATGAGCGTGAGGATCGTCGCCACCTTCCAGTAGGTTGACCAGGTCGGATGGGCGTGCTCGACCTCGGAGGTTGGCGCGTGCAACGACGCTTCCGCCGAATCAGGGATATGGGACGTGCTGGCGTGAGAATCCATCGGTCCGCCGGTTACTTGAGTAGGTAGACGAGAGTGAAGATCACGATCCAGATGACGTCGACGAAGTGCCAGTACAACGCGCTGATGTCGACGAGCAGTGCATCCCGCGAACCCAGACCCCGGCGGTAATCGATCGCCAGCAGCGTGACGAGCCACAGCACCCCTGCAGTTACGTGCGCGCCGTGGAAGCCGGTCAGGGTGAAGAATGTCGAGCCGAAGAGGTTCCGTCTTATCGACAGGCCTTCGTGAACGAACGATGTGAACTCATACGCCTGGAAGCCGAGGAACGTCGTGCCGGCGAGCGCCGTCATGAAGAGCCAGAGCTTGGAGTTTCCGAGGATCCGCTCACCCCGCGTGCGCTTGGGCAGCTCCTTGTTTTGAACCGCGGCCAGCGCCAGCACCATGAACAGCGACGACATCAGCAGCACGAAGGTGGACGCGGATGTCACCGGTATGTTCAAGATTGGCTTGAAGACCTGTCCTGTGCTCGGGTCGGTCCATGTCTCGTGTGGGAATGGCCCCACGACGCTGCGTCCCTTGTAGATCAGGTACGTCGAGATCAGCGATACGAAGAGCATGCACTCCGATCCGATGAAGGCCCAGATGGCGACCTTCCGGCTGTCGAGGCCGAGCGTGGTGTAGTGGTGGTGCGTCGGCGCGCTGGTGTGCGCTACGGATGCGGACATTGTTTAGGAATGCTCCGGCTCGAGCGGGCTGAGGAGCCAGCTGTAAAGAGAAAGAATCATTGTTGCCGCGCCGACGGCGATGAGCGCGTGCGTCCAGATCAGGCCGCAGAACATTAGCACCAGTCCAAGCGCCACGAACAGCGGCTTGATACTGCTATACGGGATGATAATGCCCAGCTCGTGCGGTGTCTTTCCTTCCTGGGCGTTGATGCGCGCACTCTCGTGATCTGGTTCCTTGCCTTCCCACAGCGGATAGCGCGAGGTCACGGTAGGAATCGTGGCGAAGTTGTATTCGGGTGGCGGACTGGGAATCGACCACTCCAGAGTACCCGCGCCCCACGGATTCGAGCCGGCGATCTCACCGCTCTTGCGACTCTTGAAGAAGTTGTAGATGAAGAACAGCGTCGCGATGGGGAAGATCATCGCGCCGGCCGACGACATCGCGTTGAAGAGCGTCCAGCCCTGTCCGGCGTCGTAGGTGTAAATGCGGCGCGGCATGCCCAGCATTCCCGAGAAGTGCATCGGGAAGAAAGTCAGGTTCATCGCGATGAATGTGAGCCAGAAATGCCACTTGCCCAGCTTCTCATCCAGCATTCTTCCCGTGATCTTTGGGAAGTAGTGGTAGATGCCGGCGAAGATTCCCATGATCGATCCACCGAACAGCACATAGTGGAAGTGCGCGACGATGAAGTAGGTGTCCGTCTGCTGCAGGTCCGCCGGTGGCGACGAGTGCATGATGCCGGAGATCCCGCCGATGGTGAACAACGCCACCAGCGAGATTCCGAAGAGCATCGCCGTCGTGTAACGGATGGCGCCTTGCGCCATCGTCGCGATCCAGTTGAAGATCTTCACGCCCGTCGGAATCGCGATGAGCATCGTGGTCAATCCGAAGAACGTGTCGGCGATCGGTCCCATGCCGACGGCGAACATGTGGTGCGCCCACACTCCGAATCCGAGCGCGGCGATGAGAATTCCGGAGTAGACCATGACCGGATATCCGAACAGCGGCTTCCTCGAGTGCACGGGGAGGACTTCGGAGACGAGTCCGAACGCCGGCAAAATGAGGATATAGACCTCCGGGTGTCCGAAGATCCAGAAGAGATGCTGCCAGAGCAGCGGATCGGCGCCCGCGCTGACCGTGTTGTAGAAATTGGTGCCGAAGAATCGATCGAAGAGCAGGAAGACGAGCGCGATCGTGATCACCGGGAAGGCGAGCACCAGCAATACCTGAACGACGAACGCCATCCAGGTGAACATCGGCATCCGCATCAGCGTCATGCCGGGCGCGCGGAGATTGATGATCGTCGTCAGGAAGTTGAACGCGGCCGCCAGCGACGAGACGCCGAGGATCTGGAGTCCGATCACCCAGAAGTCGATGTTGATTCCGGGCGAATACGGCTTGGTGGTGAGGGGCGCGTAGCCGAACCAGCCAGCGTTCGGCGCGACGGCGAAGAAGATCGGGATGGTGATGAACAATCCGCCGAACAAATACACCCAGTACGAGAAAGCATTCAGCCGCGGGAAGGCGACGTCGCGCGCCCCGATCTGTAGCGGAATCAGAAAGTTGAAGAACGCTGCCGAGAGCGGCATGATCGCGAGGAAGATCATGGTCGTCCCGTGCATCGTGAATAGCTGGTTGTAAAACTCGGCCGAGACGAGGTGCTGATTCGGAGCACCGAGTTGGGCGCGGATGATCACCGCCTCGATGCCGCCGAAGATGAAGAAGCCGAGCGCCGTATAGAGATAGAGAACTCCGATGCGCTTATGGTCGACGGTGGCCAGCCAGCTGTAGAGCCCGGTGTGTTCACCAGGATATTCAGCGCCGTACGCCGGGGTTCGGATTGCAGTGGTTGCCAAGCTTGGTCTCCGGTTACTTCAGTGCGGTGAGATAAGCAACAATGTCGGCAATCTGCTGGTCGGTGAGTCCGCCGTTGGCAGATGTGACTTTTGCTTTGAGAACAGGATCGTATTCGTCCATGCCGAGCGTCGGCATCAGTACGTCTGGTTTCATCTTGCGGGCGTTCTTGATCCAGAGCGCGAGGTATGCGGCGCGGTTCGGGAATCGTCCGGCAGCTATCGTGCTCCGCGATCCGAAGTGAGTGAGGTTCGGACCGACCACTCCCATCGCCGCCGGATTGCCGACGATCGAGTGACAACCGATGCATGCGGCGCCCGAAAAAACTTGCTTGCCACGTGCGGCTACACCTGTAAGTCCCGCCGAGAATTTCAGATCGGCTGGAATCGGTGAATGCGGAATTGCGAAATCAGGAATGCTCTCGCGTGGGAAGATATATCCTGCCGGAACCGCTGCTGCCGTCGTGGCTGCTCCACCGACCGGCGTGACCCCGCTCACTGAGCTCTGCGCGCCGGGATTGGCGGCGGGGTTTTGCGGGCGCGGTACGACCGGCTGCGCTCCGCCGGCTGTCTGCGTTCCGGAGCTTTGCTGCGCGATTCTCGAGGCAGCGGCTTGTGCTGTCTGCGATGGTCCAGCGGTGCCAGTGGGAACGGGCATTCCGGCCGCTTCCATCGGCGGCGGAATCGGACCACCTGCCGGTGTCGGTGGTCCAGCGACCGCACCGAACCTCGCCGGCATCTTCTGTCCAGCGACCCACGAATCGAACTGCTGCGGTGTCACAGTGAAAACCCGGAAGCGCATGTTGGCGTGCGACGAGCCGCAGTACTCGACACAGAATCCGTTCCAGACGCTGCTGGCGGTCGACGAGTCCGGAGTGTACCAGAGATAATTCGTCCGGTTCGTAACGACGTCGCGCTTTCCACCGAGCTGCGGCGTCCAGAACGAGTGAATGACGTCCGCCGAGCGCAATCTGAAATTCACCGTCCGCCCGACGGGGAGGTAGATCTCGTTCGCCGTCGTGACGCCATACTCCGGATATCTGAATTCCCACCACCATTGATGTCCGGTGACATCGATGTTGAGCGAGCCAGGCGCCGCCTGCGCTTGCGTGATGAAAATCGTCCGCACCGTCGGCACGGCGATGAAAACCAGAATCACCGCCGGAATGAGCGTCCACGCGATCTCGAGCTTAGTGCTGCCGTGAGTCTGCGGTGGAGTTCCCTGATTCTCTCTCCGCCGATACCGGAACACGACGTAGAGGAGAGCTCCCTCCACCAGAATGAACACGATGGTGCCGAGGAGCAGCAGTCGATCCCACAGGAAATCGATCTCGCGACCGAAATCGGAGTGCGGAACTAGCGTTGTGTTGGGATGTGCTTCGCTGCAGGAGACAGCCGCGACGGCGAGCGAGGCGACCAGGACGTAAGATGCAAGCCGCCGGAGGCGGTCAGAACCTTTCATGCGGAGGAAATCCTGTTCTCGTCGTGTTGGGAGCGTTCCACCTTCGCCGGGTGAAGCTGCGCACGATAAAAGGAGCAATAGTGCAAGCAGTGTCACTGTCGCTCACTGCTCATTTCCCGGAATTAGCAGCTACAAACTAACTCTGAGGGAGTCGATGTGGGAGGGCAAGAGCCGTCCCGATTTCCCGCGCGTCCCGCGAATTTTCGAGCGACGTGTAAGGTTATTCCGTACGGCGCGGCACCGTCATCGTCTCCGGATTTAGCAAACGGTCGAGCTGTTCTCTCGTCATCAATCCGCGATCGCAGACGAGATCGTAAACATCCCGCCCCGTTTCGAGCGCTTCCTTCGCGATCTCGGTCGTCGTCTCGTAGCCGAGTACTGGCACGAGCGCGGTGATGATGCCCACCGACTGCTCGACGAAGCTTTGCATCCGCTCGCGATTGGCGGTGATTCCCTCGATGCAGCGGTCCTGAAGAAGCTTGCACGCGCGGGCGAGGTAGGTCATTCCACTGAGAAGTCGGAAGGCAATGATCGGCTCGAACACGTTGAGCTGGAGCTGCCCGGCCTCGGCAGCCATCGTCACCGTGACGTCGCCGCCAATGATGTCGAAGCAGACCTGGTTCACCATCTCCGGGATTACCGGATTCACCTTGCCGGGCATCATCGACGACCCGGGCTGCATTGGCGGCAGGTTGATCTCGCCGAGCCCGGCGCGAGGTCCCGAGCTGAGTAATCGGAGATCATTGCAGATCTTGGAGAGCTTGACTGCGCAGCGCTTGAGGACTCCCGACAACTGGACGAAGGCGCCGGTGTCCGCCGTCGCCTCGACGAGATCGGGCGCGGTGATCAGTGGAAGCCCCGTGATGTGCTCGAGATGTCGTCTTACGCTCTCGGCGTATCCGGGCGGGGCGTTGATGCCGGTGCCGATTGCCGTTGCGCCCATGTTGATCTCCCGGATCAGCGCCTGCGCTTCGCCGAGTCGATCGACATCCTCGAGGATGGTGTGCGCGAAGGCGTTGAATTCCTGACCCAGCGTCATGGGCACGGCGTCCTGGAGCTGGGTGCGTCCCATCTTGATGAACGCCGCGAACTCCTCGCCCTTGTGGAGGAACGCTGCCGCGAGAGAGATCATCGCCAGCTGTAAATCGGAGATGCTGGTATGAAGCGCCAGCTTCACCGACGTCGGATAGACGTCGTTCGTCGACTGACTGAGGTTGAGATGATTGTTGGGATGGACGATGTCGTATTGGCCGCGCTGCTTGCCGAGGATCTCCAGCGCGCGATTGGCCATCACTTCGTTTGCATTCATGTTCGACGACGTGCCGGCGCCACCCTGGATCATGTCCACCCGGAAGTGATCATGGTGCAGGCCTTCTCTGATCTCGGCCGCCGCCTGACAGATGGCGTCGACGATGTCGCGATCGATCAGCTTCATCTCCAGGTTCGCCAGCGCGGCGGCCTCCTTGACGGTTGCCAGTGCGGCGACGAAGGTTGGAAACTCGCGCAGCTCAATACCGGAGACGCGGAAGTTCTCGATCGCGCGCAGCGTCTGAATCCCATAGAGCGCGCCTGCCGGCACATCCCGTTCTCCAAGCAGATCGTGCTCCCGGCGCGTCGGTCCCGAGAGATCGATGCGCGGCCTTTCAGCCGCTTCGAGGCGCAGCTTTCGGACAGGTGATGGACGCGGGGATCTCATGCGTAGCGGGAAGCTATAAAGAGCGAATACCTTATTGAAGTCACGCAGCCGCGCCGCGGGTTTCCCGGCGCTGAATACGCCGACACCCACCCTTTCCCGCCAGAACATGCGCCACACCCGGTTCCGACTGGCCCCATGCGTTGGCCTCTCCTTCTCGCTGCTGTCGGTCTGTGTTCCGACTCCCGGTCAATCACAAGCATCATCTGCGCCCAATTACGTAATGGTGATCCGCGGCGGTGCCGGAACGATCCTCCGCTCCCGCATGACGCCGTTTATGGAAAAGGCGTGCATCGACACTTTGACGATTGCACAGCGCACCGGATACGGAATTCTGCAAAAGGTGGCGGTGGCGCAAATGCCGTCGAAGCAGCAAGGATTGCAGTAAAGGTTTACAAGGATTAAAACAGAACCTGTTTCCTGAAGACAAAGACAAATGCCTGCTGGGCGCTGACCGCTCTTCCGCTAAGCGCTTACCGCTGCGGACGACCAGACAGATCTTTTTGGCGTTTAGAGCGATATCGCCTTTGCCTCACGCCGCGTGATCTGTCCCGTCGCAGGCAGCGGTTAGCGATCAGCGACAGCAGCGGTCAGCGGCCAGCAGGCAGTTGTCTTCTTGCGGAGGATGAGAGTGACAATCGATAGAAGAAAATTCATCGGCATCGGTGCAGCTGCGGCGGCTGGTCTCACACTCGACCGCCAGGCGCGAGCGGAGGTCGTTCAGCGCAAAGCCGATCACTCCGGCGATTTTGTGGGTCCGCCCGTCGTCATCTCCTCCGCCAACGGCATTCGTGGCGTCGCCCGGGCGTACGACATGATCACCAGGCAAAACGCCGACACCCTCGACGCCATCATTGCCGGCGTCAACATCGAGGAGCTCGATCCGGAGGATCAGTTCGTCGGACTCGGCGGTTTACCCAACGAAGAAGGCGTCGTCGAGCTCGATGCCTCGTGCATGCACGGTCCAACCAGACGAGCCGGTGCCGTCGGCGCGATCCAGGACATCGCGACCCCTTCAAACGTGGCGAAAGCAGTGATGGACTACACCGATCACGTCATGCTCGTCGGGCCCGGCGCGAAGAAGTTCGCGCTGCAAATGGGTTTCAAGGAGCAGAATCTGCTGACCGAAAAAAGTCGCCAGGACTGGCTCCGC
>WNGI01006519.1_pt1 | contig 14486 bp, 10 predicted proteins | sample 5400621 | NCBI WGS metagenome assembly WNGI01 (sample SAMN13153374, study PRJNA577476) | soil metagenome | isolation source: 20 cm soil or saprolite under Garry oak tree replicate 1 | place: USA:California | collected 2016-06-15 | reverse complement strand
TGATTGGCTCTACCAATGGTGATGCAGATCGGGCCCGGACCGTCAGCAGCCGACCCGCCCTACCGCGTGCGCACGACCGTGGCCTGGACTGCTGCCGGCGGCAGCCAGCCGGCCGACGTTAGGCGGATCACCGCCTCCTTGCCGGCGGTGACGGAGAACCTGAAGAAGGCGCTGCTTCCACCTCGCAAAGAGACCGATTGCGCCACGTCGTCGGGTAGGACGCGCACGGCGCCAAGCAGCGGGTATGGCTGCGCCGCCGTCGGCAGAGCCGGAAAGGCTGAGCGAAAGTTCCAGCTGGGCTGCGTGTACATGGCGTCGATCCCCGGCGTGTCATCATCGGTGTAAACTGATAGGGACCACGAGTTGAGCATCTGCGACAGGTCGGGGCCGAAGACGTCGAAGAGGTTGTCGAACCCGGCGACGGGTGAGTTGACGAGGCGTAGCCAGACGTCGCCGTCACTCGATCCATGGCGGTCGGCGGCGTACCGCAGGAACGCCCAAATGGCGCCGTGCGTTCCAACGTCGTCGTAGGATGAATATGGCGAGTAGCTTTGCGGCTCCTGCAGGAATACCGCGAGCCGGGCAAAGTTCGGCGCCATGTACATACTGAACAACCCGTCGAAGGGCTGTGAGCCGAACCGCTCGCCGCCAATATTCTGGCGCGGAGACAGCCCGACAGCGCGAAAGAACACCAGCTCCTCAGCGATATCGCTGAGCCCCTCGTTGAGCCACGGTTCCTCGTCAACCAGCGCGTTGTTCACATACAAACGGCGCCCGAAGTTGACGAGATGTTGGTTCTCGTGCGCGAGCCTGCCGATCGTTAGGCTGTCGACGAAGCCCACAGATAACTTGTTGCCGTTGACCGCGCCGTCGGGATCCGGCACGAGCATGTAGAACATCTCGCGCTCGTTACTCGCCGGGCAGAACGGCTGACCGTAATAGGTGTGCGGCAGCAGGTCGCGCGGATGGAAGTAGCCGCCGACGAAGGAGCTCGCGCCAGCCGACGTCAGCTCGTTCACGGCACGGGTGAAGAAGATGACGACTTTGCCATTCGCGTCGATGTCCGTCGGCGTGCCGAAGGCCCCGTCTTCCACTGCGGCGACAAGCGTATCGTATCCGGTAGCGATTCGCGCGTAGTCCGCAGCGGTGAACCCTCCGGCCGGATTGCTCGTGTCGGCGACGATGATCGCCCGCGCGCTCGTCGCCATAACGCGACCGGTGCGAACGGTGGGTGCCGTGCACGCGGTGACGTTGGTGTTGAGCTGCACAAGGTCCCCGAGGCTCAAATACGGCGGAATGAGCGTCAAGAGGCTGGCAGAGCGCGCACGTCGTGCGAACTCCGCGCGCCCGCGAGGTGCGAGCGTAATCAGTTCGCGTCGCCCCATTTCGCGAATACCGCGCTCGAAACCCAGGTTGCGGCGGAATGACGCCGGCGCCATCGCGCTCCAGTCAGTGCTGCGGTACATCGAGCGGCTCGCGAGTGGCGTTCGGGACGGACTGGGGGCAAGAGCGGAGAGGCCGTTGCCCGTCACGTCGAGTGACACAATGCTCGAGCCATAGGACGTTCCATACCATGGGACAACGATGTACTCGTCGCCGCCGCCTGCCGACGTGATACAGGCTCCGTCGCTCATGCTGATGCTGACCGCCTCACCGACGGCGAGTGCGACCGGGGCCGAGTAGCCCAGACAAGGCGACGCGTCCTGATTTGCGACCACGACGTAAGCCGTGTCTGCGCGACCTGAGGCGCTCGCGATCGCGCGGCCGGTGGACAGCGCTCGCCTGCCGGTAGCGAGACCCGTCTGGTCGATCGTGAAGATGTCCGGGTCGGCCGACGTCCACGTCACGGCGGCGCCGTCGAGCCGATTGCCGTCAGCGTCGTACAGCCCCGCGCGCAAGCGCATCGTGTCGCCAACCGCGGCGAGACGTGCCTGGCCGGGAGTAATCACGAGGCGAGTAGTGGCCGTGCTTCCACCACCGCCTGGAGCCACCGCGACCTCGCTGCACGCGGCAGCCGTGCCAAACAGTATGATCGAGCAGTAGACGAACGAGCGTAGACAGGTCATCGAAGGTTCTGGATTGAGTGCTTATCCCGCCGCGTTCACCATGTCGAAGATCGGCAGGTACATCGACACGACCATGCCGCCGACGACGACGCCGAGGAACACGATCATCATCGGCTCCATCAGCGCGAGCAGGCCGCTCACCGCCGCATCGACTTCTTCATCGTAGAAGTCGGCGATTTTCGTGAGCATTTCATCGAGTCCGCCCGTTTGCTCACCGACGGCGATCATCGAGATGACCATCGGCGGGAAGACGGCGCTCTTCTTGAGCGGCGCCGAGATCGTCTCACCGCCGGCGATCGAGGCGCGAGATTCCATGATCGCGTCCTGGATTACTCGGTTGCCCGCCGTCTTCGCGGTGATCTCGAGGCCGTCGAGGATCGACACGCCGGACGAGATGAGCGTGCCTAACGTGCGCGTAAACCGAGAAACTGCTGATTTTCGTAGCACGTCGCCGAGTACGGGCGCCTTCAACAACAGCTTGTCGATCGCCAGCTTCCCGCTCGAGCTGGCGTAGTAGTTCTTGAGCAGGTAGACGAGCCCGAAGCAACCCAGGCCCACGGCCCACCAGTAGAACTTCAAGAAGCGCGACATGCCGATGACGATGCGCGTCGGCAATGGCAGCGCCATGTTCACCGACGCGAACATGTTCTCGAAGACCGGGATCACGAACACCAGGAGCACGGTGATCGCGATGAACGCGACGCTCATGATCACGCCGGGGTAGATCATCGCGCCCTTCACCTTGCGGACGAGGGCGTCGTTCTTTTCCATGAACACCGCAAGCCGCATCAAGATGGTATCGAGAATACCGCCGGCTTCACCCGCGGCCACCATGTTGACATAGAGCTCGCTGAACGCGTTGGGATGCTTGCGCAGCGCGTCGGCGACGGTGTTACCCGACTCGACGTCGAACACGACCGCTCGCGTCACGTCCTTGAGACTCTGGTTCTCACTCTGCGTCGCGAGAATGTCGAGCGCCTGCACAAGCGGCAGACCGGCGTTGATCATCGTCGAGAACTGTCGGGTGAAGATCACGATGTCGCGCATCGGGACCTTCCCGCCCTTTTTCTTCTTCGTCGCCTCGTCGATCTTGACGACATTGAGGCGTTGCTTTCGTAGCTGAGCAACAGCCTCCTCACGTGACGGGGCGTCGATCGTGGCGTTTTTCAGCTCGCCATTGATGGCGCGGGCGGAATAAGTGTAGACAGGCATTCAAGTCTCCTCATGTCGTGGCGCGTTGAGCGTGCAGCGTAGAGCGTGGTGCGCAGAGGCCTGCGCGGGGTGTGCGCTCAACGCGCTGCCCTCTACGCTCGACGCTCTACGCGCCGGCGGCCTTCTTTGGTTCCTCATAGCCTTCCATCCCCTCGATGTGCATGTTGCACATCCGGGCCAACTCGATGGGATCGTGCGACGCGCGGATGACTTCTTCCCACGCGACTTCGCGCGACATGTAGAGCTGGTACAGGGCGTCGTTCATCGTCTGCATGCCGTACTTCTTTCCGGACTGCATCATCGAGTAGATCTGGTGGATCTTGTCGTCACGAATCAGAGCGCGGATCGCCGGCGTGACGACGAGTATCTCTGCCGCCATCGACCGGCCGCGCCCCTTCGCCTTCGGCAGCAGCATCTGCGTGACGACGCCCTCGAGACAGAACGCCAGCTGCGCGCGGACCTGACTCTGCTGGTGCGACGGAAAGACGTCGATGATGCGGTTGATCGCCTCGGCCGCCGAGTTCGTGTGCAGCGTCGCGAAGGCGATGTGGCCGGTCTCGGCGATCGTTAGCCCGGCCTGAATCGTTTCGAGATCTTTGAGCGATGCCTGAAAGCTCTTCGTATCGTTGCCGATCTCGCGCTGATTGACGATGCACATCTGGTGGCGATGGATGAACTCGATCGGATCCTCGACGGTGATGATGTGGCCCTTGAGCGACTTGTTGATCCGATCGATCATCGCCGCGAGCGTCGTCGATTTGCCGGAGCCCGTCGGGCCGGTGACGAGAATGAGACCGCGCGGTCGATCGGACAGATCGGCGATGACTTTCGGAAGGCTCAGCTCCTCGAAGGTGCGGATCTGGAAGGGAATCTGCCGAATCACCATCGACACGCAGCCGCGCTGCTTGAAGCAGTTGCCACGGAAGCGCGCGAGATTCTGGATCCCGAACGAGAAATCCAGCTCGTCGTCCATCTCGAACCGCTTCTTCTGATTCTCCGTCAGCACCGAGTACGCGAGCTGCATGCAATCTTTCGGCTGCAACACGATGTCGACGTTCGAGTTCGCGATGTCACCGTCGACGCGCACCTTCGGCCGCTCACCGGCCGTGATATGCAGATCGGACGCCCCTCGCTCGATCATTTCCTCGAGGAGGACGCGAAGGTTGAGGCTGGATTGGGCGGCGTGAGGTGCGGTCATTGAATCCGGTGGTTGGTGGCTGGTGATTGGTGATTTCGTGGCGACAGGTGGACCAACCACCAATCGCCAAGAACCAGCACTACGCGCTTGTCTCTCGTATCATCTGCTCCACAGTCGTTATGCCCTTCAACACCTTCATCCACGCGTCCATGCGGAGCGTGAGCATCCCTTCTTCGACCGCGCCGTCGCGGATTTCGGCGGCACCCGCGTTCATGATGATCAGCCGGCGAATCTTCTGGCTCATCGGCATCACCTCATAGACGCCTTGCCGGCCTTTGAGTCCCGAGCCGCCGCAGGTGTCGCAACCAGCGCCCTTGAAGAAGCCGAGGTCTCCGATCGCGGTGTCGAGCCTGGCGTGCTGAAGGCCCGCCAACGCTTCCTTCATCGCCTTGGCTTTCGCGTTCGCGATCGCTTCGTCGGTGAACCGCAGCTCGCGGAGCGTCGTGTCGCGCGTGACCTTGGCGCCGGCGAGCTCCTCGTCCGTCGGCTCGTACCGCGTGCGGCAATTGTTGCAGATGCGGCGCAAGAGTCGTTGCGCGAGCACGAGGTTGAGCGCGGATGCCACGTTGAAGGGCTCGAGTCCCATGTCGAGCAAACGCGTCACCGTCTCCGGCGCCGAGTTCGTGTGCAGCGTCGAGAGCACGAGGTGTCCGGTGAGCGCCGCCTTGATCGCGATGCCGCCGGTTTCGAGATCTCGAATCTCACCGACCATGATGATGTTCGGGTCTTGCCGCAGGAACGCCTTCAGCGCGGCGGCGAAGGTCATGCCGACCTCGTTACGCACCAGGACCTGATTGACGCCGAACATGTTGTATTCGACGGGATCTTCCGCCGTCATGATGTTGACGTCGATCAGATTGATCTTCGACAGCGCCGAGTAAAGCGTCGTCGTTTTGCCGGAGCCCGTTGGGCCGGTGACGAGCACCATGCCGTATGGGTTCATCACGGCTTCCATCAGGTCCTTCTCGGCGCGGGGCTCGATGCCGAACTTCTCGAGGTCGAGCGTCAGGTTGCCCTTATCGAGAATTCGCAGCACGACCTTCTCGCCGAACAGCGTCGGCAGCGTCGACACGCGATAGTCGATGACCTTCGTGCCGACCTTTAGCTTGATGCGGCCGTCTTGCGGCACGCGACGCTCGGCGATGTTGAGCTGCGCCATGATCTTGAAGCGCGAGATGAGCGCCGCCTTGAGCTTCATCGGCGGCTTCATGACTTCCATGAGCGCGCCGTCGACGCGGTAGCGCACGCGAAGCTCGTGCTCGAAGCACTCGAAGTGAATGTCTGACGCGCCCCGCCTAACGGCATCGGTGAGGATGGCGTTGATCAGCTTGACGACCGGCGCGTCGTCGATGTCCGCTTGACCGGTGTCCTCGTCCTGTTCCTCGATGACCTCGACGTCGGAGTCGACCTCGATCTCGTTCATCAAGGTCTGTAGACGCTGCTCGTCCTGCGTACCGTAAATCTTCTCGATGACGTTCCGCAGGGTGAACTCGCCCGCGATCACCGGGAAGATGTCGTAGCGCGTGATGAACTTGAGATCTTCGAGGACCCCGAGGTTCGTCGGATCCGCCATCGCGATGGTGAGCGTGCGGCCATCGCGCTTGAGCGGGATGACCAGATTCTTCACCGCGAGTTCCGTCGGGATCATCTTCGCGATCTTCGGATCTACTTCGAAGCGCGCGAGGTCGATGGCGGGCATCTTGTACTGCCGCGCCAACATTTTTGTCAGCTCGTTTTCTTCGATGAAGCCGAGCTTGACGAGGTTGTACCCGACCCGGGTGCCGCTCTGCTTTTGCTCCTGGAGGGCGCGCGCGAGTTGCTCGCGCGTGATAAGCCCCTCACGGACGAGGAGATCGCCGATTCGCTCGATGGCGACGACCGGTGCGGCCATTGCGCGGGCGGTGAAAGAGGGCGAGAAAGACTGGAACGGGGAGGGTCGAGCGGAGCGGGCGCGTTAGGCACTGACGCCGCGCCGCGGTGCCCTCGGGACGCGCGGGGAGCGCGCGATGCGCGGCGGCGCTCGGTGTCCGAAGAGTCCATCGGCGTAGCACTTAGAGGACGCGGAGTACCCGAGAACGTCACCAGTGATTCAAGCCGCGAGGCGAGTGCGGGGCCGATCCCTTTGACGCGTCGCAGGTTTGCGAGCGAGCCAAACGCGCCCTGTTTTTGTCGATCGGCAACGATTCGCCGCGCGAGTACGGGCCCGACGCCGGGGAGGGCATCGAGTTGCTCCGCCGTCGCCGTGTCGACGTCGATCTTGCCGCCTGGTAACGCTCGTGTCCGTGCGCCGTTAGGCGGGCGCGTCCCCAGGGTGTCACGGGCGGGCAAACTGTCCGGGGGAAGACGATGCCGGCCGCGCAGGGTGCGTCCCTTCGCGCCCCCATGCTTCACGCGGCGTGCCGAGTCGACGGCGGCGAGCTGGCCGTCGAGTGCGTGGATGTTTCCGGCTGGCACCTTCTCGATCGTGCCGACGGCTCTCAGCGCACGCACCGATGCGCCGAGGAGGATGACGCTGGCGAGGAAGAGGAGGGCCTTCTTTTCGGCGGGGGTTGGCATGCAGTCAGGCTACTACGACTCCAAACTGCGATTCGCATCGAATTGTTGCGCGCCGTACGAAAATCGCGACGACGTGAGCGAGCCCAGGGACGAGCGATCAGCACCGAGCTTTCAGCAATGAGTCAAGCTCGCTGACAGCTGATTGCTCGCCGCTTACGTCTCGTCGCTGGGCTCGCTCACGACGTCGCGATGCTCGATGTCGCGCTCCGCGCCTAACGGGTCACGAGGGCTACCGCGACGTCGCCAACCACTTGCAGACTATGCGCCGAGACATTGGCCAGAACATCCTGCATCGTATGGTGCAAATTGCGCGGTGTGCCAACGCAGTCGATCCCTTCCGTGCAGTAGTCGATGTCGATCACGTCGATCACACGCAGTCCACGCTTGAGCAGCGGGACATGGTCGTCGGTGATGGCCTCTTTGTTGACGTTGAGAAAGTACTTGCCGTACCCGAGCTCCTCCCCCGTCGACCACACTCGCCCCACGATCTCCGGCGCGGCCGCCACGGAATTGGATTCCTGATAGATCTGCAGATCCTTGTCGCCGATCATGTCGAACAGAATGCCGAAGATGGGTCGATAGTCGGCGGAGGGCAGATGCTGGGCGAAGTACGTCGAGCCGATGAGCACATCGTAGTGCTTGATGAGCGCGCTGTCGGCGTTGTAGCCGTCGAAGCTGCCATAGTCCTCGCCGTCGACGAAGAGGAGGTCGACCCCGTAGAGCGGACGCGTCGTCTTCAACGCATCGGCGATTCCCATGAGGAGCGCGACACCGGAGGCACCGTCGTTCGCGCCCTGGATCGGCAGACGCTTGTTGCCGAGGTTCATGTCCTCGTCGGCCGTCGGACGCGTGTCCCAGTGTGTCAGATAGAGGACCCGTTGCGTTGCCGTCGGATTGATGCGCGCGAGGACGTTGCGGAGCCGTAGTGTATCGCCCGTCGCCGTCACATGCGTCCAGCTCTGCACAACGACGCTGTCGGTGCGCTGCTTCATCTGGGCGACGATCCAGTCGCCCGCACGCTCGTGCGCGCGGCTCCCCGGCACTCGGGGGCCGAAGGCTAATTGCGCTCTAACGTAGGCCAACGATGCTTCTCCATTGAATGCCGTGCGGGGCCGCTGAAAGCGGTCGCAGGCGCTCAGCGAGAGCACGAAGCAGACAATGGCGGGAAGCGGGAGCAATGATCTCACGGTGCGAGCGATTAAAGGACGTCTCGAATGGCGGCGGGTTTCGTCATACTGGCTAGCTTCTTCCGTAGACGCCGCGTGCGCCCCCGCACCTTGCCACGCCGCACGATCTCGATGGAACTTACGGCCACGCTCCGGCGTCCAACATTGTAGAAATACTGAAGTTCCTCGGGACCACCCCAGGAATCGTCGTGAAAATAATTAGCCGCTACATCCTCAAGGAGCACTTTGGTCCGTTCACGTTCGCGTTGACGGCGCTTACGTCGTTGATGCTGCTCCAATACATCGCTCGGCAGTTCGGGAATCTCGTCGGTAAGGGGCTCACCTGGCAGGTGATCGCCCAGTTCTTTCTCCTGTCGATTCCCTTCACTGTCGCGATGACGCTGCCGATGGCCGTGCTCGTCGCCGTACTGTACGCATTCAGCCGGCTGGCCTCGGAGAACGAGATCACCGCGCTCAAGGCGGGCGGCGTGTCGATGCGTCAGCTGCTCGTGCCGTCGCTGTCCGGGGCATTCGTCCTCGCCCTCGTGATGCTCGGGTTCAACGATCAAATCCTGCCCCGCGCGAATCACCGGCTCGCCGTTCTTCAGATGGCGATTTTCCGCACGAAGCCAACGTTCGCGCTGCGTGAGCAAATACTCAACACGGTGAAGGAGGGGCAGCTCTATCTGCGCGCCGGACACCTCGACCGCGCGTCGTCGCGAATGGGCGACGTCACGATCTATGACGTCGCCAACCCCGTCAACCGGCGCACCATCTACGCCGATAGCGGCAAGATCGAGTTCGCGCCGAACCGCCGCGACTTGCAGATGACGCTCTATCACGGCTTGATGGAGACCGTGCCGACGGACAAACCCGGACAGCTGACGCGACTTTACTACATGCGTCAGTTGATGCGGGTCAACGGTGTCGCGTCGCAGTTCGAGGGGACGGACAATCCGGATACTGTCTCCAAGGGCGACCGCGAAATGTCCGTGTGTGAGATGCAGGCCGCGCTAGCGAAGGCGGACACCGGTCTACAACGAGCGCACGCCGATTCGGTCGAGTCGCAATGGCTGCGCGATTCTATCCTCGCCGCGAATCCGCCGGCGACGACGGGCAGCACAAAAGCGCCGAAGCGGCCCAAGCCACCCGCTGGTCCGCACCCGAAGGCACCGAAGCTGACTTCAGCCTTCGGTGTGGGTGGCGCGTATTGCACCCTGCTCGCCGGCGCGGGACGAATCGCCGGCGGATCGCCGGCGGTCGCCGCGACGAAGCGGCCAGTGACTCTCCCGCCCTCGTCGGGCATTGCTCCATCCGTTGGCGGCCTCGCTGGCTTGGCCCCCGATCAGCGGCTGAATATGGCCAAGCTCAACGCCGAGCAATCGCGTCTGCTGCGAAATCGTTATGACGTCGAGATCCAGAAGAAATTCTCTCTCGCCGCTTCGTGTCTGATCTTCGTCCTCGTCGGCGCGCCGATCGCCCTGCGCTTTCCGCGCGGCGGCGTCGGACTCGTCATCGGCGTCAGCTTGTTCATCTTCGCGATTTACTACGTCGGTCTGATCGGTGGCGAGTCGCTCTCGGACCGGGGCTACATCTCGCCCTTCTGGGCGATGTGGTCGACGAACGTCATCATGACGGTTGTTGGGCTCGCGCTGACGCTCCGTATGGGCCGCGAGGCCACGACCGGCCGTGGCGGCGACATCGGCGAGTTGATCGAGACGATCCGCATGTGGATCGCCCGCGGCGGCCGGCGGTTCGGCGTCCCGCTGGAGCGGCGCCGCCGTGTGCGTGAAGCATGAGGGTTGAGGGTTGTGCGTTTCCCTGCACCGGGCATCCATCTCCATGAGCAGAATCGTTAGGCCTCTCGACCGCTACGTTTTCGTTGAGTTCTGGAAGATCTTCGTTTCCACGGCGCTCGGCTTTCCGTTGCTGCTCGTCGTCATCGATCTCACCGACAATCTCAACAAGTACCTCAGCCGCAATCTGCCGCGGAAGAACATCATCATGAGCTATGTCTACTGGCTCCCTGACTCGATGTTCATGGTACTCCCCGCGGCCGTGCTCTTCGCGACCGTATTCTCGATCGGCGGCTTCACGCGTCATTCCGAGATCACGGCCGCCAAGGCGTCGGGCATCAGTTTTTATCGCCTCATTGCCCCCATCCTCCTCGGCGCGATCATCGCCTGCGGTCTCGATCTCGCGCTCGGGGAAGTCGTTCCGATCACGAACCAGCGCCGCGCCGACCTCCTCGAGGAGAAGTCGGCGGCGATGACGCAGACCACACGCTACAACTTCGCTTTCGCCGGCGAGTACGGTCGTGTGTACAAGATCGGCAGCCTGAATACCGGCTCCGGGACGATGGACCAGGCGCAGATCGAGCGAAAGGGATCGGGCCTCGACTATCCGTCGTATGTACTCACGGCGAGGACGGCGCGTTACGACACGCATCACGGCTGGACGCTCGGCGGCGGCAATATGGAGGTCGTGCCCGACACCACGCCAACCACCTTCGCCGTGACCTTCGACAGTCTGCGCGACCGCCGGCTCACTGAGCGACCAATCGAGATGATGGCAAAGCCGCGCAGCCCGGAAGAGATGCGCTACTCGGAGCTGACGCGTTTCATTCGCGCCCAGGAGCGCTCCGGTAGCGATGCGAACCTGCTGCGCGTGGAGCGGGCGCTGAAGATCGCGATCCCAGCGACGTGTCTGATCATCGCGCTCTTCGGCGCGCCACTGGCGACGAGCACCCAGCGCGGCGGCACCGCATACGGCATCGGTGTCAGTCTTGCCACGACGGTGATCTTTCTGATGATGATTCAGCTGACGAAGGCGATCGGCGGCAAGGGACTCATGCCTCCGGATCTCGCCGCGTGGGTGCCCGGCGCGGTCTTTGGCGTCATCGGGTTGGTGCTGATGGCACGTGTTCGCACGTAGCCGCCTGCGGCGTCGCGCTCACCATTGTCTACCACGCTATGCTAGAATTCGGCGTGCCACCATCACTCGATAGGCGGTCCGAACTCCCCGAGAGCTATCGTCTGATAGCCAATAGCCGCCGCTAAGTGGGCTCCACTTTCTATCCACGCGGGACCGACTTACGCCCGACGGAGACATTTCCCGTCGTGCAGCGGACGGGCATGCGCTTCTTCCGGCGCGTCGCCCGTGCCTTTCTCGGCATCTTTCGACACGTCGGGCTGCGGGGATTCTTCTTGCGCGACATCGTGCGCGCACTCTCGGAGCCGGCGACGTGGGCGGCCGAGATGGTGCGTCAGATGCGCAACATCGGCGTCGATTCCGTTCCCCTCGCGTGCATCGTCGCGGCGTTCATCGGCGCGGTCATCGCCATTCAGATTCGGTACCAGCTTTTCCCGGGAGTACAGCTCTCTCTCGTTGGTCTTGCCTCACGACTCATGATCGTGCTGGAGCTCGGCCCGCTGCTCACGGGACTCGTGCTCACCGGCCGCGTCGGCGCGCGCATGACCGCGGAGATCGGCACGATGCGCGTCACCGAGCAAATCGATGCTCTGGAGACGCTCGCGTACGACCCGATCGCGTATCTCGTCGTCCCGCGCTTGCTCGCCTCACTCGTTATGCTGCCGACGTTGGTCATTCTCGCGAATGCCGTCGGTCTCGGCAGCGCGTATTTCATCTCCGTGTTTTTCACGAAGGTGCCGGCTCAGGATTTCAAGGAAGGCCTGCGCCTTGGGTATGGCGGCTTCCAGCTGTTTTATAGTTTGCTCAAGGGCACACTCTTCGGCGCCGCCATCGCGTTCAACTGTTCGTACGAGGGCTACATCACCGAAACAGGTGCTGAGGGCGTCGGGCGGTCCACGGCGCGTGCCGTCGTCATCACCTCGGTAGTCATCCTCGTGCTCGACGCGATTACGGCTATCCTGCTCGGACCATTCCTTCAAGCATGAGACGACGCGACGAAGTGGCCGTCGGTATCCTCATCACGCTCGCGGTGGCTATCCTGGCCGTCGGCGCGCTCTGGCTCGCGCGCGGCGGCCTGTCCACCGGATATCCACTCTACACCCGCTTTCAATGGGGGCAGAGCCTCAAGCAGGGGCAACCCGTTCTGCTCGCCGGCGTCAACATCGGTTACGTGAGCGATGTGAAGCTCCGCCGCGACGGATTTCTCGACGTCACCTTTCGCGTCAATGGCGACCAGACCGTGCCGAAAGGGTCGGTGGCGACGGTGAAGCCCATCGGCATCTTCGGCGACGTCGCCGTCGCGCTCACGCCAACGATGCCGGTGCCCGCGGCGAACTACGCGCCCGGCGACACCGTTCCCGCAGGTCCGCCGAGTGCCGACATCGCGCAAATCATGACGCGAATGGATTCGATCGCGCAGAACGTGGAGCGGATGACGCAGGCCCTCGACGCCGAGCTCGTTCAGGCCGGCGGCGTGCGTGACCTCCGTCGCACCATCGCGGCCACGACGGCGCTTTCGTCGCAACTTCAGGGAATCGCGGCGGAGCAAAGTCGGAACCTGACGTCGACGCTTGCCGCCTATCGACGCGCGGCGACGGCCATCGACTCCGCACGCATCGACTCGACCTTGCGTAGCTTCTCGGCCACGAGCCAGAATTTCGCCAAGCTGGCGTCGTCGCTCGACAGCGCCTCGCGCCAACTCAATGTCGCGCTGGGCAAGCTCAATACCGGCGAGGGCTCCGCCGGCCGGCTGCTGACGGACACGTCGCTCTACCGCGACGTTCGCAACCTCGTCGGCAGCGTGGATTCGCTTATGAACGACTTCAAGAAGAACCCCCGCAAATATATAAATCTGCGAATCTTCTGATTCCGCCTTAATTCTAGTCTCGGCCCACCGAAAGTTTATTCAGGTACACGGTTCCCTGTTTCATGACGAACCTCACTCGCTCGAGCGCGTGAATGTCGGTCCCCGGATCGCCCTCGACGGCGATGATATCCGCGGACGCGCGCGCCCTGATGACGCCAACTCGATTCTCGAGGCCAAGGAGTCGGGAGGCATTCCAGGTCGCCGCCTGCAGGATGGCGAGTGACGCCATGCCGGCCTCCGCATACGCAAACAGGTTGTGCTTCGCTGCCTCGCCTTGGGGCATCCCCAGGTCGATGTAGTTGTCGGATCCGGCGGCGATCATCACACCAGCCTTGATCGCACGACGGAGGCGATCCCGCTGTCCGTTGACGAAAGTTGGAACTTGCGCCGGCGTAGCGGTGAATCGGCCCTGGGACCGGCTCGCGTACCGAAGGACCGTCGCGCTATCGATGTCCGTCGGTACCATGAAGATCCCCTTTTGCTTCATCAGCGCGAGCGTCGAATCGGCGACTTGATAGGCGTGTTCAATGCCGTCGACGCCCGCCGTCGCCGCGCGCCACACCGCTTCATCGGAGGTCGCGTGTGCCGTGACTTTGACGTGGAGGCGGCGCGCTTCATCGACAATCGCCCGCATCTCCTCGACCGACAGCGATCCGCGGTTCGGCGTGTTATTCGAGTAGATCTTGATGACGTCGGCGCCGTAGGTGACGTTCTCGCGCACGCCTAACGCGGCATCGGCGGGACCGCGCACGACGCGGTACTCCTCCTCAGCAATAGCGCGGTAGCCGCTCTGCAATCCCGGGAATTGACCGCCTTCGGGACTCAGCCCGGGTCCGGCCGCGATCATCCGCGGTCCGTCGACACTGCCGTCGCGAATCGCGTCGCGAAGGGCCATGTCGCCAAACCGGCCCGAATTTCCCAGGTCGCGCACCGTGGTGATGCCCGCGGCGAGAAAAGTCCGGGCTCGTGCCGCGCCGTGCAATGCCCGCAACGGCGTCCCCTCGACAATCACCGCACTCATCTCTTGAGCGGTCGGATCGCCGGCGGGACTCTCGAGGGAAAGAAGGTGCGTATGCGAGTCGATCAGCCCTGGCAGTACCGAATATCGGGACAGGTCGAGAACGCGCGCGCCAGCGGGCGCCGCGAGATGCTCCGCGACGCTGTCGATCACGCCATGCTTGACCAGGATGTCTCGCGCCGGCAGAAAGACGCCCCGCTCGCTGTCGAACACGCGGCCGGCACGAATGAGCGTGATGCCGGTATCGATCGGCGTCTGCGCGTCCGCCGCAGAAGCCGCGACGACGACGGCGAGAATCGGCAGCAGACGCCGCATCAGTCGGCCGCGGACTCGACGCGCGAGGCGACAGGCGCGGGGCGCCGCCCAACGGTGAGATAAAACACGGGGATCCCGACGAGCGTTACCCCCATCACCGCCAGCGTCCCCCATCGACTCGAGGGATCGATGATCGCGTTCACGAGCAGATAGATCG
>WNGI01003135.1_pt1 | contig 14487 bp, 13 predicted proteins | sample 5400621 | NCBI WGS metagenome assembly WNGI01 (sample SAMN13153374, study PRJNA577476) | soil metagenome | isolation source: 20 cm soil or saprolite under Garry oak tree replicate 1 | place: USA:California | collected 2016-06-15 | reverse complement strand
GTTCCGGTCAAGCCTCATGACGACCAATCGGAAAAGATCGTCGAGCGGCTGATATTCGAATCGGGCAGGCCGGTCCTGATGTGTCCGGTGGAATACGCCAGCGAATTGGCGGTGGCCTTCGATCATGTCGTCATTGCCTGGGATCATACCGCGCCGGCCGCAAGAGCCGTAGCCGACGCATTGCCATGGCTTCAAGTGGCGGCGAGCTTGCACATCATCACCGCCACCGACAACATGACACCGGCAGAGTTGGAATCCGGAACGGCGCTCGTAAGCCATTTGACCGAGCATGGCATTAAGGCCACCTTTGAAACGATAAGGATTGCTGGAAGCGCGGTCGGAAAGGTGTTCGAAGCGTATATAAAGGCCAACGCGATCGATCTTCTGGTCATGGGCGCCTATCGTCACTCCCGCCTCAACGAAATCGTCTGGGGTGGTGCGACCAAAACCGTCATCGGGCGGCCACCGTGCTGGGTTATGATGTCGCATTGAGCGTTTCGGTCACCCGCAAAAAAAGCGTCAAGATTCATCACACCCAGGCCGGCGCGAGCCGGACAATTGAACTGATGTCAACTTACCGCCTGAAAAATCTGCTTTCGCCGCGCTCGCTTGCGCTGATCGGGGCCAGCCCGCGCCAGGGGTCGGTTGGACGGGCCATCCTGGGGAACATTCAGAAAGCAAAATTCAACGGCGAGTTCGGGCTGGTAAACTCGCACTACGCCGAGATCGACGGGGTTGCCGCAGTAAGGCGCCTCGGCAAATTGCCGTTTGTGCCTGAACTCGTTGTCATCACTGCGCCGGCGGCCGCGGTTGCGGGCTTGATCGATGAGGCGGGACAGCTGGGCACCGCGGGCGCACTGATAATCCCCGCCGGGCTTGGCCATGGCGCGGAATCGCTGGCGGACGCCGCCGAGCGCGCCGCGCGAAAATATGGCATGCGGTTGATAGGCCCCAATTGTCTGGGCATCATGATGCCCGGTGCAAACCTCAACGCGAGTTTCTCGGCACACATGCCTGGTGCGGGAAATCTGGCGCTGATCTCTCAATCGGGCGCGATCGCCGCGGGCATGGTGGATTGGGCGGCGCAGCGCGCGGTCGGTTTTTCCGGAATTGTTTCCATCGGCGACCAGCTCGACGTCGATATCGCCGATCTGCTGGACTACTTTGCGATGGACGGCAAGACGCGAGCCATCCTGCTCTATGTCGAAGCCATCAAGGACGCCCGCAAATTCATGTCCGCCGCGCGAGCCGCCGCAAGGGTCAAACCGGTCGTCGTCGTCAAATCCGGCCGCATGGCGCAAGGTGCAAGAGCCGCCGCGACGCATACCGGCGCGCTGGCTGGCTCGGATGCGGTCTACGATGCAGCGTTCCGTCGTGCGGGAATCTTGCGGGTATCCGACCTGCGCGAGTTGTTCGATTGTGCCGAGACGCTGGGACGCGTGGAATCGCCTCCGGGAAAGCGCCTGGCGATCCTGACCAATGGTGGCGGCATTGGTGTTCTAGCGATCGACCGGCTTGCCGAGTTGGGAGGAATTCCAGCAGTAATTGGGGCCGATACGCGACAGAAGCTTGACGCGGTGTTGCCGCCGACATGGTCCGGATCAAATCCGGTCGACATCGTCGGCGATGCCGACCCCGCGCGCTATGCCGCGGCACTTGAGCTGTTGTTGGCCGATGCGAGCAACGACGCGGTCCTGGTCATGAACGTTCAGACCGCGATCGCCCCGTCTGACGAAATCGCCACCACCGTCATCGGTGCGGTCGGCAAGTACCGCCAGCAGCGTCGCCGCTCGGCCAAGCCGGTGCTCGCGGTCTGGGTCGGCGCGGACCAGAGAATCGGTGATCTCCTGAGCGGCACCGGGATTCCCAACTATCCCACCGAAGACGATGCGGTGCGCGGCTTCATGCACCTGGTACGGCATCGCGAGGTCGTGGAAGCGCTGGCGCAGGTGCCGCCTGCGATGCCTGGCGAATTTGTGCCGGATATCGATGTCGCCCGGAAAATCGTCGCCAACGCGCTTGCCGATGGCCGGCAGTGGCTTGACCCGGTCCAGATCAAGCGGCTGCTGGAAGCCTATGAGATCGCGATGGTACCGACGTTCGCCGCAGTGGATGCGGAGCAGGCTGTCGCTCATGCTTCGGAGTTGTTCGCACAGGGTGCCACCGTGGTGCTTAAGATCATGTCGCGAGATATCGTTCATAAATCCGACGTCGGGGGCGTCGTCCTCAATCTCACAAGTGTCGATGCGGTCCGTGCAGCGACGGCCGATATCCTCGCGCGGGCAAGAGCGCTTCGTCCGGACGCGCGGATATCCGGCGTCATCGTGCAGGCCATGATGGTGCGGCCGAAGGCGCGCGAACTGATCCTCGGCCTCGCCGAGGACCCGACCTTCGGTACGGTAGTCGTGTTCGGTCGCGGCGGCACGGCGGTCGAAATCATCAACGACAAAGCCCTGGCGCTTCCGCCGCTAGACCTGCAACTGGCCCGTGACTTGATCGAGCGTACCCGCGTCTCGCGATTGTTGCGCGCCTACCGGGATGTTCTGGCGGTCAAACCGGATGCGGTCGCAATGGTTCTGGTAAAGCTCGCGCAGATGGCCGCCGACATTCCGCAGATCCGCGAACTCGACATCAATCCGTTGTTGGCCGATGAAGCCGGAGTACTGGCACTCGATGCGCGGATCGCTGTCGGGCAGGTGGAGCGGAAGTTCAAGGGGTCCGGCCCCGCCAGCTTCGCGGTGCGGCCATATCCGTCGCAATGGCAGCGGCATCTCGAGGTCAAGGACGGCTGGCGGGTTCTTGCGCGCCCGATACGACCCGAGGACGAACCGCTGATCCATGAGTTCTTGCGGCACGTCAACAGCCACGATCTGCGCTTGCGCTTCTTCGCGCCCATGAAGGAGTTCACCCACGAGTTCATCGCGCGCTTGACCCAACTCGACTATGCCCGTGCGATGGCCTTTGTGGCGCTTGACGAAATCACCAATGAGGTCGTGGGCGTGGTTCGGATTCACTCCGATTCGATCTATGAGACGGGCGAATACGCCATCCTGCTCAGATCCGATCTCAAGGGCAGGGGACTTGGCTGGGCGCTGATGCAGATGATCATCGAATACGCCAGATCCGAAGGACTGAAGACGATCTCAGGCGATGTCCTTCAGGAAAACACGATCATGCTGGCGATGTGCCGCAGCCTTGGTTTCGAGGTCAAGGCCGATCCCGTTGAGCACGGTATCTGCAATGTGAAACTTAAGCTTTAACCATCACCTCTGTTGCTATGTCATTCGGGGCGCGTCGAAGACGCGAATCTCAGATCTGCGATTTGCACATCGGGGAATTCCTTGGATTCCGGGTCTGATCCTTCGGACCGCCCCGGAATGACGATTTTAGATTTTAAAGGTGTGATACCGTTGTGACGCGGTAGGTGTGCATCTTGCTGTCCTCGTTGATCGAGACATATTCCCCAGCCACAAAACGCTCATCCGCGAAGTGAAATCCGACCGAATCCGGCTTGTTGGAGTAGTGGAGCACCCAGCCGCCACCTTGACGGTGAACAAGATGACCGTGGTCATCCTCCTCGTTCGGCCGCAGCCGCGTGATCCGGCATGCCTCACGATGCTCCCGCCAGAGCGTCGGATCGATCCGGTCGTTGACGTCGAGCGGGGCGATGATGACATAGGCGATACCGGCGTCGCCCTCGGGGTGATCAGGCTCGCGGGCAAGCTCGATGTGAATCTGCCGGAACTGCGCCGGCAGGGAAGTGTTCAGGATCGGCTTGGGGTGGGAGTTTGGCATGCTGGTGTCGCTCCTTGTTTGCGTACTCTGAGGCCGTCACCGCGGCCGCGCTTATTTCGTCCCTGCGGTGGTCGCCGCCGCAGGGGTCGCGGTGGCCTCCGGTCTCTTGAGGCTCTTGATGATGATCGTGATCAGCGGCACGATCAGCAAAGGCAGGACACCGTTGAGGGGATGATGGATCATCCCGGACAGCTCCGACTGCAGCGCCCGCGCCTCGATTTGCAGCGCATCGACCGAAGAGCCGTGGATTTCATTCGCAAGCTCGAGTTCGCGGCCGGATGGCGGCCTCGCCGCGATCGCGAACAGGATCGTGGCGATGGCGAAGTTGACGGCGCCAAGAATCGCCGCGGCGGAAATCGCAGTCCAGATCTGGACCAGCGCGAAATAGGCCGATAGCTCAAGCATCAGCAGGCCGAAGGCTGCGATCAGCGCCGCGAACGCTCTCAACCCCATGCCGACAATCATATGCCGCATCCGGATGTCGGCGATGATACGGTCGGTTCGCCAAAGCACGCGGAGATTCTTGACCACGTTCTCGGTGTTCACCTCAGTGTCTCCTCAGCATGAAACCGACAACGACGCCAAGCGCGAATGCCGAGGCCAGCGACGTAATCGGACGATCCGATATGAAGTTCTCGACTTGGCCTTCTTCCTCGCTCAGCGTCTCGCTGAGATCACTCAGGGCTGCCTTGATCTGATCGGCGAGAGCCTCGGCGCGGTTCTTTGAGGCGTCGAAGACTCCCTCGCTTGTGGTATTAAGCAGGCGCGACACATCGCCTTTGAGCGCCTGCAGCTCATCTCTCAGCTCGTTTGAGTCGAACATCGGGTCTAACTCTTGTTGCATCAATCTGTTGGAACTCTATTCGAGTCCACGGCACGGCTATTGATTTGCGTCAACAGCGCGGGCTCGGCCATTTTCGTCTTGAGGCAGGCCTTCCGTCTTGAGGCAGGTCAATTTTGAGTGCGGCGGCAAGCCTTAGAGATTAAAAGGACCGGGAGGTTAAGACTAAAAAGGCTCCATCAGCGGCCCATTGAAGAGGAACACAGATCTTGCCTACCCCACCTCTGTTAACGGCTACGCCATCAGGCGATGTGCTGGAATTGCGCCCGGGCGGGTCCTGGACCGCGGCCTATGTGACGACTTTGGAAGCTCTCACCGGCGCGGTTACGGCGCGGCTTGATCATTCGAAGGCCGTCAAGGTGGATATGGCCGAGGTGCGCGAACTCGACACGCTCGGGGCATGGCTGCTCGAGAAGATGTCGCGCAATATCGGCCGGGCATCGCGCCGAAATCGTCGGCGTGGCCGACAACTATGCCGGCCTCATCGAGGAGGTCCGTCAGGTCAATCGCCGCAATCCCGTTCCGGCCCCGGCGCGAAATCCTGTCGTCGCCAAGGTGGACGAAATAGGGCGCGCCGCTGTCAGTTCGACGGAAGACAAAAAATCTCTACGGGTGGTCATTCACTGCCTCCCTCGATGTCGTGGAAAAACGTCTCCTCGTGGCCGGTCAATTGAGGCGCCGGCCTGTTCTTCATTTCTTGCTCGGGTACATTGCCAAGCCGCAAGCGAGAGAGCAGTCTTCGTCGCAGGGATTGCGGCTGGCGCTATGGAAACGTGATCCAACAGGGAGAGATTGGGTATGCGTCTGCTTCATTCGCTGGTTCCGGCGCTTGCCCTGATTGCCGGCTCTCATGCGCTGGCACAGACGGCCTATCCGGACCGGCCGATCAAGATGATCGTGCCGCTGGCGGCGGCGAGCGCGGTGGATGTGGCGGCGCGGATCGTGACGCAAAAAATGGCCGATAACATGGGCCAGCAATTCGTGATCCTGAATCAGCCCGGGGCCTCCGGTCTGATCGGCGCCGAGGCCGTCGCCAGGGCGGAGCCGGATGGCTACACGATCGGTGGGTTCAACGACAGCGTCATGACCATGGTGCCCAACCTGCAGTCGAAGATGCGCTGGGACATCCTGAAGGATTTCGAGCCGGTCTCGCTGGTTGCCACGGTGGAGTGGGGGCTGATCGCCAACAACCAGACCAGCTACAAGACCGCGGCGGATCTGATCGCGGCTGCAAAGGCGGCGCCGGGAAAGATCGATTACGGCTCCGGCGGGCCCGGCAGTCCGCAGCATCTGGCAATGGCGATGTTCGCCTCCAGCGCCGGGATATCGCTGACCCATGTACCCTACAAGGGCGCGACGCAGGCTGCGACCGACGTTGCTGCCGGCCAGATCCCCGTCGGCTTTCAAGGCCTCGGAACCGTCGCGGCGCTGGTGCGCGGCGGTCAGCTCAAGCTGATCGGCGTCACCACCGAGAACAGGTTGCCGCAGTTTCCCGATGTGCCGACTGTCTCGGAATCCGGTCTCCCCGGGTTCTTCTTCAATTCCTGGTTCGCGATCCTGGCGCCTGCCGGGACGCCAAAGGACATTATCGTCAAGCTGAACGCGGAAGTTCTCAAGGCGGTCGGGGACCCCGAGGTCCGCCGCAAGCTCGAGGAATTGGGGTTCGCGGTGCGCGGCAGTTCGGCCGAGGAGTTGGGCACGATGACGCGCGAGCAGCTCGCCAAATATGCACGCGTGATTAAAGAGATGGGAATTGCCAACGAATAGGCGAAAAAACCAGCCGAGCTAATGAATTAGCCCCGCCATCTCTTCTTGCCGGGAAGCTATTCCGGAAGGCCTTGAGACATTCTCCGCCTTTTTTTCGCCGCGAGTGCGATGGCTTAATACGAGCCCGGCGGTATGATATCTAAAATTGTCGTCCAATCATTCGCATCCTTTACGAGTAACTCGTTGAAAAGGCTTGGAGATAATCCAGTCGTTTCTTGCTGTGCGCAGCATGCGGGCGTATAATTCGCGCCGTGCGGCGGATTGATAGTTCTCTTCTGACCCGGCATTCAGCGCGATCCGTCAGTGATGGACAACGCAAAGCATTAGATGGTCGTGACCGGCGTGCCCCAGGACAAGACAGGCGAAGCTCGCGGATTTCCGGGCAACAAGCTGGCGGTCCTGCGCAAGCATCCGTACTTTTGCGATCTTGAACCCGAGGCCTTCGATCAGCTCTGCCGTTATGCCAAGCACTCCACCCTGAAGCGGGGAACCACGATTGTCTCCAAGGGAGATCCCGGCAACAGCCTTATCGCCGTGATCAGCGGCACCGTGAAGATCAGCGTTTCCTCCCCCGACGGCCGCAGCGCGATCTTTAATCTGATCGGTCCCGGCGAGATCTTTGGAGAAATCGCGGTGCTCGATGGGCAAGCGCGGACAGCCGACGCCACAGCAAATACGAATTGCGAGATTTTTGTCATCGACCGCCGCGAATTTCTTCCCTTTGTGCGAAGCCATCCGGCGCTTGCGATGAAATTCATCGAGCTGCTTTGCGCGAAGCTGCGGTGGACCAGCGACCAGGTCGAACAGGTCATCCTTCAGAACCTGCCCGGCCGGCTCGCCAGCGCGCTTATTCGGCTGGCCGAAAAACACGAGTTCGCGCCTGGGGGCCGAACCATCGCCGTTACCCAGCAGGAGCTCAGCGAGATGGTCGGCATGACCAGGGAAAGCATCAACAAGCAGTTGCGGGTTTGGGCCACCCGCGGCTGGGTTCGCCTCGAACATGGGGCCATCGTTGTGTTGGATCCCGAATCCCTTCAGACGCTGGCCGAAGCAGGGTCGGGAAGCGAAGGCGATTAGAGCGCCATGCCGCAAAGCCGATAGCGACTTTCGATAAAGGCCGGGCTCAAGCCAAAGAACTCGATGGGCCACGTCGAGCCTCATCGCGTGCTGCGCGCGATTGTGCGCTAAAGACATGCAACTCCAAGTGCGGTAGCCGCGACAGATTCCTCAAATGTTTTATCCGGCAAGTGTGACAAAAATCACATTTGTCCATCCGGCATTGAGCTAGTCACGGTGGGGACATCCGCACAATGGAGGGCACCCATGCATGGCACGTTCGAAAAGCGAGGCGAAAGCGACGACCGTATCCACCGCAGTTCGGGCATTGGATTTTTTGCGTTCCCCGCACTCCTTGTGATCGCGCTGATTGCGTTCGCGGTCACCCATCCGGGCGTCTCGACCTTGATATCGGACGCGGTGCAGGCCGAGTTTGTGGGTATCGATTCTGCGCCGGACGTGGTTCCAACGCGATTGGCGCAACCGGGCATGGTGACCAGGACCGTCAAAGCCAATTGAAAGTCAGCCGGCCTCTCCGGATGCGAGGTTGGCGCCGCGTTCGATGGTGAACTCGACGTCGATCAGATCGCGCGAATGATTCATGTCCGATTGTGACATCAGCAGAGTGAGGTTCTTGCCCTTCAGTGAGGCGAGGACCTCGGACAGCCGCTCGGAAAGCGCAGGCGCTATTCCCTCGAACGGCTCGTCGAGCAGCAGGCACTTGGTTCCGATGCCGAGCGCGCGGCCAAGCGCGACCAGTTTCTGCTGGCCGCCGCTCAACAGCAACGCCTTGCGGTGGCGCATTTCGGTGAGTTCGCCGATCACGCCGTATACGAAGTCGAGCCGGGCTTTGCGGTCGAGGTGCTTTGCCACCCACAACGGCAACAGGATATTCTCCTCGACGGTCAGTTGAGGCACCAGGCATCGGTCCTCCGGCATGTAGCCGATCCCGAGAGCGGCGCGGGCATGGCGCGGACGGGTGGACAGATCCGTTCCCTCGAACCGGATGGCGCCCCGCTTAGCCTTGAGATGACCCATGATCGAGCGCATCAGGGTGGTCTTGCCGGCGCCATTGCGGCCGACCAGGCTCACCATGGCGCCTCTTGCCACCTGGATCGAAAATCCGCGCAGCGCCGGCATCGACTGGATCTCGACCACCAGATCGTCGATCTCGAGTAAGGGGGCCGTACCGTTCATCGCACACCGCCCGTGACGTAACGGCGCACTTCCGGATCCCTTAGCACATCGCGCGGATCGCCATCGGCCAGAATCCGGCCCTGGTAGAACGCCACCACCCGGTCCGCATAGCGGCCGACGATCTCCATGTCATGCTCGACAAAGACGATGGTCGCAGCTTCGGGCGCGACGGCGTGAATCACACGGTCCATGGTGGCGAATTTCTCTTCCGCTGAAACGCCCGATGTCGGCTCGTCGAGCAGCAGCAATTTCGGCCGCCGGACCAGTGCCATCGCGATGTCGACCAGTTTGCGCACGCCACCGGCGAGTTCCGAGATCGGGCGGTCCGCCACCTCGGCCAGTCCGAACCGCGCCAGCAATTCGACGGCCTTGTCGTGCCGGCCCTGCGCCTCCGCGGCCGAATGGAATGAAAGGGCGTGGCCGCGCATGCCGGAGATCGCGACGGTGAGATTTTCGGCTGCTGTGAGTTCAATGAATAATTGCGGAATCTGAAACGAGCGGGATATCCCGAGCCGCGCAACGTGTCTTGGCGAGCGGGTTCCAACAGCCATCCCGTCGAGCGAGATCGAGCCGGCGTCGGGCTTGAGATAGCCGGTGACCATGTTGACGAAGGTCGTCTTGCCGGCGCCATTGGCGCCGATCAGACTCACCTTCTGGCCGGCCGCGATATCGATCGACAAGGCGTCGGCGGCGACCACGGCGCCAAAGCGCTTCTCAAGTCCACGCACGGAAAGAATCGGGTTCACAACGTAACCCCTTTCTCAGCCGCGATGGGATCCTCGATTGTTGGCTTGCTCCTTTTACGCTTATCGCGGACCCACAGCGAGCCGATGCCGCGCGGCAGAAACAGAATGACGCCCAGCAGGAAAACGCCGAGCACGAGCTGCCAGGTATTGGGCAGATACAGGTTGGAGAACGAACGGACCAGTTCGAGCGCCAGCGATGCAACGAACACGGCGGCGACGCTTTGATATCCCGCCAGCACCGCCACGAAAACGAATTCGCCCGAGGTGGTCCAGTAGGCAAATTGCGGGTCGATATGGCGCTGCGCCATCAGGGCAAACGCGCCACTGGCGCCGGCGAAAATCGCCGCGATGACGAAGTTGATGGTGACGATCCGATTGGCCGAGATGCCGAGATACTCGACCCGCAGGTTGTTTTCACGAACCGCGAGGCTCGCAAGGCCAAGCTCGGATCGAAACAGGATCGCGGCTGCAATGCCGGCCAGCCCGGTCGTGACCACCGAGACGGCATACAGCATGAAATCCGCCTCGCGCGGGTCGGTGAAGATCATGCCGAACAGGCTCGGTCGCCCGACGTTGAAGCCATCCGAGCCGCCGAGCGCAGTCGATTTGACCAGCGCGCCATAAAACACCATCGAGAGCGCGAGCGTCAGCATGCCGAAGAAGATGCCACTGTAGCGGGCAATCAGCGGACCGATCACGAGGCCGAGCAAACCGCCGCAGACGGCGCCGATGATGACCTGCACCACCGCGTCGGTGATGCCCCATTCGCTGGCGATCAGCGCCACGCCATAACCCCCCGCCGCGAAGAACAAGCCTTGGCCGAACGATACATTGCCGGTGCGCGCCAGCACCACGATGCCAAGTGCGATCAGGGCGTTGGAAGCGGCGATGGTCGCGAGCGACAATGTCCAGGTCGGCAGCACACGACCGAACAGCGTCGCCGCAACCAAAAGCCCGATCATCGCCAGAGGGTGGAGACCTTGCTTCATCAGATCCGCCTTGCCGTCTCGCGTTTGAACAGGCCCTCGGGACGAAACATCAGCACCGCCGCCATGATCAGATAGATCATGAACAACTCGGCCTGCGGCATCAGGTGCACCGAGGCCGCGCGTGCGAGCCCGACCAGGATCGCGCCGACGGCCGCTCCCTCGACGCTGCCCAGCCCACCGATCACCACAATGGCAAAGCTCAAAATGATGACATCCGAGCTGAGGCCCGGTTGCATCGAGATCTTGGGTGCGGTCAGCGCGCCGGCCAAGGCTGCAAGCAGCACCCCGAAGGCAAAGGCGAGCGCATAGACCCGATTGACCCGAACGCCCATGCTGACGCTCATTTCCTCATTATGGATCACCGCCAGCACGATCTTGCCCATAATGGTGCGATTGAGGCCGAACCAGATCGTGAAGCCGATGGCGGCGGCGATCGGTATCAGCACCAGATCGTAGCCGACGTAATAGAGACCGGCGAATTCGACATTGCCGAACAGCTCGTAGGGCTGCGTCGCATAGATCGGGTTGACGCCCCAGATCAGCTTGGTGACGTCCTCGAGAATGAGAAACACCGCGTAGGTCACCAGCAACAGCACCACTTCATCGCGGCCATAGAACATTTTCAACAAGCCGCGCTCCAGTAGAAAACCGACCGCCGAAGCGATCAGGGCGACGGAGACCAACATCGCGACAAACCCGACGCTGGGCGGGAGATTGTGCGCCGCGACGGTCGTCACCGCAGTCGCGGCGATATAGGCGCCGAGCGCGTAGAAGCTGCCGTGGGCAATGTTGAGGATCTTCAAGACGCCAAACACCAGCGTCAGCCCCAACGCAACGATGAAGAGCCACGAGGCCTGAATCAGGCCATCGAGGACGATCGTCAGAAAGAAATTCATCGCGTGGGTTTCATGCTGATCATGGCGGCGCGAGCGTTGCGTTCGCGCCGCGTCCGACGTCTTTCAGATACGATCGCCGTTCAGTTGTACTTCAGTTGCATTTGGCGCCGGCCATGCCGCCCTTGATCCAGTCGATCGCCTTGACGCCCGGCGGCGGATTGACGCATTCGGCCGGAAAATTCTGGATATCGACCAGCTCAACCCGCTTCGAGTCCGGATTATACTTGGTGCGGCTGATTGCGATCGGCTGGATCGCCTGATGGCCATCGGCAAGCTTCATCTGGATCAGGCCGCCCGGCGATTGCCATTCGAGCCCGGTCATGGCCGCAACCAGTTCGTCGGTCGAGGGCTTCTTGCCGCCGTTTGCGGCCATCGCCTTCTCCACCGCGCTCTTCAGTCCGAGGATCGATTGCGTGACGCGATAGGCGGCCTGCACCGGATAGACGTTATTGGCGGCCTCATAGCCTTTGAACAGCCAATCATTGAGCGGCGATTTCTGCGACATCAGTCCGTAGGCGCCGCGTGCGCCGATAATGGTGCCGTCGGGCATCTTGTCGCCGAGCGGCGGCAGCACGTGATCGGCGGCGCTCAGCACCAGCTGGCTGCGCTTCGGCAGTCCGCGCGGTGCCGATTGCAGGATGAACGCCTGCAGATCGCCACCCCACAGGCTGGAATAGACCACGTCCGATCCGGCGCCGACCAGCGCGGAGATTTCGGTGCCGTACTGGCCGGCTCCGAATTTCGGCAACAGATCCGATCCCAATTTGGCATCGGGGTAGAGTTGAGCGGCTGCGGCGACGAAATCGGCGCGGCTGTCCTGACCCCAGGCGTAGTCCTGGTTGATGGCCGAGAAGGTGTCCATCTTCACATTGTGCGATTTCATGTAGCGAATGAGCGCGACGTTATCCATGGTCGCGTGAGCCGCGGTGCGGAACACGTAGTTGTATTTGGTTTCCTCGAAAATGCGTGGGGTGCCGCAATCGAACAGCAGCAGCAGCTTCTTCAGTTCGTCGGCGATCGGCGCAACCGCAAGGCAGTCGCCCGAGCCGATGTAGCCGATCACAGCATCGACATTGTCGCGCTGATAGAGGTTGCGCAGCTCCTGGACCTGCTTGGTCGCGCCGCCATTTTCGTCGATGATCACGGGCTCGATCTTCATGCCGCCGAATCCGAGCTTTTCGTAAGGCGAGGGAGCGGAGCCCTTGTTCAACTGGTCGACGACGTATTGCGCGCCATTACGCGCCGGCACGCCGAAGCTGTCCGCCGCGGGCCCGGACAGGAACGTCACAATGCCGAGTTTGAAAGTCTCTTGCGCGGATGCCGGCGCCGCCAGGGCCAGCGACGATACTGCCGCGGCCGACAACAGCGCGGCGGAGCGGTGAAACCGCGAAAAATGCTTCATGATTCTCTCCCTGAATGGCCGGCGGTGAGGCCGCCGTTTTGTCCGCGCCGGTTATTCCGGCGCCGGTAGTTATTGATACGAGTTTAGGCGGGCTTTTCGAGCGCGTCTATGCGTCCAGAATGGCAACCGCGCGGGTCCAGCCCGCCGAGGCGCGCTCGATCTTGACCGGGAAGCACGACACGGTGAAGCCCGTCGACGGCAAAAGCTCCAGATTATGCAGCTTTTCGATGTGGCAATAGCCGATGTGGCGGCCGGCCTTGTGACCTTCCCAGATCAGGCTGGCGTCCCCGGTCTCGGCGTATTTCTTCGCGGTGTAGACGAAAGGCGCATCCCAGCTCCAGCCGTCGATGCCGGTCAGCCGCACGCCGCGCTCGAGCAGATACATCGTCGCCTCGTAACCCATGCCGCAGCCGGAAGTGACGTAATCGGGCCTGCCGTATTTCGCGCCGGCGCTGGTATTGACCACCACGATCTCGAGTGGCGAAAGCGTGTGGCCGATGCGCTTGAGTTCGGTCTCGACGTCTTTTGCGGTTGCCACATAGCCATCCGGCAAATGACGGAAGTCCAGTTTGACGCCCGGCTGCAGGCACCACTCCAGCGGCACTTCGTCGATGGTCCAGGAGCGCTCGCCCCGATTCATGGTGGGATGAAAGTGCCAGGGTGCATCGAGATGGGTGCCGTTATGGGTGGAAAGCTGCACCATCTCCACCGCCCAACCTTGCCCGTCCGGAAGATCCTCGGCTTTCAGCCCGTCGAAGAATTGCAGCATGCGCGGCAGGCCCTGCTGGTGATCGATATATTGGATCGTGGGATGATTGCCCGGCGGATCGGCCGGGACATCGTTCTGCAGCGGTACGGAAATGTCGATCAGCTTTCGCGCCATGGCGCTTCCTCCGTCGTTCTCGTTGGATCTGCGTTGGCCATTGTGAAGGCCACGTGTGTTTCGCTGTCAAGCACGACCGCGGTAGCGAAGGTCAGGCGGCAGGCGTAGCGTTGCCCTCGACCAGCGGCGGCTCTATAGAAATCAAAAGCAGCTTTGGGAGGCTAATGTGTGCATCGTCCAGTTGCCGGGCAAGTTGAAGGCCGCGTCGATCGCGACGCTGGGTATTACGCTGCTGGCTGCGGCGCCTGCGGCCGCGCAGAAAAAGGGCGGCACGCTGCGACTCTATCACAACGACAATCCGCCCAGCACTTCCTTGCTCGAGGAATCGACCATCGCGTCGGTGACGCCTTTTGCGGCGGTTTTCAACAATCTCGTGGTTTTCGATCCCGCCAAGGTACACGAAAGCATCGATACCATCATCCCCGATCTGGCTGAAAGCTGGTCCTGGGACCCAACCAATACCAGACTGACGTTCAAGTTGAGGGAAGGCGTGAAATGGCACGACGGCAAGCCCTTCACTGCCAAGGACGTTCAGTGCACCTGGCGGATGCTGATCGGCAAAAGCGACGTTCAGGATTTTCATCGCAACCCGCGCAAGATCTGGTACTCGAAACTGCAGGACGTCACCGTCCACGGCGATTACGAAGCCACGTTCGAGCTGAGCGAGCCGCAACCCAGCCTGCCGGTGCTGCTCGCCAGCGCTTTTTCGCCGGTGTATCCCTGCCACGTTCCGCAGCAGGTCATGCGCACCAGGCCTGTCGGCACCGGGCCGTTCAAATTCGTCGAATTCAAGCGGGCCGATTCGATCCGTCTCGTCCGCAATCCCGATTACTGGAAAAAAGACCGCCCCTATCTCGATGAGATCACGTTCAGGATGATCGACAGCCGCGCCACGCGCATGCTCGCCTTCGCGAC
>WNGI01013797.1_pt1 | contig 14488 bp, 13 predicted proteins | sample 5400621 | NCBI WGS metagenome assembly WNGI01 (sample SAMN13153374, study PRJNA577476) | soil metagenome | isolation source: 20 cm soil or saprolite under Garry oak tree replicate 1 | place: USA:California | collected 2016-06-15 | reverse complement strand
GCCAACCGACCTCCATTTGTATGAAAACCTTGTCAGTTAGCTATCTAACTCCATTTCTACTTAGTCCTTATCAGTCACGGGATGCTGTCTGCGTACGAACGGCCGCTTTGCGCCAGAAGCGGTCGTCCGCGGACTAGGCGACGCTGACCTTCCAATGCGAAAAACTTAGACGAATGACGCCCCGAGTCGGCGTCCATACGCTGCGATCTCGTTGCCCGCCGCCCGCCGGGTAGCATCATACGCCGCAAGCGCCGTAGCGAGGTCGTCTGCCTGAGCAAGCGCATAGCTCAGCGCAAGCGCGTCGCCCGCTGCCTTGGAAACCCCCATCGCCGTGTGGGGGCGAACAACGAAGGCGGCATCGCCAAGCAATGCAATGCGCTTGGTCACCATCATCGGCGCGGCATAGTCGAATATGGCCTGGATGAAAGGCGATCTTTCAGCAGAGACGGCAGTGGCAAATTGCGGTGGAAGAGTTTGTTCGGCAACCCTGACGAGATCATCGCGCGCCGCATCCGGCATAGCACCTGCCGGGAGCGAGTACTGATGGACATGTCCGGAGGCGTCAGTTAACGCGCGCGCGAGCGAGCCATCAGCATCCGACAGTGTCCGATACCAAACCCAATTGTATCGACGACGGCCTGCCTCAAGAGAGCCATCGGGACCGGCAACCAGATATCCAAGTATGTGGGACCGATGCATATTGAAGAATGCAAAGCGCTCGCGCAGCGTTTCTGCCGCTGAATTCGGCAAGTCCACCTCCGGGTAAAGACCGCGCCACGCCGCGTATCCCGCGTATACCGGCGCAGCATCATCACCCGCCACTGCCTTGCGCACAATCGACCCGACACCGTCGACGCCAATCACGAGGTCGGCCTCTACGGTAATGCCGTCCGAAAACGTCAAATAGGCCGCGCCGCCATGCTCGCTGGCAGACACCACCTCTCGCCCCTGCAGATAGTTTCGGTCCGGGAGTCGCTCACGGAAGCTTCGGAACAGGATGTCCCATGAGATTTGCATCTGGGGCGTTTCATGACGCTCAATGATCTGACCGCCGTAGTCGAGAAAAATTCGCTCGCGTGCGACAACACCAATTCGCGCGACATGCTCGCAACCGACGGCTCTCAGGATCGCAAATATCTCGCGCTGGCCGACGAGACCCGCGCCACGGCCTTCCAAACCGTGCTTCGACCGCTCGAAGACCGTCACCTCGTGACCCGCGGCATGAAGAAGGGCTGCCGCGAAGAGGCCACCGAGCGAGCCACCAGCGATTACGATTTTGAGCGAGTGCATTGGAGCGAACTGCCTATTCAGTGAAGTCGAGTTTCGTTTTGGCAGAAAGCGGGATGTTTACATGCGCCGCGCCCCGGCAGGTTGAGAATCTCACCGAGGATCGGTGATGGCGTTAATTTCCAACGGCTCGTTTGCACTGTCGATAAACTCGACAGTGGTGAACCACAAATCGGTATCACCGACGTTTTCAAGATCATGGATCTTATATTCACCTGTGCCATACACGAAGTGACGCGTGTCGCCCGCCGCGTAGGTCGCTTCGATAACGGAGCCATCCTGCGTATGCGACCGGGCCCGGCCAGCTGTGACGGCAGTCCAGAAATAGTCCAGCACGTGCCGATGAAATCCAATCCGCTCACCCGGAGCGAGCCGAATTTCCCAGACGCGCACGCGATCGGTTTCAGACAAAAGCCGAGTGCCGACTCGACCGTTGAGTTGATTTGCCTCGAACTCCTCGCGAATGGTGCTGGGCCAGGCCGGCGCGACCTCCTCAATCACGTTAGCGGTCATTCAATGTCCTCCTTGGTCCTAAGTTGTCTATTGAAAGCTCTATTCGATACCCAGTCCGGTCTGTGCGCGGACGTGCTGCGCACCGAATGATGCGCGGACTAGAGCGGCGGCGGTGCTGCGATCCAGCACCGACACGGCCCAAGACACCGCGAACGCGAGCGGCACGGAGACCAGCGCCGGATTGTCGTAGGGAAATGGTGCAGGCCCAAACTTGAGGGTCGCTGTCCACACTCCGGGACTGAGAGCGACGAGGCCCACCGAACTGAGCAAACCTGCGAGCGATCCACTTACTGCTCCCCTGGTCGTCAGATCCGGCCACACGATCGACAGGAGGATGACAGGAAAGTTGGCGCTCGCTGCGATTGCAAACACCAGTCCGACCATGAATGCGATATTCTGGTTCTCGAACACGACGCCGAGACCCATCGCGAGAAGGCTGATCGCAACGACGGCAGCCTTCGACACAAGCACTTCCTCGTGCTCGCTCGCACGGCCTCTGCGGATCACTCGGGCGTAGAGATCGTGGCTGGCAGCGGATGCACCAGCGAGCGTCAAGCCGGATACGACGGCAAGAATGGTCGCGAACGCGACTGCCGAGATAAATCCGAGCAGGAGTGACCCGCCGACCGCATCTGCCAGGTGCAAGGCAACCATGTTGGCGCCCCCTATCAGCCCACCCGCAGCATCACTGAACTGAGGATTCGCCGAGACCAGCGCAATGGCGCCGAAGCCGAGAACGAACAGCAGACTGTAGAACACTGATATGAATCCGGTCGCGACCAGCACCGATGTGCGGGCGTCGCGCGCATTGCGCACTGTGAAGAAGCGCATGAGTATGTGCGGAAGCCCGGCGGTACCGAAAATCAGGGCGAGCCCAAGCGACATCGCCGATATCGGATCCTTAACGAGACCGCCCGGCGCCATGATCGCGGCAGCTTTCGGGTGCAACGTCACCGCCTCCCGAAACAGCGCCTCCAGGCTGAATCCGAAATGCCATAAAATCAGGAATGACATCAGGGCAGAGCCAGACATGAGTAGCACAGCCTTAATGATCTGCACCCACGTCGTGGCGAGCATGCCTCCGAACGTCACGTACACCATCATCAGCCCGCCCACGATGCCGACCGCATAGATATAGGGCAGCCCGAACAACAACTGGATCAGCTTGCCTGCGCCCACCATCTGGGCGATCAAGTAGAAGACGACGATCACCAGGGTATTCACTCCCGCAATCGCCCTGACGGGGACTTCGGATAATCGATAGGCCACCACGTCGGCAAAGGTATAGCGGCCGAGATTGCGAAGCGGCTCCGCGATCAGGAACAGGATCATTGGGAAGCCGACCAGGAAGCCGATGGCGTAAATCATGCCGTCATAGCCCGAGGTGTAGACGAGCGCGGTAACCCCCAGGAAAGTCGCGGCCGAAGTGTAGTCGCCGGCAATCGCCAGCCCGTTCTGGAATCCCTTAAGGCCACCTCCCGCGGCATAAAAATCCTTCGCCGTACTCGTACCTTGCCTCGCGGCCCAAAAGGTCACGCCGAGGCTGACGGCGACGAAGCCCAGGAACATAAGGATCGCCGTGACGTTCAACGACTGCCTCGTACCGAGTGCGGACGTCAGTGCATCCGCTCTCGCCGGATCAGAAAGAAGGGCGAACGCGGTTGCGAGCAGTAGACCGCAAGTCTGTCGCGAGATCATTGTACTTCCTCCAGAAGACGTTGGCTGAGATGATCGAAGCGGGAGTTCGCCCGCCGGACGTAGACGGCCGTCAGAACGAACCCGAGCGCGATGAGTCCGACGCCGATCAGAAATCCCCAGGTGATGACCGTTCCGTTCCCCAGCCGAAGTCCGAGCAATCGCGGCCAGAACGCGATGGTGAGGATGTAGCCGAAGTAGGCAGCGGCCATGCCGATCGACATGCCGGCGCCGAAGCGTGTGCGCTCGTTCGCAAGTTGCCTGAACGCAGGAAGATCTTGGATCTGTTGCGGGTCCACTGGTGTACCTCCCTCTCTGCTTAGGCCGCTTAGGCGGCGATTCCGGTTGCTACGGCCGTTTCGGCCATCACGGCCTCAGGGGTGCGATGCCGTTCTGCCATCGCCCGTTCTTCCGGGGTGGCGATCTGCGCCTGCATGTATGAGCCGAGGTGGCGGGCGCGCCTGACGACGGCGGCCCCGAAAGGAACTCGCGCCGACTCGAACTGTTCGAGCGGATGTGTCTGCAATGCATCGACCAATGCCATCGTATCGGCCGCGGCCTTGGTCACTCCCATGCCAACATGAGGCCTTGCCACGAAAGCGGCATCCCCGAGGATCACCGTCCTCGCTCCGAGCACCATACGGGGCGTCTCGAGGTCGAGGATCGCCTGTATGAACGGTTGCGACGTCAGCCGAACGACCTCAGCGAACTGGGGCGCGAGCAATCGCTCTGCATCGCGACGCATTGCTGCGAATATCTCGGCTCGAATCTTTGTCGGGGGTATCGACAGCTCGTGTCGAACGCCGTCCATATCCGTAAGCAGATCAGCCAACCGATGATCGGCATCGGCGGGGCGGTACCATACGAAATTGAATCGGCGCTGACCGACGCCCATCTCTTCGTTGGCTCCGGCAACGGGATAGCCGAGCATCTGCTCGCCGGGCGGCAAGCTGAAGGCAAACCAATCGCATAGTTCGGCGCGGACCCGCGGCGACAGGTCCTGCTCGTTGACGAGCCCGCGCCACGCGACGTATCCGGCATAGACAGGGCGAACATGGGGTGCGCACTGCGCCCGCACCGTGGAGAAGATTCCATCTGCGCCAATCAGCAGATCTCCCGAGGCCCGCGTACCATTAGCAAACCGCGCGACAACCCGATCGCTATGTTCCGTCACGTCGACGAGGTTCTGGCCGTGGTGATAGCAATTGGCCGGAATCGCGTCCTTCAACATACCGTACAGGCGGCCCCATGACGTGAGAACCTGCGGCAGCGCGAGTTCGCCCGCGACCCGCCCATCGCGGTCCAATACGCGCCGACCGGGCACGCTGACCCCTAGGGCCGCCGCTGCGGTATCGATGCCGGCCTTGGCCAACACATCGAATAGTTCCCTATGGGTAACGATACCTGCGCCTCGGCCGGCCAATTCCGCACCGATGCGCTCATACACGTCCACCTGCCACCCCGCCCGCCGCAGCAGCAGGGCGGCGAAAAGGCCGGCCATCGAACCACCGATCACCACCGCCTTTGGCTTGGTACGTACCTTCCCGTGACCGTCGTTCATGAGCTCTCCTCCCTTTCGGCTGTTCGCCGGCGCCTTATTTATCGTTTGATCAATTATGGCGCTTGTCATTGCGTTAAGTCAACAGTTATTTATCATTTGATAAATAAGATATGGGAACTGCCCCTTTCTGACCAGCGAGGCTTGGTCTCTTGGGACTGGTCCGTTGCTTGGGATCGATTGAGCAAAACTAGGCGATTGGATGTACAAATGCTGAAAGCGTCCACTCCAACCGAAGAATCAGTCGTGAAACCATCCGCCAAAGCCCGTCCGCGAAGTGCAACCAGAGGGCCACCGCGACTCGATCCGACCCAACGCGAGGCCATCATCACGCGAGAAGCTGTTGCGTTTTTCGCCGAATGCGGGTTCGAAGGGCAAACCCGCGAACTCGCGAAGCGGCTGCGGATCACCCAACCCCTGCTCTACCGATACTTTCCCACCAAGGAAGCGCTTATCGAGCGCGTCTATCAGGAAGTCTTCGTCGGCCGCTGGAAGGCGTCGTGGGGAAAGCTGATCACGGACCGGGCCGAACCATTGAAGTCAAGGCTTACCCAATTCTATCGCGAGTATGCGGAAGCAATCCTCACTTATGAGTGGATCCGCCTGTTCATGTTCGCGGGCCTCAAGGATCTTGGATTGAATGCCCGCTACCTAAAAATGTTACGCGAACGCGTCTTTGAGAAGGTGATCGTAGAGATCCGAGCCGAATACGGCCGTCCTCCTATCGCCCAACTTCCAATCACCGTTTTGGAAATTGAGATGGTGTGGGGTCTTCACGCGGCGATTTTCTACTTGGGTGTTCGCCAGTTCATCTACGGGATGCCTCTGGAAGCGGACGTGAACTCGATCATCGACGCTAAGGTAACGACCTTTCTCAGTGGCATCCGGTGCATCCTGCCGGCGAAATCGAGAGTTTGATTTGGCCGGTCTTAAGCGTCCATCGTGCTTGACCGGCCGATGCCCGCTTCCGGACCCGCACTGAAACGCTCGACGAGAAAATCGATGAACAAACGCACCTTGACGGCGAGATGGCGCGTCGGAGGGTAGATCGCATAAAGGGTCAGCGGAGCGATCTGCCAGTTCAAACGAAGATAGAGGCGCAGGTGAAGGTTCCCGTCTCTCGTCGAGACAAATCAGACTGGTACTGTTTGATGACATCAGACAGATTGGGAACCGTTTTCCGACCGAGAAAGAGGTCTGGGAAGCCGCACTGATTGAAGGCTTGGTAACCGACGTTCCCGTGGCAGACGAGGAAAGCGGGCAGCCCAGCATCGATAGAGGCCCGCGGACGGCGCGTAAGCCGAGCGAAAGGACAAGCAATGGCCAAGAACACGATTTGCCTGTGGTACGATAAGGACGCAGAGGCTGCTGCCCGCTTCTACGCCGAAACCTTTCCCAACAGCGCCGTGGGTGTCGTCCACCGTGCACCCAGTGATTATCCATCCGGCAAGGAGGGCGACGTGCTGACGGTAGAATTCACAGTCGCCGGCGTCCCCTGCATCGGTCTTAACGGCGGTCCCGCGTTCAAGCATAACGAAGCTTTCTCGTTTCAGATCGCCACCGATGATCAGCAAGAGACCGACCGCTACTGGAACGCCATTGTCGGCAATGGAGGCCAGGAGAGTGCGTGCGGCTGGTGCAAGGACAAGTGGGGCGTCTCCTGGCAAATCACGCCGCGCGTGCTGACAGAGGCGCTGGCGGCCGGCGGCGATGAAGCAAAGCGCGCATTCGATGCCATGATGGGCATGAAGAAAATCGACGTCGCCGCGATCAAAACGGCGCGGCGCGGCTGATATCTTCATCACAAGAACTTCCCCGGGGGATAGCCGTGTCTCGACCGGGCCCAGTCGTCGCGGGTGCGAGACGATTCGCATGTCTCTCCGGCATCGCGGCCACGGAGAAATGCAGCGACGTGGCGGCGCAATTGTTGCACCGCATGAGTCCGGTAGTGGCGCGTCGTTTCGTGGCGGCGTGGCAATTCAATCGCTTTCGGTGCACAGCGGACATGGCCGGACTTGCTGCTGGCACGACCCCGTGCGAATAACCCGAAGCGATCTTGACCTCTTTCCTCAACAAACCGGTTCTGGGAAAGGAGGAGGGCCCATCTTCAGCCAACTAAGGTCAAAACGTTTCCGGCAGTGTCTTCGAAATGCGCGAGCGTGCCGCCCCATTCCTGCTTTTCAGGTGGAGCAGTAAAATGCACGCCCTTCGCCACAAGTTCGGAATACGCGGCTTGAATATCGTCAACTTCAATCGAACATCCCACGAAACGGCCTGCAAGGTCTCGCTCCTCACGGTTTTTCTCTGAAGACACATCTTCGACAATCAACACGGGACCAAGATCAAATCCGATCGCCTTGTTCTCGTATTGCCACAATATATCCAATCCTAAAATTTGAGCGTAGAACTTCTTGGCGGCTGCCAAATCGGTCACGAACACCCTGACATAACGTATGCGCATCGACGCCTCCAGCCTGAGTGCGCTCGACGCGACACTTTTCGCCTGCTTCGGCCGCCAAAGTGACGCGTGGCCGCAAACAGCGTCTTAACCGCCCCCAGCGCCTTTCGTTCCCCAGACATGGCGCCATTGCCTGAGGTGAGATGAAGCACGTCCGAGGCGAGCGCAACCGCTGCGCCAAAACGCCCATCGGAATGGCCGGTCCGACTTCCGTTCCTGGCACGAAGCTGCCGACACGCGACATCCGCTACACGGCTGCGTTTGGGGGTAAACCGAACATAACGCGGACAGCCCAATTCGGTTGGGATTGACCCTCAACGACACCGTCAGCGCCGTCCAGTCGACGCCAGCAGGGCTTCGCGTTCAGGTGCTGGCATGGCGCGCACGCGCCGTCTGCCGATGAGGCGCATTGCGGCAAATCCTATGAGGAACATGACCGTCTTGCTGACAATACCAAAGATCGGCATGACCAAGGCCCATGTCGCCACGCTGAAGGTCAGAGCCACGAAAGCATTGACCACGGCTGAAGCGAACATCAAGCCGGCCCAGAGGAAGCCCACAACAGCGGCAACATCCGGCACGACCGACCGAGCAATTTCCGGCAAATATCGGTTCATCCACCCAGGCTTAAGCATTACGACACCAACGATCACATAAATCACGCTTGGCTTAAACAGCACGTAGCGCGGGTCGTCCGTGAGCAGCGTCGCAGTCCCTGCAGCAATGACGAGAAAAAGGCTAAGCCACTCCATCATATCGATTGGCTTCCGGCGAATGCGCTGGACTCCGATCTGTGCCAGGCCCAGTGTCATGCCGAGCCCAGTGGAGAGGAATGTATTGTGTGTCAGCAGAAACACAGCGACAAACAGGATGGTCGACGCCAGGTCGAGCAGCAGCAGCTTTCCCGCGTTCAAGAAGTCTCGCATCGGACGTTGAACTCCCAACTCATCCTTCGATAGTAGACTTTATACCGTCTCAACTTATCCGTATGAATGGGCATTGGCGCCAGAACCGGCCATCATGATGAAGTCAGGTCATGACGCATCTGAGACATCGGCGTGATGACCGTAAACCCATTTACCACTAGATTGATCGTTGGTTGCGGCTGCTGACGTACGTCACTGTGCTGCAACCGCCCACTCGAGGAGGCCGCCCTGTGACCACGCTTGTCGAGGGCCTCGACTTGCCCGCCGCGTTGCCACGCGCGCGCAGTCGTCGCGACACCGAAACCGACACCGTTCAGTTCGCGCAAGCCGCGCTCGCCGCGGCCAAGCAGGAGGGGCTGCAGCTGGCGGTGCGGGCGCGCTATGTCGCGCTCACGATAATCGCCTGCCTGTTGCCGATTATCAATCTGACGTGGGAGCAGCTTTACTATGTGATGCTGCTTGGCCTATTCGCGCTGATTGGCTGGGGTCAGGTCAGGGTTGGGCGGGTCGGCGTGTCGAAATCAGAGCTTGCGCTGTTGTTCTGCGACCTCGCGCTGCTGACATTCATCGCCGTTGTACCGAATCCCTTCAGCTCCGCGCACTGGCCAGTGGCGATGCAATACCATTTCGGCAACTTCATCTATTTCTTCGTGCTGCTGTCGGGCGCGACACTAGCCTATTCCTGGCGCACTGTCATCGCGGTCGGCACGTGGACCTCCGCTCTTTGGATTGGGGGCATGGTCTGGGTGTGGTGCCAGCCCGATCGCAATCCCGAGCTGACCGCCCGCATCGCAGCGGCGATAGGCAGCGATCAAAGGCTGTTCCAGCTGATCTCGCCCAACTCGATCGTGTTCGGCGCGCGCATCCAGGAGATCGTCGTGTTCATTATTGTCGCGGTGACACTCGCAGTCGCGGTGCGCCGTGGCAATGATCTCCTGATCCGCCACGCCGCAGTGGAACGCGAACGCGGCAATCTCGCGCGCTACTTCTCGCCCAACGTGGTGGAGGAATTGTCCAAGAACGACGAACCACTAAAGCAGGTGCGCACGCAAAACGTCGCCGTGCTGTTCGTCGATATCGTCGGCTTCACCGCCTTTGCCGACGTGCGCACGCCGGAAGAAGTTGTGCGCACCTTGCGCGAATTCCACGCGCTGATGGAGCAGGAGGTGTTTCGTCACAGCGGCACGCTCGACAAATACCTTGGCGACGGGCTGATGGCGACCTTCGGCACGCCGTTCGTCGGAGAAGCCGACGCTAGCAATGCGCTACGCTGTGCGCAGGCTATGACGGCGACGGTGGACACGTGGAACGGCGAACGCAAAGCGGCCGGAGAGGCTCCGATCCGCGTCAGTTTTGGTTTGCACTACGGGCCGGTCGTGCTCGGCGACATCGGGCAAACCTGCCTTGAATTTGCGGTGATCGGTTCGACCGTGAACGCCGCAAGCCGGCTCGAAGCGTTGACCCGCTCGCTCGACTGCGAGCTAGTGGCTAGCGAGGATCTCGTCAAGCGCGCCAAGTCCGAACTCGGCAGTGCAGATCCGGCGTTTCGACCACTGATGGCGGAAGCCCCGCAGACGATCCGCGGGCTTGAGCACCCGATCGCGATCTGGATCCAGGCGCGCGGGCACTCGTAGATTGCGGTGATCGCAACAGCTCGGCGCGTCCGTTGGCCTAGGCAGGACAGGAAATGGGCAACAACAAGGTGGCCCAGCCCAACCAATCCAGCGCTTATCTACATGTCGGCTGACAGTGGTAGACCGGAGATGATCGACGTGCGGCCAAAAACGACGCGAATGGCCCCGACTGGACGTCGAACGGGGCCATCCATCCAGGAAGCCACTATCCGTGATATACCAACGGTCGCGTAGGAGGAGCGCCCATGGTGCAGCAGCGCGTTGAGCGCAAGCTCGTGTCGGTCGTCGTAGCGGATGTCGTCGGCTATTCCCGCCTCATGGAACTAGATGAGGAGGGAACCCATGCGCGCCTAAACGTACTCCAGCGGGACTTGCTCAAACCGAAGATTAGCGAGCATCGCGGGCGGATTATCAAAAATACTGGTGACGGAGCGCTCGTTGAGTTTGCCAGCGTCGTTGACGCCGTGAGGTGCGCCGTCGAGATCCAGCGCGAGATGATCGACCGCAGCGCCGATTTCCCGGAGGATCGACGCATCGTGTTCCGTATTGGCGTAAATCTCGGCGATGTCATCGTAGAACCGGGTGATATTCACGGCGACGGTGTGAACGTTGCTGCCCGACTTGAAGGTCTGGCCGAACCCGGCGGCGTGTGCATCTCCGGGACAGCTTACGATCAGGTTCGTGATCGGGTTCCTTACGTCTTTACCGAGAAGGGGGAGCAAACGGTCAAGAACATTTCCCGCCCCGTGCGGGTGTATTCGCTGAGTGCAAATGCCATCGCAGCGCTGCTGGCATCTCCGCCGTCAGTGGTCCAGCGGCAACCGTCTGGGAGGTACTGGCGCCGCGGCTGGCCGGCCGCCGTAGGCATCGCAACGGTCATTGTCGTAGTGGCCGGGCTTTGGTTCGGTTTCAAGACCGCCAAAGAAACTTCAATGTCTGGGTCACTACCGCGGCTGTCTATTGTGGTGCTGCCGTTTACCAATCTGAGCGCTGATCCTGGGCAGGACTATCTGGCCGATGTCATTACAGAGGAGCTCACCACCGGTCTGTCGCGCATCAAAGGCGCGTTTGTAATCGCGCGTAGCACAGCCTTCACCTACAAGGGCAAGCCGGTAGAAGTGAAGCAAGTCAGCAAGGACCTCGGCGTGCGCTATGTACTCGAAGGCAGCGCGCAGCATGGCGGCAGCAAGGTCCGGGTGACTGCCCAGCTCATTGACGCCGCGACCGGCGCGCATCTCTGGGCGGATCAATTCGACGCTGATCAGTCCGATCTCCTGGGGATGCAGGACGAGATTGTTACTCGCCTGTCGCGAGCCTTAGCGATCCAACTCGTTGCCGCCGATGTTGTCCGCGTTTCGCGAACCAGACCCGATAACCTAAATGCCCAGGACCTCGTGATGGCTCTCTTAGAAGTGATACCTTCGGCACAAAGCGCCGACCCAACGAAAGCCATCCTGCGGGCGGACGAACGCGCCTCTCGGGCAATTGCGATTGATCCGAACTTTGACGTTGCTCACCTCGCTAAGTCTTGGGTTCTCATGGCGCAAAATCGTCACGAAGAGGCGATTGTCGAGGCGGAACATACCCTCCTTCTGAACCCCAGCAATATAACCGCCTATTTGCCCCTGGGTTTTGCGAACGTGTTCCTGTGTCGGCCTGAGCGGTCCATAGAGGCTGCTGATAAAGCCATTCGCCTCAGTCCTCGCGATCCTCTACTGTGGGTTTTTTATGAGATCAAGGGAGAAGCTTTTTTTATTTTGCAGCAAGAGGTCAACACGATCGAATGGGTCCGTCGATCCCTGGCCATCGCTCCACGTGGCGACCCCAACGCATTGTTGTTGCTGATTTCGAGCCTTGCGTTGAGTAACCATGAAGCTGACGCAAGCGACGCACTCAAACGATACCTATCAAGTAGCAGCGCCAAAAGCAAAACCATCAGCCAGTTTCAAAAGCAGCGACGATCCTTAGCCGACAACCCAAAATGGTTGGCCTACAATGTACGGTTCGCTGAGGGTCTGCGATTGGCAGGAATGCCGGAATGATTCGCCGTCGTGAGGTATACGCGCTCAAGGGCCCACAAGTCCTTGGCAGAAACTGACTTATCTCAATGCCGCAGCAGGCTGTAAGCGGTAGCAGCAAGATGTGTAAACGGTGCTATCGAGAGAAAGATGGCCCCAACCCAATGGGATAACCGCGCTCGATCTTCGAGGCGTCAGCACCACAGGTGCATAGGTGTGCAAAAAAGACCTTGCTTTCTTTCCTTAGACTGCTGGCTTCGCTTCGCTGGCAGTCCATCCTTTGTCACGACTTTCCTCTCGACTTCTCAAGCAACAACTTTGCGCGGTCCGGTCGACATGCAAAGGTAAGTCGTTTCGTTCGCGCTTCCTATGAAAGACCGACGGAAACGAACCGGCGGAAATTCGTGGGTGTGGCTGCACCAGACGAGCAACAGTTACGCAGCCGCGTTGCAAGCCAATTTGGCATTCAACGTTCGTCGAACAGGCAGCGACGCAGACCGCAGGCGACGGGGTCGTTCGAGTTCACGAAAAATCCGTCGCACAACATTCAGCTAAGCGCGGAGAAGGTCGGGGTCGGACGATCCCGCATTCCGGTCAGACTCTATTTCCAGTCGGAAGATATCGTCCTCAAGCGGCCGCTTCAGCTTTCCAGTGCCGACGCCGACAGCAAGTGAGCCGAGGAAACAGAGGCCTCGGTAATCACCACGGCAACGGCCAATTCGCTGCGCCACGAAGGCGATTGAGAAGCGCCACGTCGTTGCAGGATTGGCTCAACTTCTTCGTTCCGAGTCCTTTAGTTTGGCAGACCGCGACGACCAAGATCATTTGTTCTCGATGATGAACTCGCTCTCTTGATCGCTGCCTCCGGAACGTTGCTAGGAGGCGATCGCAACACGTGCGGTCTCGTAACGTGCTTCGAAGAATGTAATGGGCGCTGTTGTTGGGCCTGCGGTTTGATTTGATCGGCTCGCCATTCGAGAAACTCCCGAAAGAGGAGAGAGGAATCTCCTCGACCCTTTCCTATCGGCGACGACGTATTTGGCTGAACGCTCGCCACAACGGAGACATTGCGGTCGATCGGCAAAGACGCATTTCCGCTCTCCCCTGACTGGCGCCCCTTATCGTATTCGGCCGTTGCGGCAGCTGGCTGCTCGAGTTCTACCGACTGGGCCGGCGCGACGTTTGAAGATGTTGTCTCCGCTGGTGCAGGAGCTTGGTCGAGCGGTACTCCACCTGACTCTGCGGCACTGGGAATCTGGGCAGAGTGCGCTGCAGGGATCTGCTCAGCAGTCGCGTCGGGCACGGCGTTCGGCACCGTGCGCTCCGAGACAGAGTCCGACCACGCTCCAACTAGCCGTGCGAGCGAGTGGGTAACCGGCGAGTCCTTCGCGAACTGCACCGTGTTCGCGGCGCCGAAGACAACGCCAATTGCCACACCAGTGGCGATGACTACGAACGCCGTAATAACAACCAGAATCTTCCGCTTCGAAGGAGGCGATAGCGGCGAAGAAAACTGCCGGTTTGAAATCGGCGCCGCAGCATCGCGGCTTGCCCGGTACAAAGCATCCGGCCGGAGCGGACGCACATTCGCCCGAAGGATCAGCTGGCTCTCTAGAGGCTCGATCGCTCTTAGCAAGTCATCTTGAAGGCGTTTCGCCTCGTCGCGACCTTGCGTATCTTTCGCCAAGTGTCGCTCGTCAACAATATTTCTCTCCACGTCATATTCAGTTGAACCCATCAAAAAATCTCCTGTCGATTCATTGAATGTGCGACTCTGGGTGCCCTACCCTCCTGAAAATTCCATTCTGTGCCTTCGGATGAAACAGTTCGTCAAAAATACAAATGATTGCGCGCGCGCTCGCATTGACCAGAATATGCAAAAACCAACCGCGCTGTCCGTTGCCCACTCGGCGCGGCAACTGGCGCGCTCAAAAAAACAAGCGCATTCGTTATGCCAATTCAGTTCGCTTGCGTTCCGTCATGCGCGCGCCGTTCTAGTCTCGCGCAAAAGCTCAGCCAATTTCGTGCCGATCCATATCGAAATCTTTGGCCTTAAGTTAGAGAACTGACGGCGCCAATGTGTTCCTTTGCGGGCGACAGGCCTTTATGGCACTGAAATACCTAAGTCATTCGCGCTAGACGCGAAACTTTCCGATGCGCCTACCTGAAAGCAAAGTGAACACCGGTTTTCCCTCGCGACAAACGCGGAACGCGTTTGCGCGGAGATCATGCTCAAACAAAAGATAGAGCGAGATGACGATTCGAAGAAAAGTCATCATGCTCTAGGCGTCACTCCGCATTCGCCCGCTCGAGCGGCGCTGCGGCGACACTTGCCTGCGGCCGTCCTTTGGCCGTCGTCGCGCGGCGACTGCGTTGCACGAGATACTGGTCGGCGAGCA
>WNGI01006867.1_pt1 | contig 14490 bp, 18 predicted proteins | sample 5400621 | NCBI WGS metagenome assembly WNGI01 (sample SAMN13153374, study PRJNA577476) | soil metagenome | isolation source: 20 cm soil or saprolite under Garry oak tree replicate 1 | place: USA:California | collected 2016-06-15 | reverse complement strand
GATCGAGCGATGCGCGCCGGGCGCGTACCCCGCATGCCGCGCTGGCTTCGCCAGCCGCGGCACGGCAGTCGCGCGTGGTATTGTCCCTTCACGCTCGCGTCTGGCTCCGACCCGAGACATGAGTCTCGGGTCGCGCTCCCGAGCGCCGCGTCTTTCGGGCGCTTCGAGCTTCGCCGTCAGGGGCAGCCGCCGGACCCGGCCGGGAGCTGGGCGCAGTCGGCGAGCGAGGTGACCTTGATCGTTCCGGGCAGCGCGCCACCGCCTGCCGACTGGTTGGCGAGCGCGAGCGCGTCCGAGCTGTAGTTGATGACCGCGCTGCCGCCGACGCTGAGCTTCAGGTCTTCCGTCCAGATCGACCCGTAGATGGTGGCGTTGCCGGTGATGGAGGTGGAGAACGTCGTCTGGCCACGGACGATCATGAGACCGACGAAGTCGAAGTCTCCGAGGATCTGGAGGTCGCCCTCCACGATCATGATCCCGCACCCGGTGGCGTTGCCGTTCATTTTGACGTTGTTGCCGGTCAGGTGCGTGATCTGGGGGCTGGCCGGCGTGCCATAAGTCTGGTTGCCGTTGATGTTGCTGCTGTTGTCGTCTGCCGGGACCGGCGGGTTGCCGCGACGCGCCAGGATGTCCGTGATGATCTGGTCCAGCTGCGTCAGGGTCGGTGCGGCCGGCGACGTCCAGACGCTCGGCACGACCGGGGGGCCCGTCGAGAAACCGAGGCCGGTCACGTTGTCCTTCTGGTCGGAGGTCAGGCTGTTGATCGCCTCCGTCGTGTTCGTCGCATTGCGCGTCGAGATGCCGGGGACCGGCGGGGCGGTGCCCATGCCGCCCGTAAAGTGGTGGTCGTTCCCGTCGACCCCGAACGCGTTGCCGTTGAAGATGGAGTCGGTGGGGGCGTCGTTGACCAGGTAGATCGCGCCAGGCGCCGTGGACGGGATGTTCGTGCGGGTGACCGTCGCGACGACGATGTTCTTCACCCCCTCGGTCCCGTTGGCGGTCGCGACGAAGCGGCCGTCGTTGGCGGGGTTCGCCCCGCTGTAGACGGCCACGTTGTACGTGAAGCCGCTGAACGGCCCGAAGTTGCGCGACGTGCTGCCCCAGAGCGCGCTCCAGTTGTTCACGATCTCGTTCTGGAAGTTGACGGTGCCCGGGCCGTTCACCGTCTGCATCGCGTCGAGGATGGCGGACTCCGCGACGAAGTGGACCTGCGCGGCGCCGCGATAGTTGCGCGTGGCGCGGACGTCGGAGGCGCCGACGAGCAGGGCGCCCGTCGCCGCCACGAGCAGCGCGGCCATCGTGAAGAGCGCCATCACGAGGACCATGCCTCGATCCTTGCGTTTCGGCCTGCGTGGCATCGGGGTCCTCCGCGACCTAGAAGTTCATGAGCGAGCGGTTCCGGATCGCCACTTCGCACTCGGCGATGGAGCTGACCGGGGTGCTCACCCGCGGATTCGGGTTCTTCAGGTTGGCCTTGACCGTGACGCGAACCTTCGTGACGCAGTCGCGCTGGGCCGGGGTCAGCTGCGGCGGCGAGCCAGACGGAACGATCTCGTTCGGCGGGTTCGAGGCGTCGAAGTAGCGGAAGTTGAGCCCGCCCGCCGGAACGTTGTCGACGATCGGTATGGGCAGCGCCGCGCCGTCGGTGCGGCGGATCTGGTTGCCGAGGACGTCGTAGACGATGTCCTCGCCTGGGCCGCTGAGGGCGGCGTCGCCATTCAGGTCCTGCTTGAAGTGGATCTTGCTCGGCGTCGCCTCGACGAGCCCCTGCTCGACGCCCGGGCAGTTGGGCGGGCCTGACGTCGTGAGCGCCCCGGGCGCCGTCGGATCGTACGTCGCCATGCGGATCTCGCGGGTCATCAGGTCGATCACCGTGCGGGTGATGGTCTGGCTCTGCGAGTACGTGCTCTGGGTGGCGTGCGACTTCTGCTGCGCTTGGAAGAACGAGTAGAGCGTGCCGAGGGCGGCCAGCGACAGCGCCGTGCCGATGAGCACCTCGGCGGTCGAGAAACCGCGACTCCGGTGACGAGCGAAGGGCGTCATAGGCAGGGCACCGCGTTGCAGCGCACGTAGCTCGCGACCCGCGTCTGGTGGGATCGCGAGTCCGTCCATGCGACGGTCACGGTGACGGTCTTGAGGCCCGGGCGCGGGATGTCCTTCTCCGACACCGTCCAGCTACGGTCGAACGTGCCGCCCGTCGTGCCGTCGGCCTTCAGCCTGTTCCCCGGGTCGTAGTAGATGCCCGGGTTCAGCTCGGGCGCGAGGAGCGGCATGCTGCGCAGCTGCTCGAGCGTCTGCTGCGCGAGCGCCGTCGCCGCACTCGTCGAGTCCGCGCCCTTGCTGTTGCGGGTGAGCGAGATCGACGCGGCGGAAAGGCCGAGGAGGCTCGCCGAGATGAAGCTGAGCCCCGCGAGCGCGTCGAGGAGCGAGAACCCGCGCGCGCGCCTGCGGCGCGGGTGATCAGCTGACCGTCGTCTTGCCGAGCACATTGATGGTCACCGTCCGGGTTCCGGCGTACGGAACCGTCACCGAGAGCGTCACCGTGGCCGTGAGCATGCCGCGCGTGTCGAAGACCGGGTTGCCCGGGTTCACCGTTCCGAGCGTGGCCGCGGCGGGCAGCTTCTGCACCGCCGTGTCGGCGACGAACGTGTTGGGCGACGTCTCGACCTCGAGCACGTAGCTGCGCGGTGCCGTGAACGTGATGCGGTAGCGCGCATTGCGGGCGATCGCACGCTGACGGGCCACCTGAAGGTCCGCAACCAGCTGGTTGGCCGCGCCGGAGAGCGCCCACGGGGCAGACATGGCGCGCAGGTTCGGCACCGCCATACCGAGCACGACGGCGAACACTGCGGTGGAGATGAGGACCTCCAGGAGGCTCGCTCCGCGCTGTCCTGCTGGAATTCGCCGCACGGGAACCTTAGCAACGCCGGTGCCTGGAGCCGGCGCGACGGCCGGCGCGAGGCGGCGGTACGGGACCCGTCACGGCGGTGTCGTTCCGTCAGAGTCGCTCGCCGCACGTGAGCAGGGAGAATCCGCAGCGCCCACCTTCCAGCGCATCCCACGGGTGAGGTAAGGAGTGTGCTCACCCGAAGGAGGCTGCCATGCCGCTCACTGTGAAGCGCATTACGCTCTGGCGCGCCGACGTGCAGAACGAGCCGGGCGTCCTGTCACGCATCCTCGAGCCGCTCGCCGCCGCGGGCGCCGACCTGCAGGTCGTCATGGGGTATCGGTTCCCGACGACGCCCGAGCGATCGGCAGTCGAGCTCTACCCGGTCAGCGGTCGGCGGACGACGGCAGCGGCGGGGCAGGCAGGACTCGCCGCGTCGGACATCCCGTGTCTCCTGGTCGAGGGCGACAACCGTGCCGGCTGGGGTGCCGAGATGGCGCGTGCGCTGGCGGACGCGGGGATCAACATCGCGTTCCTCATGGCGCAGGTCATCGGACGACGGTTCGCCGTGGCGATCGGCTTCGAGGACGATGCCGCGGCTGCGGAGGCGATGAAGATGATCCGGAAGAGCGGTGCGCCCGCTAGGGCGCGGCGGCCGCCACCCGGTCGAGGTGGCGGTAAGCGTCGTCGGCGCTGAGCGTCGGCAGCGAGATGATGACGCGGTCCGCGCCGGCGTCGCGGTAGCGCGCGAGGAGGTCGCGGCCGGGGATCGTCTCGAGGCTCGGCGTCTCGAGCCCCGGCGCGGCGCCGATCATCACGCTGAGTGACAGCGTCTCCGGGTCACGGTCGTGCTCGAGCGCCCGGCGGCTGATCTCGCGCCGCGCTTCCGCCACGTCGTCGGGCGGGAGCCCGATCGGCAGCCAGCCGTCGCCCCACGCCGCAACGCGCTTGCGTGCGTTGGGTCCCATGCCGCCGAGGATGACCGGCGGATGTGGCTTCTGCACCGGCTTCGGGCGGCAGACGACCGGCGGGAAGCGCACCCAGCGACCCTCGAAGGAGGGACGCTCCTCGGTCCAGAGCTTGCGCATCGCGGTGACGGCCTCGCGCAGGAACGCGAACCGATAGGGAAAGTGCGGTGTGAAGAGCTGCATCTCCTCGCGCAGCCAGCCGGCGCCGATGCCGAAGAGGACCCGGCCGCCGGAGAGAGCGTCGAGCGAAGCGACCTGCAGCGCGGTGTGCAGCGGGTCACGCTCCGGGACGAGACAGATGCCGGTGCCGATGCGGAGCTCCTGGGTCACGGCCGCGGCGGCCGCGAGCGTGACGAAGCAGTCGGGCAGCTCGGTGTAGGGGCGCGGCAGCTTCCCGTCCTCGGAAAGCGGATAGCGCGTCTCGTGATGGACGGGTACGACGGGGTGCTCGGGGACCCACAGCGACTCGAGACCGCGGGCCTCGCAGGCGCGCGCCAGGTCCGTGACCGCGAGCGCGCGGTCGGTGACGAACATGAGGACGCCGAGGTGCACGCGCGCCTATTTCATGTCGGCGGGCATTGCCGCCTTCGCCTTCTTGAAGTGATCGACCGCCTCCTCCTGGAGCCCATCCTTCAAGGCCTTGTCGCCCTCCTCGTACTCCTTGCCGGCCTGACCGAGGTCCTTGCCATCGGCCTGGGCTTTCTTGATCTTCGGGAGCAGCTCCTTCTTCAGCTCGACGGCGGTCTGCGCCCAGACGGGCACGACGAGCGCCAGGCCGAGGGCGAGTGCGGTCATCGAGATCCAGCGGCGCATGGTTGCACCTCCGTGGCACAGCAAATTGGCTGTCCGGTCCTTACCCGCACTGACTCGAGCGGCGCAAGCACCCCGACGCCTGAGCGCCGCGGCGGCTATCGGCAGGCGGGCAGCCGGTCCGGGAATTCTCGCCCGCTATCCCGCCTTCACCTGCCGGTACTTTCCTTGGAAAAAGATGAGCGGCGCGCCGCCGCGGAACTCGGCGTGCTCGACGGCGCCAATGTGAATGACGTGGTCGCCGCCCTCGTGCGTCTCGACGATCCGGCACTCGACGTGGCCGAGCGTGCCGTCGAGCACGGGCGTTCCGAGCCGGCCGAGCTGGTAGGCGACGCCCGTGAACTTGTCGCCGCCCGACTTGGCGAAGCGCGTGGAGAGCTCTTCCTGGTGCTCGGACAGGATGTTGACGATGAAGCACTTGGAGTCGAGGAAGTGCGGGTGGCTCTCCGCCTTCTTGTCGACACAGATGAGGAGGAGCGGGGGAGCGAGCGAGAGCGACGTGACGGCGTTGGCCGTGAGCCCGTACAGCCGCCCGCTGCCGTCCCGCGTGGTGATGACGGTGACGCCGGTGGCGAAGAGCCCCATCACGCGACGCAGCTCCTTGGCGTCGAACATGGAGCGCGTCAGTCGGCCGGCGTGTACGCGATCAGGACGCGGCTGCCGTCCTTGAACCCGGCCCGGAACTTGTCGGCGAAGCGTTCCCAGCCTTCGGCGTACTTGCGGGCGTACGCGGCCATCAATCGCTCCTCGAGCGCCGGGTCGTGCAGGGTGCGCCCCGTGGCGACGAACGACGGCCCGTCGGTCTTGCCGACGGCGATCCGCGCCTTTTTCCGCCCCGCCTTGATCCGTTTCACGCGCCACGTGGTGGGCGGCGAGGCGACGTACACGGTGCCGCCCTCGTAGAGGAACCAGATCTCCGCCGGCTTGCCGAACGCGCCCGACTTCCGCTCGCTCTGCACGTAGACGTACTTGCTCTCCTTGAGAGAGCGCTCGACGTCCGGCGGAATCGCGGCCCGGACGAGGACGGCGGATGCCAGCACCGCGACGACGAAGGAGATCCGTTGCGCCCGCATCGCGGGCCGTCTTACCTCATCCGCGTCCCGGCGCGAAGCGGAGCCCCTCGGGCGTCTGCACGACCTCCTTCTCGAGACCATCCGGCCGCTCGGATCCCGGAACCGGTCGCGGCGAACGAACCGGACGATCGTCCGGCCGCCCTCGGAGCGCAGCCCCAGCAGGTCGATCTCGACGTCGAAGTCCTCGACCTGGGAGAAGTACCGGCGGAGCCCGTCGGCGGCGCGGTCGTTCGCGACCTGGCCGAGGGGCAGCAACGCGCCCGGACTGCCCCCGCCAAGGGTGCGGCCCGCAACATGCGGCGGCGCGGCCATCTCTTGCTCCGCGGCTCGAAAACACTTAAAGCCGAGCTCAAGCGACTCCAAAAGATCAGGGCGTCGTTCGCACGCTGACCCTCTGCCGCCGTCCGGCCGCGAGGGCCGGCGGAATGAATGGAGGTGCCGTGAGAGCCGCGCGACTGCTGGTTTGCCTCGTCCTCCTCCCCTGCTCGGCATCGGCAGCGTCGCTGCGCGATCGCTTGCGGGCGAGCTCGTTGACCGTCGGCATCGCCGGAGGCTCGGCCTTCGACGCGCTCGCCGACAACATCGCGGACACCGCGGCCCGCAACCTGCCGATCATCTCGGGGTCGGCAGGCTACACGTACCGCTACAACCCCCAGCTAGAGATCTTCGAGCGGACGTCCGAGACCCTCGGCCCGCTGTTCCTCGAGCGGCCCGATACGCTCGGCCGCGGGAAGCTCAACGTCAACGTCAGCTACCAGTACGTCCAGTTCGACGAGTTCGACGGGCGCAGCATCAAGCGGCTCGAGGCGCAGGATCCCATCGTCATCCAGGAGTTCGACTCCGCGGGCAACCTGCTGCGCTCCACCGCCAACCGCCTGCGCTACGGTCTCAAGATCCACAGCAACATCGGCTCGCTCAGCCTGACCTACGGCCTGCTCGACAACCTCGACGTCAACCTCCTGCTCCCGGTCATCGACACCGACTTCGCCGTGGGCGTCCAGAGTCAGGTCATCGCGATGGCGCTGCCCGGCGGCGGCTTCAGCGCGGCACCCGAGCCGTTGCGCATCGGCAGGACGCAGGGCAACGCGGTCGGCATCGGCGACATCCTGCTGCGCGGCAAATACCAGTTCCCGGCGATGGAGGGCGGCATCCGCTCGGCCGCAGGCCTGCAGCTCCGCCTGCCGTCGGGCAACGAGAACGATTTCCAGGGCACCGGCGACTTCGAGGCATCGCCGTTCCTCTACCTCTCGACCATACTCTGGTCGCACGTCGAGCCGCACGCCAACCTGGGCGTCGACCTCCGGACGGACAACGTCGAGCGCAGCCAGGCCCGCTACGGGCTCGGCGCCGACGTCGACGTCACCCGTCGCATCGGCATCTCGCTCGCCTTCCTCGGCCGCAGCCAGTTCAAGGAGAGCGCGCCCGCAAGCGATACGAGCTTCCTGCATCTCACGTCCGCCGGCGTGCAGCAGCGGCCGCTGCTCGGCGTCAGCTTCGACCGCAAGGACTTCTTCGACCTGTCGTTCGGCGCGCGGGCCGTCGTGTGGCGCCAGATCATGGTGTTCGCCAACGGCATCTACGCGCTGAACGACGACGGGCTCCGCAACGGCACCGTCATCCCCACCGCGGGGGTCGAGGGCACTTTCTAGCGCACGTCGCATGACCCGCTTCGCGCGGTGGCTCGTCCGCTACCCCGTCCTCTTCGTAGCGGCGAACCTGCTCGTCACCGCGGTGCTCGGCGTCTACGCGCTCCGCATCCGGATCGAGAGCTCGCTCGAGAGCGTCCTCCCGGCGGGCGACCCCGAGGTCGAGTACTACACGCGGGTTCGCGCCACCTTCGGCAGCGACGACGTCGGGGTGGTTGGCATACGCGCGGACGACATCTTCGCGCCCGCCACCGTCGAGAAGATCGCCCGCGTCACCGACGCGCTCGGCCGGATCTCCGGCGTCGAGCGGGTGCTGAGCATCGCCAATGCCGTCGACCCGGCGGAGGACGTCTTCAAGCCGCCGCGCCTGCTGCCGAGCATCCCGCCGTCGAGCGCGGAGGTGCAGGACCTCAAGCAGAAGCTCCGCAACACGCCGCTCTACGGCAAGAACCTCGTCGCCGACGACTTCAAGGGCGCGGCGATCAACGTCTTTTTCCGGAACCTGACCGACGCCGAGTACCTCGATCTCGGCATCGACGACAAGGTGCGACGGGTGCTCGAGGCCGAGACCGGTCCCGAGCGCTTCTTCTACACGGGCGCGGCGCACGTGAAGCAGGCCGCCGTCGAGTTCATGCGGCACGATCTCTTCCGGTTCACACCCATCGCACTGCTCGTGATCCTCCTCGTGCTCTGGCTGTCGTTCTGGACGGTGCGCGGCGTCGTGCTGCCGGTGGTGTCGGTGGTGATGGCGCTCGTCTGGACGCTCGGCGCCCTCGTGCTCGACGGCAAGGCGCTGACGCTCGGCACGTTCGTGCTGCCGCCGCTCCTCCTCGTCGTCGGCAGCTCGTACGCGATCCACGTGATGGCGCGCTACTACGAGCAGGTGGATCTGCGCGCCCCGCGCGAGGAGCTCGTCGTGCGCGCGTTCCTGCGCGTCTGGCTGCCGCTCCTCATCTCGGCCGTCGTCACCGCGATCGGCTTCGGCTCGCTCGGTGTGAGCCGCATCACCGCGATCCGGGACCTCGGGCTCTTCGCCGTCGTCGGCATCGCGTGTCTCACCTGCACCTCCCTCGGGTTTCTCCCCGCGGCGCTCGAGCTGCTCGGCACCGAGCCGCGGTCCGCCCGCTCGGGCAAGATCTCACCGCGCCTGACGGCAGCGCTCACGCGGCTCGGCCGGCACGCCTACGCGTCGCGCGCCAAGATCCTCGCCGGCGCGGCGGTGCTTTCCCTCGCCGGTTTCGTCGGCGCGCTCGCGATCCGCGTCGACTCCGACTTCCTCTACTACTTCGACCCGAAGGCCGAGGTACGGACGGACGCCGAGACGATCAACCGCGAGATCGTCGGCAGCAACCCCTTCTACATCGTCGTCGAGGGTCCCAGCCCCGGCTTTCTCAAGCGCTGGGAGGTGCTCCGGGAGATCAAGGACCTGCAGCGCTTCCTCTCCGGGTTACCCGGCATCACCTCGTCGATCTCGCTGGTCGACTACATGGAGCTGCTCGAGAGCGGCCTCAACCGGAGCGGCTCGGGCGACCTCGTCATCGACGAGGACGGCAACGTCGTCACGGCGCCGAAGCCGAAGTCGTTCCTCGAGGAGCCGAAGAACCTCGAGCCGGTGCTCAGCATGATCGCCACGAGTCCGGCCACGTTCAAGGGCGTCGTGACGGAGGACTTCGGCGAGACCAACATCCTCGTGCGCACCAACCTCTCGGGATCGCGTCGCATCGAGCAGACGCTCGCGCACATCCGCGACTGGGTCGGCGCGCACTTCCCGGCCGAGCTGCGCGTGCACGTCACCGGCAACCTCGTATTGATCTCGGGTACGACGTCGGACATCGTGGCCGGGCAGATCAAGAGCCTGTCGCTCGCGCTCGGGATCATCTTCGTCGTCCTCGCGTTGATGTTCCTGTCGGCGCGGATCGGATTCTTCGCGATCCTGCCGAACGTCGTGCCGATCGTGTTGTTCTTCGGCATGATGGGCTGGCTCGGCATCCTGCTGAACCTCGGCACGAGCCTGATCGCCGCGATCGCGCTCGGCATCGCGGTCGACTCGACCATCCACTACATGGCGCGGCTGAACCTCGAGCTGCGCGGCGAGACCGACCAGGTGGCGGCGCTGGTCCGCACGGTCCGGACCGTCGGCGTGCCGATCGTGTACACGACCGTGGCGCTCTTCCTCGGCTTTCTCACCTTCGCCTTCTCGAGCTTCGTGCCGATCCAGAACTTCGGCATCCTGACCGGCTTCACCATGGCCGCGGCGCTCGGGGCGAACCTCGTGCTCCTCCCGGCGCTCCTCGCCACCACCAAGGTGATCACGCTCTGGGACCTCGTCGGGGTGAAGCTCGGCGAGCAGCCGGCCCGGACGATCCCGCTCTTCGCCGGCCTCCGTCCCGCGCAGGCGCGCATCGTCGTCCTCATGGGCGAGCTCCGACGCTTCGCGCCGGGCGAGACGGTGATCCGGCGCGGCGAGCTGGGCGACGAGATGTACGTCATCATCCGCGGTCGCGCCGAGGTGTGGGCGGGCAGCGGTGAGGAGCGGCAGCGCGTCGCCGAGCACCGGCGCGGCGACGTCTTCGGCGAGATGGGTCTCGTGCGTCACACCGAGCGGAGCGCCGACGTGGTGGCGGGCGGTGACCTCGAGGTGCTGGCCGTCGACGAGCGCTTCCTCCGCCGCATCCAGCTGCGCTACCCGCGCATCGCCTCCAAGGTGTTCCTGAATCTCACCCGCGTGCTGAGCGACCGCCTGCAGCGCACGACCGAGCAGTACGTCGCGCTGGTCCCCGAGCAGCGGGCGACGGCGCGCTGACGGTGCGGACCCTGCTCGTCATCGCGGCCGTCTGCTCGACGCACCGGCCGCCGACCGACCCGTCCCCGTCGTGCTCGCGTTCCACGGCTTTCGCGCGAGCGCCCGCGGCCTCCGCTGGGGGGCGGGATGGGCCCGCGTCGCGCGCCGCGACGGCTTCATCGCCGTCCACCCCGAGGGACACGACGGCGTCGCGCTCCTCGGCACGACCGGGCGCGGCTGGGACATGCGAGCGGGCGAGACGCAGGACGTGGATTTGGTCCGCGCGCTCCTCGACCGGCTCGAGGAGGAACGCTGCGTCGATCGCCGCCGCGTCTTCGCGACGGGCATGTCCAACGGCGGCTTCTTCGCGAACCTCCTCGGCTGCGCGCTGGCGGCCCGGATCGCGGCGATCGCACCGGTCGCCGGCGCGCTCGACCTCGGGGCCTGCGTGCCCGCGCGGCCGGTCCCGGTTCTCCTGCTGTACGGCCGCGCCGACCGCGTGGTGTCGGCGGCGCTCATCGTCGCGGCGCGCGGCTGGTGGGCGCGCGCGAACGGCTGCGGTACGGCGGCGACCGACGGCGGGTGCGAGCACTACACCGGGTGTTCCGCGGATGTCGTCTACTGCGAGGGACCCCAGGCGCATCGCTGGCCCGCGGGTGCGACGGAGCGCATCTGGCGGTTCTTCGAAAGCCATCCCGCGGCATGACGAAGCTCTTCTTCCTCTGCCGGCGCCACGCGGAGCTGACCCACGAGCAATACGTCGAGCGGCTCCTCGGCGGCCACGTGCCGCTCGCCCTCGCGCACCACCCGACGCTCCGGCGCTACGTCGTGAACGTGGTCGACGGCACACGGGGACCGGCGCCGCCGCTCGACTCGATCGGCATGCTCTGGTTCGACTCGCTCGCCGACTACCGCGAGCGGCTTTACGACTCCGCCACCGGCGAGCACGCGATCGCCGCCGACGTGGCGGGCTTCCTCAGCGCTGCCGACGCGTACGCCACGACCGAGCACGTCCAGCGCGCGCCGGCCGAGGCGCCGTCGGTCGGTGCGACGGCGGGCGTGAAGCTCGTGGTCGCCCTCGCGCGTGCCCCGGGCCAGTCGCGGGAGGAATTCCTCCGCCACTGGCTCGAGCGTCACGTGCCGCTCGCCCTCGAGCACCACGGCATGCGCCGCTACGTGACGAGCGTCGTCGACGAGCGTCTGGGCAGCGCGTCGCCGCCGTACGACGGCTTCGCGGAGATCCAGTTCGCGTCGGCGGACGACCTGGAGCGCCGGCTCTATCTCTCGGCCGAGGGCAAGGCCGCGATCGAGCGGGACGTTGGCCGATTCCTCGGCACGATCCACGCCTACTACGTGGCCGAGCACGTCGCGCGCTGGATCGAGCACGTCCCCGGCCGCTTCTCGATTCGCGTCGGCGACGCCGAGGCGTTCCTCGTGTACGAGCGTCGCGACGACGTGCTCGACGTGCTGCACACCTACACGCCACCCGCGCTCCGCGGGGGGAACCTCGCCGCGGAACTCACCCGGGCAGCGCTCGACCATGCGCGGGCCGAGGGGCTCCGCGTGGTGCCGACCTGCTCGTACACGCGCCGCTACCTCGCACGGCATCCGGCATGACCACTGTGCTCTCCGCATGCGTCCGCAACGCCGGCCGCTCCCGGATGGCGGAAGCCTTCTTCAACGCCCTCACCGATCCCGGCAAGGCTCGCGCGGTCTCGGCGGAGACCGAGCCCCCGCCGCCGCCGACCGCCTCCAATTGCGACTGACCGTCGGTCAGCGTGACGCCTCCGCCCCAAACTGCGACAAGGCAGCCGTTAGCTGCCTGTCCGAATTCATCCCGATTCAGGACAGAGTGACCGTTTCCATCGCCTGCTGCTCGTCATGGTCGAGTTGTGGTAGCATCGAATTCCCCTGTTTTTCGATGCGGAGGACAGCCATGGTCATCCTGACGGACATTCATTCGCTAACCGACTTTCAACGGAACGCGAAGACCTACCTGGAGCGTATCCGGCGGTCGGGCCGCCCCGTGGTACTCACGGTGAACGGAAAGGCCGCGGCCGTCGTGCACGACGCGGCCGGGTACCAGAAGCTCCTTGACGCGCTCGACCGGGCCGAGGCGGTGGAAGGGATTCGCCGGGGGCTTGCGTCGATGAAGCGGGGCGAGGGGCGACCGCTAAAGAAAGCCCTCGAGGACCTCGGGCGGAAGTATGAAGGGGTGGAGACGAAGCAAAACGGGGGCGGAGGGCATGCCGTACGAGGTCGTCGTTCAGCCCGTGGCCGAGGCTGAACTCGAAGCGTGCTATCGCTACATCTGGAAGGACGCGCCGGAGCGGGCCGCGCGTTGGCGGCGGGCGGTCCTCGCAAAGGCGGAAAGTCTCAGTCGCTGGCCGGCGCGCTGTCCGCTCGCGCCGGAGAACGGCGCCTTCGGCTACGAAGTGCGCCAGCTCCTCGTGGGCGCCTACCGCCTCCTCTTCACCGTCGACGCGAGTGCCCGCCGCGTACACGTCCTCCACGTGCGCCACGGCGCTCGACGACCTCTGGGTGAAGCGGAGTCCTGAGAACGAGACGCCGCGCCACAGTGACGACGCTCAAGGTCATCGCGCCGTGCTCACACATCCCGCGGGCACCCAAGCGGAGCTCCCGCCGTCGGGCCTCTCTCACGGTCCGAGCCGCGTAGGAGGAGAGTCTCTGGGACATCCCCGCCGGTAAGACCTCGCTCATCCAAAAGGTGAAGGCGGGGACCGCGACGCTCACCGATCTGACGGGTGGCGGCGCGACGCAGTCCGGGGTGCCGGGGCCGGCGACGTGCATCTTCCCGGCGACGTTCCCATCTGATGGCCACTACACGGTCCCCCTGTACGCGGTGTCGATTGCGGGCGTGGAACCCAGTGCGTGCGTGACGGCGTACACGCCCTTTCGACCCTAAAAGGGACACCCTGTCCTCACCAGCGCCTTGTCCGAATCCTCCCACAATTCGGACACGGCGAGCGGCGCACCGAAGGACAGAGACATTTGGACCAGCCCCGATGGATTCGGACAGTTTGTCCGAATCCCTGCACGATTCGGACACCCACAGCTACCCAGTGCCGGCGTCCCGTCATCTGGGGCGCCGGCTTGGTCCGAACTGTTACCGCGCGGCGAATGCCTGCACGTCCGAGTCGGCGGCCGACTCCGCGTCGGCGTCGGCCGTGACGGCGTACATCTCCCAGCGCATGCCGTCGGCGTCGAGCGCCCAGAACTTGTCCGCCTTGGCGTAGCAGCAGGTTGTCCCCGTCTGCTGGAGGACCTCGACGCCCTCCGCCTTCACGCGCACCATCTCGGTGGCGACGTCGGCCGTGCCGGGGTAGCGGATGCCGAGGTGGGCGACGGTGCCCGGCTCGCCGCCCGGGTTGAGCGACAGGATGACGGGCGGGTCGGCGAGCTCGAACTTGGCGTAGTCGTGGCGGACCTTGGCGGGCTCGACACCGAGGAGCTTCCGGTAGCGCGCGATCGCGGCGTCGAGGTCCTTCACGCGGAGCGCGATGTGGAACGTGTTCTGGGCCATGATCGTCACCTCCATTGGTTGGCGCCGGTCAGCAGCATGCCGACCCGGCGCAGCAGTCGAGAACGAACTTCCGCAGGCGGTCGACGGCGCCACGGCAGCGCTTGACGTCGAGCCGGTAGACGCGCTCGCGGCCCTGCCGTTCGCGGACGAGGAGCCCGGCGTCGGCGAGCACCTTCAAATGATGCGACATCGCCGGGCGCGAGAGCGGAAAGCGCGCGGCGAGCTCGCCGACGTTCAGCCGCTCGCGCGACAGCGCGACGACGATCCCCTGGCGGATGGGGTCGCCGAGCGCGACGAGGAAGCGGCCGAGGTCGCTGAGATCGGCTACCGCCGGCGCCGCCGCGGCTGCTCTCTGGTTCATCCGTTCAAGTATTTAAACCTATCGACGCGAGCTGTCAACCCCCTCGCACCAGAGGCGGCGGGTGACGCTAGGCGAGCGCGTCCTTCCGCTTCGACAGCGCCCAGGCGGCGCCGCTCGAGACCGCGACCGCCACGACCATGTAGACGAGCCCGAAGAGCAGGTATCCGGTCCCCGGCGGCCTGGGCGTCCGCACGTTGAACAGGAGGAGATTCACGACCACGTATGCGGCGTACGCCCACGCCATCGGCAGCGCGTACCGTCTCATCCGCCAGATCCCGACGGCGTAGAGCAGGAGATAGAGGCCGAAGAGCGGTCCGATGATCGCGTTCGGCGTCCCGCTGAGTCGTTGCCCGAGGAAAACGAAGCCGGTCCGCGAGCCGCCGAGCTGCAGCGGCTTCAGGAAGTTCGACACCGCCAGG
>WNGI01004097.1_pt1 | contig 14490 bp, 10 predicted proteins | sample 5400621 | NCBI WGS metagenome assembly WNGI01 (sample SAMN13153374, study PRJNA577476) | soil metagenome | isolation source: 20 cm soil or saprolite under Garry oak tree replicate 1 | place: USA:California | collected 2016-06-15 | reverse complement strand
TGATCGTCCTCGCCTTCGGCTCGGCGATCGCTGAACTGCCGTTCTTCTCCGCGTCACGGGCGGCGATCCCGAACCTCGTTGCGTCCGAAGACCAGATCTCTTGGGCGAACGGCCTGGTCACCATGGGCGTGCATGCTGGCATCGCCGTCGGCCCCGTCCTGGGCGGTCTCTTGCTCATCCCCTTCGGCGTGTCCGGCGTGTTCGCGCTCAACGCCGTGACCTTCGGCGTGTCGCTGGTGTTGACGCTTACGGTCCATGGGAACTTCCAGGAAGATCGGACGGCGGACCGGGCAGCGCCGACCGATCATGACCCGAGCATCCTTGCCGGGCTCGCGTTCCTCTGGCGTGAGTCGGTGCTCCGGCGATTGGCGATCGCATGGTTCGTGTTCGTCCTCGGCATGGGGATGAGCATGGTGGCGGATGCGCCGCTCGCCGAGTCCTTCCGCAGCGGATCGATCGGCTTCGCGCTGCTCATCACGTGCTGGGGGACCGGATCGGTCCTCGGCGCGGCCTGCGGACGGTTCATGAAGGGCCGGACGGAGCCGGTGTGGCTCGCGATCGCGTCCTTCGGGATCGCGGCGGCGGCGTTCGGCGTGGGGTGGGCGCCCGTGTTCCCGGTCGCGCTCGTCTGCCTGTTGGTCATGGGAACGAGCGACGGCATCACGATGGTCGCGGAGAACGGGATCATGCAGCGCCGTACGCCCGATGCGCTTCGCAGCCGCACGATGGCGGCCTTCGACGCGGTCTTGTCGTGCGGGCTGGCGATCGCGTACCTCCTGGCGGGACCCGCGCTCCGGGCGTTCGGACCGCAGCCCGTGTATCGGATCGGCGGCCTGACGGCGCTGCTCGCGGCGATCACGCTCTCGCCGTTGATCCGTCTGCGCCATGAGCCGGAGGTCGAAGCCGAGGCCGAACCGATCGGCGCGCCGCGGTTCACGCCGGCGGAGTCGATGGAGGGCGAACCGATCGGGGTCTTGAGCGCGACCTCGGACCGCCCTTCGGTCTGAACGTCGTTCAATACCGGCTGAGGGCCGATGGCCAGCGTGGATGGCTGAACATCGTTCAGCCATCCACGCTTGCGTTGAACCGAAGTTCAGTCGTATCGTCGCTGGATGGCGACCTCGAGCCCGTTCGACGTCATCGTCGTCGGCGGGGGGCACAACGGACTCGTGGCGGCCGCCTACCTCGCGAAGAACGGCGCGCGGCCGATCGTCCTCGAAGCGCGACACAAGACCGGCGGCGCTGCCGACACGATGGCGCCCTGGCCGGAGGCGCCGGGGTTCAAGGTCACGACGCTCAGCTACGTGATGAGCCTGATGCCCGACACGATCCTGCGCGATCTCCAGCTGGAGCGACACGGCTACCGGGGGGTCCCGGTCGGCCCGTACTTCGTCCCGTTCCCGGACGGACGCAGCATCGTCCAGTCGGACGATGCCAAGGCCGACCACGATGAGTTCGCGAAGTTCTCGAAGCGCGATGCGGACGCTCTGGAGCGATGGGAGGCATGGATCGGCGGCTCGCCGACGTGACGCGTCTGATGACCATGTCGATCGCCGACATCGTCGACCGGTTCTTCGAGTCGGACCAGGCGAAGACCGTGATGGCGCTCAACGGCCTGATCGGGACGTGGGCGGGTCCCCACGAGCCGGGGACCGGGTACGTGATGGCCCATCACTCGATCGGGGATGTCGGCGGGGGGCACCTGGGCTCATGGGCCACGCCGATCGGTGGGATGGGCGCCGTCGCGGCGGCCATCGAGTCCAGCGCGAGGAGCCTCGGTGCGGAGATCCGCACCGAGGCTCCGGTCGAACGGATCCTCACCTCGGGCGGTGCCGTCCGGGGCGTCCTCCTCGCCTCTGGTGAGGAGATCGCCGCTCCGATCGTCGTGGCCGCCACCCATCCGAAGATCACGTTCCTCCGGCAGCTCGACGAGGGCGAGCTGCCGGAGGACTTCGTCGCCGACATCAAGGCCTGGAGGTCCAGGAGCGGCACCGTCAAGATCAACCTCGCGCTGGACCGCGCCCCGGTGTTCACGGCCGACCCCGAGCACCGCGACCTGACCGGAGGCTTCGAGCTGGCCCACTCCGTGGAGTACCTCGAGAAGGCGTTCGAGGAGGCCCGGGCGGGGATCCCGGCGACGGCTCCGTTCAGCGACGGCGTCATGCCCACGTTCCACGATCCCACGATGGCGCCCGAAGGTAAGCACGTGGTCAGCCTGTTCACCCAATGGTGCCCGGCCAGCTACGCGGAGGACCCTCATCCGCAGGAGTTGGATGCCTACGCGCATCGGGTGATCGACGGGTACGACGAGCTCGCGCCGGGGTTCAAGGACTCGGTCCTGCACATGCAGGTGATCGGGCCGTACGAGATGGAGCACGAGTGGGGGCTGATCGGCGGCAACATCTTCCACGGCGAGCTCTCGGCCGAACAGCTGTTCCACATGCGTCCGGCGCCCGGGTACGCGGATTACCGCACGCCGCTCCGGGGTCTGTACCAATGCTCGAGCGCCACGCACGGCGGCGGCGGGGTGTCTGGCATCCCCGCCTACAACTGTGTTCGACGGATCGTGAAGGACCGGAAGGCCGCACGTCGACGCGTCGGATGGCGGCGACCGTGAACGACCCAGCACAACGGCTGAACGACGGCTTCACGTTCTACTTCGCGAGCTGGTACAAGAAGTCGCCGTACTTCGCCCGGACCGTCGAGGCCGGCTGCACGAGCTGGGATCTCTACAACCACATGCTGATCCCGACCCTGTACGACGACGACGTCGAGGAGTATCGGCACCTGCTGGAGCACGTCACGCTCTGGGATGTCGCCGCGGAGCGGCAGGTGGAGATCACGGGTCCGGACGCGGCCCGGTTCACGCAGCTGATGACCCCTCGCGACCTCGCGGCGTGCGAGGTCGGGCAGTGCAAGTACGTCGTGCTCTGTGCCCCCGATGGCGGGATCGTCAACGATCCGATCCTGCTCCGGCTCGGGCGGGACCGGTTCTGGCTCTCGCTCGCGGACTCCGATGCGTTGCTGTACGCGCTCGGCGTCCAGGCGTTCGCCGGCCTGGATGTGCAGATCCGGGAGCCCGACGTGTCGCCGCTGCAGGTCCAGGGCCCGAAGTCGAAGCCGCTGATCCGCAAGCTCTTCGGCGATGCGATCGCCGATCTCCGGTATTACCGCTGCGCGGAGACCGAGCTGGACGGCATCCCGCTCGTCGTGTCGCGGACCGGCTGGACGGGAGAGGTCGGCTACGAGCTCTACCTGCGCGACGGTGAGCGCGGCACGGAGCTCTGGGATCGCGTGATGGGGGCCGGCGAGGAGTTCCAGATCCGCGCGATCGCTCCCAGCGACCAGCGGCGGATGGAGGCCGGGATCTTCAACTACGGCAACGACATGGACGTGACGAACAACCCGTTCGAGGTCACCGGGTTGGAGCGGCTGGTCGAACTCGACAACGACCACCGGATCGTCGCGCGAGCCGCGCTCGAGCGGATCGCGGCCGAGGGCGTGCGACGGAAGCTCGTCGGGGTCCGGCTCGGAGGCGAGCCCTTGTCGATGTGGCTGGAGGACTTCTGGCCGGTCACGGCGGGGGGGCGCGAGGTGGGCCGCCTGACGAGCGCGGCATACTCGCCGCGCCTGCGGATCAACATGGGCTACGCGTGGCTGCCCGTCGAACTGGCGGCACACGGAGCGAGGGTGCTCGCGATGTCGCCCGACGGCCCCCTCGACGCCGAGGTCGTCCCCCTTCCCTTCTGGGATCCGGTCAAGGAGATCCCGAAGGCATAGCCCGCCGAAGCTGCATGATGGTGGCGATGGGATCGTTGACGGGTCACCTGCTGCTGTCGAACGCATCGTTGTTCGACCCGAACTTCCGAAGGACGGTCGTGCTGATCGGCCATCACGACGAGGAGGGCGCCGTTGGCGTGGTCCTGAACCGGCCCTACGACGTCACCGTGGACGAGGCCGTGCCACCGCTGGCGGAGCTCGTGCGCGAGGGCGAGGCCCTGTTCCACGGCGGCCCCGTCCAGCCCGAGGCGGCCGTGGTGGTGGCGGACTTCGAGGATCCGTCGGAAGCGGGCGTCGTCGCGTTCGACTCGATCGGCTTCCTCTCCGAGGAAGCCGATCGGGTCGATCTCGGCACGATCAGGCGGGCGAGGGTCTTCGCCGGGTACTCCGGATGGGGTCCTGGCCAGCTCGAAGCGGAGCTCCACGAGGAGGCCTGGATCGTCACGCCCGCCCGGCGCGAGGACGTCTTCCACGACGACCCCCAGCGGCTGTGGGACGCCGTGCTCACCCGCCTCGGCCCGGGGTACGCGATCCTGCGAACGATGCCGTTCGACCCGTCGGCGAACTGACGGCGGCTCCCAAGGGAGTTCGCGCGCGTGCCGACGCCGGCATGGGCGAAGTGGGGTAGGTTTCCCCGACCCAGCAGCCGACGCGACGCCGAGGAGGACACCCGTGGCATCCGAAACGTTCACGTTCTACGTCCAGCCCTGGTACCGCAAATCGCCCTACTACGAGGCGACGAAGCGGGCCGGCTGCACCAGCTGGGGGTTGTACAACCACATGCTGCTCCCCACGCTGTACGACGACCCGATCAAGGAGTACTGGGCCCTCGTCAACGACGTGACGATGTGGGACGTCAGCGTCGAACGGTGCGTGGAGATCACCGGGCGGGATGCGTTCGAGTTCACGAACCTCCTCACCTGCCGGGACCTAACGACGTGCGCGGTCGGACAGTGCAAGTACGTCCTGATCACCGCGCGACGGGGCGGCATCGTGAACGACCCGGTGTTGCTGCGGCTGGACGAGGACCGGTTCTGGCTCGCCCTCGCGGATTCGGATGCGCTCCTGTACGCGAAGGGCGTTGCCGCGTTCGCGGGGCTCGAGGTGGACATCCAGGAGGCCGACGTCTCGCCGATGCAGGTCCAGGGCCCCCGCTCGAAGGACGTGATCCGTTCGCTGTTCGGTGCCGCGATCGCCGACCTCCACTACTACCGGTGCGCGGAGGCGATCGTCGACGGGATCCCCGTCATGGTTTCCCGTACGGGCTGGACCGGTGAGGTGGGGTACGAGATCTACCTGCGGGAGGCCTCGCGCGGAGACGACCTCTGGCGACGCGTCGAGGAAGCCGGCGCACCGTTCGGGATCCGGGCGATCGCGCCGAGCGAAGCCCGGCGGATCGAGGCCGGCATCTTCAACTACGGTTCCGACATCCGCCACGAGGACACACCGTTCCACGTCACCGGGCTGGAGCGGTACGTCGAGCTCGACCAGTCACAGGATTTCATCGGGAAGGAGGCCCTCGCCCGCCTCGCCGAGGAGGGGGTCGATCGCAAGCTCGTCGGCATCCAGATCGACGGCGAACCGATGACGGACGAGGGCGCGCTCAACGACTTCTGGCCGGTGTATCCGGAGGGGACGCACGCGCCGGCCGCTGACGCGGCCATCGGCCGCGTCACGGCCGGCGCATGGTCCCCGCGGCTGGAGAAGAACATCGGCTACGCGTGGGTCCCCTCCTCCCACATGGAGGAGGGGACCCCGTTGGACGTGGGCTCGTCCATCGATCGCCGTCGCGCGACCGTGAGCGGATTGCCCTTCTTCGACCCGGCGAAGCGGGTGCCGGTGTCGTGAGTTCGGGAACGTCGATCCCCTTCGACCGGGCTGCCGAGGTCTACGACCGGACCAGACGGTTGACCGAGGAGGCGAGCGCCGCGACCACCGACCTCCTTCGGACCGAGCTCGAAGCACGACAGCCGTGCCTCGAGATCGGGGTCGGGACGGGGCTGATCGGGCTTCCCCTGCATCGCGCAGGGATCCGGTTGATCGGGGTCGATCTGTCGGCTCCGATGCTCGCGAAGCTGGTCGAGAAGGCAGGGGGGCGGCCGCCGTTCCCGCTGACCATCGGGGATGCGACGCGGCTGCCGTTCGCCGATGACGTCTTCAGCGGCGCGCTCGCGCGGCATGTGCTCCATCTGATCCCGGCGTGGCAGGACGCCGTGAGGGAGTTGATCCGGGTCGTCCGGCCAGGTGGGGTCCTCCTGATCAACATCGGGTTCAGCGAGGGCTCCTGGCAGGAGATCGGCGATCACCTGGATGTGCTGATCGGCGAGACCGCCCGCCGGGTCGGTCTGGACTTCCATCGTACGGCCGAGCTGGATGAGGCGATGGCCTCGCTCGGTGCCCGCGCGCGCGAGCTCCCGACCGTGTGGCAGGAGAGCGAGCTCACGATGGAGCAGTACTTCGGAGAGGTCGAGGCCGGCGTCTTCTCGTGGACGTGGAACGTCCCGCCGGACCTGCTGGCCGACGGCGTCGCGCAGACGAAGGCCTGGGCGGCGGAGCGGTTCGGGGACTTCGATCGCGTCCTCGAGCCGCGGTTCGCGAGCATCTGGCGCGTCTACGACCTCCCCTGATTACCCCCGCAGGGCGCTCGCCGGTCGGTATCCTTGTGCCCTCCCCGATGCGGGGCGGGTTCCATCACGAGGAGGAGCTCCCGGTGCCCATCGCCGAGGTCGAGAAGATCTGGATGGATGGCGAGCTCGTGGATTGGGCGGATGCCAAGATCCACGTGCTCTCGCACGCGCTGCACTACGGAAGCGGGGTCTTCGAGGGCATCCGGGCCTACGAGACGTCACGGGGCGCCGCGGTCTGGCACCTCGAGGAGCACCTCCACCGCCTCTTCCGGAGCGCGAAGCTCTACCACATGGACCTCCCGTTCTCCTACGAGGAGATCGTCCACGCGACCAAAGACGTGATCAAGGTCAACGGTTTGACCAGCTGTTACGTCAGACCGATCGCCTTCCGCGGATACGGAGAGATGGGCGTGAACCCGCTCAACGCTCCCGTCAACGTCAGCATCGCGGTCTGGCCGTGGGGCGCCTACCTCGGCGAGGACGCGCTGGAGCAGGGCGTGCGCATCAAGATCAGCAGCTGGCGGCGGAACTCCCAGAACGCGCTCCCCGCCGCCGCCAAGGCGGACGGCCAGTACATCAACAGCGTACTGGCCAAGGTCGAGTCGCTGAAGGCGGGCTACGACGAGGCCATCATGCTCAACGAGGCGGGCTTCATCACGGACGGGTCGGGTGAGAACGTCTTCATCGTCCGCGATGGTGTCCTGTTCACCCCCCCGACCCAGGCCGGGTGTCTCGATGGCATCACGCGCGGAACCGTGATCACGCTGGCTCGCGAGCGCGACTACGTCGTTCGCGAGGAGAACCTCGTTCGCACCGATCTCTACAACGCGGACGAATGCTTCTTCACGGGAACGGCGGCCGAGCTCACCCCGATCCGCGAGGTCGACGACCGGCAGGTCGGGGCCGGCCACCGAGGAGCGGTGACCAAGGAGCTGCAGGATGCCTTCTTCGCCGCAACGAAGGGCGAGGATCCACGCCACACCGACTGGCTCTCCTACGTCGACGACTGAGACCTGCGTGGATTACGAGCCGTCGACGGATTCTGAGGCCACCTACCGCCTTCCGCGGAGCGTGACGCCATCCAGGTATGACCTCACCTTGGAGCCTTCCCTCGATACGGCGACGTTCGAGGGCCACGAAGCGATCACGGTGACCGTGCACGAGCCGGTCACCGAGATCATCCTCAACGCGAAGGAGCTCGAGGTCCTGGATGGCTCGCTCGAGGCTGCCGACGGCTCCGCGATCGATCTGGAGAAGGTCGTCTTGGACGCCGGCTCCGAGCGGGTCACCCTGGGGCTCGCCGAGACGGCCTCGCCGGGGGAGTGGGTCCTTCGGCTCCGCTTCCGCGGCACGCTCAACGATCGGATGGTCGGCTTCTACCGGTCGCGCTACGACGACGAGGGAGCCTCGCACGTGATCGCGGCCACCCACTTCGAGGCGACCGACGCACGGATGTGTTTCCCGTGCTGGGACGAGCCCGACCTCAAGGCGACGTTCGGCGTCACGGTCGTCGCCGCGGCCGGGTTGACCGCGCTCTCCAACGCGCCGGAGATCGAACAGGCCTCCCTCTCCGATGGCCGGATCATGGTCCGGTTCGCCGACACGATGATCATGTCGACGTATCTCGTCTGCGTGATCGTCGGCAGGCTCGTCGTGACCGAACCATCGGACGCACGCGGGGTTCCGATGCGGGTCGCGTCCCGCCCCGGGAAGGAGCACCTCACCGGCTTCGCTGCCGACGTCGGGGTGTTCGCGCTGGATTGGTTCGCCGACTACTACGACATCGCCTACCCCGAAGCGAAGCTCGATCAGGCAGCGATCCCGGACTTCGCGCAAGGCGCGATGGAGAACACCGGGCTGGTGACCTACCGCGAGACGCTCCTGCTGATGGACGACGCGCTGGCCACGTTCGCGGAGCGGCTCGACGTCGCCGAGACGATCGCGCACGAGCTCGCGCACATGTGGTTCGGCGACCTGGTCACGATGCGCTGGTGGAACGGGATCTGGCTGAACGAAGCCTTCGCGACGTTCATGTCGTACCTCTGCGTCGATGCGATGGAGCCGGATTGGCGCGTCTTCGACGTCTTCCAGCGGATCCGCGCGAACGCCTTCGAGATCGACGCGCTGGAGACGACCCGCCCGATCGAGTACCCGGTGCATTCGCCCAACGACGCGAGCGGCATGTTCGACACCCTGACGTACACGAAAGGTGGCGCCGTCCTTCGGATGCTCGAGCAATGGCTGGGGCGCGACCGCTTCCGCGATGGGATCCGCCGGTACCTCCGCGCCCATGCGTACGCCAACACCGAGACGCACGATCTGTGGGATGCGATCGGCGAGGAGACCGGAGAGCCGGTGCGTCGGATCATGGATGCGTGGATCTTCCAGCCGGGCTACCCGGCGATCGCCGTGCGACGCGACGGCGACCTGATCCGCTTCGATCAGAAGCGCTTCAGCCCATCGCATCCGGACGATCCGACGACCTGGCCGGTGCCGCTGATCGTCCGGCAAGCCTGGTCCGGTGGCGAACAGGTCGACCGGGTGCTCGTGGAGCCGGCTGGCCTCCAGCTCCCGCTGGCCTCCGAGGATGCCGTGGTGGTCGGGAACGCGGGCGGGGCGGCGTTCGTTCGCGTCTTCTACGACGACGAGCTGCGGGCCCGGCTGACCGCGAACGCGTTCACGGACCTTACGCCGGCAGAGCGGCAATGTCTGATCGATGATGCCTGGGCGTCGGTGGTTGCGGGAGACGCGCCGGCCTCTTCGTTCATCGACCTCGTCGCGGACTTCTCGCAGGAAACCGATCCCTCGGTCTGGCAGGCGATCGTCGCCGGGCTCGCTTGGTGCGACCGATTCGTCGAGGGGCAGGCTCGCGAGCGGTTCCGGGACTTCGTCAGGGACCTGGTGCGGCCCGCCCTGGAGCGCCTCGGATGGGAGCGCCGATCGGGGGAGCGCGACCTCGATCGTGAGCTCCGAGGGGACCTGATCCGCACGCTCGGCGTCCTCGGCGATGATCCCGAGACGCAGGCGGCCGCGCGCGAGGCGGAGTCCGAGTCGCGCGCGGGCGCCGACGTCGAGCCCTCGGTGGCCGCCGCGGCGGTGGATGTGGTCGCGTTCGCCGGCGGTCCGGAGGACTACGAACGGTTCCGGGCGCGGGCGAAGGACGCGCCGACGCCGCAAGAGCACGACCGGTACCTGTATGCCCTCACGCGGTTCCGGAGCGAGGAGCTGTTCGAACGAACGCTGCGCGCGACCACCACGGATGAGATCCGGGCGCAGGACATCCCGTTCGTGCTGGCGCGGGCGCAGGTCAACCGGGACCTCGGCGCTCGGGCGTGGGCCTTCGTTCGCGACGGCTGGGACGACATCCTCGGACGGATCGCCCCGTCGAACGCGATCGCGCTCGCCGGAGGCATCCGGACGCTGACGGAGCCCGACATCGTCGGGGACGTGCAGGCGTTCTTCGCGGAGCACGACGTCCCGCAGAACCACCGGATGCTGTTGCAGGCGCTCGAACGCCAGCGCGTGTTCTCGGCGCTCCGGCAGCAGGCGGCTCCAGAGTTGATCGAGCGGTTCGGGGGCTGAGGCCCGCCAACTCAGTCGGTGTCGTCCGACGCGGCCGCGGCCAGGTCGGCGGGATCCGCGTTGCCGCCGCAGATCACCAGGGCCACCCGCTCGTCCGGCTGCGGCACGTAGCCCCCCGCCAGGAGGGCGGCGAGCGGGGCCGCCGCTCCGGGCTCCGCGGCCACGCGGCAGTCGTCCCAGAGGAGACGTCGCGCCCGGCTGACGTCGTCGTCAGACACGAGGATGACGCGCTCGACGTATCGTTGGGCGATCGCGAGCCCGATCGTGCCTGCGCGTCCCGCGCCGAGCGCATCGGCGGCGACACCCCCGACCTCGACGTCGACCGGCTTGCCCGCCGCGAGCGCGGCGGTGAGTGTCGGGCACCGTTGCGGCTCGACGCCGACCACGCGGACATCGCTCGCGAACCATGCGGCGATCCCGCCGATCAGCCCGCCGCCGCCAACCGCGACGATCACGGTATCGAGCGTGGGCTCCTGGTCGCCCAGCTCCTGCGCGAGGGTCCCCTGGCCGGCGACGACGGCGGGCTGGTCGTACGGGTGCAGGAACGCCGCGCCGGTGTCGAACGCCCGCTCCTCGCACGCCGCGAACGCCTGGGCATAGAACCCGTCGACCACGTGCACCGTCGCCCCGTAGGAACGGATCCGCTCGATCTTCATCGGGGGCGAGGTGGACGGGACGAAGATCTCCGCCGGATGCCCGAGCCGGTGCGCGGCGTAGGCGACCGCGAGCCCGAAGTTCCCGCCCGACGCCGCGAGCACGCCCGTCTCATCGATGTCGGCGGTGAGCATCCGGTTGAACGCGCCGCGAGGCTTGAACGAGCCGGTGTGTTGCAGGAGCTCCAGCTTGAGCACGACCCGTCCGGGGACGCCGAACGCGCCGCGCTCCAGCTCGGCGACCGGCGTGTGGCGCACCCACGTCCCCAAGAGGTCGCTGGCGCTCTCCACGTCGAACCGGGTGACGTCGAGCGGCTGCTCGCCGGGAGAAAGGGTGCCCATCGGGCGTATGGAACCATGCGGAACGCTGCAGGTCATCCCGGCGGGGCGACGGGGACCCCGCCGTTTGACGCGTCGCCACGTCGAACCTACCGTTCGTACCCGAACGACCGGCCGTGACCGGTCATCGCGGGAAGGGGCCACCACGAGCGAGCGGACCGTCGTCGAGGGCGTCGGCGTCTCGACCGATCACTGGATCGGCGGGGAGCGCGTGGCGTCCGCGGAGCGGTTCGAGGACGTCTCCCCGATCGACGAGGAGGTCATCGCGGGCGTCGCGCGCGGCGGAGCGGCCGAGGCCCGCGCGGCCGTCGCCGCCGCGCGCGACGCCTTCGAAGGCTGGGGCACGACCGCACCGAAGGAACGGGCGGAGATCCTGCACCGGATCGCGGACGGCGTCGAGGCGCGCGTCGGCGAGCTGGCGGCGGTGGAGACGCGCGACAACGGTTCGCTCCTGCGCTCACACCTGCGCTCGGTGATGCCCCGGGTGGCGAGGAACTTCCGCTTCTTCGCCGATCGGCTCCTCGCGTTGGACGGCAGCGCGGACGCGGCCCACGAGGGGTATGCGGAGCACGTGACCTGGGACCCCGCCGGCGTCACGGTCGTGATCAGCCCGTGGAACGCGCCGCTGATGCTCGCGACCTGGCGGATCGCACCCGCACTCGCGGCCGGGAACACGGTGGTACAGAAACCGCCCGAGTGGGCGCCCCTCACGGCATCGCTCCTCGCCGACGTCGCGCGCGACGCCGGCCTCCCCGACGGCGTCTTCAACGTCGTTCAGGGGCTCGGCGAGGAGGCCGGCGCCGCGCTCACGAGCGACCCCGACGTGGCGCGCATCGCCTTCACCGGCTCGGTCGACACCGGGAGGCTGGTCGCCCGCGCCGCGGCCGAGCACCTCACGCCGGTCTCTCTCGAGCTGGGCGGGAAGTCGCCCTTCCTGATCTTCGGCGACGCCGATCCCGAGGCGGCCCTGCGGCAGGCGATCAACCAGTTCGACAACGCCGGCCAGGTCTGTCTCGCCGGCACGCGGCTGTTGATCGAGGGTTCCATCTACGACGACTTCATCGATCGGTTCACCGACGCCGCGGTTTCGATCCGCCAGGGCGATCCACGAGCGGAGACGACCGACCTGGGTCCCCTGATCACCCGCGTCCACCTCGAGCGCGTCGCCGGCTTCGTCGAACGCGCGAAGGCGGATGGCGCGCGACTCGTGTTCGGCGGCGGGGTCTCTCCGGAGCTCGGTGGCCTGTATCACCGACCGACCCTGTTCGTCGATGCGCCCGCAGGGTCCGAGATCCTCGCCAAGGAGGTCTTCGGGCCCGTGCTGACGGCGCAGCCGTTCACGGACGAGGACGATGCCGTTGCGCTCGCGAACGCCACGGAGTTCGGACTGGCCGCGACCCTCTACACGTCGGACCCCGCCCGTGCGCAGCGGGTCTCCGAGCGGCTCGTCGCGGGGACCGTGTGGGTCAACTGCTTCTTCGTGCGCGACCTGAACGCCCCGTTCGGCGGGTCGAAGGACTCCGGGATCGGACGCGAGGGTGGTGTGTGGAGCTTCGATTTCTACGCGGACGTGAAGAACACGGTCGTCGCGCCGGCGCCGCCGACCCCCGACCGTTCGACGGACGGCGAGCAGGGGAGGAGGACCTGAGCCATGGGTGAGGTCGTCGGGGCCGGACTCGTCGCGCACGTGCCGACGATCATGCTCCCGGAGGAGGTTCGGCGGGAGATCAACGAGGGCAAGGAGATCAGCCTGGTCCCGGGGCTGCGCCGGCTGCGGTCCGAGGTGATGGATCGTCTTCACCCGGACGTCGTGATCGTCTTCGACACGCATTGGGAATCGACCTTCGAGCACATCGTGACGTCGCATGAACGGCGGCAGGGTCATTTCACGAGCCATGAGCTCCCGCGCGGGATGACCGCGATCCCGTACGACATCCCGGGTGACCCAGGGCTCGCGCGCGCGATCGCGCATCAGGCCGAAGGGCGCGACGACATCTGGATCTTGCCGTGCGATGACCCGTACCTGCCGATCTTCTACGGGACGATCAACATCTGGACGTTCCTGGGCGATCCGGCGACCGCCTGGATCAGCGTCGCGGTGAACCAGACGTGCACCACGGAGGACTTCCTCCTCTTCGGCGAGCTGATCGGCAACGCGATCGCCGGCACGGATCGGCGTGTGGTGCTGCTCGCCTCGGGTGGCATGACCCACCGCTTCTTCCGGTTCCGCGAGCTCCGGCAGCACGAGGCGAGCGACCCGAGCCGCAACCTGATCTCGCCGGAGGCCTGGGCTGCAGACCGACACGTCATGGACATGCTGCAGAAGGGGGACCACGCGGGCGCGATCGATTGGATGCCGGAGTACCGCAAGCACGCGCCCGAGGGGAAGTTCGGGCACTACCTGATGATGGCGGCCGCGATCGGCGGCTCGCGATGCCAGGCACCTGGGGAGCTGTTCAGCGAGTATGAGGCGTCCGTCGGCACCGGCCAGGTGCACGTGTGGTTCGAACGGCCGGGCGACGGATGGACGGGGAAGGGCGCGGCCACCTGATACCGCGAGGATGAGACCGCGAAGAGGAGCCCGTGGGAGGGGTCCGTAGATGGCAGAACAGGAACGGTCCGGCTACGAACGGTTAGGGGCGAAGACGCTGACACTGGTCGACGTCTTGGCCCAGTCCGTGGGCTTCATGGGGCCGGTGTTCAGCACCGCGTTCATCATCCCCCTGATCATCGGGGTGAATGCTGCCGCGCGAGGGGCCGGCACCTCGGCGCCCCTCGCGGTGATCATCGCAGCGGTTGGCGTGTTCGCGTTAGGGTGGATCGTCGCCCAATATGCCAAGCGGATCCACGCCGCAGGCTCGCTCTACGACTACGTGTCGAACGGCCTGGGTCGGACGATCGGCGCTGCCGCGGGGTGGCTCTACTACGGAGGCACCATCATCCTGACCGTGGGTCTCGGGGTGCTGCTCGGAGGCTATGTCCACGACAACCTGCTTCCCGCGTACGAGGTCGGGCCGTGGGTCTCCGTCTGGGTCTGGGACGCGATCCTCACCGCGCTCCTGTTCGTCGTGTTGTACTTCGGCGTTCGGATCTCGACGAGGGTGCAGCTCACGCTTGCGCTCGTCTCGATCGCCGTCGTGCTGATCTTCTTCATCACGGTGATCGCCCAGCTCGGGGGCGATAACGATGTCCTGAAGGCGTTGGATCCGACGCCGACCCCCGGTGGCTTCAGCGGGGTCCTGTTCGGTGTGCTCTACGGTGTCCTGATCTTCGTCGGGTTCGAGACCGCGGCGAACCTCGCGGAGGAGACGAAGGAACCGAAGCGCGCGATCCCGAAGGCCGTCCTGGGGGCCGTCGTGATCGTGTCGATCTTCTACGTGATCGGCTCCTACGTGGAGGTGGCCGGCTTCGGGTTCGACATCAACGTGATCACGAGTCCGGATGTTGCCGGCGCACCTCTGTTCGCGCTCGGTGCTCCGGGAACGACCTACGGATCCGAGTTCTGGCTG
>WNGI01012409.1_pt1 | contig 14492 bp, 12 predicted proteins | sample 5400621 | NCBI WGS metagenome assembly WNGI01 (sample SAMN13153374, study PRJNA577476) | soil metagenome | isolation source: 20 cm soil or saprolite under Garry oak tree replicate 1 | place: USA:California | collected 2016-06-15 | reverse complement strand
GCAGCCCAGAGCTCGGTCGGAGCCGCGATCGCGGTCGGCAACCAGGTCGGCGGCGCGGCCGGGGTCGCGCTCGTGACCGCCTCGAAGTCTGCGTTCATCCACGCGATGGATCGCGGGCTCGCCGTCGGCGCTGTGGCCGCCCTGGCGGGTGCGGTCGTCGCGCTGATGTGGCTGCCGAAGCGAGCGCTCGTGGACGAAGCGATCGAGGTCCACGTCGAGCGCCCCCAGGGCGAGCCGTTATTGGCCGTCGAGGAGGTGGAAGTGTGACCGCCTCTCCCCCGCTGGACGTCGCCGCCCCGACCAAAGGACCGGGGCGCCCGCGCGACCCTGAGGCCGACCGCGCGATCCTTCAGGCAACGATCGAACTGCTCGGTGAAGAAGGGTACGAAGGGCTCTCGATCGAAGGGGTCGCCGCACGGGCCGGCGTCGGCAAGACCACCCTCTACCGACGCTGGCCTTCGAAGGAACCGCTCGTCGTCGACGCGATCAAGCGCTGCAAGTCGCCGGAGGATCCGGCGCCCCCACGAGCAGATGAGTCGACGCGCGACGCACTCGTCCGCGTCCTGAACCACTTCACCCGAGCGATGGAGCTTTCGGAATCGGGTCGGATGTTGGCCGGGCTCGTCGTGGAGATCTCCCGCAATCCCGAGCTCGCGCAGGCCGTGCGGACGGGGATCTTGGAGCACCGGCGCTCGTTCGTGTTCGCGATCCTCAGGCGCGGGATCGAGCTGGGAGAGATCCGCCAGGAAGCGGACGTGGAGATCGTCGCCGACATGCTGTCGGGTCCGGTGGTCATGCGCGTGCTCCTGACCGGCGGGGCCATCACGCCGCGGCTCGTCCGCAAGGTCGTCGACACGATCCTCGACGGCATCGCGGTCCGCGCGTAGTCCCCGGAAGGACGCCCCAGGGCTAGGGTCGCACCCGTCGGACCTCGCTGCGGTGCTCCCGGTAATGCAGAAGGTCCCAGGCGATGAGTGCCCAGCACAGCGCCGCGACGAGCCCGAGGGCAACGAGCGCCGGCACCGCCAGAGCAGCGGGGATGAGCGCCAGCATGCCGATCCCGGTGGCGAGCCTCCCCGGCCCGATCCAACCCGGCCGGTCGGGTGTCGAACGACGGATGAAGTGGACGAGGCGCAGGCGAAGCGCGACGTGCGTGAGGAAGTAGAGCGACAGCCCACCGCAGAGCGCAACGGCTGGGGTCGTGGCGAGCGGCTCCCCCACCTGGTCGATCGTGATCCTCAACCCCAGTGCGAACAGCACGATCCCGGTGATCATCGGGAGGTGCAGATAGGTGTAGTAGTCGCGCGCGAGCCGGGCGCGAGCGGGGCCGGTCGCCTCCGAGAGTTGCCGTTGGGACAGGACGGAGATGACGTCGAAGTACGTCCACCAGAGCGCACAGAGAACGACCATCCCCAGGACCGCCGCGGTGACGACAGCAGGGGTGAGCGATCCGCCCCGGCTCCCGACCCCGATCGCAACGATCGACTCGCCGAGCGCGATGATGACGATGAGCCCGTGGCGCTCCGCGAAGTGCGCCGGCTCGACGCGCCAGCCCGCCCCGCGACCGATCAGGGCGCCCGCATACAAGATCACGAGCGCGACGATCCAGAGCGCCACCTGCGCCGGACCATCGAAGAAGCCGGCCAGGAGGATCACGACGGGCGCGAGCGCGGCTGGCGGCGCGAAACGCACGAGCGCGCGCCGAAGCCCTGGGTCGTGCCGACCGGCGACCGCATCGAGCCCGAGGTTGAGCAGACGCACCAGCAGGAAGGCGGTCCCGAAAAGGATCCCGGCCGCTCCGAACGCGCTGGGGACGGCGATGGCCGCGACGAGCATGGCGATCATCGCCCCGAACACCCCCGCCCGAACCACTCCCTCCTCGGGCTCGAGGATGTTCGTGAGCCACGCGTAGCCCGTCCACGCCCACCAGAGCGCCGCGAGCACGAGCAGTCCATGACCGACCCCAACCCCCGTGAGGTCGTTTGCCATCAGTTGGGTCACTTGCGTGAGGGCGTAGACGAAGACGAGATCGAAGAAGAGCTCGAGCGGTGTCACCCGCTGCTCTCGCTCGGCCATCGAACGGTCCGTCATCGCCCGTCTTGATCGCCTTAGGTCCGCACGAAGCGGACCGTCGTCGACCGTGCATCCGGGCTCGTGATGCGATCAACGGCCGTCGACGACCGGCCGTACTTGCGCCGGTACTCCTCATCGATCTCGTCGTCCAGACCGTGATCCGCATCCTCGAACAGGACGTCCGCGTCGATGGCGCCGGCGGAGACATGCCCCGCGTGCCGGGTCTGGAGTGCCCGGAACCAGGCGCCGCCCGGCCCGTTCACGGAACGGACGTACACGTCATGTCCGTGGCGGACGACCCAAACGATCCGCGACCGCCGGAGTGTCCCATCGCGCCGCGCGGGCGCGATCAGGAGCTCGTCCGCTTCCCCGATGTCAGCCAACTCTGATTCCGTCCATGCACCCACCTCCACACCTCCAACGAGCATCCGCAGACAGCGCCACGCATCCGAACGATGCTAGCGAGGTCGCGCGGAGCGCGACGGGGCCTCGTGCTGGCCGATCTGCGCCATCATCGGGACTCTGGTTTCTCCATGGTCCGTCGCGATCCGAGACTTCGATGGGCAGGACGGAAAGGCGTAGCTGACACCGCTACGGCCGCACGTGGATGCCCGCGACGATCTCGATCCCGATGACCAACGCAACGACCCAGTCAACCGCGGCGCAGAATGGAGGCCACCACCGGGTGCCGGAGACGTATCGGACTCGCTCCTGCCACGCGTCCTTGAGCCCGTGGACAACGAACCCCAGAACGAGGAGCCACGCCGATCCGGTGATCCCCGCCGCGCCGATCACAACGAATGCCATCGCGACAGAACCCTCGAGGACGATGACCCTCCATCGCCCGTCGGCGACAGCGAAACCGATGTAGACCGACGCGATCACGGCGAGTCCGACCGCATAGACGGTCGCCGGATCGAGCCACCAGAACGCTACGGGCGACGCGGCCTGGATCAAGCCGACGACGACACCCCAGATGATTGCCGCGCGCATCGACGGGGTCTCGGCTCCATGGATGGGTGATCGGTTGACACTCACGGGCAGATCCCTGTGATCGCGAGGAAGCTAGGCATCGCCGTCATGGATAGCCTCGTACAGCACCAGTGGCTTCGCGATGCCCTTAAGCTCGAAGGCACCGACCTCGACGAGACGGAAACCGCTCGGCGTGATGTGCGGAAGAACGTCCTCTCCGACGAAGACCTGATCCGGCCCCGCTTGCGATGCGATGCGCGCCGCGATGTTGACCGTCCGGCCGAAGTAGTCGCCCTCTTCGTAGATCATCGGTCCCGCGTTCACCCCTACGTGGGCGGGCGGCAGGCCCGAGGGACGAACCGTGTCCACGATCTCCAAGGATGCCGTCACCGCGTCGTGCGGGTCCTCGAAATGGAAGTGCACACCATCGCCGAGCATCTTGACGACATGACCCTTGTGACGCGAGGCGACTTCGTTCACCAACTCGGCGAGCTTCAGCGACACGCGAGCCGCGACCTCATCCCCAGACTCCTCGGTCAGCCTCGTGTATCCGGAGAGATCGGCGAAGGCACACCCCTCGGTCCGCCGAGGCGCTCGTCGATGCACTCCCGCTTCCTCGAGCGCGGTCTCGACATGGCTGAACATGTGCTCCATCTCGAACACCTCCGAGTGGCGCCGGTACAGCCATCCGAGAAGATCCTCGCCTGACCGTCCGGCACGGACGCTCACCTCGCGGATCGCCGCCTCGAGAGCCTCGTTGTCACGCAGACCTCGTCTGCGGAACGGCTCCTCGATCGTCTGATGAAGGTAGTGATCCTGGAACTGCGCGACCCGTCTTGCGCTGTCCCCCCAGACGCGGGCCAGACGCAAGATCTCTCCTTCGCTGACTCCCGCACGGAAGAGCACCGGAACCGCCGTGATGACGCGGAGATCCTCGTCTCGCACGAACTCGCCGGGCGTGGGACGCGGCAGTCCGAACGCGATGTAGATGCGCTCGAGCATCGGGAAGGGGATGCCGATCTCGTCGCTCAGGTCGGCGAAGGTTCTATCTGATCGAGGCGGCCGCCGACCTCCGGTCTCGACGTACCCAAGCGAAAGGTCACCCGACGCCAGCGCCTCGGCGACGGCCTCCGGATCGATCCCCATCCCATCCAGGTCGAGGACGACCCGGGCTCGAAGAACCGCGCGCGGCGCGAAAGCCTCTCCATCCAACTCGAGGATCCCGAGTTCGGTCAGACGACGGATGTACGCGGGGGTCGTTCCCGCTCGCTTCGCGACTTCGTCTTCGGTGAACCCCTTCGCGTTCATGCTCAAAGACCGTTACCCGGACGGCTGCGGGTTCGGCGCAGTTCGGGTCGCCTTCACGCCACGTAGGCGCTCGGGTTCGCTTGGAACGCGTCGTGGCATACCTGCGAACAGAAGTAGTACGTCTTGCCTTCGTACTCGATGGTCTTAGCGGCCTCTTCGCTTTCGATGCGCATCCCACAAACGGGATCTTCCACCATCGCCATGAGGTCCTCCTCTACATGCGCTCGGGATCCATGCGGACAGGTCCGGCACGCGTCTCGAGCTGCGAGCCGATGCGACCCGCGATGAAGGCGGCGTCTTCGCCAACGAAGCCGATCAGTGCCGACCCCCGGGTGTGCTGCCAGGTGAGCCCGATGAAGAACAGGCCGGGAGCGTCGGTAACCCCGCGTCGATGGATGATGCCGTCGCGCTCATCTCGAACACCGGGGACATCGACCCAGGAGAGATCGGATCGATAACCCGTCGCCCAGACGATCGCGTCGAAGTCTTGCTCGCTTCCGTCGTCGAAGACGGCGCGCCGCCCCGAAGCACTCGCCAACCGCTTCCTCAGGGTCACGCCAGAGCGTCGAAGTCTCCTCGGATTCGATCCGATGAGCACGTCGCGTTTCGACAACTTCCGACCCAAGCGTGAATCCGTGCTTACCTTCATGAACCCGATACCGGACAACCACCAGAAGAGGTCCTTGCCGAGCAAACGCTGCGGGAGAGATGGGATCCGCTTGCCGACTGCGAGATCCACCTTCCGGGTCGCGGCGAGTTCCTCGGCGATCTGGAAGCCGGAGTTTCCTCCTCCCACCACGAGCACGTGACCGTCGGGCAGTTGGGCTGGGTGTCGGTAGTCGGCGCTGTGGATCTGGAAGACGGTCTGATCAAGGTCGTCAGCGACGGGAGGGACGAAGGGAACCTGGAATGGCCCGGTCGCAACGACGACCTGGCTCGCCGTGAATTCGTCGTCCGCCGTCGCCACGACGTACGCCCCGTCTCGCTGGGTGAGTGACGTCACCTTCGCGTTGTGCCTCGCGGGAAGACCGAAACCGGATACGTACGACTGGAGATAGGTGGCGACGTCGTCCTTCGATGGATTCGTGTCCTTCGGCGATGGGAAGGCCATCCCCGGAAGGCCGCTGTACTGCGCGGGGGTGAACAGCCTGAGCGAGTCCCATCGGGACCGCCACACCTGCCCGGTCGCGGAGCCGGCGTCCAAGATCACGAACCTCAGGCCACGCTGCGCGAGGTGATAGCCGACGGCAAGGCCGGCTTGGCTGCCACCGATGACGACCACGTCGAACGAAGTCGTTCCGATCTCTGAGGTCATGTCGTCACCTCCCAGGATCACGCCGCGACACGTTGAAGCTGAACATCATCCCGCTCTGTGCGTGCTCGGCGATGTGGCAGTGCGCCATCCATAGCCCCGGATTCGAGACCTCGAGCAGGACGTCGACGGTCCGTCCCGCGGGCACGAGCACCGTGTCCTTCCATACCAGGTTGGATTCCGGCTCGCCCTCTCGCGACAGTACGAGGAAGCGTCCGGCGCCGTGAACGTGGAACGGGTGGTGCATCGGATGATCCGATCCCATCTCGTTGACGAGTCGGATCTTCACCCGGTCGCCGACCGTGAAGGCCCACGTGATGGCCCCGTTCTCGGCGCCGGTCTCCCGGTCGATGAGCATCCATCTCATGTTGCCGGGCTCCGATGCACGGTTGATATCTGGCATCAGGTCTTCCCACTCGAGTCCGTCGTTCTGTTCGTGGTGCAAGGCGCTTTCACTGGGCTTGCGCTCGGTCGCCGGCAGCGTGTCTGCGGGTACGAGCCTCATGCCGCACTTCGGGCAAGTTCCGGGTTCTGAGGACGTGACCTCCGGGTGCATCGGACAGACGTACGTGGCCAGGCTCTGCTCCTTCGAACGCGCCGGGAGCAGCTTCATGCCGCACTTGGGGCAGGTTCCCGGCTCCGAGGACGTGACCTCCGGGTGCATCGGGCAGGCGTAGGAGGTCGCCGGCGCAACGTCATCTCCGTAGAGAAGTGGCATCGAGGCCACGAAGGCGAGCACCTTGTCCGGCGGCCGTCCGATGTCGCGATCGAGCGACTGATGTTCAGCGGTGAGTTGGGGGTCGACACGCAGAGCCTCGAATGATGCCGCGGCGGCCGCGGCAGAGTTGCCTTCGACAGCGAACGCGCCGAGGTCGTAGACGTGATCCGGTGTGCGATGCGTGAGTCTCGCCTCCCCGGGGGTGTCGAACAGCACGTCGAGGACCGCCCGCTCCGAGGGAGCGAGCATCACTTCGCCAACGAAGGTCTCTCGCTCGTAGCGACCGCTGTCGCCCCCGACCAGCTTCATCTGTGCGCCGAGGAGAGCGAAGTTGAAGATCCGTGTATTCGCTGTGTTCACGAGATAAAGACGAACGACCTCCCCCACGGCAGCCTCGCCCGAGAACCTCGGCTCGCCGTTGATCAGCATCACGTTTCCGAACCGCCCCATCGCGGTGTAGTTCGGGCCGGAGCGATGGAAGGGCGCGATATGACCTTCCTCGACGAGTAGGTCGTCTAGGGTGACGCTGACCTGCCGGTCGGCAGCAGGCCAATATGACGGGTCGTTGGGCTCGACGATGATGGTGCCGTACAAACCCATCTCAAGCCCGAAATCCTCGCGGATGTGCGGGTGGTACCAGTAGAACCCGGCATCGGGGAACTGGACCTTGTACGTGAAGGTCCCTCCGATCGGGATCGGCGCCTGCGTCTCGTGCGGGACCCCGTCATAGCGATTCTCCAGTCGAAGTCCGTGCCAGTGAACGGTCGCCTCGACATCACCGTCGTTCGTGACCTTCACGCTGATCTCCGACCCTTGGTCGACGTGCAAGGTCGGACCGGGGATCGAACCGTTGTAGCCGAGCATGCGTAGCTCCGCGTCGTCGATGCGCTTTCGCACAGGTCCGATCCGGAGGTCGAACTGATCGCCGTCGCTGAGCCCGATCACGCTGGGTGGTGACGCGTCGGAGAGTCCTGCGGTGTCGGTCGTGAACAGATCGTCAACCTCGGCGGAGCGCCCTTTCATCGTTGCGGCGACTACCTCGTCCATATATGCGTTCCCCTCTTGCTTGGCTCCGCGGCCCCTCACCTGCGGGAGAGATACAGGGTCGAGGTCGAGTCAAACTGGTCGCGGCATCAACTCCAGCCTCGGTATGAACGCCCGAGGTTAGGTCGATGCGAGGACCTCCTCGATGCCGGCCGCAACGGACGGCCGACATCTTCACTCGCAGCCTACGTCCTCGTCGCCAACCCGGCTCGGGCGCGCTCAGAACGCCGGAGAGTGCGAACGGGAGATGACCTGACGCGTCTGGTTTGCGCGCCTGCAGTTCGGCGATCTGAGCTCGAGCCGCGGCGACGAGCTCCTCGTTCATGTTCGCGTGTCCGGCGAGACCCCACCCGCCGTCGGGCGCCTCGGTCAGGAGGACCCAGGTCCGGTCGGCGAGCGACGGATCACCGGCGGCCTCAACGACGAGAGCGGTCAGTCGGCTGACGACCGCGAGTTGCTTGTCACGATCGAGGGCGCCCGCGTTCGTGAGGACCTGGACCCGCACGTAGGTGCTGTCTCCGTCGACGTTCGAGAGGCTGGACGGCGGCAGTTCGTGTACGAAGGCGGCCGTGTTCTTCCGGAACATCGGGATGTCCGGTACCCCCTCGATCGTCATCAGTTCGGTGGCCAGGTTCTGAGCCAAGGCATGCTGGTCACCGAACGTGCCGGCAGCCGCGTAGACATCGATCATCGGCATGGTGCGTGCTCCTTTCTCCTACGAGATGCGGCTCGCGAGCTGGGTGCGCGACTTCACGTCGAGCTTCCGGAACACCTTCCCCAAGTGGTATTCGACGGTGCTCGGACTGATGAACAGTTGCGCGGCGATCTCTCGGTTGGTGTGCCCCTGTGCGACGAGGCGCGAGATCTGCGCCTCCTGTGGGGTGAGCTGGTCCAACGTAGCCGGGGTGCGTTCAGGAGCTTGGTCGCCCGTCGCCCGAAGTTCGATGCGAGCCCGTTCGGCGAACGCCTCCATGCCGGCGTCGGCGAAGAAGTCGTGTGCGACCCGCAGCTGTTCGCGCGCGTCGAGTCGACGCCTCTCGCGACGCAACCACTCCCCGTACAGCAGACGCGTGCGGGCAAGGTCCACCAGAAGGCGCGTCGGCTCGAGACGGTCGATCGCCTCCCTGTAGAGCTTCTCGGCATCGTCTCCGTGGGTCAGCAGAGCCCGCGAGCGGGCTTCGACGCCGAGAGCCCACGGCGTGCCACTGGCGCTCGTCGACTCGGCCAAGATCTCGAGGGCCCCAGCGGCACGGTCGGTCCGACCGCCGCGGCTGCCCGCCTCGATCAGTTCGACCAACGCGAAGGTCGAGAACCACAGTTCGTGAGGATCCTCGCTCGCCTGGTCAGCCGCTTCGAAGGCCTCGTCGTATCGCGCCAGACCGTTGCAGAGGACGGCGGTCGCCCACATCGAGAGCGTGAGTCCCATCCCCTCGCCGTGGCGCAGGAACCCCTCGGTCGTCATCGCGACGGATCGCCTGAACTCGTCCTCGCGACCACGGAACGCTGCGACCGTGAGCATCCCGTACGGCGGGACGATCTGACTGCCAGTCGCCTCGGCGAGCTCGTTCGACTCTTCGAGGAGTGACGAGGCCGCGGCGACGTCGCCGCCGAACAGGCACACGCCCACCCGGGTGCTGAGGGCGAAGGGGAGCTCGGCGAGCGCCCCCGCCTCGCGAGCGGCTGTTATCTGGCGCGCCGTCAGCGAGTCCCACGCCTCGTAGTCCCAGATGAAGCCCGCGGCCCGGCCAGCCAGCCACCGCCACCAGCGCTGACCTTCATCCGCTCTGATGTTTCCGCTCCCGAACGCACGCAACGCCTCTCGGACGGCCGGCGTTCCTATCGCCGGACCGTCGGTGATCATCCGAGCCAATCCGTCGAGCAACAGATCCGCCGCGCCGGGCGGCATCGGGGGCTCGGGGAGCGCCCGTGCCGCGGCCGCGACCTCGCGAGCGCCACGCCCATCCGCCAAGCGACCGGCGAACAGGGAGGCGGAGAGCGCCTCGAGATAGATCTCTCGGGCCCGCCGAGCATCGAGCGGCTCGAAGTCCTTGGCGGCGTTGAGCAGCAGCCCGGGCGCCTCGTTCCCGCGTTCCTCCGCGAAGGAGATGCGCGCGCGAAGGAGATCCAGCTCCGCCCGCTGGGCGCGGTCCAACGGGCCGGCCTCGGCGTTCGCAGCGAGCGTGACCGCCTCGTCGAACGCGCCCACCTCGTATTTCGCCTCGGCCGCCGCGAGCTCACGCCCGGCCCGACGCGCGGGGTCGAGTGTCAGGACCGACGAGCGCTCGAGGAACGCGGCCGCCGCGGCGAACCCGCCGCGCGCCTGCGCCCGCGCCGCCGAACGCTCGAGCTCCGCGGCGACATCCTCGTCCGGCATCAACGTCGCCTGGGCCCGGTGCCACGCCCGACGGTCGGGGTCCGTCTCCGGATCGGTCGCATCGGCGAGAACCCGATGCGCCGCGCTTCGCTCATCCTCCGTGGCTGCGCGGTACACGGCCGACCGAGCCAGGGGGTGACGGAAGACGACGCCGGCACGTAGATCGAGCAAGCGTTCGGATCCGAGCGCTTGCGCAGTCGATTCGTGGATCCCCAGCCGTTCCGCCGCCCGTGACACGAGCGCGAGATCTCCCGTCGGGTCAGCGGCCGCCAGCAACAACAAGCGCCGAGCATCGGGCGAGAGGTTCGCTACCCGTCGCGCGAAGTGCTCCTCGAGCTGGGCGGAAAGGGGCACCGCCGCTGGGAGGCCGAACCCACCCGCGAGCTGTGAAGGTGTCATCCCCCGCGGGAGCTCGAGCAAGGCGAGCGGATTCCCGTTCGTCTCGGCGACGATGCGCTCGAGCACCCGGTCATCCACCCGAGTCGGAAGCACAGACTCCAGCAGGGTCCGCGCGTCGCGACGTCCTAGAGGCCCGATATGTACCTCGGGGAACCCGCCGAACGCTTCGCCGCGCTCGCGGGCCGCGAAAAGCAGCGCGATCCTGTCCGCTAACAGCCGCCTGGCGACGAACGCAAGCGCCCGAGCCGAGGCACGATCGAGCCACTGGGCGTCGTCGACCACACACAAGAGGGGCTGATCGTTCGCCGCCTCGGCCAGCAGACCCAGCACCGCGAGCCCGACGAGGAGTGGGTTCGGGGCGTGTCCGGCGGAGAGAACGAACGCGACGGAAAGCGCCTCGCGCTGAGGATCGGGCAGGCGCTCGCTGAGGCCGAAGATCGGCCCAGAGAGCTGTTGGAGCGCGGCGTAGGGCAGCTCCGTTTCCCCTTCGACACCGGCGGTGCGAACGACTTTGCAGTTCCCTCCGAGCTCAACCGCGAGGTCGAGGAGAGCGGTCTTGCCCACGCCCGGCTCTCCGTAGAGCATCAACGCCCCCCCGTGCCCGGCACGTGCGTCATCCAAGAGGCGCTCGAGCACCTCTCGCTCTCGCTGTCGGCCGAGCACCTGCTGTCCCAGCTGCCCCGTAACCACATCGGGACCTTAGCCGCGGTGAGGCGTTTCGTTGCAACTGCCGAAGCGCCAGGACGCTCAGGCCCGGACTAGGGGTTTCCCGGATTCCGGACCGCCCACGCTCGGCGAGACTCGACTCATCCAGACGGAGGAGGCGTAGGCAGATGAGTCAGACGCTGACGATCGACCAGCGGATCGAGGTGCCCCGGAGGTTCATGGCGGAAGTCTTCAACGGGCAGAACCCAGAGGGGGCGCGTAACTTCTTCACGGCGGATGCCCGGTGGCATGGCCCGTCGATCGCGGAGGTGACCGGCGTGGACAACATCGTTGGACTGCTCGGTGCCTTCATCGGCGCGCTTTCGGACATCCGAGCGGAGGAGCAAGACGCGATCGCGAGCGGCGACCTCGTCGCGTTGCGGCTCGTCGTCACCGCCACCCAGACCGGCGACATGCTTGGGATCCCGGCGAGCGGTCGAGACGTCCGGTGGGACGCGGTCGACATCTACCGGGTCACCGACGACGGGAAGATCAGCGAGCAGTGGGCATTCGAGGACATGGCCGCGATCGGGAGCCAGCTCGGAGCGTTCTCCCTGCCGTGGGCTGGTTGACCTATGGGATGCGGCTGGCGAGCTGCGCGCGTGATCTCACATCGAGCTTCCGGAACACCTTCCGCAGGTGGTACTCGACCGTGCTCGGACTGATGAACAGTTGAGCTGCGATCTCTCGGTTGGTGTTGCCCTTCGCGGCCAGACGCGAGATCTGCGCCTCCTGCGGCGTGAGCTGGTGGGAAGTGTCGACGGTGCGCTTGCGAGCGTGCTCGCCCGTCGCGAGCAACTCGATCCTCGCCCGCTCAGCGAAGGCGTCCAGCCCGAAGTCGGAGAATCGCTCATGCGCGAAGCGCAGCTGCACGCGCGCGTCTGAGCGCCGGCGCTCACGCCGCAGCCATTCGCCGTACAGGAGGTGAGCACGCGCGAGATCGACAGCGATACGGGTTCGACCGAGCCGGTCGATCGCCTCGACGTACAGATCCTCCGCCGCCGGCCCCGCGGCGAGCAGCGCCTCCGAGCGTGATGCGATCCCCACGACCCAGTCCGTGCCGCCGGCCCGAGCGATCGTTCCGAGGCGTCCGCGGGCGTCCGCGGCCACCTCGGGGGTCCCCGCCCGGACCGCCGCCTCGATGACCTCGGCCATGATCCACATCGACGGGTTGAGATCGTGCGCGGCGACGCCCAGGGCGGCATCGCGTGCTTCCTCGTACCGGCCGAGGCCGTTGTAAAGGACCGCCGCGGCCCAGTCGAGCACTGAGAGTCCGATGCCCTCGCCGCGCGAGATCACCTCCGCCCGGGTCCGTTCGATCAGATAGGTCGTCTCAGTCTCGCGACCGCGGAGGGCGGCGAGTCCCACGCCGCCGTACGGAGCAAGGTCGCTCCCCGTCGTGTCCGTCGCCCGTTGGATCTCCTCGACGAACGACGCCGCCGCATCCAGTTCGCCCGCGAGGAGATGGAGATAGATGCGCTGCGTGAGGGCAAGAGGGAGATCGCCCAACGCTCCGGTCCTGCGGGCGACCGTGATGTGTCGCTCCGAAAGCGCCTCCCACGTGGCGTCGTCCCACAGTTGCACCGACGCGATCGTCGCGAGCCAGATCCAGCGCGTCTGCTCGGTTGCAAGCTCATCAGTACTGAACGCTTCCGCGGCGCGGCGAAGCATGGGCACGGCAGCCTCGTAGCTTCCGCAGAGCAACGCGGTCAGGGCGTCGAGCAACACGTCAGGCCCGCGTGGCTCGCGGCCAGGCGCCGGTGCCGTTCGTGCGGCTTGCGCGATGTCCAGCGCGCTGCCGCCCGGTCGGGCGAGGCGGCCCGCGAACAGGGCCGCAGACAAGGCATCGAGGTAGGTGTCCCGAGCGAGGGGCGGATCGAGCGAGCTGAGCCGCCGGGCCGCTTCGAGGAGGAGCGGCGGTGCGTCACTGCCGTGCGTTGCGACGAACGTCACCTGCGCGTGCAGCAGGTCGGCACGCGCGAGCTCGAGGTCGGTGAGGGCGCCCGTATCAGTCCCCGCGAGCAGATCTCGCGCGTCGTCGAGAGCGCCAGCCTGGAACTTCGTCTGCGCCGCGGCGAGAGCGCGTTCTGCGCGCCTGGAGGGATCCGGCGTCAACGCGGCCGCGCGCTCGAGGAACACCCCGGCGGCGGCGAGCCCGCCCCGCCCTTGCGCACGGCCCGCCGACCGCTCCAACTCCGCGGCAACCTCCTCATCGGGCGCCGCGGCCGCCTGTGCCCGGTGCCAGGCCCGGCGATCCGGGTCGATGTCTGGGTCCGTTGCCTCGGCGAGCGCTCGGTGGACCTCACGCCGCTCCTTGAGCCCGGATGCTCGGTACGCCGCCGACCGGACCAGCGGATGGCGGAAGACAACCGTGGGACCGAAAGCCAGCAGACCCTCCGATTCGACAGCGGTCGCCGTCCCTTCGGGGATCCCGAGGCGCTCAGCGGCACGTCTGACCAATGCCGGATCGCCGACCGGGTCGGCCGCCGCAACGAGCAAGAAACATCGCGCTTCGTACGGAAGAGCGGCCAGCCGTCGCGTGAAGCTCTCCTCGATACTCGCCGACAGCGGAACGTTTGCGGGCAGCCCGAAGCCGCCCGCGAGCTGCGTCGGCGTCAAGCCGCGCGGCAGCTCGAGCAGCGCGAGCGGATTCCCGCCCGTCTCGTCGACGATCCGGTCAAGCACGCGCTCATCCAGCGGGGCCGGCAAGATGGACTCCAGCAGCGACCTCGCGTCCCGGTGTCCCAACGGCTCGACGCGGAGCTCTGGGAGGCGCGCGAGCGCGCTGCCCAACTCGCGCGTCGCGAACACGAGCGCGATCTTCTCCGCCAACAGGCGGCGGGCGACGAACGAGAGTGCGCGTGCCGACCCAGCGTCGAGCCACTGCGCGTCGTCGACGACGGTCAACAGCGGCCTGTCCCGGGCAACCTCCGACAACAGCCCCAGCACCGCCAGCCCCACGAGGAACGGGTTCGGAGGCGGTCCCACGTTCAGGCCGAAGGCGACGCCGAGAGCATCGCGCTGCGGTTGCGGCAGTCTCTCCTCCAGCTTGAGGAACGACGAGCACAGCTGCTGGAGCGCGGCGAACGGGAGCTCCGTCTCCCCTTCTACTCCGCTGGTGCTGGCGACGCGATACCCCTCCCCGACCTCGATCGCGTACTCAAGCAGTGCGGTTTTGCCGACGCCGGGCTCTCCGTGTACCACCAAGACGCCACCGTCCCCGCCACGCGCTCCCTCGAGCAGCCGGTCGAGCACGGCACGCTCGCGCTTCCGTCCTACCAGCTGCTCTCCCTGGACCCGAACCTGTGACGGCGGCTCGATCAGCATCATCCGACAGTAGTCGCTGAGGCCGGATCGGTTCGGGGACTAAGGAGATCCGGGATTCGAGTGCCGACCTCGGCCGCGAGAATCTTCATCGCGGCCGTGAGAGCCCATCTCACGAACCTACGGGGAGGAGAGACGATGAGTGCGCAAGGAACGACAGCCGACACGGCTCTTCCGGACTACGCTCCGGTCCCGCCCGCGTCGTTCGGCCCCGCTGTCAATGAGCAGGGTTACTACGTCGGACGCGTCGAGCGGAACCTCTA
>WNGI01006642.1_pt1 | contig 14496 bp, 20 predicted proteins | sample 5400621 | NCBI WGS metagenome assembly WNGI01 (sample SAMN13153374, study PRJNA577476) | soil metagenome | isolation source: 20 cm soil or saprolite under Garry oak tree replicate 1 | place: USA:California | collected 2016-06-15 | reverse complement strand
CCTGTCGTCCATGTCTTCGGTGCGCGCGGCGGCGCGCGAGGTCAACCGCGCCGGCGGCCACATCGACGCCCTCTTGAATGTCGCGGCCGTCTTCGTCAAGCGTTATCGCAAGACCTCAGATGGGCTCGAGCTCATGCTAGCTACCAACTATTTCGGGCCATTTCTACTCACCAACCTGCTGCGCGACAGGCTGATCGGCGGGGGGCGTGTGATCACGGTGACGGCGCCATCTACCACCCACGTCGACATGGAACGGCTGTTCTCGAAGGACCAGTTCGACCCGCTCCACACTTTTGGCGCCACCAAGGCCCTGGGCCTCATGTTCACTTTGGAGCTGGCGCGGCGTGCGAAGCGGTGGGACGTGCGGGCCAACGCCTTCCACCCTGGACTCGTCCGCTCCGATCTGATGCGGGAAGCGCCCGGTCCAGTCCGGCTCATCTCGCGCCTCGTCTCACGGTCGGCAGAACGCAGCGCGCATGACCTGGTCGAGCTCGCGATCTCCCCCGCGCATGCAGGCACGACCGGCTGGTTTTTCAAGGGGGTTGGCCGGATCGAACCGCCCAAGTCGACCACCGAGGAATCGACTCAGTCCAGCCTGTGGCGCCGAACCGCGGAGCTGTTGGAGATCGAGATCGGCGGCTTCTGATCCGCAAGAAGGTCGTCAACTCTTCACACCGCGTACACAAGTCGCCCTAAACATGAGATGTGCACACGGCGGCAGATTTTCAAAGGAGTTTGGACAATGAGACGCGGTTTCGGATTCATCGGCTTGGTGCTGACGTTGATCGTGCTGACGATCGTCGGCGTCATCGCCTACAACGTCGGATGGTCGGAGGGCCTCGCCACACATGTGCCTGCGGGCACGGCAGCAGCGCCTCCGTACTACTACGGCTACGGCCCGCACTTCTTCGGCGGCGGGTTCGGGATCTTCGGGCTCTTCTGGTTCCTGTTCATCCTGTTCGGCCTGTTCTTCCTGTTGCGCCTCGCCTTCTTCGGACGCAGGCACTGGGGCGGCGGCGGATGGGGCTACAAGGGTGGGCACGGCTACGGCATGCCGCCGGGAATCGACGAGCGAATGCAGGAGTGGCACAAGCGAGCGCACGGCGAGCAGCCGTCCAGCACGCCGGCTACACCGCCACCTCCACCGCCTGACAGCGCAACCGTCTAGCGAGCGTGTCTCTAACTAGGATGGTCGCCGTGGCGACCATCCTTTTGGTGGATGACGAGCCTCGGATCGTCCAGCTCGTCCGTGACTATCTCGAGCACGGTGGGTTCACCGTGCTCGTCGCGTCCGATGGCCCGTCGGCGCTGCGCACCGCACGCACTGGCCAACCCGACCTGGTCGTGCTCGACCTGGGCCTGCCAGGAATCGATGGGCTCGACGTTGCCAGAGCGTTGAGGCGAGAAGGCGAGGTGCCGATCATCATGCTCACGGCCCGCACCGAGGAGTCGGACAAGCTGGTCGGGCTCGAGCTGGGGGCCGACGACTACATCACCAAACCCTTTAGCCCGAAGGAGCTCGTGGCAAGAGTGAGAGCGGTGCTGCGCCGGGCTGAGGGCTTGCGGTCGCCCGCAGACGTCATCCGTGTTGGCTCCGACGTCGAGCTTGACGTGCCGCGGATGGAAGCCAGATTCGTCGGCCGAAGAGTCGATTTGACAAAGACAGAATTCCAGCTGGTGGCCACCATGGCACGCCAGCCTGGCCGGGTGTTCACACGGGCGCAGCTCCTTAACGCTGTACGGGGCGTCGCGTTCGAGTCGTACGAGCGGGCCATTGACGCGCATATCAAGAACGTGAGAAAGAAGGTCGAGCCCGACGCGCGGTCGCCGCGATTCATCCTGACCGTATTCGGTGTCGGCTACCGGTTCGCCGAGCCGCCTGAGCGATGAGCAGCGGCTGGGGACCACCTCCGAGGCGCCGTCCGCCCTGGTGGCCGGAAGGCGAGCCGTTTCCTCCGACTCGCCGCTGGGGTGGCCGGCGCGGGCCGCCTCAATTCGTGCGACGGATCGGCTGCTTTGCGGTCGCGGTGCTCGCCCTCACAGCGTTGATGGGGGCTGTGGCCGGCAGCCTCCTGGCGCGGTTCGGCGTCGTGCCGGTAGCCGCGCTGGCCGTCGTTTTCCTGATCATGCTGGTGGTCATCGCCTCCGGCGCCATGAGGCGGATGACGCGGCCAATGGACACCCTCATCGACGCAGCGGGACGGATCGAATCTGGGGACTACTCGGCGCAGGTTCCAGAGCGCGGTTCACCCGAGTTGCGCTCGGTGGCACGAGCATTCAACTCGATGTCGTCGCGCCTGAAGGCCAACGATGAGCAGCGCCGGACCTTCCTGGCCGACGTCACGCACGAGCTGCGAACTCCCCTATCTGTGATCAGGGGCCAGGTCGAGGCGATTGCGGACGGAATGTATCCGGCCGACTCCGCTCACGTGGCCCCGATCCTTGATGCGACGCAGGTGCTTGACCGGCTGGTGGAGGACCTTCGCACGCTGGTGCTCACGGATGCAGGCAGCCTGGTGCTGAACAAAGAGCCGACGGACCTCGCCGCCCTCCTCGCCGAAATTGTGGAGTCGTTCAAGCCGCAGGCAGGCTCGGCGTATATCGAGCTCGAGTCAGATCTCGGCCACGACATGCCGCCGGTCGAGGTCGACCCGGCCCGCATACGAAGCGTGATCGGCAATCTGCTTTCGAACGCGATCCGCCACACCTCACGCGGCGGCTCGATCAAGGTCGGGCTCGCCCGGTCGGGAGATCAGGCTGTCGCGACCGTGACGGACAGTGGCGAGGGAATCGCGCCCGAGCTGCTGCCTCATGTCTTCGAGCGATTCGTCAAAGGCGCGGAATCGAATGGTTCAGGCCTGGGTCTGGCGATCGCTCACGACATCGTCGCCGCGCACGACGGCAAACTCGAAATCGAGAGCGAATACGGTTCCGGAACGCGCCTCCGGATGAGTTTGCCCCTGGAAAGCAAATGACCCTAACGGATCGCCTCTTCGGCTTCGCATCCGGTCTTGCGACCAGCTCCGACTCCGTCGAACGTGTCCCTCAGGGCCAACGACGACGGTACACCCGACTCCACGTGCGTGCCGGTTAGCGATTGTTGAGTAGCCTGGCAACTCGATTCAAACTTTGCGATGCTTAGCGATAGCTTGGAGAAGGGAAGTGGATCGACACCGAAGGGTCGCGCGAAGAGACGGCGCCCTGCGGAACAACACGGCCAATCGCTTCCCCTTGAGGGCGAAGACATCGGGACCACACGCTGGGAAGACGCGCGGCACTGGATGAGCATCTACGCCGATCTTCTCGAGTTCAAGAGGGGGATCCTCGGCCGGGTGCGCCGTGACATGACGACCCTGTCGCCTCCTGCGCAGAAGGCCGCGTCGGTCGACCTCGAGATCATCGAGGGCCAGATGGAGGGATACCAGGCACGCCTCGACCTCTGGTACCGCCGACTGTGGGACCTCCAGGGTTTATGGCTGGACCCGTCGGGCCGAATGGTCCGTCACAAAGGCCGTGAGGTGGCGCTCACCAAACGAGAGTTTCAGCTCTTGCAGTTCCTGCTCGACCATCCGCATCGCTTCTTCACGACCACCCAGATCCTGGGTCAAGCGTGGGCTGATCCCGCCCTGTTTCCGGAGGAGGTGCGCAACTACGTGCGCCGGCTCCGGAAGATTCTCGTCGACCTTGGCATTCCGGTCGATCTCGTCAACAAGCCTGGGCGGGGCTACTCGCTGGTGTTCCGCACCGACTGAGGCTCGCGTGTGGCGGGTGGTACGAAAAGAGGGAATCGACCGCTTTCGATAGCCGATCGGCTGCACACGCGGCGCAGGTCATGCGGAGAGGGCCCGTCTCACAAGGGCGACGACTGACTCGGGGCTGGACAGCACATCCGCCGCCGTGAAGCGCAGCAGGCAGTAGCCGGCACCGACCAATCGATTCTGACGGCGGTTGTCGCCCGTTAGCGCCGTATGCCGGGATATCGCGGGTGAGCACAGGCCCACGAACGCAGGTCGTCTGATTCGAGCAGACGCTTGTGCAGGGCCATGTCCAGAGCCGCAACCGCTTCCACGAGCGGCAGATGCCGGCCGAGATCGGCGAGCGTTCGGACCACCGATGTTGTCGGATGGCCGCGCCGCGTCACCGTCTCGCTTGCGTCGATATCCGAACGCCGCACTGTGATGCCTGTCAGCCGCGAGGTGTGGCTGCCCAACGGGAGGGTCACCTCGACCCGGTCGCACGGAGGTAGATCGAGGCCGTGAAGCCAGCCGGCGGTCCGGCCGGAAAAGACTGCCGTCATGGGAAGACGCCGTCGGGTGGCTGCAAGCACAACGTTGGGGTCGTGGGCGATCGCGCGCAAGGCATAAAAGCCGCCACCGAGTCGCTGCCAGCTCGCACCGAGGAGGTGATCCTTGGTCAGCCCGTGCCGCCGGGCCTCGTCAAGGTCGAATGGACCCGCGACGAGCGCTGCTGGAATCAATGGGGCTCGAGGCACTGCCCGGGATCGTGGGCAAGCGAGCCTCGAATTGGAACTCAGCCCATTAAGGGCGGCGTGTGGTGCGAAAAGAGGGAATCGATTGGCCTGGTCTCGATAGCCGATCGGCTGCACACTGAGGAAAGAGGTGGAGCGGGAGACGGGGGTTGACGTCCCAAGTACCAACGCCCGAGTTGAATTCAGTTATCGGCTCGCGTAACCCAGCCGAAAGAGGTGGTACCGTCGCCACCACCTTGCGTAACGACGCGACAGAGCTCGTTGTGGTTTCCAGCGGAGTGCAGCTCGCCGTACGCGACTTCGGTGGCTCTGGTGCAAGCATCATCCTGTTGCACGGCCTGGGGCGCTCCCTTCTCGATTGGCAGCTCATAGCTCCACTGCTCACCGGCCATCACCATGTAGTCGCATTTGACCTGCGATGCCATGGTCGGTCAGGAGATGGACCGTGGTCATGGGAAGACGCGCTGGGCGACGCCGGCGCCGTTGCCGAGCGCCTCCAACTGGTCAACCCCGCGATTGCCGGTCACTCTCTCGGCGGGATGCTGGCCGTGATGTGGGGCGCCGGCCATCCGGATTGTCCCGGCGTCGTCAACCTGGACGGCCACGGCAGGAAGCGACCCGATCAGTACGTTGGGCTTGACCCGTTGGACGCTAAGCAGCGCCAGGAGCAGCTCGACGCCGTCGTTCAGCAATCCCTGAATGCTCTCGCGGGGCCGCTCAAGCCAGCGCAGGTCGATGCACTGCTTGCCCAGCAGCGAGCGCTGGCGGCGCGCATTGGAGTGGCCGACGGTGTCCTAGTCGAAGCGGCTCAGCGCGGTTTCCTCACACAAGCCGGTGACACTCGCATCAGGCCGGACGTGGCGGGGCTCGGAAATGAAATCCTGGCGGACGCCGACGCGTTTGACATGCTCGACCTCTATTCGCGGGTCCGATGTCCGGTCCTGATCGTCAACGGCACGGCCGCGGAGCTCGGGGCAGGGCCGGATTGGATCAAGGAGCTGATGGCTGCCTACCGCAAGGGAATCCAACGCGACCTGGCGGAATTGACTGGGCGACAAGGAAACATCCGGGTTGCCAATCTCGCAGCGAGCCATGCACTTGTTTTTGAGCAGCCGCACGCCATCGCAGATGAAATCCTGACGTTTCTGCGCTGAGTGTCCGTCATGGTTATCGGATTCGCGCATGACATAGAGTCGACTCATGGTGCTTAAGAGGGTCCTCGTTCCCGACGCGTTGGACAAGAAGATCAGGCGGCTGGCACAAAAGAGAGGCATTTCCCAGAGCGCACTGATCCTTGAGGCGGTGGAGGCGTGGCTCAATGCCTCACTTCAGGCTGACCGCCTCACACCCTTCATCGGCGTAATCAAGGGCGGACCGCCGAACCTCTCGGAGTCTATTGACGATGTGGTTTACCGCTGACGCGTGGGGTAAGAGGCGCTCGCGCCTGTTGAATCACGCGGGCGCGACTGTCGTCATCCCCATCGCTGAAACGGCCGCTGCCATCCGGCTGTCATAGGTAACCACTCTGCGAAGGCTGCCACCGAGCTCCCGCATGGTTGCGAGGTGAATGGCGTCCAGCGAGCGAAGTTGAGCCGGCAGCAGCGAGCCGGCGTCCAAGAGGATTCGGTCGCTGACCCGGATCAGGTCAACGCGGCTCAGCACCTCATGACCCCTTTGCACCGCTGCCGGACCGAGCGGCAACAGCGCCCTTGCGACCTCGGTCCGAGCCAGCGCGCTCACCACCAGTGGTGCTCGGCGTCGCAAGTACCGGCGGAGGGCCGCAGACTCGGTCTCTGCGACAACGAGCTTCACGATCGCGGACGAGTCCAAGTAGATCGCGCGCTCAGCGTTCATTGCGACGTAGCCGTGCCAGGATCACCGAGGGCGACTCCTTCCCTGCCGGCACTGGCAAGGGCTCGGGGAGGTCGCTGAGGCTGCCGGCGGCAGGAGTCACCTCGCCGGCAGCTCGGAGCTGCTCTAACGCTCCGGCATCGGGTAGCGGGGCAAGTACCGCGACCGGCCGCCCGCGATCCGTGACCTCAATTGTTTCACCGGCCTCGACGCGGCGCAGCAATTCGCTGGCACGCTGACGGAGCTCACGAACCCCTACTGTGGCCATGTGCTATTTGTAGCACAAGCTGAGGTGGAGCGGGAGACGGGCTTCGAACCCGCTACCTCGACCTTGGCAAGGTCGCGCTCTACCAAGTGAGCTACTCCCGCTCGGCCAGACGGAAGATGATACCCGCCCCGTCAGGTCGCCTTCACCGCTCGGCAGTGAACAAACCGCCGGCCCCAGCGGTCTCGCAGCTGGTTCACACGCATCGCTGAGTCGTGCAGCGCGGCGCGGCTGAGTCGGCCGGAAATGACCGCCGCGCGGACAGCAGCCATCGCCTGCGCCTCATACCCGGGATCGCCATTGCCCAGCAGAACCATGTCATTGCCCGCGGCAAAGGCGGCCACCGCCGCCTCCGGCAGCGAATAGCGCGCGCCGATTCCACCCATGCTCAAAGAGTCCGTGAGGATCACACCGCCGAACCCGAGCTGCGTACGCAGGCGGCCGACCACCGGCGCACTGAACATCGCGGGTGTGGTGCCTCCGCCCAGTCCCGGCACGTAAACGGCGGTCGTCATCACGGCGTCGGCACCTGCCGCAATGCCGGCCTGAAACGCGGGCATCTGCACGCGCTGCCATTGGTCCTCCGACTCGTAATCGGTTGGAATCGCGACGTGCGGGTCGCCCGCCGCACCGCCGAGTCCGGGGAAATGCTTCAGGGTCGCCCCCACCCCGCCGTCATGCAGCCCCTGCACCGCAGCTCCCACCAGCGGCGCGACGAGCGCCGGGTTGGCGCCAAACGAGCGGTCGAGGATGATCTGGTCACCCGAATTTGTTCGCACGTCGGCGACTGGGGCAAGGTTGAGGCCGACGCCGAGCTGGCGCAGGCCGGCGGCGGAGGCACGCTCCAGTGATCGGACGTGGTCGGCACCCCCTGATCCAGCGACGAGCTGCGATGGAGGGGCGAAACCGGCCTGCACGCGGGTCACCTGGCCGCCTTCCTCGTCGAGCATGACCAGGATCGGGTGGTCGAGGCACGCGCTTGAAGCGAGCACACGAAGGCGATCGGTCAGGGAAGCCAGGCCGGCCGGACCGCTGAAGTTCGACCCGAACAGGAGCACACCACCGACGTGGCCGTCGTCGAGCAGCGATTGCACTGGATTGATGTCGCCGCCGCGCCACGAGACGACGATCACTGAACCGATGTCCTCGTCAAGGCTGCCGAAGTCTGGCTCTGTGCTGGACACCGGCTGCTCGACAGCAGGGACGGAAATGGCGGTGGCAGGCCGCGGAATCAGCGCCGGGCGTGGGCTCAACATCGTCGCGACGACAACAGCGCCGATCACCGCGAGCGCAATCAAGTCCTGAGGTCGGATCCGCAAGGTCGGACGCAGTCTAAGGCTGGAGTCAGGCTTGGGCTGGTTCGGCTTCGAAGATTTCTTCGATCTGGCGCTTGAAGGTTCGGGCCAGGGAGAAGGCCAGGGGCAGGCTTGGATCGTACTTGCCCGTCTCGATCGCGTTGACCGTCTGGCGCGAGACTCCCAGGTGCGAGGCGAGCTCCGCCTGCGACCAGGCCAGCTCCGCCCGAAGAGCACGCAGCCGGTTCTTCACCGGTATCGCCACATGAAGAACCCCGTACCGGCTCCCCACAGCAGCGCCATCAGGGGCAGGACGTACGTCCAGCTCAGGTGCGGCAGGCCGGCACCCTCGAGGAACCCGTAGCCGAATGTGATAAGGGCGGTTGCCCCGAGCGAGAACGCGAACGCCTGCATCTGGATCCGCCTTTGGAGCTCGTCAAGCCTGGTCAGGGCACGCACGAAGAGCCAGATCACGAAACCGGCCGGCGCCACCGGCAGCAAAGCAATGTAGTAGCGCCAGTCCGCATCCCGATTTGCCTGCACGACGGTCACCGAGCCCACCAGAATCATCAGGTAGGCCAGGATCGCCAGGCCGAACTCGATCTGGGTGCGGTACGTGACCCAGGTGGAGTAGATCGCCGCCGGTGGCGTCGGGTTTGGAGGCGACGGGTAGGCGACCGGCGTGGGCACCTCGGTGCGAATGAAGGGCGATGCGGGGTGCGTGAACATCGGGTCGACTGGTGCTTCGGCTGGGTTCTGGCTCGGTTCCTGATCGGTCATCGCGCCGGATGGTAAAGACCGCTTAAGGGTATGTCAAGCGTCCTTGTCTTGGGAATCGTCTGTTTTCCGTGGTGTCGTAGAGCCGATTCTTGGCGAGGCGCTGGACCACAACCCCACCCGCGAGCGCGCCCAAGATGACTGCGCTCACGAGCAGGATCGCGCCGACCATACCGAGCCGGCTCAAGACGTTTCTCACCACGTCACGAACTACCAACGCCGGCGCCTGACCGAACGGTCGCTTGACTTGATCAGCTCAAAGCGACGTTGCGCACTTATCCACGGAGCCGCCGTGAGGTGGTTGCGCTAAGCCTTGCTCGGCGCCCTCACGCGGTCCACCAGCAAGAGCGCGACCCAGAAGATGAAGAGCGCGTTGGCGGCGTGCAGTCCGGCGATGGCGCGCAGGGCTCCCTGCACGTTGAGGTGATAAGGGATGAGCAGCAGTGACTGCACGATCACCAGGCCGGGAATCGCCAGCATCAACAGGCGGGTGCGGACCGGAACTCCGCCATACCAGCCGACGAGGATCAACAGCAGGGGCACAAAAAAGACAAGGGCTCCGTTGACGTTGGCGTGCCAGAAAAAGCCGGCGCGGGCGAAGACGCCGAGACCTGCGAGGAGCACCTGGATCACCACCAGGGCGACCACGACGTAGACGCCGTACTCGAAGATGCGACGCGCCAGCGCGCGATTTCCACCCACCGCCGCAGACGATAAAGCACAAAATGCAAGCTGACAACATGGAGCGCGGAGCGATGAAGCTGCCACGGCCGACCGAAGACGCAAAAGCCGCGTTCACCTTGCTGGTCCCCGACGAGCCGGCCATCACGCTGAAGCCGATGTTCGGCCAGCTCTCCGCGTTCGTGAACGGCAACATGTTCTGCGGACTATTCGGTGACGACCTGGTGGTCAGATTGCCCGAGGCTGAGATCACCGCGGTCAAGAAGCAGGGCGGCCGGGACTTCGAGCCGATGGCCGGACACAAGATGGGCGGGTATGTCATGGTGCCGGGCGACTGGCGCGCCAAGCCCGCGCCGGCGGTGGCCCTGATCAAGCGGTCGCTCACGGTGACGCGGGCCATGCCGGCCAAGCAGCCGAAAAGCAAGACCCCTGCTAAGAAGGCGACTGCGAAGAAGCGCTAGCGGCGCTTCGGCTTCGTCCCGGACTGCTTGCCTGGCTGCGGCAGCTTGATCGGCTCGGGACGTTTGATCGCTTCCAGCGCTTTGACCGGCTCGGGAGCCACGGGGGGTTCGGGTTCAGGGGCCGGCTCGACCGGTTTCGGCGGAGCAACCGCGGCCTTGCCCATGGAGACATTTCCGCTGAACGTGGCGCCATCCTGGATGACGAGTCGCGCGACCCGCACGTCACCTTTCAGGGAGCCCGCCCGACCAACGATCAGCCGGTCGCGTGCCGTCACCGGCCCGGTGACGGTGCCGCCCTCGTCAATCTCCACGCTGCCGGTGACCTCGAGCGCGCCCTCGACAGTCCCGACCACACGCAGGTCGCCTTCGACGTAGAGCTGGCCGATCAGCCTGTCGCGCGGACCAAGAACGAGAGAACGGTGATCGCCGCCGGAACCATTTCCCGGCGGTGCCGAGCTGCGGTCCCTAGCCGCCGGACGGGTGCTGCTCAACCTCTCCCATTCGCACGTGGCCGTTGAGGCTCGCTCCATCTTCGATCTGGAGCCTGCGGACCACGATGTCGCCGCTCAGCTTCGCGTTCTTGGCGAGCGTCAGCTTATCTTTGACCGTGACCGGGCCTTCGACCGTACCCTTCACAGTCACGTTCGCGGCGTCGATCGAGATCTTGGCCATCGCACCCGAAGCGATGTCCAGATTTCCCGTCACCCGGAACTCGCCCTCGGCGCGGCCATCGACGTGCACGGATCCGTCGTAGACCAGCTTTCCTTCCAGGCTGTCGTTCGGGCCCATCGTGAACTTGCGCTGCGCGTCACGCCTGCCGTCGCCGTTGTCTTCAGCATTGGCCATTGTTTGGCCCTCTGCCACTGCCTCCTGAACGTCCATGAGCGTTTACCCCCGGCTTGATTAAGACCTCGGGCAAAGGCCCGGGAATCAGGCGCTAAAGGTTAGACCACGACGGCGGCAAATCGCCGACAGAAATGTTCAGTCTTTGCTAAGCAACGATTAGAAAGTGAAGCCTCATCCGAATTCCCCGAGCAGGCCGCGGGCTGTGATGCTCAATCCTCGCGAAGCGGCCGCGACATAGGGCTCGTGACCGTATCCCTGCTGCATCAAGCGGGGGTGTTCGCGGATCGCCATCCTCCATTCTTCGAGCTGGCTGCGATGACAGTCGATGGCCCGCAATTTCATCATCACCTCGTCGGCGTCGAGGTCGACAAGGACGTCGATCTTGTCCGCGACGACCAGGGGAAGCGGGTGCTCCCCATCCCCCGACAAGCGCAAGGCCTCTTGGTAGAAGTCGATCAGCTGCTGGTCGACCGCAAGGTGGTAGAGCGCAGGACGATCGCCCTCTGCCATCGCGCTGACGGCCGAATCGGTGCATGCGCCGATTGAAATATGGTCGGGATGCCCATACGCGCCGTCGGGACCAAAGGTGACGACTGCCTTCGGATGCAATTTTGAAATCTGCTCCCAGACGCGTTGCGTAAGCTCCTGCGGATCAATGGTGCTGACGCCGCCGTCTGGGTAATCCCAGAGCTCGACTCCGCCGATGGCCAGGGCGGCCGCTGCTTCCTCGAGCTCACCGGCGCGGATCTGAGAGAGATCCTGTTCGACCGCGCCGCGTGGCTTTCCCATCCAGCCTGCCTCCCCGCGCGTGGCGCAGATCAGGTTCACCGGCACGCCGGCACGGCTGTGCCGCAAGATCAGACCGCCGCACCCCATCGACTCATCGTCGGGATGCGCCATCACCGCCAAAAGGCCATGGGCGTGTTCCATAGCGACTCACGATAGCGCCAGCTAGGGTTTGCTCCGGTCCTCGATCTCCCATGCGTGATCGAGGGCGTGCCACGCGGTGCGCCGGGCGGCGTACGGCACGGGCCACTTCTCACCTCGATTCGGGTTCGCCAGGCGCTCGAGAATCGCTTTGCGAGATGCCCGCACAGCGGCCTTCTCCGCGCGTTGCGGCTCCTTCAAGCGCACGCCGATCTTCCTCGCGTAGTCGACCTCCGCTCCCAGGACGTGGATGAACATCGCGTCGCGATCTCGGCCACCGCCGCGCGGCCCTTTGCGCAGCGACGCGGGCGCTTTGGCGACGACCTTGTCCAGATAGGCCCAGCACGCGGCGACCAGGTCGGACATCCGCTTCGCCTCTACATCACTCAAATGTTTTGACTCGGCCGCGGCAGGGATTCCGGGAGCACCGAAATCCGTAGTGGCGTTGCCCTTGAGACGCTCGACGACTTTGAAAGCGATTGCCTTCGTTGGAAACGGAACGCCTGCCAGCTTCGCAACCGCCGCGTATCGCGGCGCATACGCCGCAAGCGCGTCGAGGGCTGCCTGCTCAGTTTTTCCGGCCCGGCACCAGCCCGGCCAGGCAGCCGCGCTGGCGAAACTCCGCTTTGCGCCGAGCTCCAGATAAACGGAAGTCGGCGCGGACACGCCGACCATTGTCCTGGTTAGTTGGTTGGGGGCGACGCCTTGGCGGCGTTCTCAGCCGCCTCCCGGGCTGCCGACTCTCCCGCTTCGTGAGCTGGGTCCTCGTTCGGGTGACCCGCTCCGGCAGGACGCGCCGTGCCGTTGTTCTCCGCTGCTTCCTGTGCGGCGGATTCTCCGGCCTCGTGGGCGGTCGCCTCATTCGAGGTCGGGGACGGCGAGGCTGCGGACTGAGCGGCGTTGACGTTGGTCAACGTCGATTTGGCCAGGAAGGTGGCGCCGAGGACACCCCCGAAGATCATGGCCGCAGCAACGATGGACGCAAAAACCAGGGTATCTGTCTTCTTCATGCGACCCATCCTCTCCGCCCAACCTCAAAACGGCCTTGGAATCCCATGAGAGTTTTGAGTTCGCGCTTCGGCCGTATTGTTATGACCTCGTGGCGACCGAGATGCTGAGGGTGATCGAACCGGCCACGGAGCAGGTCCTCGCCGAGGTTCCTCAGGCCGGTATCGACGAGACCGACCAGGCCGTCGCCCGAGCGAAGGCCGCTTACCCGGCATGGAGAGCGGTAACTCCACGCGATCGAGCCAACCTCATGCGCCGCATCGCGGCGGCGGTGGAGCAGAACGCTGACAGGCTGGCCAGGCTCGAAGCGCGCAACGTGGGGAAACCGATCGCAGACGCGCGCGGCGAGGTGGGAATGGTGGTTGACGTCTTCAACTACTTTGCCGGCGCCCCCGAGCGGCTTTTCGGCAAGACGATCCCGGTGGCAGGTGGCGTCGACATGACGTTTCGCGAGCCGCTCGGCGTCGTCGCGCTGATCGTGCCGTGGAACTTTCCGCTGGCGATCTCGTCATGGAAGGTCGGGCCCGCGCTGGCGGCCGGCAACACGGTCATCCTCAAGCCTGCCGCGCTCACCCCGCTGACCGCGATCGAGCTCGAGCGCATCGCGCTCGAAGCCGGCCTTCCGGAAGGTGTCCTCAACGTCGTGGTCGGGGCAGGCCGCACAGTCGGCGAACGTCTCGTCGAACACCCCGACGTCGCCAAGGTGGCGTTCACAGGATCGACCGAGGTGGGCAAGCGGATCGGACAGCTGGCGGCCGCTTCGATCAAGCGCGTGACGCTTGAGCTGGGCGGAAAGTCAGCCAACATCGTTTTCGCCGACGCGGATCTCGAGAAGGCAGCCGCCTCCGCGCCGCTGGCGGTCTTCGGCAATGCCGGCCAGGACTGCTGCGCCAGGTCACGCATCCTGGTCGAGCGACCGGCTGTCGATCGTTTCATGCGTGCGCTGGAAGTCGCGATCAAGGCCCTCAAGGTGGGCGACCCGCTCGACGAGGCCACCGAGATGGGGCCGCTGATCTCGGCCGACCACCGCGAAAAGGTCTCGTCGTATGTCGGTGATGGAGCTCCGGTCGCGATTCGAGGGAGCGTGCCAACCGGCCCCGGCTACTGGTTTCCGCCGACAGTGCTGTCACCTGTGTCGAACACCGATCGCGCCGCCCGCGAGGAAATCTTTGGACCGGTCGTCGCAGTGATCCCCTTTGAGGATGAGGCCGACGCGATCCGAATCGCGAACGACACCATCTACGGCCTTTCGGGTTCGATCTGGACCAGCAATGCGGGCCGGGCCATGCGCGTGGCACGCGCGCTGGAGACCGGGACCATCTCGATCAACTCCAACAGCTCGGTTCGGGTGACGACACCTTTCGGCGGGTTCAAGCAGTCGGGCATCGGGCGCGAGCTGGGGCCGCACGCGCTAGAGCACTACACAGAGCTGAAGAACGTTTTTCTGTCGACCAGCTGAGGCGTTCTTTTTTGCCGCGGGAGCCGGCACACGCGTGCCTGACGCGAATGGGAGAACCGCGGGAGCCAGCACCGGAGCCTTTCGATTGCACGAATTGGAGCGGGCGATGGGAATCGAACCCACGTAAACAGCTTGGAAGGCTGCCGCACTACCATTGTGCTACGCCCGCATCTGGTGTTTTCGCCCGATTCTTCGTAGGGAATTACGAGCCGGGCCAGCAATTAGAGTAGCTAGAGTTCCGAGCTCGGCCCGGTCGTCTAGTGGACTAGGACGCAGCCCTTTCAAGGCTGATATCGCGGGTTCGAATCCCGCCCGGGCTACTCCTCTGATGGTGGGCGGCGAGGGTTTCGAACCCCCGACCTCCAGCATGTCAAGCTGGCGCTCTCCCAACTGAGCTAGCCGCCCGCATCCCTCGCGATCTCATTGCGAATCCGGGA
>WNGI01005005.1_pt1 | contig 14496 bp, 9 predicted proteins | sample 5400621 | NCBI WGS metagenome assembly WNGI01 (sample SAMN13153374, study PRJNA577476) | soil metagenome | isolation source: 20 cm soil or saprolite under Garry oak tree replicate 1 | place: USA:California | collected 2016-06-15 | reverse complement strand
GACAAGGCTCGCTATCCCGATCCCCCGGGTATGGTGGAAGACCTCCACAGGAACAAATTCCACTTGATGATCTCCTTCTGGCCTTACTTCCGTCCGGGCACGAAGACATACGAAGACATGGACAGGCGGGGCTTTTTTATCGACAAGACCAAGGTTGGCGCCTTTCATCCGGCTCAAATGGCTTTGTATGATGCGTTCAATCCCGAGGCGCGAAAGTATTACTGGAATTTGATGGATAAAGCTCTCTTCAAGATTGGCGTGGATGCGTGGTGGCTGGACACCACCGAACCGGAAACCGAAGATCGTGAAACCAACATCCTCGTGACGAATAAGACCTACCTCGGAAATAGTGCGAGGTACGCAAACATGTTTCCTCTGATGACGACGAGCGCCGTGTATCAAGGCCAGAGAAGCGTATCCGACAAGAAGCGCGTTTTTATACTGTCGCGTTCCGCGTTCGCGGGTGCACAGCGCAACGCCGCCGCCGTCTGGTCCGGAGATGTGAATTCGGACTGGGTATTTTTCAAGAAACAAATACCGGCGGGATTGAATTATTCAATATCTGGACTGCCTTACTGGACAACGGACATTGGGGGATTCGTCTCGGGGAATCCCGACGACCCGGAATATCGTGAACTGTTTATTCGCTGGTTTCAATTCGGCACCTTCAATCCATTGTTGCGGGTGCACGGAACACGCTCCACGAACCAGAATGAATTGTGGTCGTATGGCCCCCAGGCTCAGAAGATCCTCATGAGCTATGACACGCTTCGCTACCGGATGCTGCCATACATCTATTCCATGGCCTGGATGACCACGAGCCAGGGCTACACGCCCATGCGCGGATTGGTGATGGATTTCCGCACCGATTCGCGCACCGCGAACATTGGAGACCAATTCATGTTTGGCCCGGCGTTCTTGGTGAATCCCGTCACTGAACCTGGGGTGAATACGAGACACGCCTACCTGCCTAGGTCGAAGTGGTACGACTTTTGGACCGGGACTTCCGTGGAAGGACCGCGCACAATTGATGCCGCGGCGCCGATCGAGAAGCTTCCGCTTTTTGTGCGCGCGGGATCGATCATTCCAATGGGGCCGGAGAAGGAATGGTCCACGGAGAAGCCGGAAGATCCTATGGAATTGCGCGTCTACCGCGGAGCAAACGGGAATTTCACCCTCTACGAGGACGAGAACGAAGGCTACAATTATGAAAAGGGTGCTTACGCCACAATTCAACTCCGTTGGGACGAAATGAATCAAACTTTGACGATCGGCGAACGCAAAGGGGAGTTTCCGGGGATGCTGGCCGAGCGCAGCTTTCAAGTTGTATTCGTCAGTGAGGACCACGGAGTAGGTGCCATGCCTGAAGGTAAACCGGACGAGGTCGTGCACTACGTGGGCAAGCAGATCACCGTCATGCCGTAGAATTTCCTTACTGAGGACGCCCACATGCAGCCGCTTCGCTTGATCCGAACAATGATAATTCTTCTTGTGGGACTTCCCCTTGCTTCCGCTCAGGTGCAATCCCAGGACGAGAAGCCTCTGCCAACGCAAGTCGAGGCGCGCATTGGCCACCGCGTGTGACCAATCAGAGCGTGAAAGCCGGTGGGGCACTAAGTCCAGTACTTGTGACACGTGGTCTCAATCCGGTCTTTGCCCACGGCTCGACGCGGTGCGAACAGAACTCCCCCTGCGTGGCTGCTACCACCTTATTGCGGGTGCCAATTTCGCCCTTCTCAAGAGAAGGGCGGTGAGCCGCTACCATCTGCCGAGCCAACTTGGCGCAACATCATGGGGCAGCAAGCGCAGCTTTCTTCTTGATTGCTTGTCCCTCTGTGATTTCATAGATTGCGTCCGCGGGCAGCTCTTCAAACTCCTGGTTAAACCCGCTCGGCCATCGGACCTGAACTTTCTTCATAGTGACCTCTTTTCCGAGTCCGAAATGCAGGCGGCAGTCACTTGTTGAGTTGTAACTACCGCCCGCCCGAACCTCATCAATCTGCGTCATTGTCGGCGTGATCACAACGACGCGTGCCCCAATTGCAGCACGGTTGCTTTTGGTTCCGATCAGTCGGAACAGTACGCGATGATTCGAATTCGTTGTTTCGTTAATGAAGAGCGAAGGTGGCCCGTTAACGTTGAAAACAACGACGTCCAGATTCCCATCGTTATTGATGTCGCCGAACGCGGTACCCCTGCGCGATTGCAAGCGCAGATCGTTCAGCCCCGCGCTGTCTGAAATATCTTCGAATGTCCGGTTTCCGAGATTGCGAAAAAGCTGCAGTGGTTCGGCATACCGAGCTTCGCCCGGGAGCGCGTCCATTGAAGATGAGAAATTGCCGTTGGCGATGAGAATGTCCGGCCATCCATCGTTGTCGAAATCACCGAATCCTGTCCCCCACTTGATTGACGCAAAAGTCGGCCAGGAAATCCTGGCCTTATCCGCAATATCCACGAAGTGTTCGCCGCGATTCCAAAACAAACTAGCAGGTTGATTCCCGAAACGAGTGACGATGAGGCCGAGCTTGCCGTCACGATTGAAATCACCGAAATCCGCCGCCATGTTTCCGTAGTTTTGTCCAAAGGGCCCGAGACCCGTGCCGGAGAATCATTGGTCACAAACAGGTCGGGCCAACCGTCGCCGTCGTAGTCTCCCCAAACAACGCCCATGCCGTGAAGCTTGTGCGGGTCATTGACACCTGCCTTCTCGGATACGTCCTCAAAGGTGCCGTCACCACGATTGCGAAACAAGAAGTCTGTTTCTCCTTCCATGGTGTCCGGCAGCTCGACGAGGACGCCTTTATAGCCGGCGGATTTCGCGGGGTTCGGAAGATGATGAACATCGGTGTGAACGTAACGAGCGACGAACAGATCGAGGAACCCATCCCCGTTATAGTCAGCCCAGGCGGCGCCTGTGCTGAAGCCGCCAACCTCGAGACCGGCTTTCTTCGTCACATCTTCGAATTTGCACCCACCAAGATTATGATAGAGCACGTTGTGGTCGTACCCGGTCAGGTATAGATCGGGGAGTCCGTCGTTGTCGTAGTCGCCCACGGCTATTCCCATTCCCCATCCTTTGGTAGTCAAGCCGGCGGCTCTTGTGATGTCCGTGAAATGCGGGGTAGGGGAGTCCGGATCCTGGTGGTAAAGCGTAATCATAAAGTCCCCGCCGTTCATGTACTGGTCGATCGTCGAATCGTTCACCAAAGCAATGTCGAGCTTCCCTTCATTGTCGCAATCAAAAAGAGCGATCCCGCCACCAGCCATGGTGTCAAGTACATACCGCCGGTATGAACTGGAGTGGGGGACGGTTGTAAGGCCCGCCTGGGTAGCTATATCGCGGAAACGGACTGCGGGCTTGAGAGCAGGGGGTAAACCCTCTCCTTTGCTGTCGTCCCGTACGGGGGAGGGGGGCGGAGAGCCTTGAGCATGAGCGATCCCATCTTCAAGAGGCTCGGTGGAGTGGGAGGATAGAAACGGGGAGGCGGCAATAACTACTAATGTCGCCACAAGGGCCGAAATTACTAAACTGAACCTGCGCATGAGTCCGCCGGATTCTAGCAGAGTCGTTGGGCTCCTGGAGGTCATTCCGGCGCTGCCAAGCGCAGGTTGGTGCGGAAGTCATACAGAATCCGGCTTAACCAGCCACATTGGCTCCCCGATGGACGGGAACGGGGAGCAGCGCCCACTTTCCGGTGCCCAGGGCGCCTTAGCAAGAGACCGAGTTTTTGCCTCAGCGACTGGAGCCCTCCCGTATTCCGCTAAAAATAACGATATTCAACATTCAATTTCTCAAAGGGTGCAATTAAAAGTGCGAGTCACCGTGAGTGGATTGCGGCCTGCCGCAGGTGACTTCGCCGGGCTGTCTCTGAGTGTCATAGTTGGCATAGCGAGCTTAGAATCAAGCCAGTAGGGATGTCGTCTATCCATTTTCAGGGGCAACCGACGTCAGGAAATTTCCCGCAATTTAGAACTGCTTGACTCGCACTTTTAATTACACCCTTTTTTCAAAAGAACCCTTGACAATCGGGTTTCCCGAGGAGTAGAACGCTGTCACTAGGACGCCGTGAACGTTAACGGTCACAGTTTTGGGTTAAAGTTGCGCCAATCACTGGTGGGGTGCTTCATTCCATTGAATCAATTGGGGGGGTGCTAATGTGTTGAAGAGTATCGCGCGGTTCTCGATTACTGGGTTCCCTGCGGATCGGCTTTCACCAAAGAAAAGCGGTCATGAAATGAGACTCCCTCTCGTAGCTCTAAGTATTCTCCTCTCGGCATTTCTCTTGATCCAGCCAATCGCGTCAGCACAATCACAGTTCGCTAACCTCAGCGGAAGTGTGAAGGATGGTACAGGTGCAGTCGTGGTCGGTGCCACCGTCGTAGTAAAGGATGCGGCTTCCGGAGTGACGCGAAAGACAGTAACCAACCAGGACGGTTTTTTCAGTCTGTCGACTCTCCCAGTTGGCACATACAACGTGACTGTGGAATTGAAGGGTTTTCAGAAATGGCACGGCACTGGTGTCGTCCTCAACGGCGCCGACAGCCGCTCGATGAACATTGAGCTGAAGCTTGGATCCATGAGCGAAACCGTCGAAGTGAAGGGTACCTCGGAAAACTTAGCTACGGTGGACTCCGGCGAGAAATCGGCGATCATCACTTCCAAGGATTTGCAGGACCTTTCGCTTGTCGGTCGCAACGCCACCGAATTCATCAAGATTTTACCGGGCGCGACACTTTCGGCCAACGGGGCCCTAAACAAGGCCGCTTACAGTGGCGAAGTGGTCGGGATCAACGGTTTCTGCGCCGGCAACGGTTGCAATGCGGGCGGGTTGAGTTCTGTAAATATTAACGGACAAGCAGTGGGCATTACCCAAGATGGGCAGAATACTTTTGATCCAGGTGCTTCCGGTGCGGCGACTCCCGTGAACCCGAACCCGGAGATGATTTCGGAAGTGAAGGTGCTCACTTCGAACTTCACGGCCGAGAATGCCAAGGGACCGGTGGTCGTGAACACGAACACCAAGGGTGGCGGCAGCCAGTTCCGCGGTGCGGCATATCTCTATGCCCGCAATCATGTATTGAATGCCAACGATGCTTTCAACAAACAATCTACAGTTAATCAGCCCAGGCCAAACGACTCTTACTACTATCCAGGCTTCAACATTGGGGGCCCCATACTTCTTCCTGGCACTGGTTTCAACAAGAGCCGTCAGAAACTCTTCTTCTTCGAGGGTTTCGAATACTACGATCAGCATCTGGACGGCGGTGTGGACCGCGCCTTCATCCCGACTGCTGCGATGCTGAGCGGCGATTTCAGCCAAGTCGCTACGTTTGGCGTCACCCGTCCAGCAATGGGTGTGTTACCCAAGGCGCCCACCGCAGGTGCATGGGCAGGGTTTGATACCAGGGCTGCGGCGGGCTGCACGATCACTGGTGGAATTTTATCGTCGCAATGCATCTCCCCGGCCGCGCAAGCATTAATGATCGCAGAGACGCCCCCTGGACACTACGTTGATCCTGCCACTCACGCTGGGTACAACTACATCCAACAATTCGCGGCACCGCAGACGTCGTTCCAGAACGTGGCGCGTGGTGACTACAACATCAGCGACAATACGAAGGTCTACGTTACTTGGAGCCGACAAAGAGAAACCGCGAACATGCCGACAGGTCTCTGGGTCGGGGCAGGCGACTGGGCGGTTCCCCCGCAGAGCGCTACCATCGGGTCGAACGGTTCGGATTCGCTCACGACCACTTTTCTCCATGTATTCTCTCCAACCATGACTGTGGAGGGCAGGTTCGGCTACACGTACATCAATTTCCCGAGCTCTCCTTCCGATCCCAAAAAAGTGCTCCGCTCCGAAGCTGGATTCCCTTTGACGGGCGTCTTCGGCAATCCGGACTTGCCTGCCGTTCTTAGCTGGGGCGATAGCATGCCGAATTTCGGAGATGTAGGCCACGACTATCATCCGACGATGATCGCCTACAAAGGCATCCCCAGCACTTCGGCGAACCTGACCAAAGTCATCAGGACGCACAGCACCAAGTATGGATTTTATTTTGAGCATGTCTACAACAAGCAAGACAACTGGGGCCAGTTCATGGGCGTGTTTCAATACGCGTCGTGGGCCGGTTCTGCGACCGGGAACGAATATGCCGACGAACTCATGGGCATTGGGCAGGCTGGATACTTTGAGCAGGCTCTTCCGCCACCTTCAGAACTCGCGCAGAACATTGCCGCTTTCTATGCCCAGGATGACTGGAAGCTGACGCGGCGGGTCACCATTCAATACGGCATGCGGTTCGAGCACTATGCCAAGCCGTACTCACCGGGCCTCGGTTTAGCCATCTTCGATCCCGCAGCATACGCTTCCGCGACCGGTGGCAACCCCGGGGTTCTCTGGCATGCGACAGATGCGAGCATTCCTCTCTCGGGCAGCGACAGTAGGCCGCTCTTCTATTCTCCGCGATTCGGCGCTGCTATAGACGTCTTCGGCACTGGAAGAACTGTGGTGCGAGGTGGGTGGGGCAGATATCGCGCCTATGATTCAGTTCAAAGCAATAGCTACACCGGTCCCGCGCAAACTGCGTTGGGCGCGGTGGGCTGGAGTTGTGGCTCCAAGGATCCATTGTGCCCAACCTGGGAAGCCATCGATACCCATGCATTTACTCCATCGTTCGGAAATCCGAATTTGCTCGGTAGCAATCTGAGCGTGATGAACCCGAAGAACGATGAGCAGCCCTTGACGACCAGCTACAGTTTGAGTATCGATCAGCGACTGCCGGGGAAGTTCAACCTGGAGGTCTCCTACGTTGGCAATTACACGCAATTCCTACAAGGGACGGCCAACCTCAACTCCGTGCCCCTGGGTACGCTTGCGCCTACTTGTACCTCCACCGGCTGCATCAATTCTTTCCGCCCGTTCCAGAAGTATGGGACCATCACGGATAGCGTGACCGCCGGTGGCGCGCAGTTCGATTCTTTCCAGGCCAGCCTGAAGCGCTACGTCGGCTTCCTCACGTTGCAAGCCAACTACACGTTTTCGAAGGCCGTGGGCACCGGGTGGAACCTTAATAATGGGACGCTGACTGGTGCGCTTCCCGACTACGGGGTGAAGTGGCTCTGGGGCGTGTTGCCCATCGATCGTGCACACGCCTTTAGCGCCGCCTACGTCTTTAATCTTCCCAACATGAGGGGAGGGAATGCATTCCTTAGGGGCGCGGCAAGTGGCTGGCAGATCTCGGGCATTACCCAGATCGAGAGTGGCGCGCAACTAACAAACCAGTCTGGCAGCGGTGGGCTGAATTTCAACTACACAGGGCCGCCAGGCCAGGGCCCAATTCCGGCGCTGGGCACGCCGGACATCGTCCTATATCCGCAAATCACTTGCAATCCGAGATCAAGCCTGCAGCATAACCAATTCCTGAACCCGAATTGCTTCGCGCCAGCGCCCAATGGACGCCTGGGTACCGCTGGCATGCCTTATCTGCCCGGACCCATGTTCTGGAACACCGACGTGTCTCTATTGAAGACTTTCAAAATCACTGAACGCCAGGGATTACAACTCAGGTTCGCGGCATTTAACCCGCTTAACCATCCATTATTATCACTCAGCAACGGCGACAACAACCTTAAACTCAACTTCAATAACAACGGCGCCGCCTGTACTGTGACCTGCAATGCCAGCACGTTTGGAATTGCTACGAATCACTTTGGGCACCGAACGTTGGAGTTGGGCGTGAAGTACTCGTTCTAACCTTGCGTCAACAAATGGGGTGGCCCTTTCGGGCCACCCCATTTATATTTTACCTATGGTCATGGTTGTCTCCCTTCTCAGTCTTTTTCTCACGGCAAACCCGGTTCCTCAACACCTCCCGCAAAAGAGCTTCGACAAAATAGCCAAAGATGCTGAAGCGGCCCGAACCGGGGATCGAGTGACCGAGGCAATCCAGCTCTATTCCCAAGGCGTTCGCCTCCGCCCTTCGTGGGGCGATGGGTGGTGGTCGCTTGCAAGCCTGCTCTACGATCAGGACCGATTTCCCGAGGCCCAGGCCGCGTTTAAACGTTTTGTCGCGATTGCTCCAAAGCCTGGGCCAGCCTACGCGTTTCTAGCGCTCTGCGAATACGAAACGGGCGACTACGATCGCGCGCTGCTACACTTCCAGGCATGGGGGCGCAAGGGTTCGCCCGGCACTGGTGAGCTCATCGACGTAGCGGGGTTCCACTGGGCGCTGGTACTGACGCGGGAAGGGCGATTTCCCCAAGCCCTCTATCTGCTCGCTGCCAAGGCGCAAAAGTTGGGCCGCAGTCCGGCGTTAGTAGAAGCTATGGGCCTAGCGTCCCTGCGCATTACAAGTCTCCCCGAGGATTATCCTCCACAGCGACGTGAACTCGTTTGGCTGGCTGGTGAGGCTGCGTTTTATTCGGCAGTGAATGAACACGGCCGCGAGGAAGAATACGCCAACAAGTTGTTGATTCACTATGGCCAGGAGCCGAACGTCCACTATTTTCGGGGCACGTTGTTCGGCTTTCAAAAAGAGCCGGCGGAAGCCGCAAATGAGTACCAGCTGGAGCTGCGATTATCCCCCCAGCACATTCCCGCGATGGTCGAATTGGCTCTCCTTGACATCGACGATTTCAATCCTACTGAGGCCGTGCCTTTGGGAGAGCGTGCTGTTGGTCTCGATCCCAACAACTCCCGAGCGCAGTACGCCCTGGGCCGGGCGCTGCTCGAAACCGGCCGATTCCAAGAAAGCGCTGATCATCTGGAAATTGCCAAGCGACTTGCACCCGACAGCGCTCCTATCCGATTTGCCCTTGCTAAGACCTATAGGGCGGGTGGCCGGACCAAGGAAGCTGATCGAGAATCGGCCGCGTTCCTTTCGCTGAGGGCCAAGGAGGAGGTTTTGGCTCCTGCCCAGGAGAAGACCGCCATCCGGGAGCAGGCTGGTGGGCCACCCAAATGATAAATGCCAGCGTAGCTGTCCTTGGTCTGTCGTTGGCTATATCACCGGCTCAGACTGCCAGAGTGCCGCAGAGCAAGGCATCTACGCCAGCCGAGGCCGGATCGACAGCATCCATTACGTCCAGTTTCGAACAGCTGTCGCGGAGCGCTGACAAAGCACGTACAGAAAATCGTGATGACGAAGCCATCCGGTTATATGAGCGGGCCTTGAATTTGCAGCCGCGGTGGAAGGAGGGGCTTTGGTACTTGAGTACCATCCTATATGAGAAAGAGCTGTACGCCAACGCTCGCGATCTGCTGCGCCGCTTCGTTTCACAAGATTCCGGCGCCGGTCCAGGGTGGGCGCTACTGGGCATGAGCGAGTTCCAAACGCGAGAATATTCGCGCTCGTTGGACCACCTGCGGCATGCCATGGCTCTTGGCATGGGCGGCCGCAAGGAAATGGCCCAGTCCGTCTTCTATTTCGTAGCCGTATTGCGAACGAGATTCGAACAATTCAACGAGAGCACCAGCCTGTTGATCGCCATGGTGAAGTCCGGCCAACAGCCGGACCTGCTCGTTGAGCCTCTCGGACTTGCGGCACTGCGCATGCCTCTTCTGCCCGCGGAGATTCCGGCCGATCGCCGCGATATGATTCGGATGGCCGGGCAAGGCGCGCTGGCACTAGAAGCTCAGCGACAGGAAGAGGCGCAAAGGCTCTTCAGCGGGTTGGTGACCGCTTATTCGCACGAACCGGGAGTACATTTCCTCTATGGCGCGTTTCTCCTCGACGTTCGCCCGGAAGACGGCGTGGCGGAGATGAGACGAGAACTCCAGGTTTCCCCATTTCACGTGCCAGCTAGACTGCGGCTTGCCGAAGAGTACGTGAAGGAAGAGCGGCCGGATGAGGCGCTACCGCTGGTGCAGGAGGCCATCAGAATCGAACCCGGTCATGCACCGGCGCGTATGATGCTAGGCGAAGTTCTGATTGCGAAAGGAGATCTTACTGGAGGCATCCGCGAGTTGGAAGCAGCAGAGAGAGGCGCACCACAAACGGTGCGAATTCACTGGGATTTGCTCCGGGCTTATGCGGCCGCGGGCCGCAGCGACGACGCGATGCGCGAGAAGGAAGAAATTGAGAAACTCAACCGATCCGATGCAGGGCATTAGTATTCCATCGCAGTATTATATGTTTAATAAATCCTATGCCGTGTCGGCAGGCTCCATTCTGCTATTGGTGCTGTCGGTGGCAGGAATTACCTGGAAATGTACTGCCTTTGCCGATCTAGACAAAGCGAGCATACACTTTTCGTTCCGGCCCATACCCTTTGCACTCGACAGTTGTGAAACTCAGCAAAAGCATGCGCCGGAAACGATGGCCGGAGGCGTCGGATTGTTCGACTACGACAACGACGGCAACCTGGACGTCTTTTTCAGTAATGGGGCAGACATCTCCAGCCTGAAAAAAACTTCCCCCAAATATTGGAACAGGCTCTTCCGTAACAACGGAGATGGAACGTTCACGGACGTGACCGAAAGGGCGGGCCTCGCTGGGACGGGCTATGACATCGGCGTGGCAATCGGCGACTACGACAATGACGGCTATGAAGACATGTTTGTAGCCGGGGTGCATCGAAACACGCTCTATCACAACAACGGTGATGGCACGTTCACAGATGTCACCGAAAAGGCCGGACTTGCCCAGCCTGATAAGGAGTACGGCCCGCTCTGGTCGGTTGGCGCCGCGTGGGTGGATGTTAATAATGACGGGCTCCTCGATCTGTTTGTGATCAACTATATGAGCTGGGATGTAAACAAAGAGCCCGACTGCAAGCTTAATGGTAAGCCGGAATACTGCCATCCAAAGCTTTACAAGGAGCTTCCGAATCAGCTGTTCCTGAATAATGGGGACGGCACGTTTACAGACGTTTCCGCGAAATCCGGAATTCGCTCGCATCTGGGCAAAGGGATGGGTGTGGGCATTGCCGACTACGACGGAGATGGCCTGCCTGACATATTTGTCGCCAACGACAAGCTCTTCAATTTTCTATTCCACAACAAAGGGAATGCCCGTTTTGAGGAGGTGGCGTTTGAGACGGGAGTAGCTCTTCCCGAGCATGGCAATTTGATCTCCGGCATGGGTGTCGACTCTCGCGATTTGAACAATGATGGCAACCCCGATATCGTGCTCGTCGCCCTCGCTAACGAGACATTTCCGGTGTACCAGAATGATGGTAAGGGCGGGTTCATTGAAGTCACTGCCAAGAGCGGGATGAGCTTGATCAGCAATCCAATGTCTGGATACAGCGTAAATATCGCCGATTTTGACAACGACGGTTGGAAGGATATTTTCGTAAGCCGGGGTGACGTGCAATCACCTGCCATGGCGGAACGGCGAATGATCGACCAGCCCAACACGGTCTTTCGAAACATTCCCCGAGATAAATGGTCGGCGCTGACCGAAGAGGCTGGATTTGCCGCCCAGCCCCCTCGACGGCATCGCGGCTCGGCCTTTGGAGACTTCAATCACGATGGGAAGCTCGACCTGGTTGTAACTGCTCTTGGCGCTCCAGCGGAAATATGGATGAATGACAGCCCCAACGGAAACCACTGGTTGGAGCTTGCACTCCAGGGTACAAAAAGTAATCGCGATGCGATTGGAGCAAAGATTCGCGTGGTTGCAGGCGGAGAGACGCAGTTCAATTATGTAACGACGGCCACCGGCTATGCCTCTTCCAGCGCTGGACCCGTCCACTTTGGGTTGGGAGCCGCCAAGGTTGCGGATGAAGTCGAAGTCCGCTGGCCATCCGGGAAGAAGCAGACTCTACGGCAGGTGACCGCAGACAGAATTCTGAAGATTAGAGAATCGGAATAATGAGTGAATACATCAGGATAGGAACCGAACATTGCTTCATTGTGTTTCCAGTTGTGATTGCTTCAATTCCGAAGTCGGTGCACTCCGACGAAGCAAAGTTAGAATCTAGTGCGAATGCATGGTGGTGGTCCGCTTCGTGTCCTGCCTGTCGGAAGCCCACTGAAAAAGGTTCCGGCCCAACCAGTTCAGAATTCTGCGGCTCAAAATCGCAAGGGTGGCACAGTCGAGGTACAACACTACGCCATCGACTATGCCATTCCCAGTCAACACTTGCGCTTTAATTTCGAACGGCGATGCTCGTCGCGCCGTGGTCAATTTCATTGTTTCAGCGTTTGCGCATGAGGGAAAGGTGGTCGCCAGCAGTGCTGTGCCGATCACGCGGGATTCAAACTCCACCAGTTACCAGGATGTCGTGGTTGGTGGCTTCCGCATGCATCAGGGAATTGATGTACCGATTCGCGCAGTCTCCCTGCGCCTGGGGGTACCGGACGAGTCCACCACACATGTCGAACCTTCCTCTACCCCTCAAAGCGCCCCCGCATGCGCCTACTCTTCGCGCCAATGCACAACCGCCGATCGAGCCTGACTGACAAAGGAGATGTTGGGTCACGCGCGGCCCTTAGGGCTGGTCATGTGGCGTTGTCCCCCTGGCTTTTTCGTTAAGTTTGAGCACGATTGCTTGCTCCCGGCGGCTTTCCTCAGCGAGTTTCATCCGCGAATAGAGCGCCGCGAGTTGGACGTGCACCTCCAGAAAATCGGGCTGGATCCGTTCGATCTGCTTAAATTCTTTCCGTGCGGCCTCTAGCTTGCCTTCCGCGGCGTGTAACGCCGCGATCTGGAACTGGGCCTCCGAAGAAGCCGGCCGCAGCTGCAACGCTCGCTCCAGATAGGGAGCGGCTTCCGCATTGCTGCCATCGTGCCGCAGAATGGCACCGAGATAGAGATTGGCAGGGAAATCATTCGGATCTGCTTGAAGAGCACGCAGAAACGCTTCCTTCGCGCCAGGCGTATCTTCGCTGTCGAGCAGCGATCGTGCGTATAGAGACCACGCCCCCGGCAGGTTGGTATTGAGATCGAGAGCCTTGCGGAGAGTAGCGGCGGCAGTCTTGTAATCAGCGGCGGCGAACTGTGCCTCTCCCATGAGCAGATTTGCCTCGGCAGTGTTTCCGTCTTTCAGAATGCGATCGATTACCACTTCCCCCCGTTGAATCTGCCCGATGCGCATCAGCGCAGTCCCGAGGGCATAGTCCACGACGCGATCGTCGGCATTAATCAGGTAGGCGGGTTCAAGTAGCGCCACCGCATCCGAGTTCCTGCCCAGCCGTAAGTAGCAATCGGCAAGCAGATAGAGCGATTGCTGATTGTCGGGATGCTCCTCCCGTAACTTCTCCAGCTCTGTGGCTGCTTTGTCGAACTGGGCTTGTTTATACCACGCTAGTGCGAGATTAAGGTGAAGGAGCGCATTCCTCGGATCGTGCTTCAGGGCTTCTTGATACTGAGTGAGAGCTTCCCGGTAACGGCCAACCTGTGCCAACGCGACACCAAGGTTGGTTCGGGCTGGAACCGAATCTGGCTCCAGCTTGACCAGTCGCTCGTATAACAAAATTGACTGTGGGATTTGGCCTCGCTCATATGCGGCGTTGGCTTCCTTATACAGTTCTTCGGTGGACTGCCCATAGGCTGCAGCATGCGCGCCCAACACTGTTAGTGCGGCAAGAATGCGCGCGAGCACTTGGGTCTTTTTCACTAACATGAACACCATTTGAGATCTTACTCGGCTTGGCCCCCAAGATTATACGTCCATTGATGCCGCGGAAAAACCGCTCCGCGTCAGAGGGCAAAATCTCAGCGATTCGTACTTGCATAACTGCTGCCGTCATAGCGGCGGATCATCGCGCTAGAGCCCGAAGCTGCCCGGATCGCGGACGATTACGCCAGTCGCTTTGCCTGGAATTCTGCGATCTTGAATGGCTGCTCCGAGAATTGTTGCGCGGCAGAGTGCGGTGCACGAGCGCGCACTGCCAACAAACGGCTTCCTGGAGATGGCAGCCGAAGAAAAGATGAAGCAGGGTATGAGCCGCAAGGATGCGCTTCGAGCAGTGCGCTTGGAGCAGGGGAATTTGCAAGTTACAAAGGAAGTCGTCCGCGCTGCCGGCTGGGAATCTTTGGTGGAGACGTTGTGGCAGGATTTGCGCTTCGCTGCTCGCATGCTGCGCAAGAATCCGGGTGCCACTGCCGCCGTGGTGATCGCGCTGGCCCTGGGCATTGGCCTGAACACAGCGGTATTCACCTTTGTCAATGCGTTGCTAGTCCGTCCACCTGCAGGTGTGAAAGCGCCTGACCGATTGTTGGAGGTCTGGATACACAATCCACGTTCCTCCGGCGCGGAGAGCTATTTGCCACTGACCTATCCCGACTATCTTTATTACCGTAACCATAATCAGTCCTTCGGAGGGATGCTGGCGTTTGATGGCGACCCGGAATCCGTCATCTGGAACAAATCGGGCGAGGGTCAGGTTGTGATGGGCCAACTCGTTTCGGGGAATTTCTTCTCACTGCTCGGCGTACATGCTGTTCTGGGGCGCACCATCTCGGCGGAGGATGACCGTACGACAAATTCTCCACCCGTGGTGGTCCTTGGCCATGCCTTCTGGCAGCAAAGCTTTGGTTCTGATC
>WNGI01003133.1_pt1 | contig 14498 bp, 13 predicted proteins | sample 5400621 | NCBI WGS metagenome assembly WNGI01 (sample SAMN13153374, study PRJNA577476) | soil metagenome | isolation source: 20 cm soil or saprolite under Garry oak tree replicate 1 | place: USA:California | collected 2016-06-15 | reverse complement strand
ACTGCCGCCCGATCGGCACATCGGGCAGCGGGCCGTCGAGCATCGCGAGCTGCGCGTCGATTTCCCAGCCGACCTTGCCGAGGAGCGGCTGCACCGCTGCGGTCACATCGGTGCGCTCAAAGAGGTTCGACAGGTCCGGGAAATGGCATTCCTTGTTCAGGTGCATGACGTCCACGCCGGTGATGTGAATGCCGGAACGCGAGAGGACGTGGACCTGCACGGCGGCGTCGGGGAGGTGCTCCTCTTTCTGTGAGGACGACGACTTCACCTCGGTGAGGTGGTAGCCGCCGTCCTGTGGGGTGAGGACGTCCACCGCGACGAATGTGTTGTCGGCGAGGAAGCTGGCTTCGAAGATTGCCGGGGCACCGTCGTCGATGAGCTTGCGGGTGAGTTTAACGCGCTCGTCGACTGCCTTATACGGCAGGTCGATGAGCTTGCCCCCGGGGAACTTGAGACGTGCCAACGTGCCGACTTGTGTTCCTTGATCAAACCGATCCTGCAAGACCTTGTCAGGTTGGAGCTCTACCGCGAGCGGTTCGTGCACGCGCCACCAGAGGAGCTTGTGGCATTGGATGCCGGCGGTGTAGCGGGACTTCGAGAGGCGGTGCGGCATGGATCAGAATGTGGAGGCAGGGTGCGACAACGCAATCGCCCCAATCTCCACACACACCGCCCTGTCAGCGTCGCGTTTTCCTGAGACTAGGTGCGTGATACGGATACCGTATGCATATTGTACGCACACGATACTGGAGGCTCCGCCGATGGGCCGGAAAGTGCGCAAGACATTGAACATTGACGCCGAAAAGCTCAAGCAGGCGCGCGAGTATCTCAGGCTGGATACGGAGACGGAGGTGATCGACCGGCTGCTGGAGGACCTTGTCTGGGAGCGCAGGCTCCTCGAGGTCCTCCGTTCAGCCCCGAAGGGCTTCAAGACGTTTCGGTCACCGCTGACGACCCACCCACCGCCCCACTTGAGCCGGCGGCACCGGAGATGAGGGTGATCCCCGACACGAACGTGTGGATCACCTGGTCAGCGCGCGCGCCGGAGCACTTGAGTCTCGGCGACCGCGGTGGCGCCCTTCCCTTTCTTGCGACGATCACCCTCGAGGAGCTCTGGGCTGGTGCGCGCTCCACGGCCGACCGGGCGTACTGCGAGCGTCTGCTCGTTGAGGCACAGCGCCACGGGAAACTGTTGAATCCGCCGGCCGCCGCCTGGATTTTGGCCGGTCAGATACTGGGCTTGCTGGCCCACCGCCGAGTCTTCGGAGCAGCGCGACTGCGTGCCATCCGCAATGACGTATTGCTGGCGGCGACTGCATGGGCGTATGACGCTGCGGTGATGACGCACAACCGCGCCGATTTCGCCGCGATCGCCACGGTGTTGCCGGTGCGGGTGGTGGCGCCACCGCAGTAGGAAAACCAGAGTCCCCGTCAGTGGGACTTGCCGAAGTTCACACTCACCGTCGCGCCGAACGAGGTGACCGCCCCGTCTAGACCAATTGGAATGGCGACGATCGGACGAAAGCTGACCACGTGATTGAAGACGAACCCTAGACCCAACTCCAGCATACCGAAGGTCTGAGTGTTTGATTGGGAGGTTCCGGAGACGTCGTCTGACGCCTTGGCGGTGCCGTTGACAACCGCGAGCGACGCAACGGGGATGATCTGGGTTGGGTTCGACCCGGACGCCAGCACGCCGAGTTCCAACCCGAATGACACATCAGTCTCACTCAGATCCAGCACGACGCTGCCATCACCGAACACGTCGAGGTTGTTGGGTCCAGACGCGAACCCCAAGGATGCCGTGGGACAAAGGTGAACGATGCCTGTTTGACCCAGTGTGACCTGATACCCGAGCCCGGCTCCGAACAGCGTCGATGATCCATTGATATTGTCGTAGTTCGTCGTACCGACACTGATTTCGCCGAAGGGACCGGCCCCGCCAAATCCGAATCCGGCGCCGAAGGACTTGGCGTTGTTGTTGAACCCCGCGCTCCCAAAGACCTGATATGGGCCTTGCGCGAAGGAAGCGAACCCAGCGCACATCTGGCCATCAGCGGATGCGGAGAGACCCAGGAACGCCGCAGACAGGACGATCAGAAGAGCGCGTGGCATTGGGACCTCGTTCGTTTAAAGGCTATTGGAGAGGTGCATTCGTCAAGTTATGGTCCGCCCGCGTCACGGTTAGGGCGAAACTGCGGCGTCGTAGGGTGTTTTTGCTGCGCCTCGTCAGACATCGCAACTGTTCCTAGACCCTTGCAACTCGGCGTGTTATATGGTCGTATTGGCTCGGCGCTCCCTACTAGGAGGGAACATGCGCCGCCTCCTGCTGTCGCTTCTCGCCCTCGCCTCGTTTGCTGCAGCTGCCTCAGCACAATCGTTTTCCTCCCAAGACACGGTCGCGTATGCCACCGCAACAATTCGCGTTCGCGAACAGCCGGCGGTTACCGCGGAGACGGTCGCGATTCTTGGTCAGGGTACGCGAGTTCGCCTGTATCACTGCTCCGAGGGGTGGTGCGGAGTATCGATTCAAAAACTCGCCGGCTACGCGCTCGAGGAGTACCTCACACCGAAGTTACCACGGCAGGTCGCGACTGCCCCTACACAGCAGGGCCGGGGTTACATCAACGTGGATGGCGAGTGGGTGCCGTCGCCTACGAGAACAGCAGATGGCCAGCCGCCGCCAGGTGCGTCAGCGAAGTGTCGTGACGGGACGTTCAGCTTTAGCCGGCATCGGCAGGGGACGTGCTCGCATCATGGGGGAGTGGCGGAGTGGATGTGATGATGGCTGAGTGCGACCCGTTCGGCGACGGCGCGGTGAGGCGGGTCCACGAGCTTGCCCCCGGGGAGCTTGAGACGTGCCAACGTGCCGACGTGTGCGCCTTGATCAAACCGGTCCTGTAGGTCCTTGTCTGGCTGGAGCTCGACGGCGTTGGGCTCGTGGACTTTCCACCAGAGGAGCTTGTGGCATTGGACGCCGGCGATGTAGCGGGATTTGGAAAGGCGGTGGGGCATGGAGACAATGTGTGGGTCGGGTAGGACAACGCAATATTCGTGGTCCTATAGCTTCATGTCCCCGCCCGGATCGCTTTCCGACATCCTGTTCCGCGGAGTGGCGAGGCCGGCTGGCCTTTCCGGTTTCGAGGCGCTGAACTACGAGCCATCGCGAGGGTGTGTCTTGGTGCACTGAAACTTGCCAGGAAAGACCTTTAACAGCGGCAGAGGACAACCGAGCAGATTAGATTCGAACGCTGTCTAAGCCTTCCGACCCATCTGGCAGCACTAACGACACCAAGCGAGGCCCGTGGCCGACAAGACCGTCTTTCGCTTTAGCGTTGACAGCGCGCTACTGGGCGAGCTTGGCGAAAAGCTTGTTTCCACTGTGCACGTGGCCCTTTCGGAATTAGTCAAGAACTCCTACGATGCCGATGCAACCGAAGTGCAGGTGAGTATCCTCAAGGAGAATGGCAGAGCACCAAGAGTGACCGTTGAGGATAACGGACACGGCATGAATCTCGAGGAAGTGCGTCGCTTCTGGATGATCATCGGCACTTCTAACAAGCTGGCTACCCCTCAGAGCAGGCTATACGGAAGGCCGAAGGCTGGTTCGAAGGGTGTTGGTCGATTCGCCAGCAGACGACTTGGCTTGAATCTGAAGCTGACCACCTGCGCTGCGATCGAGATCCCAGAAGGAGGAATGCAGTACCAAACAACGGAAATCGAATTCAACTGGCTTCAGTTTCAAGCCGGTGTCGATGTTGAGTCGGTGGAATGCACGGGCGAAACCAGCCTGCTCGCATCTGGCAAGACCGGGACCCGGCTAGAGATCTGGGGTGGGAAAGCGGATGAGTGGCAGATTCGTGGATTCGAATACCTGCAGCGCCAGCTAGCCGTTCTCGCGACGAACCGTGGTACTGCCAGAAAGGGATATCAAGAGGACCCGGGCTTCAATGTCGTCCTAGATGCACCTGGGATTTCCGGAAAGCCAATCGATGTTAGAGAATCCGTCATTGACGGCTCCTGGGGAACGTTGGCCGCTGAGGTTCTCGAAGACGGCCGTGCACAGTGTACCCTCAACGCAAAGGGCCTCGGCGGCAGCAAACGCTTTATGAGCAAAGAGAGATTCAGGTCCGTTGTCGGCGCACGCTTGCGCGTTGGCATCCTGCCAACCCAAAAGGAGGAGGCTCGGAAACCAGAACTCCTCGCCACATATGTCCTGAGCGAGCTCGTAGACAAGTGGGGCGGTATTCACGTCCGACTCAATGGTTTTCGCGTATACCCATATGGCGATCCAGGTGACGACTGGCTCAGAATCGACGCGGATCGCGGGCGACGCGTGGGCAAGCCTGAGGGAGAGCTTTTTGACTTCGCGAAGACCCTTCATCGAATCGATGCTACACGATCACTCCTGAACATGCTTGGCATGCGGAATTACATCGGGCAAGTGGAGGCAAGCTCCCAAACAACCACCCTCACGCCCCGGATTGATCGACAGGGCTTCGTCGCAAACGATGCATTCGATGAGCTGAGGCGCTTTGCAAGGTTTGCAATCGATTGGGCAAACATTCATCGCGAAAACTTCATTCGGCTTCGGGAGGGCGATCAGGCGGAGCAAGCCAGGGAGGCGATTCGACCCATCTTGGACCTAGAGGGGCCAACGGATGAGATCGTGCCTAAAGCAGCCGCTTTCTTGCGTTCCGAATTCAAGCGAGTCATCCAACACGTTCCCGCCAAAATTCGCAAGGACACTGAGAAAACTCTCCTTCAGACCTTGCGAGCAATTGAAACAACCAATGCCGAGAGTCAAAAACAGCTTCAACACTTGAGGCTTATCGCCTCTGCCTCAACACTGACACTCCTTTTCGCGCATGAGGTGCGGACGATGATCGGCACCTTGGGTGGGATGGCGGCAAGATTGACTCAACTGTCAGGGCAGGTACCCAATAGCGCAGTGGAGCTGAAAGCGGCCGCCTCCGAGCTGCGAGAGACAAAACAGCGCTTTGACGCATTGATCGCAATGACTGGAGTGCTTAGCGGGACTGGTGAGGCCCAGACGCTTCTCGAGTTGCATCTCAAGAGCGCGGTCGAGCGCGCAGGATCGTGTTTCCGACTAGTGACGGAGACCTACGGAATTGGATTGGATGACAGCGCGATTGATCCAAGCCTGACAGTTGGTCCAATGCTCGAGGGTGAGCTGTACACAGTGTTGTTGAATATCCTTTCGAACGCGATCAAGGCGACGGTTGCCTCAAGAGATGAAGACCGGTCAGTTCGGTTCGAGGCAACGCAGAATGGAAAAAGGGTGCGTATCCGCCTCCTGGATAACGGTATCGGCCTGTCGCCAGCCTTCTACGAAGACGTCTTCACTCCGTTTATCGCTGACCCCAGCGGTGATCTCTATGACAGGCTCCAGGAGCGAGCGAAGCCCGAGGATCTAGCCGTGTTCGGAACCGGCAGTGGTTTGGGACTGGCGATCGCTCGCGATGTAGCACGCTCACGAGGTGGTGACATTCGATTCATGAACGCGCCATCTCCGTGGAAGACCTGCGTGGAGGTAGATCTCCCATGAGGCGACTGCGATTCGCTTGGATCGATGATGAGAACAAGAAGGTGGAGAGCTTTCGTGCTGCAATCGAGGGAGGAATCGGGTCCCGCGGAACTGCTCACATCGAGTACCTACCGGTTCCCAAGAACGTCCTGGAAGAGCTGGCGATCTGGGCCAAAAGCGTGGCGCGACGCCCCCCAAACCTAATCATCGTCGATCATATCTTTGCGAAATCGCATGCTTTCGGCCTTAAGGGTTCGTCAGTCGCTCACCTTCTTAGGAACACGTTGCCCACCACACCAATGGTGTGCGTGACGGCAATGCTGGAAAGAAAGAGCGCATTTGATCAGGAAGACTTGTCAGAATACACCGCAGTGATCGGCTACACTGACCTCGAAGAGCACATAGAAACTCTTTACGCAATCGCCCAGGATTTCAGAAAAGTTGTGCCGAAAGGTCGCACAGTCCGCGAACACACTATCGCTGCGTTGAAACCACCGGCTCGTGATAAGGCAGACCTACTACGGATTCTTCCGGAGGAGTTTCAGAATCAGGCAAGGCCTACAACTCCTCATCGGATAGCCTCATGGATCTACAACGTCCTCCTTGACCGCCCGGGGTTCCTTTACGACCGTCTCAACTCCGCCACTCTGCTGGGGCTCAATGAGAAGGCGTTTGATCGAATCAAACCCATGTTTGAAAGGGCGATGTACAAGGGCCCCTTCGCTTCACTCAGCCGGCCTCGATGGTGGGTCAGCGCCATAAGGAAAGCCCTCTTTCACATGGTGGATCCCAGCGTCCCCGACGCGCCTCAACTCGCTGGTCGGACCCTTCCTGGAATTACCGAGCAGGATTTCAGCGTATGCTACGTATCGAAGAAATCAGTCCCACCTCCTGATGCGGTTGCTCTCACCGACGCTACCCGTTCCGCGCAACAACGAGTCGTGCGGCGCGAGTTTGCGGTGAAGCACCCCCAGGATCCAGGGACCATGCCCGGCTTTGAGACTCGTTTGGTTCTGAGAAAAGGGCGTCGCTAGACTGTGTTTCCCACCCTAGACGAGGTGCGCGGCCTCGAGTGGGAGACTCTGCGAGTTATCACGGAAACGGGCATCTTCGCACGCTTGGGCGACTTGCAGGCGGCGGCCAAGAGTGGCCTCAAGCGTATTAACCGAGACCGCGGTGCAGTTAATGTTCATCTCGGGTTCACGCTCGATATCCGCCTGCGAGGCGATCGCCAGGCAAGACTTCGGCGAGTGGATGTTGGGGCACTGGTATCACCAACACCCGATCAACGATCGATCCAAAATGCCAGCTATGGCGTCACGATCTGCAGAACGAACGACCCAACGACGAGCGCCATCGTTCGGAAGCTGCACTTTGACTACGAGCCGATTGCGTTCCGAAATCGAGGAGAACCCAAACCGACGGTTCACATGCAGATTTGCGGCCAGCTTAGTCCGCACCACTTGGCTGCTGGTTACACGCAACTGAGGCTTAAGACCCTTTTCCCGCAATGGGAAAAGCCACGCATCCCGGTACCGCCTGTTAGCTTGGCCCTTCTTCTCAATTGGCTGCTACTCGAATTCCAATCGGATGTCGCGTCCCAAGGAGCTCTCAGAGATGACCGATGGAGAAACATAGTCGCTTCAGCCGAGCGAACCATGTTGATCCCCTACTTCGACGCCGCCTCAAAGTTCCTCAACGCAGCGACTCATGCAAAGAGCCGGTTTTATCAAAGGCACCTGTACGAACTGAGCAACGAATGGTCATGACATTGGAACGCGAGTCCGCGAGGGGCGTGATCAAGGTCAGGTCCTCATCACTAGCAATTCAGGACTCGGCTGCCCCGGGGCTTACTTCCGAAGCGAAGCAACGATCACTGGGCCCGCGCCTGGTCCAGGCAGGCTCGTTGAAGTGAGGCTATGAGATCAGATGGCCAGTGGAGACGTCGGCGAAGAAGGAGGTCGTCAGCCGCAAGACGCGCGGATTGCCAATCTCCTGCTTCCACCAGATGCTCCACCTGACGGACGTCGAGGACATCGATGTCGCACGCTGGCACAAGTAGCCTGGCCGCGTCAGAAGGTTCGAGCTTTCGAAGCCCTCCCCCGAGTTCCCGGGACTCGAGCATGACACTGATCCGAAACGCGGACGTCAACGAAGCGACCGCAAGGCTGTTGGTGGAGGTGTCACGAAGAGGCCGCAACGCATAGAAGGAGTTGGACACTTGGACCTTGGCAGCATTACGAACAATCCTGACATGGGGGCCCATGTACACAAGGAACCACGGCGGCACGGACCCCAGCGGCACTCGCCACCACGACTTTCTAGAGGAGCACTTTGCTCCGTCAGCTACCCCATGGCGCTTCCCGCGCGCGATTAGTCGCCGAACTGCCTTATCCGCGGTTGACGGGGGTCTGAAAAGCCAGCAGGGGCGCTCCTGATCCTGCAGGCTCCGCCAGTTCGCATGGTCGAATACGATGCCCTGAACATCTTTTGCCCGCGCTAGCGCCGGTACAAGGTTCTTCTTGTTAAGCGTCTCCTTCTCGATGTCCGAAGCGGTTAGGTGGAAGAAATCGTTGTCTCCGGTAACGTACCCGATGCTAGGTTTGCAAACATCGCCAAGACGCCTCACACCAGGGGCCGCTGCAATCGATCGCTCTAGGACGATCAAGTCCGAACCCGCAGTGAGTCGCGCTAGCGTGTCGAGTCGCTCGGCGAGCAACATTCCATCAGTGACCCCGAAGTGGCCTGTCTGTCCGCTGGCTTGGCTCTGCAACGAGTCGAACAAACACTCGGCCAGTTTGCCATTCGGCTTCTTGAGCCCGTCCGCAAGACACAGCAAGACGCGCTGGCTCAGCTCTGGGAACACCGTGCGATCACATCGCACCAGACGAACACGAGAGAATCGTTCCCGGAGGTGGGTCATCACTCCCTTGCCGTAGTCGGACGTCAGGAGCTCCGTTGGCAAGACCGCGGCCAACCGTCCCCCATCGACAAGGAGCTGAGTGGAGCTCAGGACGAAGTACGCCCAGGCGGACGCCTTCCCGTTGATGGCCACGGACGCGCTCTCGAGTGCCGCTTGCATGCGCAAACGACCTCTAGGCGGAATGCTGTGATGACGGATGTAGGGTGGGTTCGTCAGGATGACGTGATAGCGCCCAAGCTTCGGGAGGAGAACGAAAAAGTCGCCATGGGTCAGCTGACGCCCAGGTGTATGAAAGGGCTGCATAGCTCTCTGGAAGCGCCTATAGGTAGGCCCATGCAACTCGATCCCATTCACCGTGCCCGCGTGCTTGGCACCCAACAACACAAGACGCCTCGCGGCTGCAACAAGGAGATCCCCGTTGCCGGCCGCAGGATCGAGCACCGAGTCAGATCGGGATCGAATTGCCCATCCAGCAAGCAATTCAGCGATTGGACCTGGCGTGAAGTACGCGCCGCGCTGTCGCCTGTTGCCGTTAGGTCTCATTCGTTTGAACGGAGACCCTGGGTGTGGTGCGCTGAGGCGGACGTCATTCGAGGGAAGGCCGGCCGAGCTTGTCGAGCAGCTCCACCTCCTGGATCAAGCGAAGCCAGGTCGTGGTGATCGGTTGACCCTTTGCCGCCTCCGGCGCAATACGTCTCCGGATCTGCCCGATCGCCGCCGCCAAACGCTCCTCCCACGCAACCGACTCGACTCGCCGAATGGGCAAGCAGTAGTATGCTCGCCCACCGGGGCTGGGATAACCCAACTGAACCATCTCTTCCCTGACGTGAAGCTCGGGCGCTCCTCCAACGCGCCAGATTTCCACGCCTTCAAAGCCACGACCGTAGAGAAGGACGAAGTCAGCATCGAGCTCGGAGCTCCTGAGGCCCACACGACCGCGAGTTCCGGTCGCTCGCAGGTTGTAGAGTAGGGTCTTCCGGATCCACGCGACGTGCCGAGGTCCTCGAACGTATCCAAGAAGCACCCGTGTGTCGGCCGGAGGCCGCCGCAAGAACGACGCCGCAGGGGCATCGGTACGCGGAGGCGCGGCATGCTCGTAGACACGGCGGTTCCAATATCGCCCACGCTCGTGCTGCGTCACCTGGGTGGCAACGTGGTGAAGTACGTCGTCGAGAAACTGAGCCAGTCCGAGCGATCCCTTCGCCTCTCCCGAGTCGGAGGGTCGAAGGGCAAAAGCTCCAAGACCAGGCAACAGTTCGTGGTATTCACTGAAGAACCTATGTTCGCTACCAGGATATAGGACGTAGGCGCCGGCCGAGCGACGAATGGCATCGCGGTAGGCGTGCATCTTGAGGAGGTCGCTCCGCTTCGCTTCGCCGAACACATCCTCGTCCAGACCTTGATCGAGAATCTGTGACAAGTTGTCTACGCGATACTTTGCGTCGAAATGGAGCCACACAGGCTCGAAGCCATGTTCGCTGGGCGGATCCGGCAGGATTTCTAGTGAACAATCGGGGCGCATGTCTCGGGACCACGACCCACCGCCGGCAGGAAAAGTCCGGTTGAAAGCGAGTTCAAGGCGAAGTTGCCGGCCGAGCCGCTCAACCAATCCAGAGACGAGAGTGACGTGGCCACGCCGAAGGCTGATACCTAGACCACGCTCATCGACCTTCACGATATTGGAGAAATCGAACGGGGAGTTTCCGAGGCGAGCTACGATTCTCCCCAACTGGAGGAACGTCCAGTACTCGTACAGCGTAGCGACGTCTCGCTGCCCCGCCCGGTAGACATCATCGCCACCGTGCCATGCAAGTTTGGCCGCTAGTTCGAACTGGAGATAGGCACGTAACACGTCCCTGTACCCTTCCCTCTTCTGCAGTACCTGGTTCCCAACTGGGAAGGCGGTCAGATCCCCCAGCTCACGAAACAACTCTTCGCCGAGGATCTCGTCCAGGTAATCCAGAACAACCCCTACCTCCCGTATCCCCCTCTGAGCAGCCACGCCCTGCCCTGGCGTCTGAAGGCCGTCCCTGATTGCCAGCAGGACATCTCGCCACCTAGTGACCGCGAACTTGACGAACCGGTTGGGGACCGTGTCAACAGTTGTTTCGGTGCGGTTGGACACGACCTGCTGCGGGAGTGATTTGATTGGCAGCCGCAAATATGCCGGGCAGGGCACGCGCTTGCCCCCGCCCGCTAGTTGTCGGGCCACCGCGGACGAGGCGCGAACACCTTGCCCCGGATTCCTGCTCTCTTCTTCTTCTTCCCATGACACGTGGGGTCTGGCCACGATCTGATGTATTGCCGCGTCCAGCGAGTCGTCCGCAATGAGGCTGCGCAGGAACGCAAAGCGCTGATAGAGGGTCGGCGCGTCAGCAGATTCGTCGATCGCGAACCGCTGCTCGGCTGGCGCGAACCGCTCCATGACGACTTCAGCGGCTTCATCGGCAATGTCACGTAGCATCCATCTGAAGTGTGTCAGGTAGTCGAGTTTGCGAGATCGGACCTCGAATAACGCCTCTCCTATCCTTTGGCCATCTGCGGAGAACGTGACGGGAAGCGTGCCTGTGTAGAGACGGGGACGGAGTCGCCCAACGCCGCCGTGCGGTGTGTCCGGCTCGAAAACCTCTGGCTTGTCGGTTTCGAGGAGCCCAGCCTGCGCTCCGAGCGTCACTTCGTAACGGTACTCCTCCCCCTCTAGGAGCTGGACCGGCGGATGGCTCGGGTCTGCACCGGGCGTAGAGCTCTCGTCGAGAAGCAAGGGAACAGTTGACGACACCGGGGCACGTGGAAGCAACGCGACTTCTACGACACCTTGGGTCGCGCCGGAACCATCCACGATGGGCACTCTGACTCGGCTAACCGGCGGCACTGAGCCTCACTCGGTGAAGCTCACAAACTGATTGGCCCGCAACGTCCTCGTCATTCGTGCGACCTTCTCGAAGGATATGGGAAGACGAGACGCAGCGGGTACGGCCTGCGACGGGTCGAAGCGGCCTATGGCATCCCGTAAACCCAGTTGCGAGTCGAAGGTAAGGTCGTGGCAGAATTGCCCGATGGCACACAACGTTGCCTCGAGCCGCCGCCTCGAACCGTGTAGTCTTGGCAGGACCTTCTGCATGACCTGCAGGTCGAGCGCACGGATCGGGTCGTCATCGCCGGCAGCCGCGTACATTGCGGCGAACCGGACCGCTTCGTAGAAGACGCGATGCCCGAACTCAAAGCCGCCCTCCGACAGCACCTCGTGAATCGTGCGCAGGTGCTGCGCGAACACATCCTGTCCCGGGGCTGGGTGATCGATGTGCCACGCGGGATCTGCAGCGATAGCGAGGAACCCTGCCACGAGGTCACGTTGCCCAGACTCGACCGCAGTCGGCTTATGGTGTCCAAGTTCCAAGTCACTTGTCCGAACGCGGAATTCAAAGGTGTTGGCTCGGTCCAGGACCTTCGGTGAGAACATGTAGGTCGTCTCATCGACGTTCACGGTGCCGACTACCATGAGGTTCTGCGGCACGCCCAAGCGCGTCTCTGCTGACGCCGGGACGCGCCACAACCCGTCATCCTCCTGCCTTAGGTTGGGGAGGCAAGGGTACTCGGACTCCATTCCAGAAAGCACATCGGCAAAGTAGCGCTCGACGTGTGCGAGATTCATTTCATCGAGAACGAGTAGGTATGGCTGATCGGAGTCTCCAGCGGCGCGCAGTATGAACTCGAGGGGCGCGGGCACTTGCCATGCTCGTCGGCCGTCCACAGCCTCCCTTAGAGCGTCCTCGTATCCGAACAGCGCTTCAGCACCTGTCCAGTCTGGGCGGACTGGGACTACGAGCGATCGATCTCGACCCAGCCACTCTCCGAATCGCAGCGCAAGTTGGGTCTTTCCTGACCCCGACAGACCTGTAAGAATCGCGAATCGTTTCGTGGCCATGCTCGCCACGAAGGAGCGTACCACGTCATCATGCCGGCTCCCAAAGGACACATGGCTGTCACGTAGAGCGCTAGCGAACTCATCAACAACCGCCCGCAGGTCGCGGCGTTCTGGTGCACGTGGTCGTCTATCCGAGATCAGAGCCAACAAGGCTTCAGCCTGAGGTTTGGTCACTTGGAAGTTTGTCCCCTGCGGGCCGGACAACACGGTGAGGGTACCGAGGACAGGGTGTCCGCGTAGCAGAGCGCGATCCAAACGCTCGGGCAGCACGCGATCGATCCTGATTCTGACCCGCGATTGCGTACCAGAAAACTTGTCCTCGGCGACATTGAACTTCTTCTCCTCCCCCAGCTGCTCCATGGGCTTTGGGTCCGTCAGTACTGTTGCAAGACCGACGACCCCCGCTTCCTTCCCAGCCTGCCAAATGAAGACCCTGTCTCCCGCGCGAATGACGTGACTGTGTTGCTTGGCCAGCCAGGTCATTTCTCTGAGGTGCGCGAGCGCGTTGGGTAGGTCAAAGTAGGTTGAGCTTGCCTGGAAGATCCACGCATTGTTGCCGGGTCCTCCTCCGCCCTTGCTATCCACATATTGCCCGTAGGAGCCGAGCACTCGATCCAAATCGGAGAGCATCTCTTCCTCAGACGGGAGCATGCCAGCCGCATAGAACTTGTGAGCAATCGTCGAAACCTCATACGACTCACCTAGGTTGCCGCGCGTACGCAGGTCGATGTCGTCAGTTAGTGCGAAACCGTGGTTGCCAAGGTCAGGGAATGCCCCGCGAACCCGCCTGGCGGTAGTGCGGAGCGACTGTTCCGCTGCAACCCAGCCCTCTTTCTTGGTTGGGTCGGTGACTCCTTGATTGAACGTGAGGTAGACGCCCGACATGTCCTCACGAAACAGGTACACGCAGTAGACACCTTTTTGTGTCGTGGTAGTCTCACGCGAATCGAGAAACGAGATCCACGGCACTGCAGCCCAGTTTCCTTGCCCTGGTGAGGCTTTCACCCGCAAAGCAGGACGCTCGCGAACGAGATCGCACTTCGCGAGCAGTGTCTCGACTCCTCGGAACAACTGATACATCTTGGAGTCGCTGCCAAAAGGCTCGCTCTTCCGCGCCTCGACGTATCCCGCCAGGATCGCCTCGAACGACTCTGTGATGCCGTCCTCCCCGCCGCTGGTCTGCCACCGAGCCTCGATTTCCCGATCGTAAAAATCGACGTCCGTCCTGCCGTACTCAGCCGCGAGGGCCGAGCGAATATTTGCAAGCGCAGCGTCCGTGTCTTGAGCACCAGCGGCAAGCCGTGCAAAAGCTTCAGTAATCTTCTGCTTGTGCGCCCTGCTCGCGATGCGCTCGAACTCGTCCGGGAACAGTAGGTGCAAGAGAATGTGTCTGGCTTCGGTCGCTTTGGGCACTTCCGCAAGAGCGCGATCCGCAATCGCCCTGCAGGCCGCAGAATCTGCTAAGTCAGCGTGACTGAGTAGAGCGAACTCAGCAAACTTTAGGATGTAGGCGAACTGCCAGGGGACTGTGATGTTGTAGTGGAGGCCGGCTGATCCGATCCCACCGGCCTTGAATGCTTGCAGAAGCACCTCCAGGTTGGGCGGATCTTCCTTGAACCGCCAAGAGATGATCTCCGCAAGGTTCTTCTGTTTTTTTTCAGCACGGACCATGGTTGAGAAGAGGCTATAGAAGCCAATCGCATCCGCCGCGACGCGGTTGGCGTCGTCCGATAACCCAGCGAGCTGATCCCGGAGCTTGTCCTCGAAGCTTCGGGGCCCCTCGTCCGGTCGGCCGAGTATGGCCTCCCACAACTGCGTGAGAGTGGTCGGCGTCCACGGCTGCTGTTCCGGCCACAGCAACGAATGGCCGGTCGTGAAGCACGTGCGGCGATAGCGGTCTGCAGCCTCGTAAATAGGTTCAGCGTTAGGGCGGCGTGCCATCCGGACCTCTGGGATCGAGGCGTCTGACGTAGTTTGGAGCCGGGCGACGTCCCACAAACCAACCGAGTAGGAATGCACCAACCGGGGGGATCCTGCCAGGGGCGAGTGACCCGCCTAGCCACGGGAGACGTTCGGCGAGGAACGCGGGGGGAAGACGGTCT
>WNGI01004739.1_pt1 | contig 14499 bp, 11 predicted proteins | sample 5400621 | NCBI WGS metagenome assembly WNGI01 (sample SAMN13153374, study PRJNA577476) | soil metagenome | isolation source: 20 cm soil or saprolite under Garry oak tree replicate 1 | place: USA:California | collected 2016-06-15 | reverse complement strand
CCTTGAGCGCCTGGCGCAGCGCTGCGACGTCCGCCGCCTCGCGCAGCGGCGGGTTCATCTTGGCGTGCGTGTCGTAGCGCTCGCAGGCGCGCTCCGTGAGCGTGAGGTGGTGCGGCGTGACCTCGGCAGTCACACGGACCCCCTGATCCTTGGCGCTGCGAACGAGCGCGACCGAGCCCCGCGTGGACAGGTGGCACAGATGCACGTGCCCGCCTGTGAGCCCCGCCAGCAGCACGTCGCGCCCCACCATGATCTCTTCGGCCGCTGCAGGGATGCCTTTGAGGCCCAGCCGGGCGGCGACCAGTCCCTCGTGCATCACTCCGCCCGCGGCGAGGGTCGGTTCTTCGCAATGATCGGCGACCGGGATCTCGAAGGTGCGCGCGTACTCGAGCGCGGTGCGCATGAGGTGGCTCGAGACGACCGGCTTGCCGTCGTCGGAGACCGCCACGGCGCCGGCGCCCACCATCTCACCGAACTCGGAGAGCCGCTCGCCCCTCTGGCCGACCGAGATGGCGCCGATCGGATAGACGCGCGTGCACCCGGCCCGCACCGACTGGCGCACGATGAAGCCGACGGCCGCCTGGTTGTCGGTGACAGGATCGGTGTTCGGCATGGCGCACACGGTGGTGAACCCGCCCGCCGCGGCGGCCCGGGCGCCGCTCGCGATCGTCTCGACGTCCTCATTGCCGGGCTCGCGCAAGTGGACGTGCACGTCCACGAGCCCCGGGGCCACGACTGTGCCCCGTACGTCCCGCACCTCGGCGCCGTCGGGAGCTCCGAGCCCCGTGCCGACCGCGGCGATCTTGCCGTCTTGGATCAGGACGTCGGCGACCTGGTCGAAGCCCCGGCTCGGGTCGATCACGCGGCCACCCTTCAGGAGCAGCGGCCGCGTCACTCCGGGCCTCCGGCGCCCTTCGCCGCGTCGGCCAGCTCGGGCCGTCCGCCGGCCAGCAGGTACAACACCGCCATCCGGACGGCGACGCCGTTCGTCACCTGATCGAGGATCACGCTGTGGGGCCCGTCGGCCACGCGCGAATCGATTTCCACGCCCCGATTCATGGGCCCCGGGTGCATGATGGTCAGGGGACGCGCCGCCTTCTCGAGCCGCTCGGCGGTGACGCCGAAGACGCGGTAGTACTCCCGCACACTGGGGATGAATCCCATCTCCATGCGCTCGAGCTGGAGGCGCAGCACGTTCAGCACGTCGGCCCACTCGATCGCTTCCTCGAGGCGACGGAACCGGCACACGCCCAGCTCCTCGATGCCGCGCGGCAGCAGCGTGTCGGGTCCGCACACGCCGACTTCGGCGCCGAGCTTCAGGAGGCCCCAGATGTTCGAGCGGGCGACGCGCGAGTGCAGGACGTCGCCCACGAGGCACACCTTGATGCCGTCGATCTTTCCGTGCTTGTCGCGGATGGTGAGGAGGTCGAGCAGGCCCTGCGTGGGATGCTCGTGCTTGCCGTCGCCGGCGTTGATGACGTTGGAGCGAATCCGGTTCCCCAGGAACTCGGCGGCGCCGGAGGAGGGATGGCGGATCACCACCATGTCGATCCGCATCGCTTCGAGGTTCCTGGCGGTGTCGACCAGGGTCTCGCCCTTCTGCACCGAGCTGCCGCTCGCCGCCACGTTGACGGTATCGGCGGAGAGGCGCTTCTCCGCGAATTCGAACGAGATCCGGGTACGCGTGGAGGCTTCGAAGAACAGATTGACGATGGTCTTGCCGCGCAGCGCCGGGACCTTCTTGATGGGCCGCTCGGAGACTTCCTTGAAGGGCTCGGCGGTATCGAGGATGAGCCGGATCTGGTCCGCCGAGAGACCTTCGAGCCCGATCAGGTCCTTGCCGAGGGGGGGCGCCGTCACGCCGGGGCTCCCTGGCGCACCAGGTCCACCTCATCCCGTCCGTCGAGCTCCTCGACCAGCACGTCGACCCGTTCCCCGCTGTTCACCTTGACTTCTTTGCCGACGATGTCCGGCTGGATCGGCAGCTCACGCCCGCCGCGATCCACCAGGACGCAGAGCGAGATGCGTTTGGGGCGGCCGAAGTCGGCGAGCTCGTCGAGCGCGGCGCGCACGGTCCGGCCGGTGTAGAGCACGTCGTCCACGATCACGACGTGCTTGCCGGTGAGCTGCCCCGGGATACGGGTCTCGCCGATGACGGGCTTGGGACCCACGGTTTCGAGGTCGTCACGGTAGAGCGTGATGTCGAGGGCGCCGCGGGGCACGACCGCCCCCTCGTCCTGCTCGATCACCTTGGCGATGCGCTCGGCGAGCTCGACGCCGCGCCGCTGGATGCCGATGAGCAGGAGGTCGTCGGTGCCGTGGGCCAGCTCGAGCACCTCCACGGCCATTCGCTGAAGCGCCCGCGCGAGTGCGCGGGCGTCCAGGATGATCGTGCGGTCAGGCCGGCTCATCTCGGGGGTGAAAGGTAGCGGGCGACCCGAACCCCGACAAGCAAAGGCTAGTCGTGCGGCGACAGCACAGAATGGCCCGATCTGTCGGCCGCGATGGTGAAGTGCGCCACCCTCCGCCCGAGCGTTTGCCCGGCCTCGATGTCAAACCGGTAATGGATGCCGCCGTACATGCGCGAGAGCCCCGCCTCGATCACCATCGCGTCCAATTGGGCGCGCTGCGCGGGGAAAGACCCGCTCAGCACCTCCGCGGCCGATGAAGAGAGGCAGCTGTGCCCCGAGGGATAGGACGGGTGGTTGGGTTTGCCGACCGCGGCGACGACTGTGATCGCGTGGTCCGCCTGCCAGGGCCGGATGGTCCAGTACGTCTCCTTCGCATCCCAGCAACCGATCTGGGCATCAAACATCGTCGCGCTGAGCAGGGCGTAGAGATGCGTCGCCCCGCGCTCGGAGAAGCCGTGCCGAGTGATGCCGTCGGTCGCGACCTGGAGCCACAACCCCGGTGTCGTGGGTGTGCCCACTCCCTGCGCCCAGGACGCGGCGATCTGCACTTGCGCTGGCGTACGGGTATCCGAGATCGCGCGGATCTCGGCCAGCCCAGCCTGGAATGCCGGGGACCCGAAGGCCGGCGGGGGTGCCGGCCGGAATTGGCTTGGCGAGCTGAGGAACCAGGGGCGCACTCCCGCCAACGACCCACCCGCGACCGACGGCGGGTTCGCTTCGCTGAACCAGAACCCGGCCCCCACCGGAATCGTGCCCGTGAACGGGGTGGCAAAGCCGTCAGCCATGGCTCGCCTGACGATCCCAGCGCCTACCGCGCGGCCGACCGCTTCGCCGCGCGCAAATGCGCGCTGCGACCGGTCCGACCCCACACTCCGCAGCGCTGTCACCATATCCTCGAGCGACTGCGCCCGAGTGGGAAACAGGTAGGTCAGTACCACCACCGATGCGCCCGCGACCGCGCCGCGATCGGCGTCACGGCCGCTCCACCTGCCCCGCTCCTCCTCGCCGTCCCAGCGGTTGGCACCTTCTGCCTGCCGCACTGCCAAGTACTGTGCGACGCCGACGAGCGAGTACGCACGAGCCGCCACAACAGCAGGCAGGTTCGCCTGCATGACGAGGGTTGCCGCGGTCCCCTGCCACGCCGGACTCGCCAAGCTTTCCTGAGAGGGAACGCTGCCGCGCGACGCGGCGATGGGTCCCACGAACACCGCGGGGTCCGCGTCCGGCTGGCAGGCGAAAATGGTCGCGGCGATGGCCGCTGCCGCGAGCAAATTGCTGCGTGAGAGAGTCGAAACGGGTCGCATCTGTCGCCTCCGAACGGGCGTGCACTGCCGATGGTCCGGCGATCTCGGGTCGGGGTGGCGTCAGGTGGAGACGTCAGAGCGAGGGCGAGAGGCCACGCGAATGCGAGGCCATCGAAGAGGCACCAAACTATCCCACGGTACCGCTGAGCGCTAGAAGGGGTTGACGCGCCCCGCTGCACCACGTCTTTTCGAAGCCATGCGCCGCTACCTGTGGACTCTCGTGGGCCTCACCCTGGTCGCCCCCGCGCTCCACGCGCAGGGCCTGCGCGACAAGATCTCCCAGTTGTTCATCTTCGCCGACGGTAAGGACCCGCTCTTCCTCGGCGGCACCGCCGGCTCCGACTCGGCGACCGCGCTGCACGCCGACCACTTCGTCCCCTCGGCCGTGAACGACAACGGCACGCTCATTTCGTTCATCGGGACGGCGATCAGCCAGAACGTCGCGAACCTCCCCGTGAGCGCCACCAGCGGCGGCTCCACGTTCCGGTTCGAAGGCGGCGTTCCCGTGCCGACGTCGGGCTCCCCGGGCGCCGTGTTCGGCGAGCGCGCCCAGACGCTCGGCCGCGGCCGCGTCTTCGTCGGCGCCAACGTCAACCGTCTGCACTTCGAGACGCTGCGGGGGGTGAGCCTCAACGACGTCCAGATGACCTTCACCCACGAGAACGTCACGGGCCCGCAATGCGACAGCATCGTGGGCGCGTCTTGCACGCCGTACGGCGTCCCGACCCACGAGAACGACGTGATCGCGCTGCGCTTGGCGCTCGACATCGACATGACCGTGACGTCCTTTTTTCTGAGCTTCGGGCTACTGGACCGCGTGGACATCGGGGTGGTGCTCCCGATCGTCTCCACCTCACTGCGCGGCACCAGCAACGCCCAGATCATCCCCTTCGGTGGCACGACCGCCCAACACTTCTTCGGCGGCACACCCGCCAACCCGCAGCTCTCCACGTCGCGGTTCGTGGATGGATCCGCCACCGGCATCGGTGACATCGCCGCGCGCGTCAAGGTCAACGTCACTCAGTCGGAACGGACCACGTTCGCGATCCTCGGAGATATTCGCTTCCCCACGGGAAGCGAGGACGATCTGCTGGGATCGGGACACGTCGCGGCCCGCGGCCTCGGCATCCTGTCGGCGCGGTTCGGGGCGTTCTCGCCCCACGCCAACATCGGCTACCTGTTTCGGAGTGGCGACTTGCAAAACGACGCCGTGCTCGCCACCGTCGGGTTCGATCATCGGATGGCGCCGTGGGCGACGATGGCGGTCGACCTGGTCTCGGAGCTACAGGTCGGCGAGAGCGAGCAGCGGCTGCCGGGCACGGTCACCTACGACCTGCCGTTCCGGCGCAGCGTCGAGCCCACCAACCTCCCCAACGAGCGCGACGACCTGATCAACGGCTCGTTCGGCTTCAAGTTCACGACACGGGCGGGGATCACGCTGGTGGCCAACACGCTGTGGCCGCTGAACCGCGGAGGGCTGCGACCCAACGTGCTGTGGACCGCCGGGCTCGAATACAACTTCTAGATGAGTATCAGCGGATGGTCGTGAGCCGCCAGCCGCCGGCGTCCACAAGCAGGATGGCCCGGAACGTGACCGGCCGCCGTTCGGTTACGCCCGTCCTGGCATTGTCGTACTCGTAGATCCCGCTCACGATCGCTTCGGCCGTAAGGCCCGAGAGGTGCACGGCCGTGACAGTCAAGCCGGCCTTGAGATGGCGCACCGATTGGAAGAAGTCCTGCCAACTCTGTTGCTGCCCCGACGTGAGGCCCGGATAGGCCCGCCGCACCTGACCCATATCGCGCGATTCCAGCGCGCGCGCGTACTCATCGATCACCTTTTGGATGTCCGGCCGCGGGTCGACCGGAGCGGCCACGGCGGGCGCAGCGGGCTGCTCCGCGGCGCGGCGCGGCTGGGTATCGCGTGCTGCCCGCGCCCGCGCCTGGCGCTCGGCGTCCGCCCAGAAGGAGGCGGCGGTGGCGAGCTGGACCATCGCCTCGGGGAACCGGTTCTGGGTTGCGAGCGATTCGGCTCCTTTGAACACGGTGTCCCCCCTCGCCAGCTCGGCGGGCGTCGCCCCCGCCTCGATCGCACGGCTCATCGCGCTCAGGGCCCGCGCCCGGAGCGATCGCACCAGACTGTCCTCGCGCTGCGCGACCGCGGTACGCGCGGCTGATTCGGTCGCAGCGGCGGGGGGCGGAGCCGGCACGCGCTCTCGCGACGGGCGCCTCGACGCGCGGGTTGGAGGCGCGGGAACCGCGAAGGAGGGGGGCGGCTGGGTCACGCGGACCGTGTCGCGGGGCGCCGACGGTGCCGGTAGCGTGGACACCTGCCACGCCCGCCAGGGAGTCGACCACCAGAGCGCAGCGGCGATCGCCACACCTCCGAGGCCCCCGATGCCCCACCAGAGTCGCGCGCGGGGACGGACGCGAGGGACCGCAGCGACCGCCGTGTGCGTCTGCGGCTTCGAGAGCACCAGCGGGCTCGTCGGCGTCTTGAGCTGGGCCATCAATGCCGAGCCGGCGCCCGCCTTCGCCAGGGTGATCATTTCACCGCGGACGGGATCGTCGTGCCGCAGCGACGGTCGGCCACACACGGCGACAATGTCGTCCATGCTGGGCCAGCGCTGCGCGGGATCTTTTTCCAGCATCCGCATGACGCCGGCGGCCAGGTTGGGTGGACAGTCGGGACGCAGCTCGGCCACCGGACGTGGGCGCTGGTTGAAATGCGCATACATCACCGACATAGTGGACTCGCCCAGGAACGGCAGCCGCCCGGTCAGCATCTCGTACGCGACGACGCCGAGCGAGTATTGGTCGGATGCGCCGGTGACTTCGCGGGTCTCGCATTGCTCGGGGCTCATGTACGTCGGCGTACCGACCGTCACGCCGGTCATCGTGAGTCCTTCCGCCTGCACCACCTTGGCGATCCCGAAGTCCGTGACCACCGCCCATCCGTCCTCATCCAACATGATGTTCGCGGACTTGACGTCACGGTGGATGACGCCATGACGGTGGGCGTAGCCGAGCGCGTCGCCGACCTGGGCGAGGATCGTCTGGACCATGGCGATGGGCAGGGTGCCGACGTCGCGAATCACCGTATCGAGGGCCCGTCCCTGCACGTACTTCATGACGAAGTAGAGGACGTGCTCGCTTTCCTTCACGGCGTAGATGGGAATGATGTGGGGGTGGCTCAGCGCGGCAGCGGTGCGTGCCTCCCGCTTGAACCGCTCCACCATCCCCTCCCCCATGGCCAGCAGGGCGGGCGCCAGCACCTTGATCGCCACTTTGCGGTCGAGGGCGAGGTCGTGGGCGAGGTGGACCGTGGCCATCCCCCCGCGCCCCAGTTCGGCGAGGATCTCGTATTCCCCAAGGGTCGCATGGCGCAGGGCGTCGAGCTGGGCGTTAGGCGCGTCGGGGGGTGGGCGGCGCGGCGGCGGGGGCGAGGGCGGCGCCACCTGGGCGCTGGCGCGGCCCGCGGTCACCGGGACGCTGGTGCCGCAGCGGAGACAGAAATACGCGCCCGGCGCCAGGGAGGTGCCGCAGCGAGCGCAGTAGGACGTTGTCTCCGGAGCCATCAGCCAGGCCTGTCGAGCGGTCCCTTATCTAACACACCGACACGCGGCGGGCAACTCGTTGTCGCGAACGTAGTTTCGCGGACCTAACCGAACACGGGCGTCAACGGTGGATCGCCCTTCAGGACGGCCTGCACGTTCGCGACCGCGATCGCCGCCATTTGGCGCCGCGTCTCGAGCGTGGCGCTGCCGATGTGCGGCAGCAACACCGTGCGCGGCGCCGCACGCAGGCGGGCGTGGACCGCCGGCTCGTCCAGATAGACGTCCAGCCCCGCCCCGCCCAGGCGACCCGCTTCGAGGGCTTGCGCGAGCGCTTCCTCGCGGACCAGGTCACCGCGCGCCGTGTTGATCAGGATGGCGCCCGGTTTCATCTGTCGCAACGTGTCGGCGTCGATGATGCCCTTGGTCTCCGGGACCGACGGCACGTGGAGCGACAGCACGTCGCTTTCCTTGAGGAGCCTCGAGAACTCGACACGAACCGCACCGCTCTCTCGCTCGAAGTCGGGGCGCGGGTTGCGCGCGGTGTAGAGAATCCGCATCCCGAACGGCACGGCGCGCCGCCCCACCGCCTGGCCGATCCGTCCGGCGCCGAACAGGCCGAGGGTACGGCCGCGCAGCTCGATCCCGAGCAGCAGCTCCGGATGCCACCCGGTCCACGACCCGCTCGTCACCAGCGCCGCGCCCGGCACCACATGGCGGGCACACGCGAGGATCAGCGCCCAGGCGAGGTCGGCGGTCGCGTCGGTGAGGACGTCGGGGGTGTTGGTGACCTGCACGCCGCGCAGCTCGGCCGCCACGACGTCCACGTTGTCATGCCCGACGGCGCAGTTCGCGACGATCTTCAGCTTGGGAAGGCGCTTCAGCTCGCTGCCACCCACCCACCGCGACAACAGCGGCACGAGGGCGACGTAGTCGCCTCGCGGCGTCGGCTGGCTCGTCGGGAGCCAGGTGACGTCGAGCCCGGCGAGCTGGCCGGGCTCGAGCAGGCGCTCCAGTTCGGCGGCGATGAGGACGGGGTGACTCACTACCTCCTCATCTGGGCCCTACGGATCGAGTCGTCCACTGCCAGCGCGTGCGCCGGGCTCCACTTGTAATAGAGCTGGAGACACGACCCGGCCTGCATCTTGCGCTGCCTGGTGCAGGTCGCCACCTCCTGCCGGTGCGTCGACGCGTCGTGGCGCCACACCGAATCTTCAGTGGCCCCGGCGCGGGCTTCCGCCCAGCCATACCCCATGAGGCAACGCGTCACATCACCCGAGGGGTCCTTGGCGCAGTCCGCGATCTCTTTTTTGTGCCGCGCCGCTTCGGCGCGCCAGTTCGAGTCGGCGTGCAGCTGTGCGATCGAGTCCTGCTCGTGCTGGTACGTCGTGGCCGCGACGAGCGCCGCCGCCTGACTCCACTTGTATTGCAACACCAAACACTGTGCCGCACCCGCCGCGTCCATCGTGATCCTGCTGCACTCGCGCACTTCGGCGGCCTTCTTGGCGGCCGACTTGAAGCAGGCGAGGGCGGATGCGGTCACCGCGGCGGCGATCCAGGCCTTCGACCAGCGTGTCATCCTCGCTCCTGTTCTCGTCTGTGCGTCTGTGCGTCTGCTACGGTTCACTGCTCACTAGACTCACACGGACAGGGTGGGATTCGAACCCACGGTACCCTTGCGGGCACACCGGTTTTCGAGACCGGCCGTTTCAACCGCTCACGCACCTGTCCAATAACGGCTGGAGAACAGATAACAGTAACAGACGCACAGACGCAGCAGTGGTGAACAGCGAATAGTCGCCAGGTAGGCCTACCTAATGGCTCTCGCCCTGTTCTCCTCTGTGCGTCTGCTGCGTCTGTGCGTCTAGCCTACAGTGCGTCTATTACTGTTTGCTGTCACCTAGCCTTACACGGATAGGGTGGGATTCGAACCCACGAAACGGTTACCCGTTTACGCGCTCTCCAGGCGCGTGCCTTCAGCCGCTCGGCCACCTATCCACACTACTAGACGCACAGACGCGTAGAAGCACAGATAGACCTACAGCCGCGTAGACGCACAGATAGACGCACAGACGCGTAGTAAATACAAAGAGGGTGCTGGTTTCGCTATGGGCCGCACACCCACGAAACCCCGGCCCAGGGAGAGCGTATACTTCGAGTCGGCTGACGCTACCCATGCGAGGAGCGACTCATGAACACGCTGCCCACTAAAAAGCCCGGTGACCCCGACGTGAACACGATCCCCACATGGCGTGAGCTCGCCGAGCGCTTCCGCGACCTGGTGAAAGACTTCCTGAAGGAGGGCAAGGAGTTGGAGCGAGAGCTCGAGCCGAAGCTGCTCCCGGCGCTGAAACGCTTCAGGCTGGAGATCGAAAAGCTCATCGCGAAGCTCGAGCAGCGGGCGAAATAGGCTCGAACATCGCTACGACGGAGCCCCGAACCACCGAGCGGCCAGCGCATCACTGGCCGCTCAAGCCTTGCACCCCGGCCGTGGCTTAGAGGCCGCCGAACCGGACGCCCGCCGTGATCGGGAAATGCGTCGTCTTGTAGCCAAAGAATTCGCCGGGCTCGAAGTAGCGGAGTTCGAAGAACAGCGCAGTGATACCGCCGACGCGGCGGATAAACCCACCACCTACGTTCCAGGCGAACTTGGTCTTTGACGTGTCGGCGGTGACGTTGCCGGACTTGGCAGAGAACTTGACGTTGTACAACCCGATCCCGGTCAGCAGGTACCCCTGCACTCCTTTGGACGACCGGAAGTTGTACGTCAGGTCCACGTTCGCACCGAGCAGCTTGGTCTTGCCCTCGATTGGTACGCCAGCCGCACCCGAAAGGTCGGCGTTGAGCTGATCGTTTGCGCCGTTCTCGCCGAATATGGCGTCCACCCGGAATCCGAGGGGGCTTCTGGACAGTTTAAAATCGACGAGCGCCGTGGCCTGCCACCCGACCTTGAAACCGTCGCCGTTCTCATCTGAGTGATAATTGCCCGTGGGAACGGTGAGACTCCCGCCGGCGCCGAACTGCGCGCGGGTGCCCTGCGCGGCGGCGGTCGCCATGACGACGAGGGAAGCGAGGACCGACACGGATGCTGCTCGCGCTGCGCTCGACATGCGCACCTCCTAAGGGGACCCGACAGGAGACAGCGTGCCCGTTTGGGCGTTGCGTATCGTAACGCGCGGCGCTGGGAGCGGCTAGGGCGTTTTCGCGGCGATCGGCTCGAACCGCGCCGTGAAGTGCCGCAGCCACGGCGCCTGCTCGACGATGCGGTAGCCCCGCAGCCGGTCCTTGCGGCGAGCCACCTCGGCGATCACCTCGGCCACGTAGTCGATGTGGCTCTGCGTGTAGGTGCGCCGCGGCACCGCGAGGCGCACCAGCTCGAGCGGGGCCGCGACCTCGCTGCCGTCGGGCTGCCGCTTGCCGAACATCACGGAGCCGATCTCGACGCCCCGCACGCCCCCGGCGCGATACAGCTCCACCGCGACCGCCTGCGCGGGATACTGCGCCGCCGGTACGTGCGGCAGCAGCGTCTTCGCGTCCAGATAGACGGCGTGCCCCCCCGGCGGCTGCACCACGGGAATGCCCGCCTGCTCGGCCTTCTCCGCCAGGTAGGCCGTCGAGCGCAGTCGATACTTGAGGTAGTCTTCGTCCAGAGCTTCATCCAACCCGGTCGCCACCGCTTCCAGGTCGTAGCCCGCGAGCCCGCCGTAGGTGGGAAACCCCTCCGTGAGGATGAGCAGGTTGCGACACTCGCGTGCCACGTCGGGGTTGTGCATCGCGAGGAACCCGCCGATGTTCGCGAGCCCGTCCTTCTTGGCCGACATCGTGCAGCCGTCGGCGAGGCCGAACAGCTCACGCGCAATCGCGCGCGGCGTTTTGTCGGCATACCCCTCCTCGCGCAGCTTGATGAAGTACGCGTTCTCCGCGAAACGGCACGCGTCCAGGTACAGCGGAATCCCGTGCCGATCACACACGGCGCGTACGGCCTTCAAGTTCGCGAGACTGACCGGCTGCCCGCCGCCCGAGTTGTTGGTCACCGTGACCATCACGAGCGGAATGCGCTCGCGTCCCACCTCTGTGATCGTGGCCTCGAGCGCCGCGACGTCCATGTTGCCCTTGAAGGGATGCTTGGCGGCGGGAATCCGCCCTTCCGGGATCACCAGGTCGCGCGCTTCGGCACCGCAGTACTCGATGTTCGCGCGGGTCGTGTCGAAGTGGGTGTTGTTGGGCACGACCTGACCGCGCTTGACCAGCACCGAGAAGAGAATCCGCTCGGCCGCCCTGCCCTGGTGCGTCGGGATGACCTCCTCGAGTCCGGTGATGGCACGCACAACGTCCTGGAAACGATAGAAGGAGCGGCTACCGGCATAGGATTCGTCGGCATCCATCATCGCGGCCCACTGGCGCGAGGACATGGCGCCCGTGCCGGAATCGGTGAGCAGGTCGATCAGCACTTCGTCGCCGTGCAGGCCGAACAAGTTGTACCCGACGCGCCGCAGGGCGAGCTCGCGCTCTTCGGGGGTGATGTGCTTGATCGCCTGGGTGGCGTGGATGCGGAACGGCTCGATGATCGTTTTGAAAGACATGGGCGGTAACGGGCGGTAGAAGGCGGTAGAGGGCGGTAGAGGTCGGCGCTAAACATACTGCCCATTACCGACGATTACCGCCTATCCGCGAAGAACGCCCGCAGCAGTACGCCGCACTCGTCGGCGCGCATGCCACCTGTGACTTCCACTCGGTGATTGAGGCCTCCCCGCCATGCCCGCCTTGGGGTCGTACGCCCCGAACACGACCCTCCCCACCTTGGCGAGGACGATCGCGCCGGCGCACTGCGAGCACGGCTCCAGCGTGACGTAGAGAGTGCAGTCGGCGAGTCGATCGGTGCGCAGCTCACGGAGCGACTGCTGTACCACGAGCAGCTCGGCGTGGGCGGTGGGGTCGCGCCGGCCGACCGACTCGTTATGCGCACGAGCGACCACTGTGCCGTCCCGAAGCACGGCGGCGCCCACCGGCACTTCTCCGATGGACGCCGCCCGGCGCGCCTCTTCCAGCGCCACCTCCATGCCGGACAGATCGGCAGGGGAAGCGGGGCGGGACCGCTTCCCGCTTCCCGCATCCCGCCTCCCGGCATTACGCACGCGCCGGCTCGGTCGCCGCCCCGCCAGGGATCCGCTCGAACGCAAGGTGGTTTCCATCTTTTGCCCGGTCCACCCGTACCGTGTCGCCCTCCGCGTACTGTCCTTCGAGCACGGCCATGGCGAGCGGGTTTTGCAGCAGTCGCTGGATGGCCCGCTTCAACGGCCGCGCCCCGTAGACGGGGTCGTAGCCCTCCGCCACGACCACCTGCTTCGCGGCCGGCGTCACCTCGAGGCGGAGCTTGCGCTCGGCCACGAGCCGCTCGACGCGCTTGATCTGGAGATCCACGATCTTCGCGATGTCCTGACTCGAGAGCGGCCGGAAGATGATCACGTCGTCAACCCGGTTCAGGAACTCGGGGCGGAAGGTCTGGCGCAACAGCTCGAGCACCTTGGTCTCCACCTGCTCCCAGTTCTGCGTGCCCATCTCGAGGATATGCTGCGACCCGATGTTCGACGTCATGATGAGGACGGTGTTCCGGAAATCGACCGTGCGGCCCTGCGAGTCGGTGAGCCGCCCATCGTCGAGGATCTGGAGCAGCACGTTGAACACGTCGGGGTGCGCCTTCTCGACCTCGTCGAACAGCACCACCGCGTAGGGACGCCGGCGGATCGCCTCCGTCAATTGGCCGCCCTCCTCATAGCCCACGTAGCCGGGCGGTGCGCCGAGCATGCGCGCGACGGCGTGCTTCTCCATGTACTCGGACATGTCGAGTCGCACCAGCGCCTTTTCGTCGTCGAACAGGAACTCGGCGAGGGCGCGGGCGGTTTCCGTCTTCCCCACGCCCGTGGGGCCCAGGAAAATGAACGACCCGGTCGGCCGGTTGGGATCTTGCAATCCGGCGCGCGCCCGGCGCACAGCGTTCGCGACGGCGGCCAGCGCCTCCGGTTGCCCCACCACGCGCCGCTCGAGCTCCGCCTCGAGCCGTGTGAGCCGCTCGCGCTCCGACTCGAGCATCTTCGTGACCGGAATGCCCGTCCACTTGGCGACGATCTCGGCGATGTCTTCGGCGTCGACTTCCTCTTTCAGGTACTTGCCCTTCTTCTGGATCTGGGCCAGGCGCTTTTCGGCCTCGGTGATCTCCCGCTCCAGCGCGGGGATCCGGCCGTAGCTGATCTCGGCCGCCTTCTGTAGATCGCCGCGCCGCGTCGCCTGCTCGGCCTCGGTGCGGAGCTGCTCCAGCTGCGCCTTCTTCGCCTGTAGCCCCGTAATGGCGTCCTTCTCCGCCTGCCACTGGGCCTTCATCACTTTGGAGCGCTCGCGCAGCTCGGCAAGCTCCTGCTCGACCTTCGCCCGCCGCTCCCTCGAGGCTTTGTCCTTCTCTTTGGCCAGCGCCGCGAGCTCGATCTCGTGCTGCACGATCTTCCGCTCGACCTCGTCGATCTCCTGTGGCAGCGAGTCGATCTCGATCCGCAGACGGCTCGCGGCCTCGTCCACCAGATCGATCGCTTTGTCGGGAAGGAAGCGGTCGCCGATGTAGCGATGCGACAGCGTCGCTGCCGCAACCAACGCGTTATCCGTTATGCGGACTCCGTGGTGTACCTCATAACGCTCCTTCAGGCCCCGGAGAATGGCGATCGTGTCCTCGACCGAAGGCTCACCCACGTACACGGGCTGGAAGCGCCGCTCGAGCGCGGCGTCCTTCTCGATCTGCTTGCGGTACTCGTCGAGCGTGGTGGCGCCCACGACGTGCAGCTCGCCGCGCGCCAGCGCGGGCTTCAGCATGTTGGAGGCATCCATCGCGCCTTCGGCGGCGCCGGCGCCCACCAACGTGTGCAGCTCGTCGATGAAGACGATGTATTTCCCTGCCGCGCTCGTGATCTCCTTGAGCACGGCCTTGAGCCGCTCTTCGAACTCGCCGCGATACTTGGTGCCGGCGATCAGTGTGCCGAGATCGAGCGCCACGAGGTGCTTGTTGCGCAGCGACTCGGGGACGTCCCCGTTCACGATCCGCTGGGCGAGCCCTTCGACGATCGCCGTCTTGCCGACTCCCGGCTCGCCGATCAGGACGGGGTTGTTCTTGGTGCGCCGCGACAGCACCTGCATCACGCGGCGGATCTCCTCGTCCCGCCCGATCACGGGGTCGACCTTGCCCTTGCG
>WNGI01014006.1_pt1 | contig 14501 bp, 12 predicted proteins | sample 5400621 | NCBI WGS metagenome assembly WNGI01 (sample SAMN13153374, study PRJNA577476) | soil metagenome | isolation source: 20 cm soil or saprolite under Garry oak tree replicate 1 | place: USA:California | collected 2016-06-15 | reverse complement strand
GGGGCTGTTAGGGCTCGTCCTCGCTGTCCTGCGGGAGCTTGCCGGCGGCGAGCTCGGCCCGCCAGCGCTCGGACGTCTCAGGGTCGGCCGTTACGGAGATCACGCCCTTGACGAAACCGTCCGCGACGGGCTCGTTCGTGCACGCGTCGAAGAACGTGAACGCCGAGGGAATCGTGGTGTTGGTCGTCACCGCCGCCTGAACCGGTACGGCCTGGATGGCCACGAGCGCGCAGAGCAGCGCCGTCGCGGCAAGCAGCTTCCTCATCTGCCTCTCCTTCGCCCGCCCTCGATTGAACGCTGATGGACTGAGGTTCGCGGCGGCCCTAACCTGCCGCTAATCCGGAGTAAGGCCGGCTAGCCGCGGACGACGATCGTGTGCGCAGCCCGGTCGCCGAGCCGTTGCCCGCGCGTCGAGGTCAAGGCGAACAGGAAGCCGACCAGATAGAAGACGAGCCCGTCGACGAGGCGTACGAGATTCCGTACGACCGAGGCACCAACCGTGACGTGGCCGCCGTCTTCGCCCACGACGCGAATCCCGACCATTCGTTTCCCGAGGGTCGCGCCGGTCGCCGCCTCGCAGGCGATGTAATAGCCAACGCAGAGCGCAAGCAGCAGCCAAATCGCGTTGCCGCCGACATTGACGCCTGCGTCGGCGTAACCCTCACCGCGCTCGCGACCCCCGGTCATCAGCCCGACGACGATGCTGAGCGGCAAGAAGACGATGAGGGTGTCGAGCAAGACGGCAACGAAGCGCAGCGCGATGCCCGCGTTCTCGAGTGAGCTCCATCCAGCACGCGCACGTCTGCTCTCGTCGAGCCTGTCAGCAAGCGATCCAAGGGACATGTGCTGCTCACGCACCGCCGCGGCGATCCGGTTCGCCTCGGTCAACGGCACACCTGCCAGCCGATTGAGCACGTCGAGGAGGTCGACGTGGTCCCAACTCTCGATCGCCGCCGCGGCGGGGCGGTTCTGATCGTCGAAGCGGTAGATCGAGATCGTCCGGCTCCCTCGATCGACCAGCACCTCGATCGTCCCGACCGACGTGTTGAAAACTTGCTTCATGTTCGTCGCAATCGGCATTAGCGCCTCGGGACCAAAGCCCCAATGCGGCGTGGTTGGCCCTTTCGGCGAAAGGCCCGAGAATCGCTGCGGCCACGTTTCCCGAAGGAGGTCGGAATGTCCTGGAGCCTCAAGGGCAGCTACGTCGAGACGTGCTCGTGCGAGCTGATGTGCCAGTGCAACCTCAGCTTCGACCATGGCGCTACGTACGACTACTGCCGGTCACGCTCGTCTTCAATATCCGCGAAGGAGAGATCGAGGGGACCGACGTCGCCGGGCTCAAGATCGCGGCGATCAAGGTGACGGACGACAGTGCGCGCATCGGCGACGCGATCGACTTCGAGATCGAGGACATCGTCCCGTTCGGTGTCGAGACGGGCCAGCCGGTGCGGTTCAACGGCATGTTCCACCCGGTCGGCTCCGACCTCGCGATGGCGGAGGCGAAGCGTTCCGACATCAACGCGTTCGGCGTCCAGTACGAGGGCAAGACGGGGCTCTCGACTGCGGAGTTCGCCTGGGCAGCATGAGCCGGTGATCGCCTCGGCGACAACGGGCCTCGCGCCCGCCATTGCGGCGGCTCGACCGCGGCTCGCGCTCGTTGGCCTCCTCTTCGGGCTTGCGGCGCTCGGCTGGTGGTGGACACTCGATCAGATGCGCGGCATGTCGGGAACGTCCGCGCACCGGTTGGGCTCGTGAAGCTGCGATTCGAGGACGGGAGGACGCTGGCGATGCGCCCCGTAGCGGATCTCTGCCTGTTCACCATTCCGCGCGCCTACCTACGGGCAGAGCGGCAACTTGCGTTCGTGCGGGGCTACGAGGCGCACGGAATCGTCGTGCAGCGCGCGCCCGTCCTGTTCAAGCTTCAACGCTGAGACCACGCTCCGCACCCCGACAAATTACGCCGGCGGCCCCCGTGAGCGCACGCTCGCGAATCTCTCGCGAACACATCCGCATCGTTGTCGCGTTTTGGCGGAAAAGCGACAAGAACTCAAGGGTGTCACGCTGGGCCGCAAAGGAGCTCAGGCGAGAGCACGCTTGCGCACGCGAACGTGCGGCGCGTGCGACCATGTGCGCGTGATCGTCAGACCACAGGAGCCGCGCGACTACGAAGCAGCGAAGGTTGTCTACGCAGAAGCGTTCAAGCGACAAGATCACGGCGATCGTGTGCCACCCGAGGTGGGAATCTTTGCCGCACTTTGGGAGGCGAAGGACGTGATTGATGAGCTGTCGTTTACTGCGCTGGCTCAGAACGCGGTTGTCGGTCATGTGACCGTAAGTCGCGCGAAGGTCGGTTTCGACTCCGTGGTCGCAGTGGGTCCGATCGGCGTCCTTCCCGACCACCAAGCGAAAGGGATCGGAAGCGCCCTAATGAACGCGCTTGTCAGCGCCGCGGACGCGCAGGATGTCCCCTTGGTCGTCTTGCTCGGGTCTCCCCAGTACTACGGCCGCTTCGGGTTCCGTCCAGCCGCGGAACTTGGTGTGATGCCGCCAGAGCCAAGGTGGGGCAGCGCCTTCCAAGCTCGACCTCTACGCGCGTACACGCCGTCAGTCGCCGGACCATTCGAGTACGCACCCGCGTTCTCGTCCTAGGTCAGGTCAGGTCAGGTCAGGTCAGGCGTCATTCCTGAACGCTGGCACATGCCAGTGTCATGATCGGCGACTCGTGTGGGAGTTGACGTCTGGTTTGCGCGGTTCGAGCTGATGCCAGATCTACCGGTCTGGGCCGATGAGTGGTGCCAAGCCTTTCTGGGAGCGAGACCGGTGGCCGTCCTCTTCTGCGTGTCGCATCTGTCCGAGGTTGTCGGTGTTCGACTTGCCGATGGACGCGAGGTTGTGGTCAAGCGTCGCGTCGATGAATCAGGTCGGGCGGGCCGTTGCGTTACGGCGCAGAGACTGCTCGCCGAGCAAGGCTTTCCCTGTCCGATGCCGCTGACCGACGTGATCGTCAGCGACGGCGTCGCAGTGCATGCGGAGCGGTTCGTCGGAGGCGGCGAGCTTGAGACGAAAGACACACCCGAGGCAGCCGCAAGATCGGGTCGGCTTCTGGCCGACCTCGTCCGCCGCCTGGCGGCCCTTGACCTCGATCCGCCGCTGCCAAACCCGGAGTGGGTGCGATGGGACGCGATGCCCGAGCGCCATGCGGCCGCAGCGGTGCCCACCTGGATCGAGGACGCCATCCGGCGCGTGCAGGCAAAGCTGGCCGGATGCGACCTGTCACCCGTACTCGGTCACGCCGACTGGGAAGCGCAGAACATGCGCTGGCGGCACGGAGAGGCACACGCCATCCACGACTGGGACGGCCTCGCCTGGTTGCCCGAAGCGGCGATCGCCGGAAGCGCGGCGGGGATCTTCGCGAGCCACGGCGGGCCAGCACTCGCGCCGCTCGAAAGCTCCGAAGCCTTCCTTCACGCCTACGAAAGCGAACGCGGCGCCCGCTTCTCGCCCTACGAGACGCAGATCGCCTGGGCGGCGAGCATCTGGGAAGCTCTCCACAACGCTCGCGACGAACTGATCTACAACCGGCCGAAGCTCAGCTACGAGCAGCTGAAAGCACAACGAGTCGAACGCCTCGCCCGAGCCGACGCCTGACGGCGACGCGAACCATTTCTCTCCTCGACACGTTCCTCGGGGGCCATTCCGGAACACTGGCCCAGGCGAACGCTTAGAGGTTCTCGGCGATCTCCTCAAGTGACATCCCTTTCTCGAGCATCCGTCTGATCCTCATACGCCAGCCATAGTCCTCTCGGTTGCAGAGCACGTGCGAGAGCCGGACGTTCCCAGGGGACAAGGTGTCCACCATCAGCCTTGAGCCTGTTCGACGGGACCTCTCCCTTCAACGCGAGCGCGCTCGCGAAGACGGCGCAGGGCACCCCGTTCAAGCGACCCGAGAACGGCCAGTTCCGCCCGGGCTCGGACTTCAAGCAGTTCTTCTTCGACGAGACGGGCGACACGAACGCCCTCAGGGCTCCGGCGGGGCTCTCGTCCTTTCAGGCCCCGCCCGGCGACCAGAATTCGAGCAGGTTTCCGTCGTGCGCATCGCTATCGAGAGTGCAACGACGTCGAGGGTTCGGTTTACACCACTCTTTCAGGCTATGACGGGCGAAAAGGCGTCGGCGTGGCCTCGATCTTCGGGATCGAGAAGCGCGCGATCGTGCCGAAGCTCGGCGCCGGCTTGCACGCCTGCGCGACGCCCGCGTCACATGCGACCGACAGGAAGATGAAGGCGTCCTCCATCGTGAAGCTCCACTCGTCGACGAGGAAACGGGCGGCCTCCTCGGAGCAGAGCTGGAGGGCCTCATCGTATTCGGAGGCCGTTGCGTGCGCGAGCCAGCGGTCGGCGAGCTCGGTCACCGGCCACGTGCCCTGCTTGCCCTTGAGCAGGTCGAAGCGGATGTCGACCTCACCCGCGATCTCGACGCCGGTGAAGCAGACCTCGCCGTCTCCCATCGATGCGTGCATGTCGCCGACCGCGAACATGCCGCCGGGTTGGCGGACCGGGAAGTACATGCGGGCGCCCTTGCCGTGCAGGTGGTCGTCGAGGTTGCCGCCATGACGTCCGGCGAGGCCGTTCGTCAACGTCTCGCCGTCGGTCGCAACACCGACCACGCCGACCATCGGCCGCGCCGGAAAACGGACGCGCTCGTTCATCTCGATCCAGCCGTTCTCGATGCGGAAGAGTCTGGTCACCGGCGCCTGCACCTGGTCGATCAGCTGTCCGAAGCCGGGAATCAGGCAGGCGAAGCCGACGTCGATCGGGCGCACGTCGAGGATCTCCGCGACGAGCGAGTCACCGGGCTCTGCTCCTTTGACCGCCACAGGTCCGGTCGCGCTGTTCACGCGCTCGAAGTCGATCTTCGTGACGAGGTCGTCCTCCGACGTGATCTGGCCGGTGAAGCAATCGTTCGTTTGAAACGTGACCGTCTCGCCCGGCTCGACCTCGAGCACGGGCTCGAGGTCGGGACCGAAGGCCCAGATGATCTGATCGCGTGTCAGGACGTGATCGACGGTCGTGACGGCCATCAGCTTGCGGGTGCTGCCAACGGCTCCGGCGGCGGGACGTCCGGGCCTGCGATTCCGACCGCGCGTTCCTCGATGAACACGCGCTCCGCGTTGGCGAGCCGTTCACGTGGCAAGAACGCGGTGATCAGCGCGCCGGACACCAGCCAGCCGAGCGCGATCCAGTTGGCGTAGCGGAGCGGATACGGAGGGAGCGGGAAGTACTGGTAGTAGAGGGGCGGGACGAACGCTGCCGCGCCGAGCAGCGGGAACAGCCAATGCACCCAGGGATTGAACTCGCTGGCCCCCTCCCCCTGGGTATAGAAGATCATCGTCGCGAAGCAGATCGTCATGTAGACCGTGATCACGACGATCGTGACCGCGACGGCGATGATCGAGAAGGCGACGAGCGGTCCCCACTTCCACGCGGTCAGGAGTGCTACGACGAGCCCGATCGCGGTCTGCGCATAGATCGCGATGTACGGAGTCTTGTACACGGGGTGGGTGCGCGCGAACGCCCTCGGAAGGATCCCGTTGCGTCCCATCGCGTAGATGATCCGCGTCGCCGCATTGACGCCGGCGTTCGCGTTCGCTAGGGCCGAGTTGATGATCGCGAAGAAAACGAGCACCCAACCCCCGCCCCAGAAGACGACTGCGAGGTCCTGCCAGGGATTCGCCGAAGCCGTCGTCACCTTCGTGAAGTCGCCGAAACCCGTCCCGATCACCCAGGCGTAGGAGCAGAAGACGTAGAACAGGCCGATTCCGAAGGCCGAGAGGACAACGGCGCGCGGGATCGCCCAGCGGGGACGCCTGGCCTCCTCGCCCAGCGGCGCCGCCGCCTCGAAGCCGATGAAGGCCAGGATGGCGAACACCATCCCCTTGAAGATGCCGTTGTACGTGCCTGCGGCCGCGTGCGACGGGTTGAAGGTCTGGAGGGTGAGATCGCTCGCATTGGAGATCAGCATCCACGCGGCGAGGGCGACAAAGATGCCGATCTCGAAGATGCCGAGCACCACGCCGGCCTGGGTCGAGAGGCGGACGTCGCGGTAGGTCAGGAAGAAGACAATCGCCGACGCGACGACGACCCAGATCCACCACTGCCCCGTGTAGTGCCAGCCGAGCCCGTGCTTGTCCGCGCTGACGACATTCGCGGTCGACCAGGCGAAGATGAGAAAGAGCAGCGGCGCGACGAGTGGCTCGAAGAGGAGGAACGACCAGCCGACCATGAACCCGGCCCGGGGGCCGAGCGCGCGTGCGACGTACGCGTACAAGCCTCCCGCCGAGGGAACCTTCTTCGCCATCTGGCCAATCGAGCTGGCGACGAGGACGCACGCGATGAGGGCAAAGAGGACCGACAGTGGCAGCGCTGGTCCCGCGAACTGCACCGAGAAGAGAATCGAGAACGCGATCGCGGCTCCGGGAGCCATGTGCGTGATCGACTGGAACAGGACCTGCGGCAGCCCAATCGAGCTCTCCCGCAGATGGTCGAAGGAACGAGTTGGGCCGGCGCCTGCTTCCATCGGTTGGCCTCCTGCGCTTTGGACTACCCCGCGGCGCGATTTTCCCACGGCGGCGGGTTGTACGTCCAGCGTCCGCCGAGCATCGTGGCGACTACGCGGACCCGCAGGAGTTCCTGGGGCACAGAGGCCTCATGTGAATTTGCACAAGCCCGGGTGCCGCAACGGCCCGACAAGGACGCTACGGCCCCTGGCCGCGAGTGGCGAAGCTACACTGCCCCCGCTCGGGGCGTTAGCTCAGCTGGGAAAGCGCCAGCTTCGGGGCTCAGAGCGCAGGCGTTTCGACGCGCACGCCGAGCTCCCGCGCAAGCCTGGCGCGCACGAGATGGCCCTTGTCCTCGGCCACCTTGGTGGCGTTCGCCGCCGCCACCTGCGCCTCGGCCCCCCTCCCCGCGAGCTGCAAGACCTCACCAAGCGTCATCCACGCATACCAGTGCCCGTGGAGAAAGTCCGTGCCCGAGACGAGCTCCACGGACTCATGCGCCAGACGTTCCGCGTCGTCGACTCTGCCGCGGTTGGCGAACACCTTCGCACGGACACCGCGCCACAGCAACTGCGAGTAGACGTCCTCGCTGCCTGCCGATTTCGCGATCGCGACGGCCAGGTTGTCTGCCTCGTCAACACGGCCCCGCGAACTGCGTCAGCGGCCCTGCGATCCAGACGGTAAGTGCGAGCTCCTCCAGCAGAGCCTTCGACCGCGCGATCAGCTCCAGCGCTTCGTCGAATCTGCCGAGCCCCGCCTCGAGCTCGGCCTGCACGAAGAGCGCAGTGGACAGGACCTTCTTGTCGCCGCGCGCACGCTCGATCACGCTCTGGCACCGCTCGAGGGCCTGGTCCGCGGGTGTCGGCCCCGCCCAGACGCAGATCGGCACCCACGAAAGGCTCTCAAGCTCCTCGCGTAGGTTCCCAGCTCGGTGTGCATGCACGCTCGAGCGTTCCCACGCCTCCTCCGAGGGACGGAACTGCGTCGTGTACAAGTGGACGAGCCCCAAGAGTGACCAGCTCTTCGACAAGCCCTGCTCGTCACCGAGCTGCTCGAAGACGCCGATCCCGCGCGTCGCTTCGTTCATCGCGTCCTCCGCCCAGCCTTCGGGACTCGTGAACAGCCGGATCCAGAGCCCGACGAGCGCGGCATGCGCCTTGGCGCCTGGATCGCCGGAATCGGCCGACGCAGTGTTCATCTCGACTGAGACCGTCTCGAGCCGGGTGAAGTCGCCTGTCTCGATCAGGGCGAACGCCAGCGCCGGCAGGCAGTCGAGCCTGATTGGATCCGTGGCTGGCAGCAGCGAGACCGCGCGAGTCAGGAGGTTCACGGCGGCAGGCATGTCGCCGCGAGCGAATGCCTGTTTCCCGGCGGTCGCAAGCAGCGCGCCCGCCCGCCGGCCGAGCCTGTCGGCTCGTTCGTTCGTCGGCCCGAGATCGATCAGCGCCTTGTGCGCTTCCTCAAGGTGGTAACCGAGGATACTCTCGGCGTCTCCCGTCCGGTCTTCCGCTTTGGCTTCGAACCAGTCGACGAGCGACTCGTGCAGATCCGTTCGCGTGGCCTTTGGGATGCCGAGGTACGCGGCGTCGCGCACGAGGATGTGCGCGAAACTGAAGGCGTCGTCTTGGCGCGGCTCCGTTCGGTCGGGACGGATCAGCTCCTTGCGTACGAGAGACTGGAGCGCATGCGCCAACTCCTCCCGCTCGGACTCCGGAGAGAGCGCGTCGAGCGCGTTCCACCAGAACACGCGCCCGATGACGGACGCCCGCTCGAGCACCGCCCGTTCTGCCTCCGGCAGGCGATCGAGGCGCGCGCTCAGCAGCGTCTGGATCGTGGTGGGGATCGAGAGATCCGAAATGTCCGCGGTCACCGTCCACGAGCCCTCGGACGGCTCGAGCAGCCCGTCGTCGACGAGCATCCGCAGCGTCTCTTCGACGAACAACGGATTTCCCTCGGCGACCTCGGCGATCCGCGAACGCGCGCTGCGCGGAACGTCAGCACCACCGACGAGGTTCGTGATCAAGCCGTCGCACTCGGCGTCGGTTAGGGCCGCGAGCGAAACCACTCTGCTGTTCGGGTTGGTCGCCATCCATGCGGACCGCTGTTCGAACAATTCCGGGCGTGTGAGGCACACCAGCAGGAGCGGGGTGTCCTGAATGAAGACCGCGAGGTACTCGAGCAGGTCAAGGAAGGTCGGTTCCGCCCACTGAATGTCGTCGAACACGACTACGAGGCCGTGCTCGCCGAGCTGCTCGAAGAGTCGTCGCACGGCCCAGAACGTCTCCTGAATTCCCGGTGCTGCACCGAGCCCGAGCACGCCCGAGAGTCTTTCTCTAACGAGGTCGGCATCCTCACCCGGAGGGACCAGGCCGGTGACCCGTGCGCGGACCTCGTCCACGGTGTCGCCGTCGCCCACGCCCGCCACGTCGCGCAGGACCTCGGCGAGCGGCCAGAACGTGATTCCTTCGCCGTAGGGAAGGCACCGGCCGCTGGCAACAGTCGCACGCGTTCCGACGCTGCTCACGAACTCGCTGGTCAGCCGCGACTTCCCAACGCCTGCCGTCCCGACGACCGTCACGACCCTGCAAGCTCGTTTGCCGCTGGACTCCTCGAACGTCGCCTTGAGGAGGTCGAGCTCCGAGTCGCGGCCCACAAGCGGCGAGTCGAGCCGCCGACTCCAACCCGGCGCGCCCGGAACCACGTCGAGCACGCGCCACGCGGGCACAGGCTGAGTCTTGCCTTTGGCGTCGACCGGCGCCACCCTCTCCAAGACGAAGGCGTTCCGGACGAGCCGGTGGGTCGTCTCGCCGATGAGGATTTCCTCAGACTGCGCCGACTGCTCGAGCCGTGCGGCGGTGTTGACCGCATCGCCGACAACGAAGCTCTGCCCCCGGCTCGGGTCGCTAGCGATCACCTCGCCGGTATCGATGCCTGTACGGTTCGCGATCGTCACGCCCCACGTACGCTCGAACGCCTCGTTCAGCCGCGCGAGCTCCGCGTTCATCTCGACGGCGGCCCGAACCGCGCGCAGCGCATCCTCCTCGTGCAGGAACGGGACGCCGAACACCGCCATGACCGCATCGCCGATGAACTTCTCGACGGTGCCGCCGTGCCGTTCCACGACGGCCCGGACGACATCGAAGTACTGGGACATCATGGCCCGGATCGACTCGGGATCGAGGGTCTCGCCGAGCGGTGTCGAGTCTGCGACGTCGGAGAACAGGACCGTGACGGTCTTACGCACTTCCGCCCTTGTGCTCTCACTTTCGGACATCGCGCCCCCAGACCCGTCGACGCTAGCCATTGTGGTCACAAACCCGTGCGCACGGCAATCGCAAACGGCGTTGTCCTGCTTGACACAGGCTTGGAAACGGAGTAGGAGGGCCTAGTCGGCGACCGAGGAAGGTGATTTCTGTGGCGCATGCAAAGGACGAGGACGTCATAACGCTGGACAAGGTGTTGAAGGAGATAAGGAAGGACCCCGCCGCGTTCAAGAGCGACCCCAAGGGCAAGGTGCATGACCTGAAGCAACCCGAGGCGGACGCGTTCGCGGCCATGAGTGTGGCGGAGTTGGAGTGTCTGGCCGAGGTGGATGACAACATGAAGAAGGTTGGATATACGGTGTCGGCCGGCGGCGTCAGCGTAAGGATGGTCTAGTCCTGGCAGCCGTCGGTGCCGCCACCGCGGCGAATCAACTTCGCTTGAAGATCAGGTTCATGGAGCCGGAGTTGACCGGCGTCACGCACTTGCTCGTCAGCGATCCAAAAGCTCCCCAGCTGTATCGCGACTACCTCGTCGCCTATTACGGCATCCTGCGCGCGACGATCCCGCTATTGCAGACCGCTCGGCGCCAGGCGCTCGCGCGTGACGGGTCAGCATCACGAACGCTGGCGTCGTATCTCGAGACGCACATCGAAGAAGAAGCGGGCGAGGACGAGTGGCTTCTCCAGGACCTCGAAGTGCTCGGCGTGGACCGTTCGACGGTCCTCGATCATGTTCCTTCACCGAACGTGGCGCGCCTCGTGGGTGCTCAGTACTACTGGGTGCTTCACGTGGACCCGGTTGCGGTTCTCGGCTATCTCGCCGCGCTGGAACGTGACCCGCCTTCACTCAAGTTCATCGATGACCTAGTTGAGCGAACCGGACACGACCGGACGGCGTTTCGGACGCTCATCGCCCATGCGGAGCGCGATCCGGAGCACGCCGAAGAACTCGACGTTCTGCTCGATCGCATCGAGCTCACCGACGAGCAGTGGCTACTCGTCAGCCTCAGCGCGATGAACAGTGTTCACATGCTCGCTATGGTGCTGAAGGAGGTCGTCCAGCCAGTCTGTATGTCCCCGGCCGCAAACGAACCAGCGCATGCGGTTTAGGGAACTGCCCGGGCTTCACTCCGCTACCCCCGTGTAAGCTGATGCTCTCGAGTTCCGCTCGGTTCCCTTCCGGCGGTGAATGCCAGCGCTCCTTTTGACTCTCGAAGAGAAGTGACCCGCGATGCAAGGCGATGCACTGCTGGACACCCTCCTTGCCGGCCCAGAACCACGCCCATTCGTCGGACGGCTCCTGCTGGGCGTCAGCCCGACGACGTCCTCGTAGAAGCGTGCCGGGCCGCGGCTGGTCACACTCGTTGTGCGTCGTACATGCCGAACTCGTCCCGGAGCGTGTTCGAGATCTCGCCGATCGTCGCGCGTCCGCGTAACGCGTCACGCATCGGAACGAGCAGATTGCCGTCACCGCGTGCGGTCTCGCGCACGGCATCGAGGGCTCGCCTCGCTTCGTCGGCGTTTCGCTCCGCACGGACGCGTGCAGTCCGCTCGAGCGAGAAGAGATCAGCGCCCTCAACGACCGGCTCGCCGCCGGCGACCACGTTGTCACAGTGCCGGACCTCGTTCCGCCCAAGGCAGCCTTCGCCACCGTGCAGGTCGATGCGGCGATCTACGCCTTCAGCATCGCGACCGAGCAATGACCGTCCGTGGCCAACGGAGCACGCGACCGCGCATGCAGGCCAGTTTCCCGCTAACCAAGCCGCTTGGGGACCGCCGTGCTGTATCGCATGCTCGCGGCGTACCAGGAGCTCGCGACCGTCCGGCGTGTATCCGTGCCAAGTGTCCATTGACCGCAGAGTGGGGCCAAAGGTTGATTGACCGTTCAGTCGAGTATCTAAACGCACCGCCGCGCGAAAACCGACCGACCGCTCAAACGGCGCTGCAACGATGCCGCCCCACCTCTGTGAAAGTCGGTCGCAGTCGCGTTTTTGGCGGAAACGCGACGCCTCTCTGTTTCACCCGCGCGAATACCACAACACGACCCGGGCTGTCCCTCAGACGAACAGCAAGCGCCGCGAGGACTGCAAATCAGACACCACTTCCGCGTCGCGTTTTGGCGGAAGAGCGACACGCTCCGTCTAGTTGGAAGGCGGCGCTCGTGCACGTCAGCGGGAACATCTCCGGATGTATCGCGAGCTCTCGATAGGCGCGCGCTACTTCTGGCCAGTGCATGACCAGCGTTGGCGGGCGAATCGAAGGGAGCCCGGCGCACACGTCGACGTCGAGGTTTATGCGCTGACATGCGGCGGCCGTGAAGCGGGTTGGCGGGTCTGGGACCCGCCAACCCGCTCACTCAGTGTCGATCGTCGCTACGGCGTTGTGTTGCCGTAGATGTTCTGGTCGAGTCCGCCGTCGAACGGGCACGTGTCGGGCCCGAAGGTTCCGTCGGGGTTCCGGGTGCGGCACTGCCAGACGTCGGCGCCGTCGGCGTCGCCGTCTCCGCCCTCACGCGGATCCGCACCGGCGACGACGTTGCGCCAGTCGGTCCAGAGACCGTACGAGAACGTCCCGACCGAGCTGATGTAGAGATAGTCGCCGCCGAAGGGAGACGTGCGACCGCCGAACTGCTCCCAGTTCGGATTGCTCGTGACCTCGCTGAGGCGCGATGCCGACGACCATGAGAGCGTCGCTGTCGAGCCCGACGCGGCGAATGCATCGAGCGACGGCACCGTGCTTCGGTCGGCGCAGTTGCCGAGCGGCCGCTGCGGGCTGTAGCACGGGTCGTTGCGGCTGTCCCACCAGAGAGCGTGCATGCTGCCGGCGTCGACGGAGATATCCGGGAATCGCTGCAGTCCGCCGCGCGTTCGTGGGTCGTCGATCAGCACCGGCGTCGTGTGCGCGCCCGTAGCGCCGTCCAGCCGGAAGAAGTAGATACCGGACTGGCTGCCGACATTCTGGTGGTACTGCGCCGGCAGGTCCTCGGAGGTGACGGAGCCGTAGGTCGTTCCGGTCGCGACCTCCGTGCCTGGGATCGATGGGTCATAGACGACGTAGACGTAGTCGTGCGACTTGTCCTGCTGATCCGCCGTCGAACGCACCTGCGTGCCGCCGCGCATGAACGTGTAGCCGGAGGTGCACTCGGAAGCGGAGTCGCCACAACTGCCGGCGAGGCCGCCCCCCACGCTGATGTCGGTTGGATCGTACGGCTCGAACGACTGCACAACTCGCGGTGCCGAGAAGCTCGCACCGCAGTCGGTAGAGGCGTTGTAAACGATCGCGTTGACAGTGGAGTTGCTGCGGACGTCGGCGAACTGGCGGTACGTGATGTAGACGTGGCCGACGCCGGTCACTGCGATGTCCGGGAACTGGATGTCATGGACCGTCTGGCTCAGCTTCAGGGGCGCCGAAAACGTGCGCCCGTGGTCGGTCGAGCGGACGAAGTAAACGCTCGAGTTGTATCCACTCGGGCCGTTGCCGGTAAACCGCGCCCAAGCGAAGTAGACATTCCCCTCGCAGCCGCCGCCGCTGCGGTCCACCTCGATTGCCGTCTTGTCGTGAAACACACCCAGCAGGTTCGGAGCCGCCGATCCCCGCGCGACGTCGATCGAGCGGACGAACTCCTTGCCGTCGTCCGTCGTTGCGCCGCTCGTACCACTCGAGTTCTCATAGGTTGCGACCCACACGTCGCCGAACGTCTTCGCCGTGCCTTCCGGATCGCTCGAACTCTCTGCGCCGGCGAAAAGGCGTCCGGCGTTGTCCCAAGCGAGCACGGGATCGCCCGAATCAGCAGTTCGCACCTGCGCACACGCGGCGTACGGCGACTGATCGCCCTGGTACCCGGGGACGAGCGAACTGTCGAAGCTTGCACCCCCGTCCTCCGAACGGTAGTAGCCGAGCCAAACGTCCCCCAGCCCGAGAAACGTGCCGTTTCGGGTGGCGTCGCGTCGTGTTTTGCCTTCGGCGACGCGGCGGGCGATGTATTCCTTTGTCGCGGGGTCGTGTTGGCGGCGGTGGAGGATGACGGTGTGTAGGGCGCGGTTGAGTTGGCGGTCGCCGCCGCGGCTGAGCCGCTGCCGGGTGGTCTGTCCGCTCGAGGCGGGGACCGGGGCGACGCCGGCGAGTCGTGCGAAGGCGGCTTCGGAGCGGACGCGTCCGTGGTGTGACCAGGCGACGAGCAGCTGGGCGGCGACGATCGGGCCGACGCCGGGCTCGTCGAGCAGCTGCGGTGCGAGTGCGCGCACGTGCGTCAGGATCTCGCGTTCGAGCTCGCTGGCCTCGACGGTCGCAGCTTCGATCCGTCGTGCGAGTGTGCGAAGCACGAGCCGCGCCGCGAGTTCGTCTGGCGTCGCTGTCTTTGGGCGGCGAAGGCGGCTGCAGCGGTCGAGCAGCCGCTGCACGGGCAGCCTGCGCAGCTCGTCGCGGAGGCGGTCGGGTGAGGTGACGATCACGCTGCGTAACTGCACGAGCGTCTCGCGGCGCACGTCGACGGCGCTGCGGCGCGCGACGAGCAGCAGTCGTAGCGCCTCTCGGCGCTGCCCCGCTCGCGGCGAAGCGAGTTGATGCCCGAGCGCCGCGCGTGCGGCTCGGACCGCGTCGAGTCCGTCGTCTTTGCCCTGCAGCCGCCGCTCGCCTCTCGGGCTGCGGCCAGCCTCGAGCACCGTTTCGCCGTGGCCGCTCAGA
>WNGI01003674.1_pt1 | contig 14501 bp, 15 predicted proteins | sample 5400621 | NCBI WGS metagenome assembly WNGI01 (sample SAMN13153374, study PRJNA577476) | soil metagenome | isolation source: 20 cm soil or saprolite under Garry oak tree replicate 1 | place: USA:California | collected 2016-06-15 | reverse complement strand
CACGAGGCGGAGCGGCTGGGGGGCAAGCCAGCCCCACGATTTGCCCTCGAAACAGTTGTCAGGATAAAGCTCGAGGCGGATGGACAGGCCTCGACTCGGGTCGTAATGGAGTCACGGCAGCGCCCGGCCGATCCGGACAAGGAGCGTGCGATGCGCGGTAACTCCGAGTATCTCGCCAAGATGCTCGAGACATCGCTCGAACGCTTGGAGATGCTTGTGACGAACGGCTGACTACGTGTAGCCGACGGTCGCCCAGCCGGTTCAAAACTTGTTTTGACGGGGCACGCCCCACGCGAGCTCGTCTATACCTCCCCTGATCAGACGGACCGTAAGCTTCGGTTCTAGGCGAGTTTCCAGAGGTGTCGGTCGTCGCGCCAGCCGAGTTACCTCGGCCCAATGCCACAGCGAGGCGGCAGGACCGATCTGGAGTCGGACTTTTTTCGGCCTCGCTCGATCTTGCTCACCTCAGCGTGGCTGAGGGTAGCCTTTTCAGCAACGTCCTTCTTGGTGAAGTGAAGCTATAGCTCAGCCGACCTCCTGGGTAATGCTGTTCACGGGCGCTCTCCTGATCGGTGCCTCGCGTTTTTCCTCTGGAGCTGTCGATACCAGGTCGGCCCAAGCGGCTCAGGAGTGATTAGCAGGAAGAGAAAGGCGAGGATAAAGCATCCGCCGACCAAATAGCCAAGCAATCGTCCCCGAACCGATAGCAGATTAAAGATCCCGAGCAGAACCATCCCGACTCCAAGGGGTATTGCGGCAAGCGTGCTGGTCTTGGTTATGGGGTTGTCGGTCCAGGCTCTGTACTTCCCTGACCATGCGAGGCCGCCCCAAACGATGGCACCAATCCCTATACCGAAGAGAAAGAGCTCATCTCTTAACACATCCTGATGTTATCGGCGGCGCGCAGCGCCGGCAGTTTGCAAAACTCCTGTCTCCAGGTGACCATCGACGGGAACTCGCGGCTGCGCGGATGGAATCTTAATAACCTTTTCAGCAGCTTTTCGAATTCGCCCAGCCCGGTTCAAAACTTGTTTTGAGTGGTGTCCCCAACCGTACAAGTTATGAACTCCACCTGCCAGCCGAGCTTGGCGCTCGGTACCACATCACTCAGCGACACACCACAGTGAGCGATCAGAAAGGCGTCCTCAGAACTGGCAAAATCAGGTTAGCCCATTGGAGAAGAGGCCCAGAGACGCTAAATAATTGCCACTCGCAGTCTTGGTGATGCTCATCGCCATTCCCCGCACGGCCCAAGCGTGATGAATCATATGGAAGGCACGTCGGAGCCCTCCTACCACCGTTTCCCACCTACTTTCTGGGCGAGGGCTGGCTACTCGCAGGCGGCGCTCCCGGTCAACCGACTGGGCCGCCTTGCAGATGACCAAGTTACCTTCATGCTAGGCGACGGGTTTAGAGTCGGTTGCTACCTTTTTGCGGCTCTCGGGGGCGCCTTCGGGATTGTCATCTTGTTAAGCCAGGCGAGGTTCGATGCCGGTCGCGTGCTGGCCATGTTGGGCCTGCTGGCTTTGACTGCCATATTCGTTTTCTTCGCCTTCGATATAGTTCGTAAGTTCAATAGAGACCAGCGCTCACGACGAGTATCGAGTTTCTGCGGAGAGCTAACGCGATGGATAGATGTAAACTCCGAGGGTTTCACCGATGATTTCCACGGACTGGAGCACGGGACGCTTCGGGTCAACATATCCCTAAGTGCGTTCAACGCACTACCCCAAGTAGGGCACTATCGGATCTACTTCACCCATCATCAACGCAATGTCGTCAACGTGGAGGAACACACGGAGGATGCGTCGCATGTCTGGCCCACTGTCGACACAGCGCCTGGATCTCCCGACTCGCGCTGACGGCGATCTGTATCACCAGCCGTCTTCGCCCGCCACCTGCCTGATTCGCACAAACGCCTTCGCCTCCTCTCCCGCGTGACCTAGCCGCTCTCTGCGGCCACCTGGCGCACATGGAGGTACCCATTCTCACAGGGGTGCCGCGGACTCTGCGTCATAACGACATGCGAGTCAGTAAGGGGCCACGACGCTGAGCGATCTCCTCCAGCGAACGCACTGGCCGAGGCGCTTGTGGGCGCCCGCGCGGATCCGCTACGCAACGAGCCTCAGCCCGGACGAGATTGTCGCGCGGCTTGCGGACCAGAGTCACGGCTACACCGCCCCTCGTGACGGGAGCTTAAGCAAGATTGGCTATCGAATGGAGGTAACTCCACGCGGTTTCAAGCTATTTAAGGTCGCAGGACGGTTTCTCGGCAACCCGCCTCGGACAATCGCGGTTCTCGATGCGACTACTTTGCAAACAGGTGCGGGAACGGTCATAAACGGCGATGTGCGACTGCCGTACCCGTACTTGACGATGTTCTGCATCTTGTGGCTTGCTACGATCGGCAGCTCCCTAATCCCCGACAAAGGAATGTTCCTCGCCGCGCTGATTCTCTGGGGAGGATTCGGGTCACTATTCACGCTGGCACAACGGGCCGATGCCGGCCGAAGCGTTTTAAGGTTCGCAGATGCGTTAGAGACCGCCCTGGGAGCGCCGGTGACGATTGCAATTCCTGACGTGGGAATGCCGACGGCGCCAAATCCGCCGACACAACCTATGCCTCCGCCACTCTTTCGGTCTCGGGTGCAGGCTGGGATCTTCCTCGGTGGGATCACTGCCTTGTGGGGCGGCAATCTAATCCTTGCCCTAATGGAGCGGACAGCTGGTGGCCACCTAGAGAATGACGGACAGATGCCACCAGCTGAACTCGCCCTTGTCCTGCTGATGTTTGCAGGGGGTCTCTTGGCCATTACTGCCCAGCGTGGTCTGCTGGCACGGATGACGGAGAGGACCGTTCCGACGTTCGGAACACTGATGCGGACGGTCATGCCAGCTACGCTCAGCGAGGCAGCCCGCACACTCGGTCTTAATGGGGCGGTGGTGGCAGGGGCCCTTTATGCAGTGCTTGTCGCCGGCTTAGTCACCTTTTTCAGCGCGCTCGCACTTCACTGAACGATCCTGAGGTTGCCGTGTCCCAAGAAGACCCGATTAACCCCAGTGGATCGCTACGTGCCAACGATTCAGTTGCGTGAGCTTCGCGCATCGACTGCACCGAATCTCACCTATGGGGCACGGTGCAAAGTTAAGCGCGCTCGTTCCCCCTACTTCTCAAGACGCGTTCCGCAAGGCGCCACGTGACACACGCGTTGAAAGAAGCAACACCCATGGACACCGTTGGACCCTCCGTCAAAGTCCGGTTCGTTCTCCGCGAAGACGAGATTGCCTCTGCCTATCGGACCTTGTCTCTTAAGCGTCCTTTGTTCTGGCTTGTTTCGCTCATTGGAGTTTACTTCCTGGTCCAGGGCGCCTTGGACCTTCGAGGTGGCGACGTGCTTAGCAATGCCTCCCTACACTTCGCCGGCGGTCTGTTCCTGGTTGGAATGATCGCTACTATCGTATTCATCTACCCCCGCTGGCAATTTCGTAGGAACGCCCGCGCACGAGGCGAACAGAGCCATGAGTTTTCAGATGAGGGTTTCGAGGTTTCTCTGAGCGACTCTCGATCAGTGGCAAAGTGGACCTTCTACCAGCAGGTTATCGCCACCAGCGACCTCTACCTGATGCTTCACAACAATCGGCTCTGCAACATACTTCCGCGCCGCGCCTTCGCAAATCTGGCCGACGAGGCCACGTTTCGAGAAATCCTCCACCGACACACCAAACTGCGCCGGGTTGGTGGAGCAGACAGCCGCAAGGCTACGGACAGTAGATAGCCTCCGCAGGAACGGGCTTTAGTCGTAGCCATTGGGAAGACAGGACGCCGTGGCCATTGGCCTTGTTCGCTGACCTCCTTTTTGGGTGTCGCCTTTCATCAGCGTCACCATCGAATATGCAGTTCGAGGCGGTTGGGGGCCACCTAAGTGGCTAGTAAATCGCCCGGAAACATGGATGAAGCCGAGAGGGTCGAGTCGGGACTGCATAAGCTCAGCCGATTCATCCAAGCAGCCAACCTGCCGTACGCGCACCAATTCCTCGATGCGCTCGACCTGTCAGCTTCGGACTCTGCGGCACTTGCGCTAGCGGTCGAGGAACTCTACCGTCCCACGTCTCTCGATTCCGAGTATGCGCTGTTCGCTTTCGAGGCTTCGCACCCTCGTGCCGACGTTCAAGCTTTCGGCGACCTCGGGAATCGCATCGTGGAGTCGCACTCGCAATTCCTTGCCACGGGGGCGTGGTCCCACGTGCTTAAGCGTCTGCACGAAGCATCGCCGACGTTTCACCTCAAGGGCCTTGACGAGGCTATCACCGACTACCTTCGATTCGCCGACGATATTGGCAGGCGCGCAATCGATGCCGACTTCCTATCGGAACTGGACCCGCTCGAAGGCACCCATGCGCAATTGGCGGCTACCGCGCAGTGGCAGCGTCTTCGACCGCTCCTCCGGGCGATCGAAGCGCGCCTCGGCGAACGGCGGGAGGTATTCCTCGCCTGGGCCCGGTCAGTCGAGCCTAGTCGCGCCGAATTTCTTGTGCCGTTGGCCGATCTTGAAAAAGGGCAAAGGGCATAGGGGGCTGACGGAGGCCGTGCAAGTCGGCTCGATGCTCGGATCAAGGTTATACAAAGGGCGGCGGATCGGCATCACCAACATCCAGACCCTCACAAAGTAGACGCGCTGGTACTCGCTGCATCGCGTTTTTCAGCAAAAAGGCCATGCTCGTTGAGCAGAGCTGCAAACTTGGCAACGCGCGGATCGCGAGGCATGTCGGCAACTATCGAGTAGTAAGGCGCGTCGCCAGCTACATCAATGCCCAACAGCTCAGCCAACGGGTCACCGACGGAAAGCGCACGCCCATTACCCAATACCCCGCCCAGGCGAAGGAGCCATCTGGGTTTCGGAGTTCTAGGTTGACCAGTACTGAAGTCAAGCGCACTAACCCTATTACCTTCGGACCCGAACTCCAGCGGACCCTGCTCCGGCATCTCCAGCCGCGACGTCTAAGTCCGAACGCGGATGGTTCTCGTCGGCTAATACTCCTCGCTGTTGCCCCGTGACTTTTTGAGAGCTCGCTCCCGGGAGGAGTCCACGAACTGGATGCTACCTAGCGATCCTCTAAGGGCCTCCACTCAAGCTGTAGGCGAGATACCGATCAGGGGCTACGTGCACCCATACAACCATTGTGCAGACGCCGGTGTGAAAGGATGCTCGCTGAGCTGCTGTCATTACGTTCGCCGAGATCGGCATTCCCGATGGCGTGGTCCCGATGCGCGTCAGGCCCGTCTGGCCATTCGCCGACAGCTCTGCAGCGACGGCACTCTCGGACTCATATGCGGAGTTCGGAAAGTTGGAGTCTGGATAGTAACGCCGGCCACAGTAGTCAATCCGTGGTGGCGGCCCCTGGGTCGAGAACGTCCCATAGGCCAGCCGGCGTTGGATCGCGGGGGTAGCCTCTACAACGACTAGGAGAGCTATCCCGATGAGCGCGAGCACAATAGCCATGTGCCTCCAGCGGACGCGCATGCTCGGATAACGGCGCGCCTATCAAAAGGTTCCCTCGGCGGGCCGCGGGCCGAGGGGCATCGAGAACGGTCCCTGCTAATTTATATCAATAAACTAACAACTTAAGACATTCTGAATGAGTGGTGTCCCCGACAGGATTTGAACCTGTGCTCCCGGCTCCGGAGGCCGGTGCTCTATCCGGGCTGAGCTACGGGGACACGGCGGAACTCGATTATAGGCACGTCGCGATCTCGGCAGTCAGCGCTTCGCGACCTACCTTACAGATTCCGTTACAGGCGTGACCCCCCTGATTGACGGCCGTCCATAAGCTGGCATCAGGACAGGCCGATGTGGAGCGCGAGCCGCCTGTTCAGGAGGTGGGACCGTGCGGCGTTTTCTCACGCCTTGGATTCTCTTGGTCATCGCTTCGGCCGTGCTTTCCTGCGCCGAAGTCTGGCCGAACCCCATGTAGACTGGTCGATTTCACTGTCAAGTCTAGATTGCTAGACTGTAGGTTGTGCTTACCAAGCGGCGCCCGGGGCGTCCGACGTCGGATGACCCCGGTGCGCCGAGTCCGCTCGGGCGTCGGATTCGTCAGGCACGGCAGGAGCTGGGCCTCAGCCTTGCCGCGGTGGCCGGCAGCGACTTTAGCCGAGCCTTCCTCAACCAGGTCGAGCTAGGTCGCGCCCAACCCTCCACGCAAAACCTGCGAATCATCGCGCGCCGCCTGCAGCGGCCAATCGATTACTTCCTCGAAGAGCCAGGCGACTCCGCCGCCGCCCTCGAGCTTGCCCTCGCGGAAGCCGAAATGAGTCTGCTCCACGGCGAGGGATCTCGTGCCGAGTCCCTCGTCACGCGGATCCTGATGAGGACGATCCCGATCGAGTTGCGGACGCGCGCCCAGCTGACGCTCGCGGTCGCCCTGATGAAGCAAGGGCGGGCACAAGATGCGAGGCCGGTCCTCGAGGAGGCGATCGTCGCCGCCCAGCGTGCGAACTGGCATCAGCTCCTGGTCGAGCTGTACGACCGCCTGGGCAGTGTCCATTACCTACTTCGCCGCCCGCACGCCGCCGGCCAGTGGTTCGACCAGGCGCTGGAGCGCTACGAGTCGTCCGGCGTCGCCGACCCCGTGTTGAAGGCGCGCGTGCTCGGCCATCGAGCCAATCTCCACTACGTGGCTGGCCAGCCGATCGAAGCCATCGCCGCCTATGAATCGGCGATCGCGGCGGCCGCGCAGATCCTCGACATGCCGGCGCTGGCCGGCATCTACGAGGGCCTCGCCCTCTCCTTTCAGCAGACCGGCCAGTACGCGCGGGCGCTCTCCTATGCCCAGAAGGGCCTGCGGATCTTCGAGACACTCCGTGATGTCCGCATGACGGGACAGCTCCGCCTCAACATGGGCGACATGCTGCTGCAGCAGGGCCGCGTGGCGGAAGCGGAGCGGCTCTTCAGCGACGGCGCCGAGCACCTCCAGCGGATCGGCGATCGCGAGCTAGTGCCGCACCTGGTCGCCGGTATGGCTGAGTCCGCTCTCGAGGCAAGTCACGTGGAGCGCGCGAGCGAACTCATCGAGGAGGCGATCGACCTGTCCACCCGCTCGAGCGACCCGCTGGCAACCGTCGCGGTTCACCGCGTGGCGGGACGGATTGCCCACGTGGCCGGCCGGCGCGACTCGGCGCACCGCCACTTCGAGCGGGCTCTCGAGGTCGCGTTGACCATGGATAACCCCGACCTGCGGGCGCGGATCACCTACGATTTTGCGCGCGTGCTCGAGGCCGAAGGCGATAGCGCGCAGGCGGCGCTGCGTTTTCGCCAGGCTTACGAGGCCGGGCGCGCCGATGGCAGGCGCCCCGGCGCTGTAAGTGAACTCGAAACTTGAGTAAGTAGGGCTTGACACCCCCTGGGCATTTGTCCCATAATGACGGCCACGGAAGGTGACAACGTTCCCCGTGAACGATCCCCCCGCCACCCTCCGCAAAGAACACGTCAAAAGTTTTGTCCGTGTCGCGTTCTGCGATAGACTGGTCACACACAGTCAAGGGGGATCCAGTGGACGGGTACTCGCGAAAGGTTGGAGCCAGGCTGCGTAGTCTGCGAAAGCAGCGCGGGTTGACGCTCCAGCAGGTCGAAGTCCTTTCGAATAAGCGCCTCAAGGGGTCGCTACTGGCCGCCTATGAGCGCGGTGACCGGAATATCTCGGTTACCCGCCTGCACCAGATCGCGACTCTCTACAGCGTCCCCGTCAACCAACTCCTGCCCGAGGAAATCGAGGGCGTGGGCGAGCCCGCGCTGCCGCCCAAGCTGGCCATCGACCTCGGCCAACTGCAGGGACTTCCCGAGCGGCAGGGGTCCGTCCTTTCCCGCCACGTGGCACGTCTGCAGCAGCAACGGCAGGATTTCAACACCCCGGTCGTGACGTTCCGCGCCGACGACCTGGAGCAACTGGCCGCCGCCTACAAGACGACGCCGGAGATGCTGCGCCGCTCGTTGCACGAGTGGGGCGTCTTTCGGTCCGGCCAGGCGCCGGCCGAACGCCCGGAAGTGGAGCGCCAGCCTCCCGCCGAGTCGGAAGCGGAGAGCTAGAAGGGGATCTCGCCCTGGGGTGTCCCAGGAGGTTCGCCACGCTCGGCTCGCAGCTCCGCCACCGTCGCCGGGTGCGGCGGCTCCTCGACGTCCGGTTCCTCTCTGACCGGCAGACTCTCGATCCGCTGCCGGGCTTCCTCCAGTTTTCGTTCGCAGAGCTGTAAGTAGTCGCGCCCGCGCGCGACGGCCGCGATCGCCTCTTCCAGGCTCAGCCTGCCTTCCTCGAGAGCGTGGAGGGTTGCGTCGAGTTGCGCCAGCGCCTGCTCATAGGTCAGCGTTTCGTCGAGGCTCATGGCACGGTCTCGTCCACGGTGGCCGCCAGGCGGCCGGCGGAGAGCAGGACCTTGATGGGCTGACCCTTGCGGGCCTGTTCGGCGCTATGGATGATGCCACCCCCGCCGGCGTCCAGCGTGATGCTGTAGCCGCGCTTGAGCGTCTGCTCGGGGGCGAGGGAGCTGAGCCGCGCCCCGCGGCTCTGCAGGCCGGTGGTTCGCTCCCGCAGTCCGCGAACCGCCAGCGCGACCAGCCGCTCGCGCAGACCGTCCTTCCCGAGGCGGGCGTTCTCGATGCGCAGGGCGATCATCTGCCGGCTCCGCGCAAGCCGCCGGCGGCATTCCTCCAGGGCTCGTTCGCGCTGCCGGAGCACCTCGCGCGGATCGCGCTGGCGCAGCATCCCGTCCAGGTGGCCCAGGCGTTCGCGCCGCCGCGTATGGAGATCGAGGGCGAGGCGATCGAGCGACTGGCGGCGCCGCTGAAGCTGGTGCGAGGGGGCGATCAGGGCGGTGAGCCCGGCGCGCTGCAGCCGCTGCCCACGCTCGCCCAGCTGCCGGAGCAGGTCGCGCTTGTTGGGCACCACGATCTCGGCGGCCGCCGTGGGGGTCCGGGCCTCCCGGTCGGCGACCAGGTCGGCGAGCGTGCGGTCGGAGGTGTGGCCCAGGGCGGTGACCACCGGGATTCGCATCGCCTGGATGGCGCGCACCACCGCCTCCTGGTTGAAGGCCATCAGCTCCTCGAAGCTGCCGCCACCACGGGCGACGATGACGACGTCGGCCACCTGGTCCTCGTCGCATTGGCGCAAGGCAGCCACCAGGCTACGCTGCGAGGCCGTTCCCTGCACACGCGCCGGGTAGAGGACCAGCCGGCTGTTCGGAAACCGCTCCCAGATCGTCTGTTGTAAGTCATGAATCACCGCCCCACTCGGAGAAGTGATCAACGCGATGCAGCGCGGAAGAAACGGGAGAGCCCGCTTGCGCTCGGGCGTAAATGCGCCCTCCGCCTCGAGGCGGCGCTTGAGCTGCTCGATCGCCGCCCGCAGCTTGCCGGCCCCGTCGTAATCGAGCCGGCTCACCACCAGGTTCACCCGCCCGTACTGGGCGTGATAGTCGACCTGGCAGGTGACCACCAGCTCCTGCCCGTTTTCCGGCAGAAATGGGAGACGGCGGGCCGTGCTGCTGAAGATCACCGCCCCCACGGCGGCCGCCGCGTCTTTGAGCGTGAACCAGACGTGACCGCCGCGCAAGGTCGTACCGCTGACCTCTCCCTTGACGACCACGCTCTGGAAGCGCGCCGCGAGCAGATCGTGAATGCGGGTATTGAGCTCGAGTACGGTGAGCGGCTTGATCGCATCCTGGGGTTGGACCGCCATCAGGGAACCACTTCCGCGAGGTCCGAGTCGCGCCGGTAGAGGGCCCGCTCGACCGCCGCGCGCAATGCCTCCACCTGCCGGGAGTCGTCGGTGAAGACCCGCACCAGCGTGGTGCGGATGGGCAGGCGCCGGAACAACTCGGCGACGGCACTCCGCTCCACCGCCCGGTTGACCGGGTTGTAGATGTTGACCGGGAACGGATCCGTGAACGGGTTCTGCGGCCGTGGATCGACCGATGCCAGGTCCACCTCGAAGGAGACGCCCTTGAGCGACGCCGGCAGCGCCTCACGGATGCGGCGGACATAGTCGGACGGTTGGGGGTAGAGCAAGGCGTCGGGCAGGTTGGAGAACTCGTAGTAGTCCTCGAAGATCAGCCGCCATTTGAGCTCGCGTCGGACGATCCGGCCCCACTCGTGGGAGAGCTCGGCGGCGCGGCCACCCTCGTGGCGCCAGCGGTCCACGGTGTCGATCAGCGACCAATCCGTCAGCTCCCGGTAATGGTCGAGGTGGTCGAGCGGGTTGCCGGGAAGGATGCGATCGATGGTCTCCCGAAAGATCTCGCGCATATGGAGGTCGATCCGACGCACGGTGCGGTGGTAATAGATGTTGTTGTAGAGGTAGAGGCGCGCGTTCAGGAAGAGGAGCAACGCCTGGGTTCCGTGCTGGTGAAGCAGCATCCCCTCGGGCCCGAGAAAGGAGTAGTGCATCAGCCGCTCGACATCGACCGGCCCTACCTTGACGCCGCACATGTAGGCATCCCGCGGGACATAGTCGAGGTTGTCCGCCGTGTACATGCCGTTCAGCACCGGCTTGAGCGCGCGCACCCAGGCCGGGGCGGATACGCCGGGCAGGTCGGGCTCAGCGATCAGGTCCGCGATCCAGCGCGGATCGATGCGCTCCCCGGGCGCGAAGGGGCCTGAGGGACTGGCGTCCAGGGCGCTGATGATCGAGGCCAGCTCGCCCCCGATCAGGGCGCGACCGATCACCTCGTGGTCGATCGAAAAGCGATCGAGGTAGTTCTGGTCGAAGAAATGACCGAAGGGGCCGTGGCCCACGTCGTGCAGCAGCCCCGCCACGCGCAACGTCTCTTCCACACAAGCGAGTGAGGGCACATCCCCCACCACGACGGTCAGATTGGGATAAAGCCGGCGGGCCCATTCGCCGCTGAGATGCATGGCACCCAGCGCATGCTGGAAGCGCGAGTGCTCCCCGCCGGGGAAGACCCACCATGCCGACTGCAGCTGGTGGATGCGGCGCAGTCGCTGCAGCCACGGGTGATCGAGCAGATCCTGCTCCGCGGCAACACTGTCGCCGTGGATGCGTTTCGTGATCTTGATGTAGCCGAGCAGCGGATCGGCCATCAGGTTCACCGCCTCGTACTGGCGAGCGAGATCACTCATGAGTCGGCAACATTTTAGTGAGCGGGTCGTTCCCTCCCCCTCTGGGGGAGGGCAGGGTGGGGCCGAAAAGGGTGTGTAGCATGTCGTCGATGGAGAAAGCCGTGATCGTCGACGCGCTTCGTACCCCCATCGGCCGCTATGCCGGCACTCTCAAAGATGTTCGCCCGGACGACCTCGCGGCGCTGGTTGTGGGGGAGGCGGTGCGCCGCAACCAGCTCGACCCGGCGAGCATCGAGGACGTCTACTTCGGCGACGCCAACCAGGCCGGCGAGGACAATCGCAACGTCGCCCGCATGGCGGTGCTGCTGGCTGGCCTGCCGGTCGAGATCCCGGCTGCCACGATCAACCGGCTCTGCGGTTCGGGGATGCAGGCGGTGGTGTCGGCGACGCGCGAGATCGAGACCGGTAATGGCGCCTGCTTTCTCGCCGGCGGGGTCGAGAGCATGACGCGCGCGCCCTTCATCCTGGAGAAAGCGCCTCGCGAGTTCTCACGCGGGGCCCAGACGCTCCACGACAGTACCCTGGGCTGGCGCATGGTCAATCCCCGGCTGGCGGAGCGGTATCCGCCCATCAGCCTGGGACAGACGGCCGAGGTGGTGGCCCGCCGCTACGGCCTTACGCGCGAGGCCCAGGATGAGTGGGCGCTGGGCAGCCATCGCAAGGCGGTCGCGGCACAGGAAGCCTGCCACTTTCGGAACGAGATGGTGGCGGTCGCGCTGGCTGACGGCGTGAGGATCGAGAAGGACGAAGGGCCGCGGCCGGATACCAGCCTCGAAAAACTGGCGAGTCTCAAGCCGGCCTTCGAGAAGGACGGCACGGTGACCGCCGGCAACTCCTCACCGCTCAATGACGGGGCCGCCTGTCTGGTTTTGATGGCGGAGTCACACGCGCAGCGGATCGGCGCCCGGCCCCTGGCCCGGATCATGGCGGCGGCCAGCGCGGGCGTCGACCCGTCGTGTATGGGGCTTGGGCCGATTCCCGCATCGCGTAAAGCCCTCGCCCGCGCCGGCCTGCGGGTTTCCGATCTCGACAGCGTGGAGCTGAACGAGGCCTTCGCGTCGCAGGTATTGGCGTGCATGCGCGACCTCGAACTCGACCCGGAACGCGTCAACCCGAAAGGCGGCGCCATTGCGTTGGGGCATCCATTGGGTGCCAGTGGGGCGCGTCTGATCGCCACCCTGGTCCACGAGCTGGTCCGCCGTCAGGCTCGCTACGGCCTCGCCACCATGTGCATCGGCGTGGGGCAGGGAATCTCAACCGTCGTCGAAAACCTCCAGCGTTAGGAGTCGCGTCAGCACCGTCAACACTCTGCGACGGGCCCGTTTATGACCGCTCAATGCAGCTGGCGGATGATCGTAGCGAGGCCGCCGTGCTCCCTATGAGTTGTGTGGTACAACGCCGCCTGGTCACCGCATGTGTCGTTGCGGCGCTTTCGCTTGCTCCCCTCACGGCGCAGGCCGCGGGCGCGGCCGATGTCGACGCGCTCTGGAACCAGCCGCAGGGCGTCAGCGTGGACAGCGCGTTCTACTTCGTCCAGGCATGGTGGGATGGAGTGACGCGAGCCACCAGCGATCCGACCCAGCGCGGGTTCGCTGAGCTCGCTCAGGCGAATGCAGACCTGCTCAACACCTACACCGTGTTGCAGCAGAAACGCAGCGGCGCCGGACCGCAGCCGGTCGCGGTGATCGACCCCTTCCTCTCCAGCATCTACAACTTCATCACGGGGTCTAATGCGAAGGCGCCGGTGGGCTCGCTGCTGAGCTGGGCCAATCAGGCCCTGCTCAACCTGGAGGGCCGTGGATCGACGACCGATATCGCGCAGTCACTGCTCAAGGACTACCGGTCGCAGCAGGCCGCGGCCGAGCGCGACCTGGCGGGTGGCGGCGACCTCAGCGCCCTGTGGGCCGAAAACGCCAACCGCGACACCGCCTTCCTGGTGAAGATCAAGGGCGTGACCATCGCGTCCGATGGCCTGGCGGCCTCCCTGAACGACGCGGGTCAATCGACGATTGCGATTGCCGCCAGGAAACATGTCGATGACAAAACCAAGGCCAGAGACAAAACCGACAAGGGCCACAACGGCCATCCGCAAGGCAACGGTACGCCGTAGGCGGAGGTCGCGACCGGCGAGTTAGCCGGGTTTAGACTTCTTCGTCGTCCTGAACGCCTTCCAGCGTGAGCATCAGCCCATCCTGAAGGTCATAGAGCGCGTCCATCGACTCCCCGCGATATTGAGCATCTCGAGCTCATCCAGCAGCCGGTCGATGTGGCGGATCCGGTTCCGGCGCGCATACCGCAACTCGCGCTCCGCTTGCCATCGCTCGCGTTGCGCCGAGATCTGGACCGAGGTCTGCTCGATCATGCGGCCGCTTCCGAGGGTGGTTCGAGCCATGCTTCCCGAGGGTTTACTGTACTTTCAAATACCGACTTGGTCAAGAACTTATACGCCGGCTAACACAGATACGCCTGAAACGCTCGTTTGGCAGGAAAGCGCCACTCGCGTCGGCCGGCGGGCCGGCGGTCGTCCTGTCGGCTCTCCTCTTTGCCGCCGGCGGCAACGCCGTCAAGGTGCTGTTCGGGCTGGGTTACTCGCCGCTCGTGCTGGCGCAACTCCGGATCGGGTGGGCCTTCGCCTGGCTCTTCGTCATCCTCCTCGCCGTCCGGCCGAGGCTGCTTCGCGTCGATCGCCGCGAGCTCCCCGCGCTGACGGTCTTCGGCACCATTGGCCTGGCCGGGGTGCAGCTCAGCTACTACCTGACGATCGCCCGAATCAATATCGCGGTCGCGCTGCTCGTCCAGTACCTCGGTCTGGTCGCGGTGACGGCGTTCGAACGGTATCACCGCCAACAGGCAGTGCCGGCTCAGGTCTGGGGCGCCCTCGCGTTGGTGCTGGTGGGCGCCTTTTTCGCCGTGGGCGCCTACCAGCCGGCGCTCCTCCGCGTCAACCTTCCGGGTGTCATGCTGGGGCTGGTGGCGGCCGGGTTCTTCGCCTTCTACATCCTGCGGGCTTCGACGCTGACGCGCCGGCTCAATAGCTGGACGTTGCTCGTCTACGGCTTTGGCGCCGGTAGCATCATGTGGGCGGTCTTCGACCTCGCCAGCGGGACGGCCCTGCCGCCGGACTGGCGCATCTGGGTCGTCATGGCCCTGGTGGGCCTGATCGGCACCCTGGCCGCGCATGGCCTTTTCGTGTGGGCGCTTCGGACGATCCGCCCTTCGTCGGCGGGCATCGTGTCCACCGCCGAGCCAGTCATTGCCGGCTTGATCGCGTTCCTCGTCCTCGGCGACCGGCTGCAGCCATTACAAGTCCTCGGCGCGGCCGTGATCGTCGCCGGCATCATCATCGTCCAGGCGGGCAGCGCCGCCGACGCG
>WNGI01003132.1_pt1 | contig 14501 bp, 17 predicted proteins | sample 5400621 | NCBI WGS metagenome assembly WNGI01 (sample SAMN13153374, study PRJNA577476) | soil metagenome | isolation source: 20 cm soil or saprolite under Garry oak tree replicate 1 | place: USA:California | collected 2016-06-15 | reverse complement strand
TAGAGCTCTAGACTTCATCCGCTGCAGAAAAAGGAGGAACATTTCGTGAAAATCATCGGCTTCGCCATTGGCATGCTTATGACAGCACCGGTCTTCGGTGCAGAAACATTACCGAATGAAAAGCAGATTTTAAAGCTCGAAGACGACTGGGTTCGGGCTCTCGTGACGCATGATCGAGATGTTTTGGATAAGGTTGTCGCGCCAGGTTTTACCTTCATCGAACCCGATGGAACCGTCAAAAATCGAGCTGAGTATCTGGCCGATCGCTCCAGCAACGAGGCCGAGACCGAATCATTCCAAAATGATCAGCTTAAAGTAGAAGTATTTGGAAATTCCGCATTGGCATCCGGACTCGCAACAATTATAGAACGACGAGACGGCAAGCGTTACCGGTTTAGCCTTTGCTGGAAGGAATTGTGGCGGAAAGAGTCAGGGAGATGGCAGGTCCTTGTCTCGCAAGCTACACCTGTGAATCCAAACTGGGATGCGCCTTTTGTGATCAAGCAATAGAAGGACATACGCCTAACCAGCTGATGTCGTTTTCGACAGGCTTAAGGCCCAGAGCTTGGCCACTACCAAACCGTTGCAGACCGACACCGAACAGCGTACGCTACGCTTCCGTTTCCGGGCGCAGTCGAGCTTGATCTCGTTAGGCCCGCATAAACCATGGCCGCGCCGTCGCCTCAATTAATAAGGAGATCTCAATGAATACCGTCCGCCGTGTGAGCTACGTCTTTCTCTGCATCGTCCCGTTTCTTAGTTTCGTTGTTGTCGGCGTGCGCGCCCTTCGCGTCCCGGGAGTCTATCAGGCCGTCGGAGTAGCGTACTTTGCCGCGATCGCGATTGCGGCGTGGACTCTGAGTGCTGGGGCGATCAGAGCCGATGTGTTGAGTCGGCGATTGCTCGGCCTGGCGGGGACACTCCTGGTAACACCATTTGCGCTCGTTGCGCTTCTCTGGGTCGGCCTGGGCGGGCCCTGGCAGGCAAGCGCGGCCGAGAACCAGATGCGCTATCTCGTCCTCACGGTTATGGCGACCGCGATAGCGGGTGGATTCGTGGTGCTCAGAGAAGCACTGAGCGAAGCCGGCGAACGCTTTTATGCGACTCTCGGCTTCGCGGCGATTATGCTCAGTGGGCCGTTGTATCTCATCTGGAATATCTTCGCGTTCGGAGTGTTCTTCGCTAAGCAACACGCAGGGGAGGTACCCCAGGCCCTCCGCTCGCTCGATGACATTTTCGATCTTGTACTTTTTGTTGCGGGCTTTCTGACCTATCTCGCGACGGCGGCGTTTGCGGCTTCCCTCGGCCGAGTCCAATGGCTGGGGCGCAGGGCAAGTCGCGCATTCATGATCGTGAATGGGGTCGCATTGCTGTTCCTCCTGATCAGAGGGGTCCAGTATCCGGACCCGAGAGCCCTCTCGGCGCCATGGTACACCAGTCCCGGTTTTGTTGTCGGAATCCCAGCTGTGCCATTTATCATGCCTTTCCTTCTTGGCGCCGTCTTGCTCCGGCGCGCCGGTGAAGAGCAATCTTGACGAGCACAGGACTACTGACCACAGGACTATGAGTCACGCTCGCTCTCGCCCGCCTAAGGCGGGTGGCTGAGCTTTTTCGCGTAGTCGTGATCGCAATTCCTGATGAAATCCGCACGGCGCGAATGTTATTGCGCAAGCCGCGCGCGGCGGACGCGCCACTGATGTTTAGCGCATATGCGCAAGACCTAGCAGTCACTCGCTATCTGACGTGGCGCCCACATGCAGACATCGCCGAAACGCGCGCGGTGATTGATCGGTTCCTGGCTGTATGGGAAAGGCAGGAGGAGTTTTGCTGGCTGCTTTTCACGAGCGATAGCGGACAGATGATCGGATCGATCGCGGCACGGACAGAGGATGATGGATTTAATCTTGGCTTTCTTCTCGCACGTTCACACTGGGGGAGCGGTTACATGCCGGAAGCCATCGCCGCAGTTGTCGATTGGGCTTTTACTCACCCGTGGGTTTCCCGGGTTTGGGCAGCGTGTGATGTGGAAAACCATTCCTCGGCCCGGGCGCTGGAAAAGGCTGGATTCAGCCGCGAGAGCGTACTACCCCAGTTTTCAGTTCATCTCAACATCTCCTCAGATCCTCGTGATTGCTACGCCTATGCCCTCACCCGCGGTGTCTAAGTGGGAAGGCGTTGTCTGTTATCAGTTCTCAGGAAGAGGGCAGCAAGCCGTTCAACTTTGCCCGATCTCCTGCCGGATAGGCTGCTTCGCGCGATATAGTTTGAGACGCGCCTGAAACTTGGGGCGGAGCGCCTCATTTTCGGACAAGAGGGAGAGCGCTTTTAGCTGGTAGCGTTCGGCCTCAGCAAAGTTACCGGCCTCGGCATGCGCCGCCGCGAGGGTATCGATTTGATCGGCATCCTTCCATTTTTCTAACTGGCACGCCCGCGAAGCCAGTTCGACCGCTTCTTTCCCCTTACGAAAAGCGGGATCCGGACAGGTCGCCCGAAACCAGGCAGCATTATTCAGCACGTCGGGGTCCCGCGGACCGAGTCGCACTGCGGCGACGAAGTCGTCTTGCGCTCGTTTAAATTCACCCAGATGGAAGTAAGCATTCCCGCGCTCACTTCTACGTCGCGCCAAACCGCTATCATCGTGTCGCAAGTCAATCGCGCGTGTCATCGCATCGACCGCTTCTTTATAACGATTCGTCAGATTGTAGATAATGCCGGCGTCGTAGTAGCCAAGATCAAATTTCGGCTGGATTCGAATTACCTCGAGGAAATCATTGAGAGCTTCATCACGGCGGCCGAGATGTTTGTAAGCCAATCCGCGAAAGCGGTGGGCCAAAGCAAGTTTAATAACTTCTCCGTGTTCATCTTCTATCGCGAGAGTTAGCAATTTAACCGCCTCCTTGTAATTCTGGCTAAATTCGGCGTAGATGCCGCGGCCTAGAGTACTGTCCATATCGATCAGGACGCCCTGGGTGCCGGTGCGGTTGCCTAAAGTCCGAGCCGGACCGGCGGTACTCGTCGGCGGGAACCCAGCTGGCGCCCCCATCGGAGGATTGCTCCGTCCAGTGCGGGCCATGCCTTGCCCATATGCGCTACTCGCGAAAACCATCAGGCTAACAATGAGCAACCACGGCGCCCTCACCCCTATTTATTACGGCAAATTCCCGGATTCGGAAAATTCGAAAAATCGACTCCGTGGAACACCTCTTTCTTTAGGCGCCTCGCATCCTTACCCAGGCGGCCTACAATTAATTTGCTGTTTCCGTGTTCAAGGCAGCGACCCTCCCAAGGCATCAAAATTTCGCGATGGCGAGGGCGCCATCGTCCGAACCAGACTACCAATTGCACGGGGAGCGCGTGCCCCACCATCGGGCGCCGATGGAAGTCGCGCTTTTTTCTCTGCGCCACTATGCTTAATTCAAAGTTTCCCATGGCTACTTCTGCGAAGAAACCGGAAACAAGTTTCGAGACGGCCATGGAGCGACTGGAAAAAATCGTGGAGGAGATGGAATCCGGGAAAATGTTATTAGAAGATTTGCTCGTGCGTTACGAGGAAGGAATGAAACTGGTGAAGGTTTGCCAGGACCGTCTCGCCCACGCGGAACAGAAAATCCAAATCATCACCCGCGATCATGCCGGCAAAACGTCGGTGAAAGATTTTGCTGCGGCCGAACCGCCAATTGCCTCGTCTGCTGCGGATTCAATGGAAGAAAAGGATAACGATGACGTCAGACTCTTCTAAAAACGGGGCCCGTTTGCTCGATGGCATTCGCGGACCAGCGGATGTGCAAGCGATTCAGGAGCAGGATTTGCCGCAGCTCGCTCAGGAAGTGCGGGAGGAGCTGATCAAAGTTCTCTCGCAAACCGGCGGCCATCTCGGACCCAACCTTGGCGTGGTCGAATTGACCATCGCGCTCCATCGCGTTTTCAACACTCCGAAGGATCGCTTCGTTTTCGATGTCAGCCATCAGGGCTACGTCCACAAAATGTTTACCGGTCGTCTCGATCGCATTGGGACGATGCGGCAATACCAGGGATTGAACGGGTTCCTGTTGCGCACCGAAAGCGAACACGATTGCTACGGCGCGGGGCACGCCGGCACGGCCTTGTCGGCGGGGCTGGGGATGGCAGTTGGCCGGGATTTGCGTGGCGACGATGATCAGCACGTCGTGGTAGTGGCGGGAGATGCCGCTTTTACCTGCGGGATCAGTTACGAAGCACTGAACAACGCTAAATCGCAGACGAAGCGTTTCATCGTTGTGCTCAACGATAATGAATGGTCGATCGCAAAAAATGTCGGCGCCATCGCTTCCTATTTTAACACCATTACCACGCACCCGATGTACGCGGGGCTGCACGAAAAAGCGCGCCGGTTTATCGAAGCGGTCGCGGGCAAGGGGGCGGTGCATCTCGCCCACAAGTTCGAGGAAGGGGTCAAAAATTTGCTCGTGCCGAGCGTGATTTTCGAAGAACTCGGGCTGCGTTATTACGGGCCGATTGATGGGCACGATATTCCGTTGCTGATCAAAACGTTCGAGTTTTTGAAGACGCAGGAAGAACCGGTAGTGCTGCACATTCTAACGAAAAAAGGGAAAGGGTACGAGCCCGCCATTGCCAAGCCGGACAAGTTCCATGGGTTGGGCCAATACAAACTGGAGACAGGCGAGACGGCGCCGACGCCGACGCCGACTTACTCTGAAACCATCGGCAAAACGCTGGCGAAGTTCGCCGATTCCAATAAAAATATCGTGGCCATCACCGCGGCCATGCCGAGTGGCACCGGTCTCGGATTTTTTCAGGCGGCGCATCCCGACCGCTACTTCGACGTTGGCATTGCGGAAGAACACGCCGCGCTCTTCGCCTGTGGTTTGGCGACGCAGGGATTGAAGCCGTTTCTCGCGATTTACTCGACATTTTTCCAGCGCGCTTACGACATGGCCATTCACGACATGGGCATTCAAAAACTGAATGTCGCACTTTGCATGGATCGCGCGGGATTGAGCGGCGACGACGGACCAACGCACCATGGTTTGTTCGATATTGGTTATCTGCGGCACATCCCAAACTGGGTGCATATGCAGCCCAAGGACGAAGACGAATTCGTGGACATGCTTTGGACGATGGCGAATTACAAAGCTGGTCCGATCGCAATCCGGTATCCGCGCGGGACGGGAACGGGCGCGAAGCCAAAAGCGGAGCCAAAACTACTCGAGATCGGGAAAGCCGAGGTGGTGCAACACGGACGAGACGTCGCGATCTTCGGACTCGGCAACATGTTCGAAATGGCGGAGGAAGCAGCCAGGAAACTGGAGGAAAAAGGAATTTCTGTCGCGCTCATTAACCCGCGCTGGATCAAACCGCTCGACACTGGGACGCTCGAATTTTTTGCCCGCAGCGTCGAAGTCGTTTGCACCATTGAAGACCACGTTCTGCACAACGGTTTCGGCTGCGCGGTGATGGAGCATTTGTATTCGCAGGGAATTCATACCCCGATCGTGCGCATTGGCTGGCCCGATGAATTCATCGAGCACGGCAGCGTTCCAATTCTGCGCAAGAAACATGGCATCACGGCGGAGGCGCTGGTGGAAAAAGTGCTGCCGCTTTTGCGAAAGAAACCGGCAGCGAAATCGAGCGCGGCCTAGCCGAATTTAGCCTTCAGGACTCGTAACCTCGGGACGCCGAGTTTATAATCAAGTGTTGCGGGTGCAACACTCCAATGTAATTTGGCAAAGCGGTGTGGCGGCTGCGCTTCCCACCGCACTCCAAAATGCCGCCTACATTAGGCGACCACAAATTCCTGGAGCGTTGCCCCAGGCTAAAATGAATACCGCGCCTTTGGCGCTAAACACGAGATTCCAATAGCGTGGAGCAGTTTTCCATTCGGCCTTAGGTTGATTGCTCTCACACCTTGAACGTGGGATAAAAACGCAGACAAAGGACAATGAGTACCATCGAAGCTCGCGACTTGACCAAGGTCTATCGCACCTATCGCAAGGAGAGCGGACTGCGCGGAGCGATCAAGGGACTGGTGCGGAGGCGTTACGACGAGACGCGCGCGGCCGACGCGGTGAGTTTTCAGATCGAGGAAGGCGAATTTGTCGGCTTTCTTGGGCCAAACGGCGCCGGGAAAACAACGGTGCTGAAAATGTTGTCCGGGCTGTTGAATCCAACCTCGGGCGACGCGCGGGTGCTCGGTTTCGTCCCCTGGGAGCGGCGCAACGAAATGAAGCGGCAATTTAGTTTGCTGATGGGACAGAAGAATGCGCTGTGGTGGGATCTGCCGGCGCAGGAATCGCTCGAGCTCAATCGCGCGATTTACGGAATCGATCGTGAGCGTTTCAATAAAGTGGTCGGCGGATTAAGCGAGCTGCTCGAGGTCACGGACAAAATGAACGTGATGGTGCGCGAACTATCGCTGGGCGAACGAATGAAGATGGAATTGATCAGCGCGCTTATCCACGAACCGAAAGTGCTTTTTCTGGATGAACCGACGATCGGTCTAGATGTCGTTAGCCAGAAACGGGTGCGCGAATTCCTGCGCATTTATAATTACGAACACCGCATCGTCACACTCCTGACCAGCCATTACATGCAGGACATCGCGGAATTGTGCGATCGGGTGATGATTATCGATCATGGAAAGATTTTTTTCGACGGCCCGCTCGATACCATTATCGACCGCTTCTCCGGCGATAAGGTCATCAGCCTGACTTTTACCGGTGAGTCGAAACGCGATTTCACCGAGTTCGGCGAAGTGGTGGCGCAGACTCCGGTTTCGGTGCAATTGAAGGTGCCGCGGGCACATGTCACCGAGACGGCACGGCGTTTACTTGAGGCCTGCGATATCAGCGACATCAACGTGCAAGAAATGCCGATCGAAGACGTAATCCGTTCGCTTTTCGGGGAACGTCGAACCCGTGAGCCGGCCATGCCGACTGCGGTTTAGCCCGGATATTTTATATCCGCTCGGAGGGAACCGAGCAGCCCCTTCGAGGCGAAGGAGCTGGAGTGTGTGCAAGAAGCCTTCCGATGAGTACGATTTGGTTTAATCCTTACATTGGTTGAAGGGGCTGGGCTAGCTGCCATTCAGTCGCATTTTTCGCCGGGCTAGCGAAAACGCGGGTCAGCGCCGGGCAATCGCGGTCCGCAATTCGTGGACGTAGGCGGGATTTACTTCGAACGCAGTCGAAGGCATTTCGGCCAGGTCGACCTGCTCCGCGTAGGGAATTGTTTCCACGAAACCGGCTGCAATCAGCCCGTTAAGCGTATCGCCCACGTCCTCCGGTTCCATGCGGGTGGAATCCAAAATCTCCGCGCCCAGCATCGATTCGGCGAATCCAATCGCGCGCACTACTGCTGCTTCGCGCCCTGACAACTTGATATCCCGCATGAGAAGCTTTTTAGCAGCAAGCATGCCGACTTTTTGAAGCCAAGCCGAGGTCAGGCGCCGCAATTTTCGAGGGCGGGAAGGACCGAACGACCAAACCCTTCGCGATAACTGGGATAGGCTGGGACCCAGCCGAGGGCGCGCAATTTTGCATTGCTAACCCGCTTGTTGGAACGACCGCGCTTTGACTCCGGAGAGGGAGCTGAATTCAAAAGCGGAATTCCCAGGCGCTCCGATAACCAAGCCAAAATCTCGGGCCGCGGCGCGGGGGTATCATCCACGACATTAAAGATTCGTGGGGGGTCGACGGCGCGACATCGCGCGAGAAAAGAAATCGCCGACGCGACATCATCACGATGCACCTGATTGACGAAGCGATCGCTGCTGACGGCGGTTCCGTTCATCACGCTGCGGAGCAAAAACGATCGGCCGGGCCCGTAAATGCCTGCCACCCGCAAGACAATGCCGTCGTTGGTGAGGACGATCTTCTCCGCCTGGCCCAGAATTTGTGCGTTTTCGGAATCGGGCTCGACTGCACTCTCTTCGGTGACGGAACTTCCGTCGTGCTGTGGATAAACGCTGGTGCTACTGGTAAAAATGATTCGCGCGTTTGGGAAACAAGCAGCGAGATTGGCCGCGCCGTCGCGATAGACATGAAGATAAGAATCGGCGCCCGAACTCGAGCAGTGCACAACCACATCGGCGGGGAAGCGATTGCGGCGAACCGCTTCCAAATCCGTGATGTCCACCGCACAGAGCGAGATCGCGCTCTCCAGTGTTCGCTCGGCCGATTGCTCGCTTCTCGTCCAGCCGATGACCTCCCAGCGCTCCTCCGCAAATAGCTTTGCTGCAGCGCTCCCGACGTAACCGCAGCCCGCAATCAGAACGCTCGGCATGTTACGTGTTCACCGTTCGTCGCAGACGATTCTGCCTCTCCCTTTCGGGAAAGGGAGAGGATTGCGGTGAGGAATTTTTCCACGTTGCATGTTCGTTCATCCCAACGACCGAGCCCATGTTTTTCGACTCCTCGCCTTAGTCCTCTCCTCGATCGAGGAGGAGAGGAGACCCTCGCCGCAATGGACGCCGAACAAACACCTCCGCATTTTCAGGCGGCCGCGGCAATTTCAATCTCGCCGAATTGGCCTGGCTGGATCGCGCGCACCTGCTTCAGACGAATCAATTCGAGGAGCGCGAGAAACGTAACCACGATCTCAACGCGAGACGCCATCTCCGCGAACAATTCGGAGAATTTCAGCGCTCCACCTTCGCTGACGCGCGCAAGAATGGTTTCGATTTTATCGGAGACAGTGTAGTTCTCGCCGAAAATTTGCTGCAATTCCTCGCGCGCTTCCACCCGCTTGATCACGTTTTGGAAGGCGTTGATCAGCTGAAAGATTCCCACCTCGCCTAAAAGTAGCGGCCGGACGCTCTCCGAAGTGGAGATTCCGCCACGAACAAAAATATTTTCCTGCTCGAGCGCGCGATCGTGCAATTGCGCCGCGGCTTCCTTGAACTTTTTGTATTCGATCAACTGCCGGATCAGTTCCCAGCGCGGATCGTCCTCCTCCGCTTCTTCCTCGGGCGGCTGCTGATCCGCCGGAAGCAGGCTGCGGCTCTTTATGTAAAGAAGGTTCGCCGCCATGACGATGAATTCGCCGGCCACGTCGATGTTCAACTCCTTGAACGCCTGCAGATACTCGAGGTATTGCCGGGTGATGCGCTCGATGGAGATGTCGTAGATGTCGAGCTCATCGCGCTTGATCAAATAAAGCAGGAGATCGAGCGGGCCCTCGAAAATCTCGAGTTTGACCTTGTAATCGGTAGTCATCGGTGAGCAGGCAACGCTGCTCACTCTAGCGCAAGTCGCCCCGGCGGTGAACCCAAACGCTGTTCACAATGCCAAGCCCGAACATGATCATGAGGACAAACGATCCGCTATAACTGACGAGCGGAAGGGGAACGCCGGTGATTGGCAAAATCGAGATCGTCATCCCGATGTTTTGAAAGATGTGGGTGAAAATGAGAGCGGTGATTCCGACGACGAGCAACAGTCCGAATTGATCACCGGCACAAAAAGCAACGAAGAGGCAGGTCAACAAGAGCAAGGCGAAAGCACCGAGCAAAAACATTCCCCCGACAAATCCCCACTGTTCGCCGATGGCGGAGAAAATGTAATCGTTGTGCACGGCTGTCGCAGGAAGAAAACCGAGCTCGATTTGGGTATTGGGCGCCTTGAACCCTTTGCCGGCCCAGCCGCCAGAGCCAATGGCGATGAGCGATTGATTGATAGCCCAGGCCGAACCCTGGCGATCGATGTCGGGATTGATGAAGGCAGTTATCCGTTCCTGCTGGTAAGGCTTAAGGCCGAGATTGATCGCGATCGGAATAAAAGCGACCACGATCAAAGTGATGCAAATGAGATAACGCACCGGAATTCCGCCGACGAAAAGCAACGCCATCAAGACCGGCCCCCAGATGATGCACTCGCCCAAATCCGGTTGCATCAGAATGAGCAAACAAGGCGCGCCCACGATTGCGCCACACAACGTCAGACGCAGCATCGGATGCATCTGCTTGAACTGGCTGAGAAAAAGCGACAGCACCATGATCCCGGCGATGACGGCGAGCTGCGCGGGCTGGAAGTTTACCGGACCGAGATGGAGCCAACTGCGGGCACCGTAAACTTTTTGGCCAATGAATTTCGTCAGGATCAAAAATGCGAGACCGGCGAGATACATTGGCAGCGCGCCCCAGCGGACCCAGCGGTAATCGATCAAACTGGTGATGATAAAGGCGAAAAATCCGACCACGACCCAGTTGGCCTGCTTGCGCCAGAATTCCGCGGCCACTGGATCTTCCCGCATATAAGTCGCGCTATAAATGGCGATCACTCCAAAGATTGCCAGCGCGAGCATGACCGCCATTAGCAGCCAGTTGAGCCCAAGAATTTTTCTGAGAAACGGAGTCACGTTGTTTCGATCCGCCGGTTTGCGGAATATATATAGGAGAAGCAGGAGGTAAACCTGCGGGCGTTGGAAAAGCTGAGCCTATTTGCAAGCATGCGGCTCGACGGAGTCTCGCCCTACCAATGCGTCCCACGAAAATTTCAACTGGTAGGGCGACGCTGGGGCGGAGCCGCATGCGAGCCTGATTCGGCGGGCAAGATGCCCACCGGCCCCACAGCCAAGATGGCTGTGCTACGGCTCGGCTTTATTCCGAAGAATTGTAGGGCGGCGATCTTCGCCGCCGTTTCTTTTTGCTTGGCGGCCAGGAATGGCCGCCTACAATTTTTGCTGCCCGAGCGTGATGCTGGGGGATGCCGCAACACGCCTGTCGCCCACCGAAGGGACCAGGGAACACAGGTCACCGACCTGTGTGGCGAAGAGACCTTAGCTCTGTGTTCCTCAAAAAACGCAGTCGTTAGACGAAGGTCTTGCGGCGCTGAACCTTGCGCGAAATAACACGAACAAATGACGGTTTTTTCGCAATTTTGATGGATTCGCGCTTTTGAGATGTGAATCCTAAATATCTGAAATTCAGTAGCTTGAATGTCTAGAAAAAATAATATCGACCTTGTTGTTTCCTGATTTCCGCTCGCGTACAATTGAGGCGTCTCGCACGCATGAAGAGGGGTTCAAAAGGGAATTCGGCTAAACGAACGAAACGAAAAATCGCGCGATCGCGATTGCCGCTGCAGAGGCAGCTCGGGCTTGAAACCGAAGGCCGTTATTTCGATTTGCGTGGTCTATTCGACAAACTAAACGCGCGTCATTTCGGCAACCGCCTTCGCGGCTACAAAGTGGTTTGGGGCCGCAAACGCCGGGAACGTCCAAAAGAGTATTTTATTTTCGGCACCATCCAGGAAGAAGATCGCGTCATTCGCATCAATCCCTGGCTCGATCAGAAATTCGTACCGCTCTGGTTCCTCCAGTACATCCTCTATCACGAAATGTTACATGCCGTCGTGCCGGACAAGGCGCGCAGTAATGGGCGGCGTTGGGTGCACACCGACGAATTCAATCGCCGCGAACGCGAGTTCCGCTTCTACAAGCGCGCCCGACGTTGGGAAGACGAACACCTCGCGCGTTTTCTGCGGTAGGCGCAGCGGGGATACGTCCGGATTGTGCGAAGGAACGCGCTTGTGCGCGTATTTGATAGCAGCTTGGGCAATGGACGAACGAAGGACGACCTCTCACCGGGCGCTTCGCGCCTTCCTCTCCCTCAGTGAGAGGATTAGGGTGAGGGCAATTGACCCATCTGTCTTAATCACGCGCGCTTGACTGGGAGCGGCTCGACAGAATCTGCCCTACCAATGCGGGCTCGCGAAAATTTCATTGGTAGGGCGACGCTCTGCGGAGCCGCAATGAATCCCGTTCAGATTGAATCGCGCTTTCAGCGCTGAATTTAGATTTCCCTGGGGCGTCGCCCCAGGCTGGTATGAAAAACGCCTTTGGCGTTAAACACGCATAATGGAGAAACGAGTCCCTCCGAGAATTAGTGCGCCTGTTCTGCGGGCGTTGAAGCGGCCTCAGACGGCGATGGGGTCGTTGCCACGTTCTTTTTGATCAGATACCAAAGCGTGGTCGCGAGGAGGAGCGAGATGATCTTCGCCTGCCAGTTTTTCAGAATCAGTTTCTTCATCATAAGAGCTCTGCAGCAAAATCTCGCCGATCCGTTTACGAAATGTTTCCGGAGTGAAATCACGCTCGATCCGGCGGCGATGACAAATTGAAATTCCGCCTGTCTCCTCCGAGACCACAACCGCGACGGCATCAGATTCCTCGGTTAATCCCAAACCGGCGCGATGCCGCAAACCCAGACTGCGATCGAGAGTCTCGCGCTGGCTCACCGGGAAAATGCACGCCGCCGCTGCAACTCGGCCGTTACGCACAATTACGCCACCATCATGCAAAGCGGTTTTGGGATGAAAAATGGTGAGCAACAACTCAACGGAGAAATCGGCTTCGAGTTGAACGCCGGTCTCTTCATAAACGCGAATGGAAGTGTCACGTTCGATCGCGATTAATGCGCCGAATTGTTTGCTGGCGAGTTGAGTGACCGCTTCCGCGAGGTCGTGAACCATCTCGCGTTTTTCGCTGCTGAGCGAAAAAATGGGATGCCCGCCCAGTTCCGCCAAAGCGCGCCGCAGTTCCGGCTGGAAAATAACGACCAAGGCGATGGCGAGGAAGACTGAGAAGCTGCGAATGATCCAGCCGATGACGGCGAGTTTCAGCAAGGTTGAGATCAAGGTCAGGGCCAGAAAAACGATGGCCAGACCGGTCAACACTTTCGCGCCGCGCGTGCCGCGGAAGTAGAGATAACCGTAGTAAATCACCACGGTCAGCAGCACGATCTCGAAGGCGCTGCGCCAGCCGACCACAAAAAGATGGACGATGCGATCAATCATGGCGCACTCCGAAGCGCGTCGGCGACACGGAGCGCCTCCACGTTTTCTTCCACATCATGCACGCGTAAAACATCGGCGCCGTTCATTCGCAGCAGCGACGTGAACGCGACCGTTGGCAAAAGGCGATTGTGGATCGAGCCATTGTGCCCGGAAATTTTGCCAAGAAACGATTTACGTGACACTCCGACGACGAGCGGACGATTGTTGACACGCAAGCGGGGCAAATTTTTCAGCAACGAGAGATTGTGCTCGAGCGTCTTTCCGAATCCGATTCCCGGATCGAACGCGAGCGTCATTGGATCGATACCGAACTTTAGGGCGCAGGCATATTGTTGTCGAAAAAAATCGGCCACTTCGACAACGACATCATGATAAAAAGGCGCGCGTTGCATGGTCGGCGGAGTTCCTTGCATGTGCATGATGATGAAAGCGGCGCCGCGTTTGGCCAACAGCGGCCACATCGCGTCGTCCCCGCGACCGCCCGTTACATCGTTCACGATTTTCGCGCCCGCATCCAAAGCCGCGGCCGCAACTTCCGCCTTCGAGGTATCGATCGAAATCATTGCTTCGCCGGCGAGCTCTTCGATTATCGGAATGACGCGGCGTTTTTCTTCCGCAGCATTGACTGGTTCGGCGCCGGGGCGCGTCGATTCGCCGCCGATATCGATAATGTTGGCGCCGTTCGCAATCATTTTTCGGGCCTGGGCAAGCGCCTGTGGCGTCTGAAAAAACCTGCCGCCATCGGAAAATGAATCCGGTGTGACGTTCAGGACACCCATGATCCAGCCGCGCGCAGAGAGCTCGAAAATCTCGCCCACGATTTTCCATGGCGTCACACCCATATGGGTGAGACTACCACGCGCAGCGAATTATTCGAGGCGCTGATGGTAATCGGAGACGTGGCCGCAGCCCACTGCCTCGACGCCGAAACTACTTGTGTGAATACCGCGCCATCAATTCGCCCTGCGCCAAAATATGACCGCGCATGGCAGCATCGAGTTCCGCGCGGCGCGCACTGGGCTTCAAGTCCAGTTTAGTATCGAGCGCGAAGATTTTGAAAAAATAGCGATGCGTTCCGGAAGGCGGACAGGGCCCACCGTAATTGCGCTTACCAAAATCGCTCGTGCCTTGGACGGCGCCAGCGGGCGCACTGTTCTCGGCCATTTGTGTCGTTTTCGGATCGATGTTCCAGACGATCCAATGCGTGAACAAACCGCGCGGTGCATCGGGATCATCGACAATCAAGACCAGCGATTTCGCTTCGTTCGGGACGCCGCTAATCTGCAATTCCGGACTTACGTTCGTTCCGTTACAGGTAAATTTGGCCGGAATATCGCTGCCGGCTGGAAAAGCCGGGCTGGTGATCGAAATCGAAGAAGCGGCATTCATATTAAAAATTCCAACGGCGAAAATCGCGACGGCGAACCATATCGGTTTCATTCAGGCAATTTTGGCCGCGCCCGGATGCCGTCAAGCAAGCAAACACAAGCCTCGCCGCGGCGACTCCGGACGCCCAGAAGCGCGTCCCTCCGGGGCAACCCATTCGACAAGCTGGAAGCATGTCGGCCAAGTCAGGCCGGAAGGCTAACTTCCGTCAAAGATCGCACTGGAAGACTAACGGGGAACAACGCAACGTTGCGTCGCCATGGCAGGCAAAAAGAAAACAACGGATCACGATTTGCGCGCGGAGATTTTGCGACTCGTTCAGGA